>WBZR01001129.1_pt1 | contig 35697 bp, 24 predicted proteins | sample 5204231 | NCBI WGS metagenome assembly WBZR01 (sample SAMN12412403, study PRJNA552823) | activated sludge metagenome | isolation source: activated sludge from anammox sidestream of wastewater treatment plant... | place: USA: Virginia | collected 2017-08 | reverse complement strand
TTAACATAGGCGATAGTCTCTGGTGCCGATAAGGTGTGCTTGATCTGATTCTGGATGTTCACGCGCCAGTATGAGCGATTCCGATGAATTTGTCCAGTAAAAACTTACGGGTAAAGGGCAGGGCTAGGGTGGCTAGGGAGGTCCGGAAGGCAGTCGCTGCGTTATGCATTGCATATACAATGGAGATGCGTGTTGGTTGCGCCGGGCGCAAGGAGAGTGATTGCGATGACAAAGCGGAAATTGGAAAAGGTCCGTATTCCAAAGTTTGAGGACGAAAAAGAAGAGGCGAAGTGGTGGGCGAGCGCGAAAGGGCGGGCATTCCTCAAAAAGCAACCGATGGCTAAGACTCCTGATCGGCGGAAGGGGTCGGCGCTGGTGGCGAAGCTGGCCCGAGCCAACAGCGTGCAAATCGCATTGCGGCTGCCGGCGCCCGATCTTGCAAAAGCACGGGAGATGGCGGAACGCAAGGGATTGGGGTATCAGACTTTCTTGAAGATGCTGATTCATGAAGGGCTGGAGCGCCAGGGTTGAGCAGGCGCTGTTGCGAGGGTTGCGGCGGCAATGGTGCGCGAGTAGCCTCAATCAGAGGGTTTCTCGATGCGGAAGACATGGCTGCTGTTGTGCGTGGGACTTTCTCTTGCCGTGGAAGCAATCGCCGGGAAGCAGTGGGCGGATGCGGCGGAATATGATCTCTGCCAGCGCGCCGGGAGTGAACTGGCGGCGAGCCGGCAGATCGAGGTACTGCGGGAATGGGAGGCTCGCTATCCGCGGAGTGAGTTCGAGCGGGAGCGGTTGGTGATGCTGACGATGGCGTACGAGCGGGCGGGGCGGGCGGAGGATGCGTTTGCGAGTGCGGTGAGGATTTTGAAGCTGGATCCGAACGACATCGCAGGTTTGTACCGGGTGGCGGTGGTGGCTCCCATGCTGAAGACCCCTGGGGCTGAGCAGAAGCGGATTACGGAAGAGGCGGGGCGGACGCTGCTCGCGAGGGCGCCGGAATTGGGGCGTGCGGCGACGGGGATTTTTCAGCCGCCGGATGGTGCGCCGGAGCTCAGTAAGGACCCGGAGGCGGAACGTGTGACGGAGATGGTGCGGGCGTGGCGGCGCGAGAGGCGAGTTCGTTCAGCGGGGGATGTCGAGGACGAGGTGAGGAGAGTGGCGCAAAGAGCGCTCGAGTGGGCGCGGAACGGTACGCGATAACTTGCCTTGGCCTGGCGCGTGTGATGGAATGGTTGCTCCCGTTTGGAGGCGATCACGCGTATGAAATTGAGCCGCCGCGATGCGGTACGTGCATTTCTTGGATGGGCAGCCGGGTCGGGGTATGGCTTGGCGCAGGATTATAGCGACCCGCTGTATGGTCCAATCAACGTGTTCGACTTTGCCGCGCTGGCGAAGAAGAAGCTGGACCCGTATGCCTGGGATTATCTCGACGGGGGTTCCGAGGACGAACAATCCCTTCGGGACAACCGGGAGATCTTCAAGCAGATCATCATCCGTCCGCGGATGCTGGTGGACACGAGCAAGATCGATCTGTCGTTGACGTTGTTCGGGCAGAAACTGGATCATCCCATCCTGCTCGATCCGGCCGGGGGAAAAAATTGTTTCTTCATGGGCGGAGAGGCGGCGGTGGCGAAGGCGGCGCACAACGCGAACACGCTGCACATCACAAACGGCGGCATCGACGACGTGCTGGAATCGGGGAACGGCGCCAAGGTGTGGTGGCAGTTGACGACGGGCGGGCAGTTGGCGAATACACAGTCGATGCGGAGCTTTGTGAAAAGAGTGGAAGCGCAGGGCGCTTCGGGGATTTGCTTTAGCGTCGATATCATGCACGTCTCGCACCGGGAGCGGGATATGCACAACAAGCTGGAGCGGTCCTGGTGCGAAACGGGATTTCCGAAGCGGGACGCGCAGGGGCGTCTGCCTGAGGCAAAGCATCCCTGGCGCGCGGGGCTCTATCCATCGCGTCCGAGTCCGACGCCGGCGTGGAATGCGGTGCGCGAGATGCGGCAGATGACCAAACTGCCGATTGTGATCAAGGGGATTCTCACGGCTGAGGACGCCGCACGGTGCGTGGAAGTGGGGGTGAACGGGATCATCATATCGAACCATGGGGCGCGGCAGTTGGACCATGTGGGATCGACGATGGAGGCGCTGCCGGAGGTGGTGAAGGCGGCGGGGAACCGGATACCGATCATGATTGACGGCGGGTTCCGGCGCGGGACGGACATCTTGAAGGCGCTGGCATTGGGGGCGACCGCGGTGGCGATCGCGCGGCCGTATCTCTACGGGTTGACGGCGTTCGGGCAGCGGGGCGTGGAGCGGGTGATCGAGTTGCTGCGCACGGAACTGGCGCTCGACATGGCGCTGGCGGGTGTGCCGAATCTGGCGGCGATTGACCGGAGTCTGGTGAGGTTCCGGGGAGAGACGAAGTGGTAAGCGCCTAAATGGACATGCGGCATGGACTTGGGATAGTGCTGCTGCTGTTGCCTGTAGGGGCCCGCGCGGAGGAAGCCGTGGTATTGTTTGCGCCGATGAATGAATCGGTTGTGGCTCCGGGGAATTTGCGGGTTGTGGGAAAGGCGGCGGGGAAGGCGGAGTTGCTGCTGGACGGCAAGGCGGTGCAGTTCGAATCGCCGGCCCCGGGCGTGGTGCATGCGGAGATGAAGCCGGCTCCGGGGCTGCATGAACTGGTGCTGAAGGGCGAAGGCGGAGAAGCGAAGGCGGCATTCTTCAGCGGGAAAGAACATGGAGATTGGAAAATGTTCCGGCCGCATCCGCCGGTCGCGGGTATCGGGTGCGATACGTGCCATGCGGTGAAGAATGGAGAATGGGCAATGAAGCGGGCGACGCTGTCTCCGATTTGCCACACGTGTCACGATCCGGCGGCATTTCCCAAGGTGCACACGCACAATACGGGGACGCTGGTGGATTGCCAGAACTGCCACTATCCGCACGGTTCGACGGCGAAGGGGAACCTGCGCGCGGCGCGGGACGTGCTTTGCCGGCAGTGCCACGACTTGCAGTAGCCGGTTGGGGCGGGCCGTTATCGTGGAGATTCATGCGTAACGCGAATGGCCGGCAGGCTCCGGCGCTGGTTTTGTTCGATATTGACGGGACGCTGCTGCGGCGGGCCGGACCTCATCATCGCGAGGCGCTGGTGGAGGCGGTGCGGAGGGTGGCGGGGATTGAGGCTTCGCTCGATCACATTCCGGTGCAGGGGATGCTGGACCGGGACATTCTGGCGACTATGCTGCGCGAGTCCGGAATTTCGGATCGTATGATCCGAAAATGGATGCCGCTGCTGGTGCGCCGGGCGCAGTGGATCTATGCGCGGCGGTGTCCGGAGGATTTGTCGGAGAAGGTGTGCCCGGGGGTGGCGCCGTTCTTGGAATCCATACGGGCGGCGGGCGCTCTGGCAGGGTTGGTTTCGGGAAATCTGACACAGATCGGCTGGAAGAAGATGGAGCGGGCGAGGTTGAAGCGCTATTTCCGGTTTGGCTCGTTTGCGGAGAGCGGGCCAACGCGGGGACATCTGGTAAAGCTGGCGATTCGAGAGGCGCGCGCCAAGGGCTGGATTGCGCGGGAAACGCCGGTGGCGCTGATTGGCGATCATCCGAACGACATCTGCGCAGCGCGGCAGAACGGCATTGTCGCGGTGGCGGTGGCCACGGGGATTGCGACAAGAGAGGAACTTGCCGCGCACCGTCCTGATTTCCTGTTGGATGACCTGCGCGAGGCGACCCTGCCCGGTCTGTTGCGGTAACAAACGAGGGACGTCCTATTCGAGGACCACCAGTTCGTACTGCTCGAGAGCCGGGATGCTGAAGCTGGTAGTGCCCGTCGAGTGTTCGAGGGGGAGAGTTCGGCCGGCGCGAAGGGCTTTCGCGGTGTGGTAGCTGCCGGCAACCTCGACGCGGATCTGGCGCATGGGGATGGGGGAAAAGTAAGCCGTATCGGCGTGACCGGAAAGATTGATGAGGTGGAGAAGGCGGCGGTCGCGCTGCCGCATGAGGCTCATTTCGACGAGGGGGTGGGCGTTGGTGCGAAGCTGGCGTCTGCCTTGCAACAGATGGTCAATGAGATCGCGGAGGACGGCGGCGTGGGCAGGGAGGCTGTAGCGATAGTACATGCCGGGCACGTCCCAGGGGAGCCAGGCAACCTGGCCTTTTCCGATCCTGACGACAGCAAGGCCGGGTTTGGAAGTGTCCTGCATGTCGATGTGGACTTTTTCAGGAGGGCCGAACATCGAGGGCGGGATGAAGGTGAGAGCCGGTGAGGCGGAGGATTCGAGTTCGGTGTAATCGCCCTGGAGCATGAGGATGGAAGTGAGATCGAGGGAGGGGAAGAGCGTCCGGTCGCGGAGTCGCATGTAGGCTTGCGTGTTCGGCCATGTCCTGACGATTCGGGCGACGGGGAAATCGGGCGGCTGCGGGGTGGCGATGAGGAGACGGCCGCCTTGTTCGAGGTAGGGGCGGAGTCCGGCGGGGGCCCGGCCCGCGGTGAGGACGAGGTCGAAGGCGCGTTTGCCGATCCAGTCGAGGTTGTCTGAGACGGCGAAGGGAATGTGCTCCTCTGTGAGGAGGCGGAAGAGGCCGCGGTAGGCGGATTGATTCTGGCCGCGCACGCCGAGCAGGAGTACTCGGGCAGCGCTCTCTTGCCCAACGTAGTATTGCTCGTGGGCGGCGACCCAACCGAAGATGGGGCGCGCGCGCTCGACGGCCTGGCGGTCCTGCTGATCGAAGGTTCCGTTGAGAGCGAGAGTGAGTGCTCCGCCGTGGGCGACGTTCTGCCAGGAGCGGAGTTCAATTTCACCGGCGGGGACGGTGGCGAAGCGCCAGGGGAAGTCGATGAACTGCATGTCGAGATTGACGGGGAGTTTCGAAGGTTCGCTGTTCAGGGCGCGGTTCACGTTGTCGCTGGCGGAGTAGGGCCACAGAGGGAGGGGGCGGTTCACGGCCGTATTCGATTCGGACATGATGCCGTCGGTGAACTGCTGCATGTAGTTGAAGTATCCGGCGTGGGGGCGCTTGCGGTGGATGAGCTTGCCGATTTCCGCGGCGACCTCGCGGGAGCAGGCGGCGAGGAATTCGCGGTACTGATCGTCCATCTGTTCCGGCAGATCCTTGCCGTACATGGCGCGGTACTTGCGCCGGCAACTGTCGCAATGGCAGTGGCCGACGAACTGGCCGCTGTAGTTGGTGGACTGGTTGCCGAACATGTTGAAGAAGAGGCCGTCGACGTCGTAGCGGTCGAGGGCATCCTCGAGGATGCGCATGGCGTAGCTGCGGTAGTAACCCCCGTTGATACAGGTGGAGTAGAGGCCATTGTAGACGACGGGCTGGCCGGAGGCGGTGCGGAAGAACCATTCCGGGTGCTCGTCATGAATGCGTTTGACGGTCTTGCTGAAATCGAAGCGGCCGACGACGCGGATGTGGCGGGCGTGTGCGGCGCGGAGAAGGTCCGCGAGGAGATCGCCTTGTTTGGGAAGTTGCGGGCTGGGATTGTGATACGGGAGTTTGCTGGGGTAGAAAGCGACGATGCCGCCCATGCTGAAATGGAGGACATTGGCGTGGAAGGCAGCGGTTTGCTCGACGAGGCGCTGGGGATCGAGGGCGGCGTCGGGTTCGCGGAGATTGGTCTGAACCCAGCGGACGGGTTCGGTCAGCCACCAGCCTTGCTGGGCGTAGAGGGAGGACGCAAGGAGGAAAAGAGGGAGGAGGAGCATGCTGAGGATATGGTAATGCGTGAGCTACGCTGAGGAGGAGGTGGTTGAAGGACCAATGAACGTAAGCAGGCGGGGATTCTTGTGGGCTGCCGCGGCAGGTGCGGCGGCGATGCCGGGCGGGCCGAAGCCGTACGGCGCTGTGCCGTCGGCGCGGCAGTTGCTATGGCATGAACTGGAGGTGTACGCGTTTCTGCACTTCACCGTGAATACGTTTACGGATAAGGAATGGGGCTACGGCGATGAGGATCCGAACCTGTTTGCTCCCACAGCCTTCGATGCGGATGCGATTGTGTCCGCGCTCGAGGCCGGCGGCATGAAGGGCGTAATTCTCACGTGCAAGCATCATGACGGGTTTTGCCTGTGGCCGACAAAGACGACGGAGCATTGCGTGCGTGCAAGCCGTTGGAAGGGCGGGAAGGGCGATGTGGTGAAGGAAGTGTCGGATGCTGCGCGGAGGAGAGGGTTGAAGTTCGGGGTCTATCTTTCGCCGTGGGATCGGAATTCAGCCCTGTATGGAGGGCCGGATTACGTGAAGATGTACCGTCAGCAGTTGCGGGAACTGCTGACGGAGTACGGGCCGGTGTACGAGGTTTGGCACGACGGGGCCAACGGGGGCGACGGGTACTATGGCGGGGCACGGGAGAAGCGCACAATCGACAAGCGGACCTACTACGATTGGCCGCGGACGTGGGAGATGGTGCGCAAACTCCAGCCGGACGCGGTAATCTTCAGCGACGTGGGCCCGGATATCCGGTGGGTGGGGAACGAGAAGGGATTCGCGAACGAGACCTGCTGGGCGACGTATGATCCGGTGGGGGAGGATGGAGGAGCGGCCGCGCCGGGCTACACGAGGTATAAAGAGGCGACGACGGGGCATCGGAACGGGAAGCACTGGCTGCCGGCGGAGTGCGATGTATCGATCCGGCCGGGGTGGTTCTTCCATGAGAGCCAGAACGGGCGAGTGAAGAGCGCGGCGGAGTTGTGGGACCTCTATGCGAAGTCCGTTGGCCGGGGGGCGAGCTTTCTGCTGAACGTGCCGCCGGACAGGCGGGGGTTGATCCATGAGAGGGACGCGGCGTCGCTCCAGGAGTTTGGGACGCGCAGGAAGAGGACGTTTGGGAAGAATCTTGTAGAAGGGGCGAAGGTGACGGCATCGAGCGTACGGGGACGGAGATTCGGTCCGGAGAATCTGGTGGACGGGAACAGGCACACATACTGGAGCAGCGAGGACACGGCGCCGGCGCCGGAAGTTGTCGTGGACCTGGGTCGGGAAGCGCGCTTCGATGTGGCGCGGCTTCGGGAGTATATTCCCTTGGGACAGCGGGTCGAGGGATTCGCGCTGGAGTATTGGAAGGACGGCGGGTGGCGGAGCCTCGGGGAAGGAACTAGCGTGGGGGCGTGCCGGCTGGTGCGGTTGGCAGAGGCGGTTACGGCGCGGAAGGTGCGGCTGCGGGTGACGCAATCGCCTGTGTGTGTGGCGCTATCGGAATTGGGGCTTTATTCGAGCGGCGTGTAATTGTGATATTCTCCTTGGCCGGACGGAGAGGGCCACGGAGGGCCTCGCAATGCTGCACATGATCGGGCATGCCATATTCGGATTGCTCGTGGGGATCATCGCGCGATCGCTGATTCCGGGGCGTCAGCCTGGGGGAATCGTGATGACCGCTGTGGTCGGGATGGCTGGGGGGTGGCTGGGAGGCTATATCGGCAAGGCGCTGGGGTGGTACAAGGAAGGGCAGGCGGCAGGTTTTCTGATGTCGGTTGCAGGAGCGATAATTCTGTATCTGGCCTTCCGGATGATGTTCTAGGAGCGCAAGGGAGAGCCGGCAGGATATATGTTATAGAGAGCGGCGATGTAACCTCAGGAAGATCGTTGTCGCCTATCGATGCGAGGGGTGAAACACGTCTCCAAAGGGGGGCGCGGTTCTTTCCAAGGTTCGGAAGTGTTCGGTAAGTCAACCATTTGCGGTAAACTTCTTCATTACTCAAGTATGTACATAACGGGCTCGGAGTCGACCAATCAAGGCGCGGCGGAGCAGGCGCGGCGCACCTTCCACTGGTGCGGGATTGTTGTGGTTGCGGCGGCGCTGGCGGCGGCGGGATGTTCCGCGGGCGGGACGGCTTCGGCTGACAGCAAGGGCGGCAAGGGAGGCGGAAAGAAGAAGGGAGACGCGGCCGCGCCGGTGACGGTGGCGAGGGTCGTGCAGCGGGACGTGCCCGTCGAGGTTCAGGTGATCGGGAACGTGGAAGCCTACTCGACCATCGTGGTGCGATCGCAAGTGGGTGGAGAACTGACGAAGGTTTCCTTCAAGGAAGGCGATTACATCCGGAAGGGCGACCTGCTGTTCAGCATTGACCGCCGGCAACTGGAGGCGCAGTTGAGCCAGGCGGAAGCGAACTACGCCAAGGCGAAGGCAAGCCTGGGGCAATCGCAGGCCAACCTGGCGCGCGATACAGCCCAGCAACAGTACCTGCAATCGCAGGCGGAGCGGTTCGCGCGTCTGGTGAAAGAGGGAGTTCTTTCGAAGGAACAGGGCGAGCAGGCGTATTCGAGCGCGGCGGCGATGTCGGAGACGATTAATGCGGACGGGGCGGCGATTGAGAGCGCGAAGGCGGACATCGCGGCGACGAAGGCCGCGGCGGACAATCTGCGGGTGCAGTTGACGTACACGGAGATCCGCTCGCCCATCAACGGGCGGACGGGAAACCTGATGGTGAAGCAGGGGAACCTGGTCGCCGCGAACTCGGTGGACCTGGTGACGATTAACCAGATTCAACCGATATATGCGACCTTTGCGGTGCCGGAACAGCAGTTGAAATCGGTCAAGATGTACATGGCGCAAGGGAAACTGCTGGTGTCGGCGACGCCGCAGGACGATCCTTCGGGAAAAGAGACGGGGTACCTGACGTTCGTGGATAACGCGGTGGACCAGGCTACTGGGACGATCAAGCTCAAGGGCACGTTCCAGAACGAGGACATGAAGTTGTGGCCTGGCCAATTCGTGCGCGTTGTGCTGCGGCTGACGACGCAGCCGAACGCGATTGTGGTTCCCAACCAGGCGGTGCAGAGCGGGCAGGATGGCTCGTATGTGTATGTGGTGAAGCCGAACTCCACAGTGGAAGTTCGTCCGGTGACTACCGGAGTGAGGGTCGAGGAAGACCTGGTGATTGAAGATGGCTTGCAAGCGGGAGAGACCGTGGTGACAGAAGGGCAGTTGCGCCTCTCACCCGGGGTTCGGGTACGCATCCGTCCGGGAGGCGCGGACGGGGGGCGGCAGAAGGCAGGCGACGACTAGGAACGCTAAAGAGGTGGTAATCCGTTGAACATCTCGGAAACCTTTATCCGCCGGCCGATTGCGACTAGCCTGATCATGCTGGGCATTGCGCTGTTCGGCGTCATCTCTTACCAGGCGCTGCCGGTAAGCGACTTGCCGAACGTCGATTACCCCACCATCACCGTCTATGCCAGCCTTCCGGGGGCGGATCCTTCCACCATGGCTTCCGCCGTCGCCACGCCACTCGAACGCCAGTTCACCACCATTGCCGGCATCGATTCCATGACGTCCACCAACCGGCTGGGGAACACGCAGATCACCCTGCAGTTCGACATTGACCGGGACATTGACGGAGCTGCTGTCGATGTCCAGACCGCCATCAGCGCCGCCATGCCGCTTCTGCCGCCCGGTCTGCCGAGTCCGCCGTCTTTTCGTAAGGTGAATCCGGCCGATTCGCCCGTCATGTTTTTCGGGCTGTACTCGGACACCCTGCCTCTCTACAAAGTGGACGAATACGCTGAAACCCTCGTCGCGCAGCGTCTGTCAATGGTTAATGGCGTTGCCCAAGTCAATATCATGGGGCAGCAGAAATTCGCCGTGCACATCCAGGCGGATCCGGCCCAACTGGCCGCGCGCAAGATCGGCATCAATGAACTTTCCAACGCCGTCCGTAACTGGAACGTAAACCTTCCTACGGGTACCATGTTCGGACCGAAGCAGGCCTACACCGTCGAGACCAACGGACAGCTCATGAACGCCGCCGGCTACCGCGACATGATTGTTGCCTGGCGTGACGGTATCCCCGTCCGGCTCAGCCAGGTGGCCACCGCCGAAGACGGCGTCGAGGACGATCGTACCGCCTCTTGGCTGATCAACAAAGAGCAAGGCGCCATCCGGGCGATCAACCTGATGGTGATGCGGCAGCCCGGAAGCAACGTCATCGAAGTCACCGACGAAATCAAGAAACTCATGCCGTTCTTCAATTCCCAGTTGCCGCCTTCGGTGACGCTGACCATCCGCGGCGACCGCTCGAAGAACATTCGCGATGCTTTTGTCGACATCAAGTTCACGCTGGTGGCGACGCTCGGCCTGGTGATCATGGTGATCTTCGTCTTCCTGCGGAACGTACCTGCCACCATCATCCCCAGCCTGGCCCTGCCTTTTTCCGTCTTTGGCACGTTCGCGTTGATGTACCTCCTGAACTTCAGCCTCGACAACCTGTCGATGATGGCGCTGATCCTGTCGGTGGGCTTTATTGTCGATGACGCCATCGTGGTGCTCGAAAACACGGTGCGGCACCTCGAGCATGGTGAAACGCCGCTACAGGCCGCGCTCAACGGATCGCGCGAAGTCGGCTTCACCATCGTGTCCATGACGTTGTCGCTGGCCGCCGTCTTCATCCCGATCCTGTTCATGGGCGGCATCCTCGGCAAGCTGTTCCGCGAGTTCGCTATTACCATCTGCGCCGCGGTGCTGTTCTCGGGCCTGGTCTCCATTACGCTTACGCCCATGCTGTGCAGCCGTATGCTGCGCCCGCTGAACACGACAAGGCACGGATCACTGTTCTGGGTGACGGAGCGATTCTTCCAGGCGATGCATAACATGTATGCCCGCAGCCTGTCCTGGGTGCTTCACCACCGTCCGGTCATGATGGCCGTATTCCTGGCCGTGCTCGGAGCCACCGGGTATCTCTATGTCATCGTGCCGAAGGGCTTCATTCCCGAAGCCGACAACGATCAGTTCTATGCTCAGACGGAGATGGCCCAGGGTACCTCCTATCACCGGCTCAGCCAGTTGCAGGAGATGGTGAACAAAGTCTTGCTGGCCGATCCCAACGTGGAATCCTTCTTCTCCATGGTGGGCAACAGCTCGTTCGGCAGCGCGAATTCCGGCCGCATGTTTCTCCAACTGAAACCACGGGAAGACAGGGATCTCTCCGCGGCCGAGGTCATCAATGAACTGCGGCCCAAATTGTCGGGCTTCCCCGGGGTCCGCGTGTTTCTCACCCTTCCGCCGGTCATCCGCGTCGGTGGGCGCGGATCGCGAAGTACGTATGAGTTCACCTTGCAGGGTCCGGATACTCAGCGCCTGCAACGGGAGGCGCAGAACCTCGAGAAGGTGGTGGCGACCTTGCCATCGGTTCTCGACGTGAACTCCGATCTCGAGCTCAAGACCCCGCGCGTAAGGGTGGAAATCGACCGCGACCGGGCCGCCGCCCTCGGCATCAACGCGCAACAGATTGAATCATCACTCTACGATGCCTACGGCCCGAGCTGGATCTCCACCATTTATGACGACATCAGCCAGCACAAGGTGATGCTCGAACTGCTGCCCAAATACCAGCGGCATGCGGATATGCTCTCCGAGGTGTACTTGAAATCCTCCAGTGGCGAGTTGGTTCCGCTGCAGGCCGTCACACACATGGTGAACGATGCCGGCCCACAAAGCATCAATCATACCGGCCAACTGCCTTCCGTCAGTATCTCCTTTAGCCTGAAGCCGGGCGTTCCTCTTGGCCGCGCGGTGGATGAAGTGGAAGAGGCGGCGGCACACACCCTTCCACGCTCCATCAAGACCGAGTTTTCCGGCACCGCGAAGGTATTCGAAAGTTCGATGCAGAACATGGCGCTGCTGCTCACTGTGGCGATCCTGGTGGTTTACATCGTGCTGGGAATGCTGTATGAAAGCTACATCCATCCGCTGACGATCCTCTCCGGCCTGCCTTCCGCCGGATTCGGGGCTCTTCTCACCCTAACCCTGTTCAAAGTGGATCTCAGCATTTACTCGTTTGTAGGATTGATGATGCTGATCGGCATCGTGAAGAAAAATGCCATCATGCAGATCGACTTTGCGCTCGAGGCGGAGCGGCGCGAAGGAAAGGACCCGCGCGATGCTGTCTATGAAGGATGCCTCACGCGATTCCGGCCGATCATGATGACTACCATGTGCGCGTTTCTCGGCGCGCTGCCCATGGCGCTCGGCTATGGCTCCGGCGGCGAAGCGCGGCGCCCGCTGGGCTTGGCGGTGATGGGTGGGCTTGCGTTCTCCCAGGTGATCACGCTGTATCTCACCCCGGTGGTGTATACGTACATGGCCGCGATTCTCGAACGGATCACCGGGCGCAAGCAGGCGCGCGTGAAGGTTTCGCGCTTGCAGGAAAAACTGCTTGGGGCTGAGCAATGAACATTTCCCTGGGATTTATCGAGCGGCCGATTGCGACAAGCCTGTTAATGGCGGCAATCACCTTGTTCGGAACGGTGGCCTACCGGTCGCTGGCCGTCAGCGACCTGCCGAACGTCGACTTTCCAACGCTGCTGGTAACGGCGCAACTGCCGGGAGCCAGTCCGGAAACCATGGCGTCCTCGGTGGCGACGCCCCTCGAGAACCAGTTCTCCATGATCGCCGGGCTCCAGTCGATGAGTTCCATGAACTCCCTGGGCTCGACGCAAATCACGCTGGAATTCGACCTCAGCCGTAATCTCGACGGGGCCGCCGTGGATGTACAGGGAGCGATCACGCAGGCCTCGCGCCTGCTTCCTCAAGGCATGCCGACACCGCCTACCTTCGCCAAGGTGAACCCCGCCGATCAGCCCATTCTGTACCTGGCGATGACCAGCCGGACCGTACCGCTGTGGACGCTCGATGAATATGCCGAAACGCGAGTGGCGCAGCGGATTTCGATGGTCAACGGCGTGGCCCAGGTGCAGGTGCTGGGCGCGCAGAAGTACGCGGTTCACATCCAGATGGATCCCCATTCGCTCGCCGCGCGCCAGGTGGGGTTGAACGAGGTGGAGACCGCGCTCAAGAGCTGGAATGTCAATCTGCCTACTGGCACCATCAACGGGCCGCAGCGCGCCTTCACGTTGCAGGCCACCGGCCAGTTGACCAGCGCCGATCAGTACAAGCCGCTGATTGTTGCTTATCGTAAGGGCTCTCCGGTGCGGCTCGAGGAGTTGGGCAAAGTCCTGGACGGCGTCGAGGACGACAAAACTGCTTCATGGCTTTACTCGAAGGACATGGCGGAGCGCGCCATTGTGCTCGGCATCCAGAGGCAGCCGGGAACCAACACGATGGAGGTCGCCAGCGGCGTGAAAAAGCTCCTGCCGGTGTTCAAGAGCGAGCTTCCGCCGTCCGTCTCAATGAAGGTGCTCTACGACCGGTCGGAAACCATCCGCGAATCCTTCGAGGACGTGAAGTTCACCATGGTGCTCACCCTGGGACTCATCGTGATGGTGATCTTCCTGTTCCTGCGCAATTTCTCAGCCACCATCATCCCCAGCCTGGCGCTGCCATTTTCCATCATCGGGACATTCGCCGTCATGTACATGCTGAACTACAGCCTGGACAACCTCTCGATGATGGCGTTGATCCTGTCGATCGGCTTTGTCGTCGACGACGCCATTGTGATGCTAGAAAACATCGTCCGGCACCTCGAGATGGGCGAAACCCCGATGCGGGCGGCGGTGGAAGGGTCGAAAGAAATCGGATTCACGATCGTTTCGATGACCCTGTCGCTGGCGGCGGTGTTCATTCCCGTGCTATTCATGGGCGGCATCCTGGGGCGCCTGTTCAAGGAATTCGCGGTTACCATCTGCGCGGCCATTCTGATTTCAGGCGTGGTTTCCGTGACGCTGACGCCGATGCTGTGCAGTCGCTTTCTAAAGTCCTCGCACGAGGAGAAACATTCGTGGTTTTACCGCGTCACGGAGCGGTTTTTCGATGGTATGCTCCGCATCTATGACGTCAGCCTACAGGCGGCGCTGCGGCATCGCGGCGCTATCCTGGTGGTGTTTGTATTCGTGCTCGCCGGTACTGGCTACCTGTTCGTCAATATCCCCAAAGGCTTCATTCCCGAGCAGGACACCGATCAGTTGCTCGCCATCACCGAGGCGGCGCAAGGTACTTCGTTTGACCAGATGGTGCAATACCAGAAACACGTTTCCGAAATTGTGCGCCAGGATCCGAACATTGACGCATTTGTCTCGAGCATCGGCGGCGCTACTTCCGTTACGTTGGGAGGCCCCAATTTTGGCCAACTGGTGATCCACCTCAAGCCGCGGCACGAGCGCAAGCTGATGGTGACGGACGTGATGAAGGAGTTGCGCCCGAAACTCGAGGGCCTGCCGGGAATGCGGGTCTACCTCCAGAATCCGCCGGTCGTCCGAATTGGCGGGCAGGTGACGAAGAGTCTCTATCAGTTCACTCTCCAGTCTCCGGACAAACTCGCACTCTACGCCTCGGTTCAAAAACTCGAAGAAGAGTTGCGAAGCCTGCCGGCCTTGCAGGACGTCTCGAGCAGTCTGCTGATTTCGAACCCGGAAGTCCACCTCACCATTGACCGGGATAAGGCGGCGGCCATTCAGGTGAACGCGCAGCAGATTGAGAACTCGCTGTATGACGCCTATGGTCCGCGCTGGGTGTCCACCATCTACTCGCCGGTGAATGAATACAAAGTGCTGCTCGAACTGGAGCCGCACTACCAGAAAGATCCGAAGGCGCTCTCCCTGCTCTACTTCAAATCGGCTACCGGCGGACTGGTTCCCCTCGACACTTTGGCCAGGCAGACGATCCACGTGGGAGCGCAGACCATCGGTCATTTCGGGCAATTGCCGGCGGTGACGGTCTCCTTTGACGTGAAGCCGGGCTATTCGCTGGGCTCCGCGGTGCAGGAGGTGCAGGACACGGCCGACCGCCTGCTGCCGGATTCGATCAGTACAGCCTTCCAGGGTGAGGCGCAGGCCTTCCGCAACTCCTTGGGCAATCTTTGGGTCCTGATGGTGATCGCGATCATGGTGGTGTACATCGTGCTCGGAATCCTGTACGAGAGCTACATTCACCCGATGACCATTCTCTCCGGACTGCCCTCGGCGGGCTTCGGCGCGCTGCTGACGCTGTACTTCTTCAAGATGGATCTCAACATTTACGCCTTCGTCGGCCTGATCATGCTGATCGGCATTGTGGAGAAGAACGCGATCATGCAGATCGACTTCGCGCTCGAAGCCGAGCGTGGAGGGATGAGCCCGGCGGAGGCGATCTATCAAGGGTGTCTGATCCGGTTCCGCCCGATCATGATGACAACGATGGCGGCATTGCTGGGTGCGATTCCGATTGCGCTCGGCTACGGCGCGGGCGGCGAAGCAAGACAGCCGCTGGGTCTGGTGGTGGTGGGCGGATTGCTGTTTTCGCAATTGGTGACGCTGTATTTGACGCCGGTGTTCTACATCCTGCTGGGGAACCTCCATACGCGGCATGCGAAGGGGAAAGAAAAGGAGATGGAGTCTCCTGCGCCTGCGGTGGCGGAAGTACGGTAAGCGCCCCGGTAAAAAATACACGGCCCGACGGCTCGCGCTACGCGAAATCACTCGTAAGTAAGGATTTGCGTTTCGGCAAGGGGATTGCTCTTCCCATAGCGGAGGAACGTATGGGAATCGCGAATATCCGCATTGCTCTTGCCGGACTGATTGCCGGGGGATTGCTGGTGGGCGGCTCGGCAGCATGGATGCACCGTGAGAAGGCGGAGCCTCCGGCTGTGGTGGCTGCTCCCGCGGCATCGGTCCCGGGATATGTGGGTCCGCTATACGACGCGCAGGGGAAACTGGTGGGCTATGCCCAGCCTCCCGACGCGGCTGCGCAGCCACTGGAGCAGCAGGCGCCGGTAGTTCAAAATGCACAGCCGGTGGCGCCGGCGCCTTATGCCTCGCGGAATTCCGCCGCTGCGCCCGCGTATGAACCAGCTCCGGCGCCCGCGCGGCGTCCGGCACCGCGAGTACGCCGCCAGCGCTCGACGGCGAAGTCGGTGGCGATTGTCGGCGGAACCGCGGGCGTGGGGGCCGCGATTGGGGCACTGGCCGGCGGAGGGAAGGGCGCGGCAATCGGGGCGCTATCAGGCGGCGGCGCGGGATTTGTGTACGACCGCCTGACTCACAACCGGTAGCGTCAGTTCCCGCTACGGGGTGTTGAACGAGCGGATGAGAAACACCGCCATCTGTCCAAGCGTGTTCGGATCATTCACGCAGTAATTCGTCGTGGTGCAGCCGTTGGTAATGCCGAGGTCGCGCATCTTCTGGATGAAGGGGAAGAAGATGTTGTTGCTCTGCGCATCGAGGAAGTAGGGCGTCGCGTTGTAAGTGAAGTCCTGCGGCGAGTTGACGTGGAGTTTGCCGCGGATGAGGAAGACCGCCATCTGTCCGCGCGTGACCGGGTCGGCCGGGCAGTAGGTGGTGGTCGTGCAGCCGTCGGTGATGCCGAGTTCCTTCATTTTCTGGATGTACTTGAACTGCGGGTGGGTGGCCGGCACGTCGGTGAAGAACGGGGTCTGGGAATAGGGGAAGACCTCGCCGAGCATGGAGCGGATGACAAGCTCGGCCATGGTTCCGCGGGTGGTGACGTCGTTGACGCAGAAGATCGAGGGCGCGCAGCCGTTCGAGGTTCCATAGCGGTTGAGCAGCGTGATGTAGTCGAAGAAGATGTTCGACGGCTCGACGTCAGTGAACGCCTGGACCACGTTCACCCCGTGCTGCACGATCTGCACAATCTGGCCCATGACGTTGATGGAGGCGGTGCGCGGGAACTGAGTGGCGTTCGCCTGGATGGTGAACTGGAAGCTCCCGTTTCCGGTGCCGGAGGGCGGACCGGTGATGGAGAGGAAGGGATCGATGAACGCGCCGGAGAGGGCGGCGTTCCAGAAGCACCCGGGCGCGGAGGCGACGTTGACGGTAAAGGTTCCGCCCGCTGCCTCAGCAGTGATCGCCTGCGGGCTCAGCGTGTAATTGCTTCCGCAAGTGGTGGGCGAGTAGGAGGCGGTCACGGATTTGGGCTGATCCATGACGAGCGATTGCGGGTTTGAGGCTCCGGTGAGGGCTCCGGACCAGCCGGTGAAAGTGGCTCCGACGGCGGGGGAAGCGGTGAGTTGGACTGTGGCGCCGGTGGCGTAATAGCCATCAGCGGAGGCCGGGGAGGCGAGGATGGTGCCGGTCCCGGCGGGGTTGGTGACGGTGGTGAGGAGGTAGGAAGTGCTGAAACTGGCGGTGAGGGCAACCACGCCGGCGGCGGGGGCGGTGACCTGGTGCGTTTGCGCCAAGCCGTCGCTCCAGGCGGTGAAGTTATAGTGAATGCCGCCCGAGCCCTGAGGTGAGGACACGCCTACCTGGTGAGTGCTGCCGGGGGCGAACTGGAAGGTAGCCGGCGTGGTGTAGGCCGTGCCATCCACGAGGACCTGGAGCCCGGCGGGGGAAGTGGAGAAGCTGAGCGATGCCGGAGGCATGGCGGCCTGATTGATGGTGTAGGTGAGTGAGATATTGCCGCCCGCCACCGTGATCATCCCCGAGCGAGGGGATGTGGTGGGGTTGGCGGCTACCTGATAATTGACGGTGCCGCTCCCCGAGCCTGCTCCGCCGGAAACGACAGTGATCCAGGAGGCATTGCTGGTGGCGCTATACCCGCAGGCGGCTCCGGTGTTGATGCCGAAACTGCCGGTGCCGGCGCCGCCCCCCGTATCGATGGTGGAGCCGCTGAGGCTGTAGACGCAGGAGAAGGTGGCGGTGACGTTGCGGGGAGCGGACATGGAGAGACTCTGTGGGGAGGTGATTCCGGTGAGGTCGCCGTTGAATCCGGCAAAGGCATAGCCGGCGGCAGGGGCGGCGGCCACGGAGACCGAGGCGCTCGAGGCGTAATAGCCGTCAGCCGCGGAGGGGGAAGCAGAGACAGTGCCGGCTCCGGCGGGGGAGGCGGTGAGGTTCAGGAGGTTCTGGACGGAGTAGGTGGCCGTGTAGGTTGTGTTCGCCGAGGGCGCGGTGACGTTCTGCGTTTGGGCGCCGCCCTGGCTCCACGAGGAGAAGATGTTTCGAGTGTTGCCGTTGCCCTGCGGCGTGGGGGCGGAGAGGGCGTGGGTGGAGCCCGGCGTCCAGCCGAAATAACGGGGGCTGGGCGCGGTGATTCCATCGACGGTGACGTTCAGCCCAGCGGGGTTCGTGGTGACGGTGAACGTGAGCGGAGTGCCTTCGATGAGTTTGGCGACGAAGGCGTCATAAGAACCCTGGAGGGAGGATTGGAAGGCGGATGCGGTGGGGAAGTCGGGGCCTTGAGTGGAACCCGCGACGTAGACCGCGCCATTGGGGTCGACGGCGACGCCGTTGGATTGGTCGTCACTGGTGCCGCCGAGATAGGTCGAGTAGGAAAGCGCGTTGCCCGCCGAGGTGAACCGGGTGACGAAGGCGCCCTGGTTGCGTCCGTTGTAATAGGCGGCGGAAGAGCCGAGAGTGGGGAAGTTGGAGGACGCGGTGTAGCCGCTCACCGAGGGCTGGGTGTTGCTGTCCACGGCGACACTGGTGATGAGGTCCTCGCCGTTCCCTCCGAGGAAGGTCGAGTAGACCAAAGCCGTGCCGGCCGCATTGAGCTTGGTGAGGAAGCCGTCGAAGACGCCGCCGAAGGTGGAGTTATAGGCGGCAGAGCGGGGGAAGTTCGAGGAATAAGTCCAGCCGGCGATGTAGGCTGCGCCGGTCGAGTCAATGGCGATCGAGGTGGCACGGTCATCGCTTGAGCCCCCGAGGTAGGTCGAGTAGGTGATGGCATTGCCGGCGGGATTGAGTTTCGCGGCGAAGGCGTCCACCCCGCCCGCCGGTGCGCCGTAGAGAGCGCCCTGGAGCGGGAGATCAGTCGACGAGGTATAGCCGGCGACGTAGATGCCGGAGGAATCGACGGCGATGCCGGTGGCGGAATCATCCGCGCCGCCGCCGAAGAAGGACGAGAATCCGATGGCGCCGGTGGTTCCCACCTTGACGATGAATCCGTCGCGCGTGCCGCCTCGATACGAGCCGAAGAGACCGGAGGCGGTGGGGAAGTCGGCGGAACTGGTGTTGCCGGCGACGTAGGCGCCCGTGGAATCCGCGGCGATCGAGACGCCGCGATCTTCGCCCGAGCCGCCGAGGTAGGTGGAGAAGATGAGGGTGTCGCCGTTGGGACCGAGTTTGGCGATGAAGCCGTCAGTGCCTCCGGCGGAAGAGCCATGCGCCGCCGCTTGCGTGGGGAAGTTCGTGGACTGTGTATAGCCGGTGATGTAGGCGTTGTTGGCGGCGTCAAGGGCGATGGACAATCCGGCGTCATCGAGTGAGCCCCCGAGGTAGGTGGAGTAGACCAGGGCGTTGCCGGCCGCGTTCAGTTTCGTGACGAAGACGTCCATGGAGCCTCCGCCGGTGCTTTGCGCGGCGGAAACGGTGGGGAATGTGGCGGAGGTCGTTTCGCCGGCGACATAGGCGGCTCCCGTCGAGTCCACGGCAATGCCGCGGGCGCGGTCGAGGCCGATGCCGCCGAGAAAGGTCGAGTAGGCGAGGATGGGATCGATGACGAGGGGACGGGAGCGGTCATAGGCGCCGAGAGCGAAGGTGACCTTCCTGCCTGCTTCAAGGCGGTAGCCTGCGTCAACCTGCACTTTGCGGCGTCCGATCATTTGATAGACGGCCGGTTTGTGCTGGCGAAGCGTTCCGGCGGGGGTTTCGAGGAGCAGGTCGCCGGAGGGGTCGATGCGGAGGGAGTTCACGCCGTCATAGGCAAGGCGGATGCGGCTGGCGTCGGCGTGCGGAGCGATGCGGAAGTCGTACTCGATTTGCCGCTGATTGCCGTAGTAGACGAGGTCGACTCCGGGATAGACGCCCCGGTAGGAGACGCGCGCGTAACCTGGGATGCGTGTGCGCCACTGGGAGGGGTCGCCGCCGGTGAAGTAGTTGCTCACTCCCGGGAGCGGATCGAGGAGAGTGGATTTTGCCGCTGGGAGGGAGCCCTCGAGGCGCATGCGGACGAGCGCGCGCCTGCCCCCGGAGCCAAGCGCGATTTCGGCGCCCTGGTCCAGCAGACGCATCGTGTAACCAGGTCCGCGCGAGAGGAAGCGGACGTGAGAATCCGCCTGGCCGCGGTTGGGCTCAAAACGGAGCGGGAGTTTGCCGTAGCTTTCAGTAAGCCGGGCGGCAGGCAGCAAAGCGCTGGTAAGAAGAAGTAGAAAACCGAGAACGGCGGACGGTTTTCGGACAAGGTTCCGGCGGAAAGAGTCAGAGCTCTTCACGTGTCATCCCTCCTGTTTCTATGGCATTGAATTTTATCGTCTTTTTCATGGAAATTTCCAGCCCTAAATGCAGGGAAGATGAGCAAGTGAGCTTGCGCGGGTGGGGCGAGCGCAGTATTCTGTGACAGGCAATCATATGCGAACACCATCCCGGAGAACCTTTCTTCAGGCGGCGAGCGTGCCGCTGTTCGACATTGTTCCGGCGCGCGCCATGGGTATGCAGGGTCCGGCGCCAAGCGACACCATTAACCTGGGCCATATCGGCATCGGAGGCCGGGGGCGCGGATTTCTGCGGCCGGAGGCGGAGTTCGGAAAGGCCATTCCGGCTCCGTCGAATCTGGGCGGTGACGGCTCGCGGCAGCAGTCGGCGGCGCGCAGCGTCGCCTTGTGCGACGTGGATTCGAGCCGGCTGGACGCGGCGGCGACGCGCGTGGGCGGGCGTCCGAAGATCTACAAGGATTTTCGCAGGCTGCTCGAGGATAAGGACGTGGATGCGGTGGTCATCGCCGCGCCCGACCACTGGCACGCGCTCCTGACCATTCTCGCCTGCCAGGCGGGAAAGGATGTCTACTGCGAGAAGCCCGCGTGCAACACGGTGGAAGAGGGCCGCGCGATGGTGACGGCGGCTGACCGCTATGGGCGAGTGGTGCAAATCGGCTCGCAGGGGCGTTCGCAGCCGGCGGCGTGGCAGGCGGCGATGTACATCCGGAACGGACAGATCGGGAAGGTGCGGGAAGTCCTGTGCTGGCACTACGCGAGTCCGGACGGGGATTGGACGCCGGACGCCGAGCCGCCCCAGGGCCTCGACTATGACATGTGGGTGGGCCCGGCGCGGTGGCTGCCCTACAACGTGAAGCATACGCACGGGCAGTTCCGCTGGATGATCGACTTCGGCGGGGGACAGATCCGCGATCGCGGGGCGCACGTGATGAGCATCGCCAACTGGATCATGGATTGCGACGCGACGGGTCCGGTGAGCGTCGAGGCGACGGGCGAGCCGCCGCACGACGGGATGTACGATTCGGGCGTGACGATGCGTGTGACCTACGAATTCAGGAACCCGGATTGGACGCTCGTGTGGGCGCAGCCGGGCGAGCCTTCGACGGAGTTGCAGGCGCAGTACGGCGCTGTTTATCACGGCGACAAGGGGCGCCTGACAGTGACGCTTGGCGATGGGGCGGGTACGGCAACGGAGCAGAAGGCGAAGGACTACACGGCTCCATGGGACGGGGTGAAGGTGTTCCGCAGCCCGGGGCACATGGAGAATTTTCTCGATTGCGTGAAGTCACGGGAGAAACCGGTGATGCACATGGAATCCGGCCACAGGGTGGCGACGCTGTGCATCCTGGGCAATATCGCCTTTCAGTTGCGGCGCAAACTCGAGTGGGACGCGGTGAATGAGCGGGTGAAGGACGACGATGAGGCGAACCGCCTGTTGAGCAGGCCGGGGCGCGGGCCGTGGCACCTGTAGGGGAGGATGATCCGATGGCGAACGAGAAATTGATTGCGGACATACAGAGCGACGACAAAGAGGTGCGCTTCGCGGCTTGGCGCGCGGCAGGGGACGCGGACGCTTCGGCCATTGCGGAGTTGGGGAAACTCGTGGCCTCTTCGAACCCCGCAGTAGCGAAAGCCGCGCGGGAAGCGATCACGACGATGGTCCACGCAGTGGGGAAGGATACGGCGGATCAGCGGCGCGGGGCGGTGGTGAAGGAACTGATGGGGCTGGGCGGAGCAGGGAATCCGCTGGCCGCGCGCGTGCTGGCATGCCGGCTGCTTTCGGACATTGCGCCGGAATCGGAGGCCGCCGCCATTGCGAAATGGCTGGCGGATGCGGACGTGCGCGAGGAGGCGATCTACTGCCTCGAGCGGATTCCAGGGGACGGTGTGAACAAGGTGCTGGTGGGCGCTTACCGCACGGCGCCCGATGACTTCAAGCCGCGGATTCTGGCGGCGCTCGGACACCGGCGCGCCGGTGAGGCCGTGAGCCTGTGCGTGGCGGCGATGCGATCGCCGAATGCCAACATCTCGAGCGCGGCGGTGAGCGCGTTGGGAAGGATCGGGAAGAAGCCCGCCGGCGCGTTCCAGTGGCCGAAAGGCGCGGATGTGGATGCAATGCTGCGCTATGCGGATCACCAGAGAGAGCAGGGCAACGGCGCGGAGGCGATGCGGATCTACCGGACGGTGATGGGGCGGCCGGAAGAGCATCTGCAATGCGCCGCGGTGATCGGGCTGGCGCGGTTGGGGACTCCCGAGGCGGCAGCGGCGGTTTATCCGATGCTGAAGAGCGGGAATCGCAAGGTGCGGTTAACAGCGGCGAAGGCGTGGAAGGGGATGGCGGTGTGATGGCGTGGGGCGGGGGTGGTAGCGCTGAGTGTGTGCGGGTACTAATTCCGGATCTGGTTTCCAGAGGGGTTCATGTCGTGCTTAACAGCGGCGCGCCGGCATCGTGCCCGCTGACACCCGCCCTCGTCTTCACCAGAGTCCAGTAGAGTCCGGAGAGATACACCATGGAGCGGCGGCCCTCCGCCGCCAGTTGCGTGGTCATCCGCCGGAAGGAATCGTCTCCTCCCACAGGCGGGAAGTAGTCGGGGGTGATCCATATGCCATGCTTCTCACACGCCATCAATAGAGGGCTGACTGGCGTCTTTAATTTGTTGCTCCATTCGAGTATGTTCTCCGCGAGCAGGGGGCCGCGGTAGCCCGACTGCCCGTCCGGCGTGTTCCCCCGCACGCTGATGGTATAGAAGAGCGGACTTTCTCTCACCCATGCGGGGATGTCATCGCGCTGGAGAACCGGCCGGCGGCGCCACTCCTGCTTCACCGCCGCCATGGAAAACACCGATCTCCACCGGGTAAGGAATGATGGTTTCGGCGCGTTTCACCATCTCCGGCATGTACCTCAGCACGAGGCCCAGGCTGGCGCGGCTGGCGCGGTTGCGCGCGAAGCCCAGATCCTTGCGGTTCCCGCCGGGATCCAGCCAGCTTGCCGCCGGCGCGGGAGCCTGCGCGCCAACCGGCGTGAGAGCGAAAACAAATGCGAGTGGCCACAAAATAACGCGACGCATCCGGCTTCCTCCAAGTCCTCACTACGCCCGCCCGTTCGTCAAGCGGGCAGAGCGCGCGTACTCACCCGCAAGGGAGCCTTCCCCCTCTGCGCTTCTTCCGATTTCTTGCGAAAGTAATCCTGGTAATACGTGCGATTGATACTCAAATGATGGACCATCGCGGCGTTCGCCGCCTCCGGATCACGCGCCTCGATGGCTTTGAGGATGTCCACATGCAGCATCAGATCGTCCCGGTCGATCCTTTGGTGCGTAACCGTCAAACGCGCCTCCAGCAACAAGTCGGATATTGCAGCCATCACGGACCCCAGGATGGGATTGTCGGCCGCCACCACGATGAGGTCGTGAAAGGCCACTTCATGGCGGCTGTAGCCTTTTGCATTGCCCAGGTTGGCTTCCATCCCACGTATCTCCCGCCGCATCATCTCGATGTCCTCACGGCGCGCGTTCTCGGCCGCGCAGCGGGCCAGCATCGGTTCGATCGCCAGGCGCGTGTTGAAGGCATCCATATAGTCCACGTCTTCGAGCAGCGTGCTCAGATGAACAGCCTTGGCCATAAGGCCGCCGAGGGATCGCTGGATATAGGTGCCATCCCCCGCGCGGGATCGGATGATGCCGAAGAGGTTGAGAGCCTTGAGAACCTCCCGCAGTGTGTGACGGCTCACCCCGAACTGCTCCGCGAGTTCGCGTTCCGGAGGCAGTTTGGAACCCGGCCGCAGACTCTTCGTGCGGAAGCGGTCTTCCATCTGACGCATCACGTCCTCGAACAGAGGAATATCGGCTTCGCCGGCCCGGACCTTGCTTCTGGAAGACATCGAGCTTAAATATTAGACCACTTAGAGTCTGATGTCAACTTGAAACCGATTTTTAGATCTCCTGTAGCAACAGCTACTCCTGTATGTGTGAGAATCGCTGACAAAGTAGTTTGTTGTACCAATATATGAAAATTTGTTCTTCCTCATGGCTGGCTGCGCGCCAGCCATCCGCGCGGGAGATTTCACCGCTCCAGTAGCCGTCGAGTGAGTTCCTCAACCGCTGCCCGGCGATCGAAGATCAGGTTGTCCGGCTCTCCTCGACTCCCGGCTCCCTCGACTCCCGGCTCCTGGCCTTCCCACTACTGCCCGGCCGTCCGCAGTGTTTCGCAGTCCAATGCACCGGCATTGAGCGTCCAGCGCACCGCGTACGGAGCGACCCCTGCTTCGGTGTAGCACTTGCCAAACAGCAGCCTCCGCAATTCCTGCAAGCTTGCCGGATTCCGCCCCGAGGACGAATCCATCAGGTGGACGATTTGCTGCGGCCGGGTCGTATCTCGACGAAGCGCTTTTTCCAAATCGGCGATTCCTCCCACTGCCACCGGCTGATCCATCCGCTTTCCCATCACTCGATAGGCCGAACTCGTCAGATGCGGCTTCAGCGGATCGGGTACGAGGAATACCGAGCCCGATGCTTCGCGCACCTGATACAGTACCGGCTGCCAGTCCAGTCGCATCACTTGAGCCATCCGATCCCGCACAAGGGGCGAAGCGATCAGCAGGGACGTGGCAAGGACCGGTAGGATCGCCCGGCGAAACCACCGGACAGAGGCGGCGCACAACACCCAGACAAGCCCGGCAGCGATGCACGCGAGAGCGGGATACGGAGTCGAGCCGCCAACGAAGCTCCACAGCGCCGTCAGCCTGCTGCCGGCCACCAACGAGGCAAACGCGACCACCGCCGAGCTACCCAGGCGGCTCGCAAGCCAGCCGGCGATGAGAACCTCGGAAACCGCAAGTTGACCTTCCACGTACCGGAGGCTGTTAAAACAGTCGTAAACATAATCGAGCCGGCCGGCCGTCGCCCCGGCGCTGTAAATCGAGTTGACGTAAATCAGCCATCCGGTGAGCAAAAACGGGGACCACGCCGCTTGTGGGGAAATCCGAAGGCCCCTGCTCAGTGCGCTGGCGCCTTCTGCCATCAGCAAGCAGCAAAGCACTACCGATCCGCCAATCAGAAAAGGCATCAGGGCGCCACCCACGCGAAGCGAGCCCGGCGGGATCAATTGGGCCCATAGTTCTTTATCCCAAAAGTGCGCCACCAGGGAAGTGCCGGGGAGAGGTGCTCCGGGCAGTTCCAACCCAAACAGGCGGATTTGGAACGGAAACAGCGGATTGTGAAACAGCACAATGTTCTTGATGTAGAAAATTCCCGATGCCGCCGTTGCCACAACCGCCCACACCAGCCCGTCTCGAACTGGTCTCTCTGCGATGCGCCGCCAGCGCCATGCGACAAAAACAAACAAGAATGCCGCCAGCGCCGTGCCACTGTACTTGCAAAGCAGGAAGCTCGTAGCGAAGATTGCGATCGCTGCCGCCTGCCTCGATCTTCTTCTCTCCGCTACCTCCGCCAGCAGGACCGCCCCCCAAAGAAATCCCGCGGCGTAAATCATATCGTTCTTCAATGTCGGAAGCCCGGAGGGGCCATTCCAGTAGTGTGGGAAGAGTAGATGCGGCAGCGCGAGGTAAGCCGGCAGATTGAGGAGGCGGCTGAGTTCCGCAACCAGCAGGCCGATCAGCGCGAGAGCTTGGATGGTAACCAGCCAGAACCATCCATCACCGCGCGTCAGCACGAGGATGGGAACATAAAGCAACTCCCAGAATGCGCAATACTGATTCGCAAATTCGTAGGGCGGTATGCGATTCCCACTCCATCCCAGCACCCAACTCAAGTGGGCGGCGGAATCAGTTTCAAGCACAGGATGCATCGCCTGGGTGATCAGCGGGAGGAACACCGCCAATAGCCCGAGCACATAGAGGGAGGATCCGGAACCTGTTGCAGGTGTGGCGCCCACGCAGTCCCCCGGACGCTCCCGGCGGCCAATCCACGCGAAGATCATCCCAAGGATGAGATAGCTGGCCATGGAATTCAGCCGCAGCATGGTGAGGGCAGATGCGCAGAGCGATCCGAGGACAAAGCTGAGGCTGAGCGCGCCGGCGGCGAAGCGGAATCCTCCGCGCTCGAAGCCACAGAACCGGGCGAGACGAATTGCGGCAAGCCACAGAGGAACTTGCCATGCCAGCGCCGGAACAACGCCGGCCGCGGCCCAGACAACGGCGATACCTTTCATGAGGGAGTGGCATTCAGGATACTATGCCGCTCATTTCCCGTACATCCCCCGTCGCGGGATGTAGGACCTCCATCGGGCATCATGTTCCACCGGCCCGATTCTTCCAACTCGGCAGCGCCGCCGGTCCGCGAATTACGCAGCTTGCGTCGAAGAGCGGTTTTTGAGATATCGTGGGCTGAAATGCGAAGATCATGTCACCGGGCGCCGCTGCTGGCCGCGCTCGCCTCCCTTGCCCTGATGCCGCCGGCGCATTCCCCGGCCCAAACCAACAGCAAACCTGCGCCGGACATGCTCCGCGCCTACTTGCAGCACATCGCCATGGAGCAACTCGACGCCCGCAAGCAGCGCATTGCCGCCATCCGCACTCCCGCGCAGCTTGAGCAGCGGAAAACCGAAGTACGGAGCCAGTTGCTGGCCATGATGGGCGGACTCCCCGCCGCGCGTACCCCTCTCAACCTGCGCAAGACAGGCGTCCTCCCCCGAGACGGCTATCGCGTCGAGAAGGTCATCTACGAAAGCCTTCCCAACTTCTACGTCACCGCGAATCTCTACATCCCGGAAACCGGCAAGCCTCCCTATCCCGCCATCCTCCATCCCACCGGCCACAGCCTCTCGGCCAAGGCCCGGGCCTTTTACCAGAACATCAGTCTTGGCCTCGTGAAGAACGGTTTCGTCGTCCTCACCTATGACCCCACCGGACAAGGAGAGCGCCGCATCTTCTATGACCGCGATCTGGGCGACTCGAAAGTCGGAGGCACCACCGTCGAACACGAGATGGTGGGCATTCAGAGCCTGCTCGGAGGCGAGAGCATCGCCCGCTACATGGTCTGGGATGCCATGCGCGGAATCGATCTGCTCCAGTCGCTTCCTTACGTGAATGGAAAGCGCATCGGCGTTGCCGGATGCTCGGGCGGAGGCACGCTCACCGCCTACGTCGCCGCACTCGATCCCCGCGTCGAAGCCGCCGCCCCCGCCTGCTACATCACCGATTGGGAGGACCAGTTGTTGGGCACCGGTCCCCAGGACGCCGAACAGCAATTCCCTGATCAACTCAAGAACGGCCTGAATCACGCAGACCTCGTGGAAGCTTTCTCCCCTAAGCCCTACCTGATCGCCTCCACCACCGAAGATTTCTTCCCCATCGCCGGATCGCGCAAAGCCTTCGCCGAAAGCAAACGCATCTACGAAATGCTGGGCGCCGCGGATAGAATCTCCACATTCGTTGCGCCCGGCGGCCACGGCGTCCCTCCCTCACAGCGCGAAGCCATCGAGAAGTGGATGAGCCACTGGTTGAAAGACGCGCCCGCGCTTTCTCCGGAACCTTCCTTCCAAACGGAATACGAAGAAAACCTTCTCTGCACTCCCTCCGGACAACTGGCCACCTCTCTCGGCGGCGAAACGCCGAGTACGCTCAACATACGCAGGCTCTCCCAACGAACGCCGCCTCGCCCTCGCCTCGGCGCCGCGAAAGACGTCGAGGACTTGCGAACCCGCCTCCAGAACGAAATCGTCCTGCTGACGCGCTATGAGCCTTCGAAGAACCCGCTCAACATCCACTCCCTCGCGGAAACAGATCGCGACGGCTACCGCCTCACCACCCTCACCTACGAAACCGGTCCCGGCCGCCTCATTCCCGCGCTCCTCGCCGAACCCGCCCCCGAGCGGTCGCGGAAGAAAACCATCCTCTATCTCGACGAGCGCGGTAAGTCTGCCGCGGCTGCGAAAGAGGGAGACGTCGAGCAACTCGCGCGCCTCGGATACACCGTGCTCGCCCTCGATCCCTCCGGCATCGGCGAGACCGCATCTCATTGGGATGGCTATTCGCAGACCTGGTTCGGGCAGGGCAAAGTAACATGGCTCGCGCTCATGGTCGGAAAAACCATGGCCGGCCTGCGAATCGACGACATCCTGCGCGGCATCGATCTCTTGCAGGAGAAGCGCCTCCTGTTCGACGGCAAGTGCGCCGCCTTTGCCAGAGGCTACCTCGGCGCGGACCTCTTGCAGGCGGCCGTGCTCGATTCCCGCATCTCCGCCGTGGGCGTCGACGGCGGCCTGCTCTCCTTTGCCGCCATCGCACGCACGCCCATCCATCGCCGCGTCTTCGATGAGGTGATTCCGGGCGTACTCGGGAAATACGACCTCCCCGGCCTCGCCGCTGCCATCGCTCCCCGCCCCCTTTGGCTTGCCAATCTGCGCTCGCCCCTGGGCATGCCGGTCCCCCTGCGCGAAGCCCGCGCCGAGTATGACTATGCCGTCTCGGCATACGCCGCCGCCGGGAAGCCGGATCTCTTCACCCTGGGCCTGCGCCGCGAAGATGAGGAGATCGCCGCCGCCTTCCCGGCCTTGCGATAACAGAGGTCGAGGGCATCCACCACAAACCGTTGCATCGATCAGGTACTTGTGCCCCTCGCGGATCAGATCCCGAATGCGGATGCCCTCCCAAAACGTCAAACGATGCTTTGCGGCGAAAGCCAGCCAGGGCGCTCGCCACGACCTGTTCGGCAGAGCGGTAGCGGCCCGATCGAAGCTGCTGCTCGATCAGGTGCTCGCCGCGTGAATCGAGATGAATGTCCATACCGATCCTGCTTGCAGTGCATCGGCAGGTTGCATACCCCAATGAACACAAGGCGCCCGCCCGGTGCGCTCCAACCTGGCTGCAATCCTGACGTTCGGTCATCGTGTTCAGCCGCCGCGCTATTCGCGTTGGAAGCGCCGGAGGACAGGCCGGGCTATGGCTTGCAAGGCCCCTGCTGGCGTGAGACATAAATCCGTCTCGCCTCGTCATCGGTGAATCCACTTGAGTAGAATGCGATCTCATCGATCCAGCCATCGAAGTAGCCGCCAGGCTCGCCGCCGGCCGTAAACGGCGCCCCAGAGGTGAACTCTCCGAGGGCAGCGGTCGCCGCTTGGCCTTCCTTCTTCCCATCCACGTAGAGGGTCAACCCGGAAGCATCTCGACCCGCCGAAAGGAAGCTCCACTGCCCATTCGTAACCGGTTTGGAACTTCGCAATACGGCCGGCGCGTGTCCCTTTGTGCCGAAGCGCAGTTCCACGTTCGACTCCTCTGTCAGCGACAGAGACCAGAATCCTTCAGGGGCTGAAGGGTGGTGCAGTTCCAGCAACACCTGCTGCGCGCCGGTTCTCGCCGGCTTCACGTAAAAAGATAACCCGGAATCCATTGGACCAAATGTGCGGACCCAACTCGAGAACGTCGCACCGGACTGGCCATGAAACCGGAATGCTTGGCCGATCTTGCCGGCGTCGAAAACCCATCCGCCCGGGTTCAGATGACCACCACCAATCAACCCGGAGGCCACACCGTCACCCGTCAGGAGAAGGCCCGTCCGTCCAGGTTCAGAACCACACCCGTCCGGCTCGAAATCGAACGCGAATAGGCTCCTGCTGTACGTCGTGGCATATGCCTTGTGCCGGTGGGACGCAACGGCCACAGCGCTCATGTCTTCCGCCGGCCGCAGTGTCTCGTGAAAGCCATAGGATGCCAGGTCGAACACCGAGAGACCGTGATCATTGGCGGAAGGGGCGCCTTGCCCCGGTCCCTTCAATAGAAGCGCATTCGAATTGCCCAAAAAAGGTCCCATATCCCCGGCGTCTAAGGGAAGTGCCACGGATTTCAGCAAAGCGAGGTCGGGCATTCGAAACACATGCATGAGATTCGCGGGTGTCGCCGGACAACCCACCCCGTCATAAATCTTGTTGCGGCATGCATCCGATCCGCCGGCAAACATCCGTGTGCCGTTCGAAGCAAAACCGATTTCTCCGCCAACAAGCGGCAAATCCGGCAGAAAACCCATGGACCGCTCCGTCGCCACATCGAAGATCTCGACTGAATCATGCCCCGGCCGTCCCTTTGGGCCGCCTCCCTGATACGTTACAAACAGTCGGTTCCCGGCTTCATCCAGCCCCACAAACCAAGGAGCCTGCTGAGACGTCAAGACCTCGAACTGACCGGAGCCAGCGCTCCAACGCTTGAGCCCATGGCCGCGCATGGCAAGAAAAACCTTCTTGCCGTCCCTCGTCATGACCAGGTCCGATACCACCCCGCCGGTGGATAGAGGCCCTCGGATCACACGCTCCTTCTCAGTGTCGAGCAACAGAAACCCGTCCGTACTGGAGCCAATCAGCAACGTCCGCCCGTCCAGTCCGAGCCTGCCGCTTTGGATCTCGAACGGCATCTGAATCATCCTCACCGACATCGTCCGCGTGTCGATGACGGCTATGTCCGGCGAATCGTTTGGAAGCGCGAAGAGCTTTTCTTCAGAACCGGAGAGTATCAGGTGATACGGAACGATCGGCAGCCTTATGAGAGGCGCCGGAAGCTGTCCCCCATTCCGCCAGAACAGGCGAGGAGGCGTGCCTACTGTGACCGGTCTTGCCGAGGGTGCCCGCAGCGCTATCCATAACAGGCCCCCCGCGGTGGATACCACGAGCAGCACCCCCACTAGGGAGCGCAGCCACGTTCGCGATTTGGTCGATGGCAAAGGCCAAGGCTCATCGCCCGGTTCGGAATCGGGTTCGACAACGGAAGCGCCCGGTTGCTGCTTTGCCGGGGCCTCCGCATTCGCCTGCGGTTGTCTTTGCCTCCACGCATCCAATTCCGCGCGTGATGCTGTGACCCGGCCTGTCGGGCTCCTTCGGATCGGAAGCTTGAATTCGGTTTCCCATCTCCTGGTGGTTCTCGGATCTGCCTTGAGATAGGCGGCGATCTCCTTCCAGCCAGTCAATTCATCGGCCCCGGTCTGCTCCATAACCCAACCCTAGAGAAAAAGCGTATCACGAAGATCGGAGAATGAGCGGGCATTTTCGGGTATGTCCGTTTTTGTCCACCGCCCGGGCCGGCCTCTTCCGTATTAGTCTTGACGCTCAAAATCGAGCACAAGGTTGGCCCAATCCGTCTGGAGCGATTTCCGGACCCTTCCATATCGTTGTCCAGGCGATCTTGAGCCGGACAAAGGCGCGGCGAAAACTCCAGAGAGCGGGTGTTTTCAGACACGCCCTCTCTTGTCCATTGCCCCGGTTGGGCGAACGCCCCTATCCTCGTGGGACCAACAATGCGTGCGAAGGCAGGTGTCCTTCTCAAGGTGTCTCTTCGATCCTCTTTCGAGTACGCTCTGACGCCGGCTCAACACCGCCGTTCCGCCGTATTGAATGCGTTTAGGCCGAACCGCTTATCTGGAGGTTGGTTTGTTTTGTAACCCCCGCATTGCCCTCTTCGACAACCGGCCCGTTTGCGGACCCCCATCAATCCTTAGGCGTGTTCGGGTTCAACTATCGTGAGCCGGAAACACGTGCGCGGGCGCTCATCCGCCCAGTTGGAACGTGCCCGCCGTGGGAAAGACGAGGGCGATGGCCTTCTCTGGGCCGGACTCCTGTTCCTCTTCGTCGCGTTCGTCTTCGCCATTCCCGCGGTCGAGAAGCATTGGGAAGAGTTCCTGTCTCCGCCGTTTCCGGATCCACACAAGGTGTTTCGAGCGCCCGCGGGAGATTTTTGGATCTACTATCTCGGTTCGCGCGCCTGGCTGGAGGGCGTTAATCCTTATGACAATAGCGACATCCGCAGCCGCATGCCCGAAGTATTCAGCGTTCATCCGAATCCCTACTACGCCGAGTGGGTCAAGCAGAACTTCGCCGGCAATATCGGCATCACAAAGGGCTATGTGGCCACGCCGGTCAACCTTTGGCTCCTTGCCCCGCTGGCAAAACTGCCGTTTGTTGCCGCCACAGTGACGTGGTTTGCATTCAGCGTGCTCATCTTCTTCATTGTGGCCACAGCTTTCACGATGGAACTCACTTCAGGTTGGCCGGCAAAGAGGCGCTGGGCTGCTGTGTTGATAGTTGTGACGGTGTTTGTCGCCGTGGATGGAAACGTTGGTCAATCGCTCTTTCTGGGCCAGATTGACAGCCTCTATCTGGGAGCGATGGCACTGAGCGTATATCTGATGTCGACCCAAGTTCAAGTCCGCCATCGGGAACTCTGGGCCGGTATCGCATTGGGGCTCGCGGGAGCCGTCAAGATCTTTCCTGGTTTTATGGCCATCTTTCTGCTTTGGACGGGCGTGCAAGCAGCTTATCGTTCCTCAGACCACTGGTCCGGCCGCTTAGGGACGCTCACTCGGCATTCTGGAGTGCGTGCGGCTGCGGCAGCCTTTGCGGCCTTCTTGTGTATGCTCGGAATCACACGGTTTTGGATCGCTCCGCCGCTTTGGGACGCATGGTGGCAAAAACTGCCGCGGCAACTCGCCGTCATGACACCGGAAGCACACCACCTGCCGGATGCGGTTCATTATGTCCGCTACTGGCTCGCGGCTCTGGGTTTTGAAAGCATTTCCCAACGATCAGCCACGGTCTTCTTCTTGCCGGTCAACTTCGGGCTCATCGGCATCGCGGCACAGGCGTTTCAAAGAGCCTTTCACTTCCCTTCGCTCAGACTGCCGGCGTTTGGGCTCGTCATCGCCCTGATGCCATCGGTTTTCTACTTCAACATCAACTACTGCGTGATCCTGATGATTCCACTGATAGCGGGCGCCTTCCTGTCCCTCCAGCGCCCAAAGAGGATTGCGTTGTTCGGTGTGGGATTCCTGCTCATCAACTATCAACTTGTCGAAGACGTTTTGTCCGCGATTTCGCCGGCATTGCTCGACCGCTGGCTCAATCGTGCTGCGCTTCTGCACGCCTGGGCCCGATTTCTACCAGCGCGGCCAGAAATGGAGCCCATCCTCGAACCGGTCGTCTCGCCCGCGAACCTGTGTCTCGGATACCCGGGAACAGTTGTCATTCTCATTGGATGCTGGCTGGTTCTGCGAGACGCAATCCGCTCCCGGGGTCCGGGCTACAGTACAACTCCGCCAACAGAATAGCCGGCGCTTTGAACAGGCGTACTCGGGAAATACGACCTCCCGCACCCCCATTGGCTTTCCAATCTGCGCTTGCCCATGGGCATGCCGGTCCCCCTGCGCGAAGCCCGCGCCGAATATGACTATGCCGTCTCGGCATACGCCGCCGCCGGGAAGCCGGATCTCTTCACCCTGGGCCTGCGCCGCGAAGATGAGGAGATCGCCGCCGCCTTCCCGGCCTTGCGGTAGCTTCGAAGTCTCCAATGCATTTTGGACTCCGCATGGACCCCGATGATCAGGCCCGGGAAACTTGGGATTACGCACGCACGCGAGGGAGATGTCAGAGGTCGAGGACAGCGACACCGAGGGTGATACCAGCTTTCTGGAGATCATCATCCAGCGTGGCCAGGCTCAATTGCTCCCGCCTCGCCAAATCCAGGTAAGCTGCATCGTACGCCGTCACCCGGTACTCGCGGGCGAGTCGTATCGTCGCGTGGCAAAGCCAGACCGCCTCCCGCCGTTCCACCTGAATCGGTAGCCTCTGTAACGTTTCCAGGAATTCCGCGATCTGGTCTTGGCTGATGCGTTTCCGGCGTTCCGCAACCGCCAGTCCGTTGGCGATCTCGAACGGCCATTAACGCGGGCACGACGGCAAAGGTGGTATCGAGGGCGGCAAGCACGGCGAGGCTGTACGACGTGGCCTCGTCGAGAAAACACCAGCTCAGCGTCAACGAGGCATCCACCACGAACGGTTGCATCGATCAGTACTTGTGCCCCTCGTGGATCAGGTCCTGAATGCGGATGTCCTCCCCCAACGTCAAACGATGCTTTGCGGCGAAAGCCAGCATATCTTGTACGGCCTTGCGCCGCTCGTCGTCAGTGCGAGCGTACTCCTTTTCGGCGAGAGCCTCCAGGGCGCTCGCCACGACCTGTTCGGCAGAGCGGTAGCGGCCCGATCGTAGCTGCTGCTCGATCAGGTGTTCGCCGCGTGAATCGAGATGAATGTCCATACCGATCCTGCTTGCAGTATATCAGCAGCCTGCATACCCCAATGAACACAAGTCTTACAGGAAGGCCTCCGGCCCGTGCGCTCCGATCTATCTCCGAAGGGTGGGTTGGACGCGGCCAGACGGCCGAGCGTTTGAAGTCACAATTTGTGGCCTCAACAGATTCCTCATTGTCCCAGGAGCTCAAACATCGCTCGCGCGAGATGCCGGCGGTCTTGGGGAGCCGTCGGTCTTGAGGTTGTTCTTGATGATGAACACCGGCACTGCCGCGTACTGGGGATGACCAAGTGGCTTGATGACCCTCAAGGAGAGGATGAGGGCTCGCTTCCCGCGAGGTAGCAAGTAGGTCCATGAGTTCAAGAACGGCGAATCCCCGGAGGCGATTCGATCGCATTACTCGACACTGAGCCTGGAGCAGGTGTACGGCGCGCTTACCTTCTATCTGGGCAACAAAGAGGAGGTCGAAAGAGACTTGGTGGAACGCCGGCGTGTCGAGGACGAGTTTACAGGAACGCACCCCGCTCCCCCGGAACTCAAGCAAAAACTGGAGCGCGCACGCGAGCAAGTGTTGTCTCGGCGCAGTTGATGGAGATCCGCTTCCTGGCGGATGTCAGCCTCAACGATGCAATTGTGAGCGGGTGTAAGCGGCGCGAGTCGGCTATGGACTTCCTGTCGGCGAACGATGCCAGACTGGAACGAGTCCCTGATCCGAAGGCTTTGGCCGCCGAACAAAATCGCATCCTTGTCTCACACGACTTCCAGACGATGCCTCGGCATTTTGGCGACTTCCTTCAGGCTCACGGTTCCAGTCCAATCGACGAACTCGTAATGATCTGGTGAGCCTCTGTTGCCGAGGAGTGGGCGAACCGCATCCTCAGAATCCCGCTGCCATAGCCAGCAGCCAGTTCGAAAACCGCCCGGTTGCAAAGCAATCCGATCGGCGGCGTGAACCGCCGCGCGGTTCTCCGGCCACGTCGGGAGAAAACTGGCTGAGAATGCCGGCGGAAACGCGGTCACCACCAATTCAAATTTGATAAATAGCTGAAAATAAATCAGTTCTCAAATCCCCCAGCCCGCCATCCACCCACCCTCATGCAACAATCACCACCAGAAAGGCTTGCATCGACACCATGGATACCGAAACCACCAACATCGAAACCCCCGCAACGGAAAACCTCCCCACCGATCAACCCGCAACGGATCAACTACCCACCGGCGAAACCACCGGCGAAGCCCCCACCACCGGCCCCGCCCCCAAAAAACTCTCCCGCGCCGAAGCCTCCCGCATCAACGGCGCAAAATCCCGCGGTCCCGTCACCCCCGAGGGCAAAGCCCGTTCCTCCCAGAACGCACTCAAACACGGCCTCGCCTCCCGCGCCGTCGTTCTCTTCAACGAATCTCACGAGGAATACGACGCCCTCCTCCTCGAATACCGCACCCTCTTCAAGCCCATGGACCAGTACGAGGCCGACCGCGTCACCGACATCGTCAACGCCCGCTGGCGCATTCGCCGCATCCAGCGCTTCGAAACCGCCGTCATCGACCTCCAACTCGACGAAACCTCCCCCGTCCTCTACGAGAAGTTCGCCACCATCGACATCACCGCCGTCGAAGC
>WBZR01001128.1_pt1 | contig 35714 bp, 32 predicted proteins | sample 5204231 | NCBI WGS metagenome assembly WBZR01 (sample SAMN12412403, study PRJNA552823) | activated sludge metagenome | isolation source: activated sludge from anammox sidestream of wastewater treatment plant... | place: USA: Virginia | collected 2017-08 | reverse complement strand
CGGAATATCACCTACTCTTGTGTGGGTAAGTTGGAGTGCCTCATTCATGCCTCCAACGATACCCGGTTAATTTCACAAAGTCCCGGATTCATTTCCGGGAAACGGCAGTTATAGGTTGCAGGTTGTAGGCTCTGGGTTTTAGGTACTCCCTGACGACTCTGCAAAGCCTTGCTCGGCGCGGCAGCGTTTCCGAACTCGCAAATGGAAACCGCTAAAATTTCACGAGCTATCTGAGTGCGACCTCGCGCACGCAGGCCGACACCAGATCGCGCACTTCGCGCAGCAGTTCTTCCCGGCTGTAAGCGCCCTTTTCCAGAATCTTCTCGACGTATCCGTTCAACCGCAGCCGGTCTTCCACCGTCACGTCCTTCGCCGTGATCACGATGATCGGGATCGAGCCTCGCAGCGGGCCTTTCTGCAATTCTTCGACGAACGCGAAGCCGTCCATCTCCGGCATCATCAGATCGAGCAGGATCAGGTGCGGCGTCTGTTGCGCTAAGCATTCCAGCCCCACGCGCCCGTTTTCAGCTTCGATAACCCGCCATCCTTCTTTCTCCAACAAGCGCCGCAACACATCGCGCGTCGCCGCGTCGTCTTCAACCACCAGCACCGAGCCGGTCTGAACTTCAGGCCGATACTTTTCGAGCAGCGACAACAGCCGCTCGCGGTCTATCGGCTTGTTCAGGTATTCGGCAGCTCCGAGCGCATAGCCCAGATTCTTTTCATCCACGATGGTCAGCATGATCACAGGCAAATCGGCGGTCGCCGCATCGGCCTTGAGCGCGGAGAGCACGGCCCAGCCGTCCATTCCCGGCATCATCACGTCAAGCGTGATCGCGGCGGGCCGCAGTTCGCGCGCCAGCCGCAGACCTTCCTGCCCGTCCAAAGCGCTTGCGACGCGGAAGCCTTCGCGGTTCAGGAAACGCGTCATCAACTCCTGCACTCCAGGGTCGTCGTCAATCACCAGAATGAGCGGAGCCGAGTCGCTGACCTCCGATAGCGGCGCCACGACGCGCTCGCCGGGCGTCTTCGCCTCGCCCACCTGCGCAGGCAGCTCGATGGTGAAGGTCGTGCCGCGTCCCGGCTCGCTCTCGACGTTCACCGAGCCGCCCATCATCTCGCAGAATTTTCTGGTAATCGTCAGCCCCAGCCCCGTCCCGCCGTACTGCCGAGTCGTTGAAGCGTCGGCTTGCATGAAAGGCTGAAAGAGTTTGTCCATCTGCTCCCGCGTCATGCCGATGCCGCTGTCGCTGACACGAAAAACAAGCCAGTCGCCGCGCCGCGCCGCGTCCAGCGTGATCGTGCCCGATTCGGTGAACTTCGAGGCGTTCGAGAGCAAGTTGAAAAGCACTTGCCGGACTTTGGTCAGGTCGGCGCGCATCGCGCCCACGTCGGACGCGCAATTGATTTCGAGCCGATTGGCGTTGCGCGCGATGAGCGGTTCGATCACCGCCGCCACGTCCGCGATCAGGTTCTTGACCTCGAACGTTTCAAGATAAAGTTCCATCTTGCCTGCCTCGATCTTCGACAGGTCGAGCACGCTGTTGATCAGTTCGAGCAGGTGACGGCCCGCCGCGTTGATCTTCTTGAGGTCGGGGATGAACTCCGCCTGCCCCAGGTCTTCGGCTTCCTCCTGCAACATCTCGCTGTAGCCGATGACGGCGTTGAGCGGCGTGCGCAGTTCATGGCTCATGTTGGCCAGAAACGTGCTCTTGGCCTGATTGGCGGCTGAAGCCAGTTTTTCCTGCTCGGCCAGTTTTTCCTGCGTGGCTTTCAGTCGCAGATACGCTTCGGCGTTGTCGAGCGCGATGGAGGTGTAGGCCGCAAGGTTTTCGAGCAGATCGAGGTGATAATCGGTGTAAGCGTTCTTCTTGAAGCTTTGCACCGTGATCACGCCCAGCACGCGGTCTTTCATCATCAGCGGCAGGTACAAAAATGACGAGGCGCGCGCAATCGGAGTCGCGCCGTCTTCAAAACTCCCGCTCGGCTCGTCGTACTCCTCGATGTATTTGGAATGCTCGGTGGCTACGTCGTTGATGAACACGGGCTGCCGATGCTCGATGCACCAGACCGGGAACTGATTGCGGTCGCGCGCGTCGCGCGTGTACGGCGCATAACGTTTGCCCTGTTCCATCGCCAACTGATATTCGATCTCCTGACGGTCGGGATGGTAAACGCCCACGCCGAAAATCGTCGCGTCCATCAATTGATTCACGTGCTGATAAAGCCGGAAGAAGATCGTGTCAAGTTCGAGCGAAGAGGTCAGTTCCTTGCCAATCTCGCTCAGCAACTCAGCGTTCTTGTTGCGCTCGTTCTCGGCTTGCAGCGTCTTGGCTTCCGCCGCCGAGGTTTCGGCGCGCAACTGGGCTTCGCGTAGTTTGGATTTCTCCCGTTCGCGCGCCAACAGCCGCCGCCGCATCATGCGATCAAGTCCAAATCCCGCCGCCACCAGCAACAAAACGTAAAAACCATAAGCCCACCACGTGCGATACCAGGGCGGCAGAATTTCCAGCCGGTATGCCGCTTCGACGCCCATCCGCCCCAGCGAATTCATAGTCTTCACGCGGAAGCGGTATTTGCCCGGCGGCAGATTCGTGTAATCGCGCCGCGCCTCCCGCGTCCAGGGCGACCAATCGTGGTCGAAGCCTTCGAGCATGGTTTGATATTGATTCCGGGCCGGGTCTTCCAAACTTCCCGCCGCATACTCGAAGCGCAATGAGTTGTCGCGGTATGCGAGCGAGGCCTGTCTCTGCATAGCCGCGTCGCCGGCGCCGCCGTAGAGCAGCGTCTTTCCCTGTTCGCCCGCTGTCACTCGCCGCACCAGCGCCGGAAAGCTTTCGTTCCCGATCCGCGCCTGCGATGGATCGTAGCGGAACATCCGATCATTGCCGCCCAACCACAACACGCCGTCCTCATCCATGTGCAGCCACGCAACCCGGCCATCGCCGATCCGCTGCAGGATGCCATCGTCGGTTTTGAAGGCGCCGTCGCTCTGTTTCCGCATCAGTACCGGTCGCACCCCGAAGTTGACCCAGATGTCGCCCTGCGGAGTCGTCCTCACGGTGTATTCTTCCGGTGAACCGCCCGTCGGGATCGCGCCGAACAGCTTCGATTCCACAAACCGCCCGGCGCCCTCGTCAAACTCACGGACGCCCTTGCGCGAGGCGAAGACGACATGTCCCGCCGCCAGATGCGCGCTCACGCCGCCATCATCGGGCAATCCATCGGCCTTGCCGAATCGTTCTACTTTGGCCACTTTGGTATTCAGCAACGAATCGCCCTGCAAGCGAACCCGCGCCACGCCCCGCGATTCCGTGCCAAGCCACAACAAGCCCGGCTCCGGCTCCACAACTGATCGGACTATCGGAGTCTGCACAATCAATCCCTCATCCACCCAGCGCCCCGCCGCAGTATCCCACCGAATGGACGCCAGTCCGCGCGCAGTGCATAGCCAGACCCGATTGGCGTCCTGGCGAGAATGGGCCATGGCAAAGTAAGCGTTGGCAGAGGTTGATGGCCGGACGACCGGTTTAACAGTATTTCCCGTCAACTGAGATACGCCCCCGCCGCCGTCCGCAACCAGCAGGCTGGCGCCGTGCGACAACAATCCAAATAACTGTAGAGACTTAAATCCCGGCACAGGCTGGAACACGCCGGTCGCGGCGTCCAGGCGCATCAAGCCGTTCAGAGTCGCCACGTACAACTCTCCGCGATGCCGGGTAATTTCAGTCGCCACCGCCGACATACCAACCGCGCTTCCAAATTCGGTCAACGGAGACGCGGCCTCCACTTTGGCGATGCCGTTCTGCAATCCCAGCCAGACCGTGCCGACTCGATCAACGAATGCTTTGAGCACGCCGTCGGACGGAATGCCCGCGGCGCGATCCAGGTAGCGCCTCGCTTTGCCGTCGCGTTCCATAATGAAAAAGCCGCCGGCGGTTGTTCCAATGCCTATTGCCCCATCGCTGAGCGCGACTGCGCCGGAGACGTTCAGTTTCTGATTCCGCAGCGCGGCGGCATCGGCGGCAAAGGGATGAACTCCGCTGTCGTCCATCAGAAAGAATTGTCCGGCTCGCGTTACTATCAGAATCTGCCGAGTGGCCTCTGAATAAGGCAACATCTCAACGATTCTGTTATCACCCCTTAGCTCTCCCAGACCTTGTAGCGGAACGATTTCCAATCTGTCGCCCGCCAATCGCTGCGGCGGCTCTCCTACCACATTGATGTACAACGTTCCGAAAACGTATGCCGCCCCACCGAAGGCCGTCGCGGGCTTCCAGGCCTTGACGCGCCAGCTCTGTCCATCCGGCTCCAAACGGAACAGCCGATCGGTAGACAGGAAGTAAACGCCTTCGGGCGCAACCCGGATACTGCGGACATCCTGAAAATTACGATCCTCCTTCGGCACGAATTCCAGCAGCGAAACGTACTTCATCTCTCCGGTCTGGTCCGGTCTCAGGTAGCCGAAATCTCCCGTTTCGCCCACGAAGATGCGCCCGCCCGGGCCTTTGGCCATCGAGCGCACAATGGAGTCGTGAGGCGTGGCGATGGCGCGCCAGGAAGTCCCATCGTATTCCCGGACTCCGCTGCCGGTTCCGACGTAAAGAAGCCCCCGATCATCCTGCGCGAACGACCAGATTTGCGCCGTGCTGCCGTACTCTTGCGGGCTGAACCAGGTGACGAAGGGCAGCCCCGCCTCGGCGCTCCGGCGCTCCGGCGTCTGCGCCTGCTGCTGCGCTTGTTTCTCCTGCTGCGTCTGTTGCGCGTGCGAGTGTCCAGCCCAGAGCGATGCGGCCACCACCGCGCAACCGCCGAGCAGCGCAATCGCCGCGCGTCCGTTCCAGCGCAAATTGTTTCGCATGTTCAGTTTCATTTTTCCTCTTATTCTTTATCCGCAGTATTTGACCAGAAGCATGGTCAAGTCGTCGGACTGCGCGGCGCCGTCTGCAAAACGTCGCACTTCCTGGCTGACGCCGCGCGTTGTTTCTTCCAGCGAACCGCCATCCGCGCGCGCCAGAGCCTGTTCCAGTCGTTCTTCTGAAAACAGGTCGCCCGCCTCGTTCATGGCTTCGGTCACGCCATCGGTGTAAAGAAACAGGCTGTCGCCGGGCCGGAGTTGAATGTGGTGAGTGGGATAGACCGCTTTCTTCATCACTCCGACGACCAGCGAGCTATGGTGATTCAGCAACTCCGGCGGCGCGCCGTGGCGTAGCAGATACGGATGGTTGTGTCCCGCGTTTGCAAATTCGACTTCGCCGGTACGCGTGTTCAGAATGCCGTAAAAGACAGTGACGAACATGCCGGCTTGATTCTCCGCATAAACCAGGCGGTTCACGCGCTCAAGGCATTCGCCCGCCGGCATGCCTTCGACCGCCGTGGCTTTCAGGAAAGCTCGGCTGAGAGCCATAAACAAAGCCGCCGGCGCGCCTTTCCCCGACACGTCGGCGATGGCGAAGCCGAAGCGCGAATCGTCAATTTGAAAGAAATCGTAAAAGTCGCCGCCGATGGCTCGCGCGGGCGTCATCTCGGCGAAGACCTCGATGCGTTCGCTGACCGGGAATTCACGCGGCAGGATGGATTGTTGAATGCGCGCCGCCAAATCCAATTCCCGCTCGATGGCTCGCAGTTGCTCGCGCAGCCGGTCGCGCAACCGTTTTTTCTCCAGGCACGCGCCGATCCGCGCCCGCAGCAACACCGGATCATAAGGTTTCGAGAGGTAATCTTCCGCGCCCATGCGAATGCACTGCGCGACGCTCTCCATCTCGCCGAATGTGGAAAGCATGATGACGGGCAGATCGCGCAACCGGCCCTGCGCCTTCAGCCGGTCGAGAACCTGATAACCATTCATTTCGGGCATGATGACGTCGAGCAGCACGAGATCGAAATTTTCCCTTTCAATCATCTCCAACCCCTGACGCCCGCCGTTCGCCACCGCTACCTGATGCCCTTCACGCGTGAGCCGCCGCGCGAGCAGGTCGCGGGTGATTTCGTTGTCATCCACGATGAGCAGCGAGCCGGTCTCCGAATGCAGCGATCCTACGCCATCATCAGCGAATGGATGCAGATCGCTGACCATCTCACGAATCATTTCGGGGACGCGCGCCGCCTGCATTGCGAACGCTTCGGCCTCTTGCTCGACCTCCTCGGATTTCTCGATTCGGGCCAGGTCAATCACGCTGTCAATCAGCGTCAGGAACTTCTCCGCCGACCGGTGAATGCGTTCCAGGTCGCCGATGACTTCAGCGCGCCCGGCCTCCGCGGCCTGTTCAAGCAACAACTCGCAATAGCCTGAAACGGTGGTCAGCGATGTGCGAAGTTGATGGCGCACGCTTGCGGCGTGGGGTTCCGCAGCCGACTCCGACATCTTCGCTTCGGGCGAAGCGGGATTGAGCAGGTCATTCACCAAGGCGAGCAATTCGCGGCCTGCGGCCAGCATCTTGCGCAGGCCGTCGTTGAACTCTCCGGCGTCCTCATCTTCCAGCAGCAATTCGCTGTAGCCGATGACGGCGTTGAGCGGCGTGCGCAACTCGTGACGCAGGTGCGCCAGCAGCGCGCGCCCGGCCCGCCCGTCATCTTGCAATGGTGTTGCCGTATCAGTTTCGCGCATCAACTCGCCTTGTTTTTGCTCAACAACGTTTCGATCTTCTCGAGCAAGCGTGGCAAATCAACCGGTTTCGTCTCGTAATCGTCGCAGCCCGCTTCGAGCGCCATGTCGCGGTCGCCCGCCATCGCGTGCGCCGTCAACGCGATGACCGGAATCGCGCTCGTTTCGGGCGCGGCTTTCAGCCGGCGTGTCGCCTCGCGCCCGTCAATCACCGGCAGGCTGATGTCCATCAAAATCAAATCAGGACTTTCGGTCTGCGCTTTCGCGACGCCCTCCGCCCCGTCCACAGCGATGATGACCTCATAATTCTTCCGTTCCAGCCGTCGCGAAAGCATGTCGCGGTTCATTTCGTTGTCTTCGACAAGCAATATCTTCCCCATATTGTTTAGTTTCTCCCGTAAGATCGTAAGGTATGATGTGAGAGCGAACCGGATACCGCCGTCCGTTCCATTCGCTCGGTGGCCAAATCATAACAACAAACATCCGCACAACCTACAACGGCAAAGGCCGCCGAGGTTCGCAGAGGAAAAAAATATTGATCCTAATAGTTGTTCCGGCAATCTGGTCAGGCGATGCGGTCGTGACGCTCATCGTATTTCCCCTCAATTACACAAACGGAATCCAGCGACGAATCCACTCACGCCAGCAAAAAAAAGAACTTAGCGCCGGGCTTTTGCTTACGGGATAACTGAATGTCGGGAATATTATGAGAGACTTGCCGGATAAAGTTATGCGAGAGTGAAAACACGCTACGGAGGGAGTAGGTCGTGAAATATCAGGCTGAAGAAGGAAAGCAGAAATTAAAACCGCGCGAGACCGCCGAGGAACAACGCCTGGCCGAATCGCGCGCCCGCGCGAAACACTGGAAACGCTGGGGGCCTTATCTGAGCGAACGTTCGTGGGGCACGGTGCGCGAAGATTACTCGGAGTACGGCTCGGCCTGGGATTACTTCCCGCACGACCACGCGCGGTCGAAGGCTTATCGCTGGGGCGAAGACGGCATCGGCGGCGTCTGCGACCGGCGGCAATTGATCTGCTTCGCGCTGGCGATGTGGAACGGGCGCGATCCGATCTTGAAAGAACGCCTGTTCGGTTTGACCGGATCGCAGGGCAATCACGGCGAGGATGTCAAAGAGTATTACTTCTACCTCGATTCGACGCCGACGCATTCGTACATGAAGTTTCTGTACAAATACCCGCAGGCCGAATTTCCATACCAGCGATTGGTCGAGGAGAATCAGCGGCGCGGACGCGAAGCGCTGGAATTCGAGTTGATTGACACGGGCGTTTTCGACGACGACCGCTATTTCGACGTCTTCGCCGAATATGCCAAAGCCTCGCCCGAAGACATCCTGATCAAGATCACCGTCGCCAATCGCGGGCCGGAAGAAGCCGAGCTTGACCTGTTGCCGACTCTGTGGTTTCGCAACACGTGGTCGTGGGGTTTGGAAGGAAGACGCCCGCGAATGAAACAGGTTGATCCTGTGAACGGCTCGACCGTGATCGAATTGAAACAGGAGCATCACGGGACGCGCAGGCTGTTCTGTGAAGGCGCGCCGGAACTGCTCTTCACCGAAAACGAGACCAACAACCGGCGGCTTTACGGCGGCGAGAACGATTCGCCTTACGTCAAAGACGGCGTCAACGATTACATCGTCCACGGCGACAAAGACGCGGTCAATCCGGCGCGCATCGGATCGAAGGCTGCGGCGCATTACCGCCTGAGGCTCAAATCCGGCGAGGCGAAGACGATCAAGCTGCGACTGACCGACGACCTGAAGCTCGACAAAGCTTTCGGCAAAGACTTCGACAAGACGTTCGCTGATCGGATGAAAGAGGCCGATGAGTTTTACGACAAGCTCGCTCCGGCCAACCTGTCCGAAGACGCGAAGAACGTGCAGCGGCAGGCCTTCGCCGGTTTGCTGTGGAGCAAGCAGTTTTACTACTACGACCTGAACCGCTGGCTGCGCGGCGATCCGGCGCAGCCCGATCCGCCGCGACAGCGCGCGAAAGGCCGCAACAGCGATTGGTCGCATCTTTACAACGCCGACGTGATCTCGATGCCGGACAAGTGGGAGTATCCGTGGTACGCCGCGTGGGATCTGGCTTTTCATTGCATCCCGCTCGCGCTGGTTGATTCCGATTTTGCCAAAGAGCAACTTATCCTGATGCTGCGCGAATGGTACATGCATCCGAACGGTCAGATCCCGGCTTACGAATGGGCTTTCGGAGATGTGAATCCGCCTGTTCACGCATGGGCCGCCTGGCGCGTTTATAAAATAGAGCAGCGGCGGAGCGGCTCGTCCGACGGAGGCGACCGCAAATTCCTGGAGCGCGTCTTCCACAAGCTGCTGCTCAATTTCACCTGGTGGGTCAACCGCAAAGACGCCGATGGCAAGAACATCTTTCAGGGCGGCTTCCTGGGCCTGGACAACATCGGCGTCTTCGACCGCAGTTCGGCGCTGCCCACAGGCGGCCACATCGAACAATCGGACGCGACGAGTTGGATGGGGATGTACTGCCTGAACATGCTGGCCATCGCGCTGGAACTGGCCAAATACGACGACGCTTACGAAGACGTGGCGTCGAAGTTTTTCGAGCATTTCGTCTACATCTGCCATGCGATGAATCACATGAGCTGCGGCGACACGAACCTGTGGGACGAGCGGGACGGTTTTTATTACGACGTGCTGCACCTGCCGAGCGGCGACCACATTCCGATGCGCGTCCGCTCGATGGTCGGATTGATTCCGCTCTTCGCCGTCGAGACGCTCGATTCGGAAGCGCTGGACAAACTGCCCGGCTTCAAAAAACGAATGCAGTGGTTCATCGAGAACCGCCCGGATTTCGCCAGTCACGTTGAAACGCGAACGGACGAAGATGGACGCGTGCGTCGCTTCCTGTCGCTGGTTGACCGCAACCGCCTGCGTAGCGTGATGCGCTACATGCTCGACGAAAACGAATTCCTGGGGCCGCACGGCATTCGCGCCGTTTCGCGTTACCACAAAGATCATCCTTACGTGATGCGCGTCAACGGCGGCGAATACCGTGTGGATTACGAGCCTGCGGAATCGTCAACCGGACTGTTCGGCGGAAACTCCAACTGGCGCGGCCCCGTCTGGTTCCCAGTGAATTACCTGATCATCGAGTCGCTGCAAAAATTCCATTACTTCCTCGGCGACTCGTTCAAGGTCGAATTTCCTTTCGGCTCAGGCGAGAAGAAAGACCTGTGGAATGTGGCCGGAGAGATTTCACGGCGAATGACTCACATCTTCCTGCGCGGCGACGATGGCCGCCGACCGGCTTATGGCGGGACCGAGAAGTTTCAGGCCGACGAGCATTGGCGCGACCTGATTCTGTTTCACGAATATTTTCACGGCGACAACGGCGCGGGCATTGGGGCCAGCCATCAAACGGGATGGACTGGGTTGGTGGCGAAGCTGATTCAGCAGAGCGGGGAATAGTTGAGAAAAAAGCGTTACGCGCGCTTCCGTCGGTCTGGAAGCGCGCGTGCGGGAAAGTAATGTCGTGCGATCACCTGAGCTTTTTGTCGCAATCGGCAGCCGATTGTCTGCCTGCGAAAAGGATCAACGCCAATCGCTATTCGACATTGCTGAATCGGCAAAATGCTGATATCTGAGGATATCTTTCTCCTCCAACATCTTCATACTTGCCATCTCGAAGTTCGCTCTCTCTACGTCCATCAATCTAAGCTTCTCCTTCCCGCCACCGAAGGACTCGCTGTTTTTGACGAAATAGTGACGGCCACGGCCAATATTGAAAACCAGTTCTCCCTGATCCGGTTTCGAGACATTGAAGCGATGTAAGCCGGGCCTCACCCTGATAACGAAATAGCGTTTCTCCCTTAGTTGGGCAATCGGCTCTCCGTCCAAGTATATCTTGGCTCTCCCGAACCCGCCGTCTTTCTGGTAAATGTGGACAAAGCCGGGCGCCGAGTAATTCCATCTTCTATTGTCCCAACTCCCGTCATTCCATCTCCCGTCATTCCATCTCCGATCATTGATCCTCTGTGGTCTAGTGGAATATTGGGTTTGAGAATCCAATCCATAGCCCGGAGCATAGCCAGGCGAAGGTCTCTGGGGTTGAGCGCAGGAAGAGAGGGAAAGGGAGAAAAAGAAAGCCAGGGCGCCAGAACCAACGTATTGAAATAGTGATCTCATTGAATACCTCCTTTCGAGATCAGATTTTCAGATGCCCTACCATAACACAATCATAATCGAGCAGGGCGCGAAATTTTGAAACCGGAACAATGCGGATTGCAACGGGCGGGCATCGGGGTGAGTCATCAGACGGGGTGGACTGGGCTGGCGGCGAAGCTGATTCAGCAGAGCGGTGGGTGACAAAAATCGGTTAACGAGCGCGTTGACAATCCGGCGCTGAGGCCGCAGATTATTGTCGGCGCTGAGTTATGCACGTTATCACTTTCAGAAAACTCAGGGAGTTTTGGCAACAGCACCCGGACGCGGAAGAGCCTTTACGCCGCTGGTATAAAATCACGAGGAAAGCGCAGTGGCAAAACTTGGCTGACACCCGCCAGGATTTCCCCCATGCAGATTTGGCGGGCGTCTGCACGATCTTCAACATCAAAGGCAATGCCTATCGGCTCATCAGCAAGATTTACTATCCCAGCCAAACGCTGCTGGTGCGTATCGTGCTGACTCATGCCGACTACGACAAAGGAAGTTGGAAAGATGATTGCGAATGTTGACGATGATAAATATGCAGCTTTATTGGCCGCTACGCGTCCGGGCGTGATTGCCGATGACGCCGAACTGGAACGGTTGACGGGAGAGGTCAACCGTCTGGTAACCAAGGGCATCAAGGAGAATCGCCTCGGCCCGGAAGAAGAAAAATTGCTCGTCCTGTTGACGCGCCTCATCGAAGACTATGAGCAACGGCAAGAGCCATTAAACGACGCTGTGCCGGAAGCGGCTTAATCGGCGGTAGGCTATCGCTATGAAAGTCTGCCTCAAACCAATAGCTGAGATCACACACGAGGCATTGAGCGTCCTCTGCAAATATCTCGGAATCGCCAACACAATGCGCTTCATCAATCAATTTACGACCGGCTACGGCAATTACACTGAGGAACGCAGAGAAATTTACGCCGGTATGTCCGTAGATGACATCGTGGCTAAGATTGAAAAGGATCGCAAGCAATCGTAATTCACTTGATATCCGGAGGAACGCCTGCCGGATGATAGGGGCCATCCTCTGTTCCCACCTTCGCCGTCTCCAAGGTTCCATCGGAAGCAAACTGCACGCTAAGAATCCACGCGCGAACCAGTCCTACTTGGGTCCACCACAAACAACCGTCCGAACTTTTCGTTGCGATAAAGAAGCGAGACTCGTGCGGCTTCAGGATGGCCATGACTTCCTCCCGGGGCATGCCCTTGCGTAGCGTCCCCATGATTTGGATCACGGCACTTCGATTGCCGGAGAAGACCCAGTAAGCGCCAAGCTCAGCGACAAACCACATGAGTAGTGCGAGAAGAACAATTCCGAAGAGTCCGACGACGGGCCGCCGTAGCCAAACTCTGGGGCGACTTGAATGGCGTGAGGGTGTGGTAGCGGTTACTGACGTGACCAAGCGCGACTCCGAGATTAAATCTAATTCCATTGCTATCTGTCCGCCGACCTGGAACATTTCTGACTGATGTTGCCACTGAGCCACATTGGCGCGGACAGACTGAGTGTATGACCAATCAAGAAATGGCGCAACGCTGGCCTGAGTGACCCCAACGACGCGTCCAAGGCGTCGCCAGACGATAACGCAAGCTGGAATAAAACCTCCTTCCGACCGGATTAAGTCATTGAGCCGCACATTCGCGGCCCATGAAACAAACAAGCAATCCTGGAAGGTGAAAGATCGTGGATGGAGAGCTTTACCTGAATCACAGCAAGAAAGAAGGAGAGAGAAAGTGAAAGCAATAGCGGTAACACCTGGAAAACCCGGCAGCGCGCATCTGGCCGATCTGCCGGCGCCTGAAGTCGGCGAGGTTCCGAACGGGCGCGGCGTGCTGGTGCGCGTGCTGCGCGTAGGCGTTGACGGCACCGACAAAGAGATCAACGCGGCTGAATATGGCGCGGCCCCTGCGGGATACAATTTCCTGGTCATCGGCCACGAAGGCTTCGGACGGGTTGAAGCCGTCGGGCCGAACGTGACTGAACTGAAGCCAGGCGATTACGTCGTCGCCACCGTGCGCCGTCCCGGTTCGAGCATCTACGACGTGATCGGGACGAATGATATGACGACCGACGACACTTACTTCGAGCGCGGCATCAACCTGCGTCACGGTTTTCTGACCGAGTATTACGTTGACGACGCCGAGTTCATCGTCAAAGTCCCGCGAGGTTTGAAAGAAGTCGGCGTGCTGCTCGAACCGATGACGGTGGTCGAGAAAGGCATTCATCAGGCTTACGAGATTCAGCGGCGGTTGAAAGTGTGGCGGCCTAAAAAAGCTGCGGTGATGGGCGCGGGCACGATCGGGTTGTTAGCGACGCTGGTCTTGCGGCTGCGCGGGCTGGAGGTGACGACGTTCGGTTTGAGCAGGAAGCCTTATCTCAATTCCGATCTGATCGAAGACATCGGCGCGCGCTACGAATCAACGGCGGATTTGCCGATCATCGAAGCGGCGAAATCACACGGGCCGTTCGACATCATCTTCGAGGCGACGGGTTATTCGCCAGTGGTTTTTGACAGCATGCAGGCGCTCGGCAAAAACGGCGCGCTCGTGCTTTCAAGCGTGACCGGCGGCGACCGTAAGATCGAAGTCCCCGCTGACCGGATCAATCTCGAATTCGTGCTCGGCAACAAGGTGATGGTCGGCACGGTCAACGCCAACCGCGAATACTTCGAGATGGGCGCGCGCGATATGGCGCAGGCTGAAGCCGAATATCCGGGCTGGCTCAAGCGGTTGCTGACGCATCCTGTCAAGGGGCTGGAGAATTACAAGGAGTTGTTCGAAAAACTGACTACGGCCAAAGGCGCGATCAAGGTCTTCTGCGAAATCGCGGAGCTTTGATCCGCCTGTGGCCGTCGCCTCCTGGCGGTTTGCCGCCGGATGCCGAAGCGAGAGGCTTCGACATCCGGCGGCTTTTTTTATTGATTGTCGCCGTTAAACAACATCGAACCGGCGACCGGAATTTCGCGGCGGTGAATGGCCAGAATGATCGCGCTACAGACAAAAACGATCAGCGCGAGCGCAAACAGCAGCCCTCCGTCGGACGTGCCGTCGGAATTGATGACGACGATTCCGAGTTTGGTCAGATGGCTCATAATCGCGCCGCTGATCACGCCGAGCGAGAGAATCGCGCCGATTGTGACCGTCGAAGGAATCAGCAGCAGGATCACTGCAATCAATTCGCCCACGCCCGATCCGATTCTGCCCCAGGGTTCGATCCCCAGTTTGGTGAAGATGTAGACAGACTCCTGCGCGCCCGTGAATTTGAAGAAGAGCGTCTGAAAGAGAATGCCCGCGACGACCAGACGTAAAATCCAGCTCAGGATGTTCATACCTTTACTCAGCTTCATGGTTTTCTCCTTTGTGTTTATCGCCTCACATCGAAAGCCCGCCGAAACGCAGCTTTGACCTATCAAATACGTTATCCTGCGCAACGTCCAGATTATTCCCGCGCGCCTGCAAAGAGTGTTTATCCGGAATAGATTTGCCGCTACGGAGGATTGAGAAAGCGTATTGACCAAACATCAATGAAACGCGAGGAGGTAAAAATGATCAGCTTCAATCAGGAAACGCTCCGCAACCCGGATTCAGCCTTGCGCAAAGAGTGGCTGGAAACCAACGGGCTGGGAGGATTCGCATCTTCGACAATCGCGGGGGTGAACACGCGGCGGTATCACGGACTGCTGGTGGCCGCCACCAATCCGCCTGTCGGGCGCATGGCGCTGCTGTCGAAGTTCGAGGAGACGCTGATCGTCGCGGGCAATCGCTACGAGCTTTCGGCCAATCAATATCCGGGCGTGGTTCATCCGCAGGGCTACCAATACCTCAGGCAGTTCCGGCTCGATCCATTCCCCGTCTTCACCTACGAAGTCGCAGGGATCGAAATCGAGAAATCCGTGTTTATGATTCACGGCGAGAACAGCGCGGTCATTCAGTACGAGATGAAAGCCGCCAATCAAGCGACCGGCTGCTTACTCGAAATCCGCCCGCTCATCGCATTCCGCGATTATCACAGCGCGATGCATGAAAACGGCGCGCTCGATCCGCGCGTCGAGACTGAGCCGAATCTGGCGACGGTCAAACCTTACGATGGAGTTCCCTCGCTGCATCTCGCGCACAACGCCGATGATCTCGATCTGAACGGATGGTGGTATCGCAATTTCGAGTATCAGGAGGAGCGCGAGCGCGGGCTGGATTTTCACGAAGACCTGTTCAGCCCCTGCGCGTTGAAATTCGACCTGAGCCGCCGCGCGCGAGCGGCGATCATCGCCTCGACAGAACGACGCGACATCAACCGCGTCTTTGATTATCAGAAGGCGGAGATTAATCGGCGACAAGCGATCAATGGCGTTTATCCGAACGCCAGCGAACTAGTCCGCACGCTGGCCGCAGCCGCCGATCAATTCATCGTCGCGCGCGGAGACCAGAAGACGGTCATCGCCGGTTATCACTGGTTCGGCGATTGGGGACGCGACACGATGATTGCGCTGCCGGGGCTGACTCTCGTTACAGGCCGCGCTGAAGAAGCGAAGAGCGTCCTGCGCGCCTTCGCCCGATTCGTTGATCGCGGCATGCTGCCGAACCGCTTTCCCGATGCGGGCGCAGAGCCGGAGCACAATACGGTTGACGCGACGCTCTGGTATTTCGAGTCCGTGCGCGCGCTGCTGCAATACACCGGCGATTACAAATTCGTTCAGTCCGAACTTTACGCTGCGCTGACCGAAATCATTGACTGGCACGAACGCGGAACGCGCTATGGCATTCGCGTTGACGACGATGGGCTGCTGCATTCAGGCGAATCGGGCGTTCAACTGACGTGGATGGATGCGCGGGTTGATGGCCGGGAGATAACTCCGCGCACGGGCAAAGCCGTCGAGATTCAGGCGCTCTGGTATAACGCGCTGCGCGTGATGGAGCGTCTGGCGCATGAATTCGGCGACAAACAAAACGAAAAACGTTATGGCCGGATGGCCGCGCGCGCCAGGCGGAGTTTCAATCAGTTGTTTTGGAACGAAGCCGCGGGATGTCTTTTCGACGTGATTGACGGAGAAACGCGCGACGCTGCGATCCGGCCCAATCAGATTCTGGCTGTCAGCCTGCCGCACACGATGCTTTCGCGCGAGAAAGCCAAACAGGTGGTGACGGTCGTCGAGCGCGACCTGCTGACGCCATACGGATTGAGAAGCCTTTCGCCGCACGATCCGCAATATCGTGGCCGTTACGAAGGCGGTCCGTCACAGCGTGACGGCGTTTATCATCAAGGCACGGTCTGGGCCTGGTTAATGGGGCCGTTCATCACCGCATATCTCAAAGCCAACGGCAGGACCGGAAAGAGCCGCGCGCGGGCAACGCAGTTACTCGAAGGATTCCAACCGCATTTTCTTGAAGCCGGTCTCGGTCAGGTGTCGGAAATTTACGATGGCGACCCGCCTCACCATCCGCGCGGTTGCATCGCCCAGGCGTGGAGCGTGGCGGAACTGTTGCGAGCGGCGGTTGAAGACGTTTATGAACTCAAACCGGCGCGGCGCAAGGCGACGGCGGCTCGATAACGCGTTGATTCCGGCGGCGCTTCTTACCGCTTCGTTTCAGGCGAACCGATTTTGCCGATGGCTCCGGTCGCCGCGAGTCTCACTATCGTCGCCGGGTCTTTCTGCGACTCGGCCAGCGCAGGCATCGCCGACCTGGCTTCAGCGCCCATCCGGCCTAAAGCGTCGGCGGCGCTTGCGCGGACGAGCGGCTCTTTGTCTTTCAACAATTCGATCAATGGCGGGACTGCCGTTTTAGCTTCGGCTCCCATCTTGCCAAGCCCCTTCGCGGCGCTCACACGTACAAATCTATCCTGATCCTTCAACGCTTCGATCAGCGCGGGCGTCGCGGCCCTCGCCTCCGGCCCAATCTCGCCTAACGCGTCGCCCGCGTAACTGCGAAGGTGCTCGTGGCTGTCCTTCAATAAAGCAGTCCAGATCGGAACCGCCTCTTTCGCTTCCATGCCGATTTGCCTGAGGGCGTAGGCCGAGTAAGTGCGAACGACGAACTCCTGATCTTTGAGAGATTCGATCAAGCCTGGAATGGCGGTTTTGGCTTCAGGGCCGATTCGGCCCAGCGCTTCAGCCGTATATCTTCGGACAGCGCCGCTTTTATCCTTCAACAAAACAACCAGCGCCGGAACAGCCTCCTTCGCTTCGGCGCCGATTCTGCCAATCGCATCGGCTGCGTCCCTCCGGACATTTTCGTTCGGGTCTTTGAGCAGGCCGATCAACGCAGACAGATAAGGTTTCGCGCCGCCTACCCTGCCCAGCGCGAAGGCCGCATTGCCGCGCGCCCACGCGTTCTGATCCTTCAACAGTTCGCCCAACGCCGGGGCGGCGGGTTTGGCTTCAACGCCGATTTGACCTAAAGCGAAAGCGGCGCTGCTTCTCACCGAGGCGCTGCGATCCTTGAGGGCTTCGGTCAAAGCGGGAATCGCCGCTCGCGCTTCCGCGCCCATTTTGCCAAGAGCCTTCGCGGCGTTCTCGCGCGCGCTGTCTTCCGGCTCTTTCAACAATTGCTGGATGAGAGTCTGAGTTTGCAGGTCTTTTCCATCCTGCGCAAAAACGGAAGAGGAGGTTTGAACGAAAAGCGGAGACGCGAAACAGACAAAAAATAAGAAGCCGCGCAAAGAAGCCCTGATGCGAATATTCATTGCTCTCCTATGATTGATCAGCGGTTCGGATTTGGGGGGATTGCGGTTTTAAAGTGTAGACGACCGCGATCGCTTTGGCCACTTACCAGCGGCCTGCGAAAGCTTCCCGGCTCCGGTTTCTGTTTTTCGCCTGGCGGCCTGACGCGAGTTCTCTCCAGACCAAGGCCTCAGCCGCTTCCGCAGGCTCCTCCAATTCTTTCAGGAAGGCGTCTCGCTGATCCAGGCGCCGCCGCATCTCCGGTTCGATATTCGCGTATCCGTTCTGCTTGCCGTAGGAGAGGAATAATTCATTGGTCTGCTGAATCACTTCTTCAACCATTCGCGCTCTTGTCAGGTCGCTCAGGATGTGAACCGCGTGCGCCATTTCATGGCCGAGAACTTCGGCGTAACGTTCTTCCCTGCCGAGTCCCTGAAAAGCGATGAAGCCTTCGTGGCGCCGGGCGTTCGGCCCGATGTACGCCCGGTCAATCGTATCGGGATAAAGCCTGATGATCGCCGCGTGATTGACGCCTTCGGGATCGAATCGTTCAATATAAAAACCGCCTGCGATATTCGAGACTGCGCGGCCCCCGCCGCGCATCTCGATATAGATAACGTGGCCGCTTCGCTCAAGCCGCTTCCACAAATCTCTTAATGTCGGATGCAACGGCTCACCTTCGGCGTCTTCGGCGAAGACAATCTGTTTGATCGCATTCCATCGCCGCAAATCTTTGTTCGAGAGGCGATCTGTATTGATGCCAATGGCGGGCGCGCTGTTCGATAGCGTTTTCTCTACGGATTGCGCTCTGGCGGCAGACTCCGCCACACCGAACAACATCAGTAGCGCGCTTATCCCGGCAAATCGTTTAACCCAACCCAGCAAGCCTTATTCTCACAGTCGGAGAGTACAATCGGTCTTATGACTTATTCTTGTTCTTCGGGGTTGATGGAATGAGCAGCAAGCCTTATGCCCATCGAACGAAAAATGAACTTGTCAATTTCCTTCGACCGCAAAGGGTCGTAAACTCCCCGCGCGATTTTTCAATTTCAAAGCAGGAGGCGAATTCGATGGCCAGGGATCAGATTGCGAGAGTCCGAAAAACCTGTCTCGCCCTGCCGGAAGCGACTGGGAAAGAAGCCTGGGGCGCGCCCACATTTCGCGTTCGCAAAAAGATGTTCGCAATGTATTTGAACAACCATCACAACGACGGCCGAATCGCGCTGTGGCTCAAAGCTCCGCCAGGCGCGCAGGAACAAATCGTCGCATCGGCGCCGGATCAGTTCTTCGTACCGCCTTACGTCGGAACGCAGGGATGGATCGGCGTCCATCTGAATCTAAACGACGACGGGACGATCACAAATTGCGTGCGCGAGGCCTATCGCCTGGTGGCGCCGAAGAAACTTCTGGCTCTGCTTCAACAGGAGAAACCGTGAGTCTGAAAAAAGAAAAAACGATCATTGCGCTGGTCTTCCTGACAGCATTCGCCGGATGTCTGATCCATTTTGAAATGATCTCCACTGAAGCGGCGGCGCAAAGCCCCAGGGCAATTGATCCGAAGCTGATTGAAGCGGGCAGGCGTCACTTCGAGGCGCGCTGCGCCGCCTGTCACGGCGCCGACGGTAAAGGCGGAGAGCGCGGGCCTGACATCATTTCTTCCGAGATAGCCCGCCGTCGTTCAGCCGCTGAGCTTGGCGAACTGATCCGCAAAGGAATTCCGTCCGGAGGCATGCCCGCTTTCCAGCTTCCCGAAAACGAGATGCGTGAGTTGGTGGCTTTTGTTCGTTCCCTCTCCGTTCCCGCCACCGAGAACGCATCGCCGGGCGATGTGGCCGCAGGCGCCGCTTTCTTCTTCGGCAAGGGAAACTGTTCTTCGTGCCACACGGTCAAAGGGCGAGGCGCGATGATCGGCCCCGACCTTTCCGAAATCGGCGCTGAACGGACATTGCCTGACATCGAACAATCGCTGCGAAATCCCGGCGCGCGTCTGGCTCCGGGATTCAAAGTCATTTCGGCGCGATTGCGCGATGGGCAGCGGCTTCGCGGATTCGTGAAAAACGAGAGCAACTACGATCTTCAACTTCAGAGCCTCGACGGCGAGTTGCGTCTGTTGCAACGCCAGGAGATCGCCGAGATCACCCGCGAAACCGACTCGTTGATGCCTGAAGTAAAAGCGACGCCGGAGGAGATGCGCGACCTGCTCGCCTACCTGAGCCGGTTATCAGGCGTCGAGCCTTCGCCCGGCGCGACATCCGATTTTTCAATTGGCGAAGGAATGCGCAGCGACGGAATTTCCTTCGCCGAGATAGCGGAGCCGAAGCCGGGTGACTGGCCCACGTATCACGGGCATCTCAGCGGCAATCGTCACAGCCCGTTGCGGCAGATTCACACCGGCAACGTCGCGCAGTTGGCGCCGAAATGGATCTTCCCGATCCCGAACGCGCGGCGATTGGAAGTGACGCCGGTTGTCGTTAACGGCGTGATGTACGTGACTACAGCCAATCGGGCGTACGCGCTGGACGCGCGGAGCGGCAGGCAAATCTGGCGCTATCAGCGCCCGCTGACCAGAGGTCTGGTCGGCGATGCGGCGGGAGCGATCAACCGGGGCGTGGCTGTGCTCGGCGACAAAGTTTTCATGGTGACCGATCACGCGCACCTGATCGCGCTTCATCGTCTGACCGGGAGATTGCTCTGGGATGTCGAGATGGCCGATTACCGCGAGCATTACGGCGCGACTGCGGCGCCGCTGGTGGTCAATGATCTGGTGATCTCCGGCATTTCGGGCGGCGATGAAGGCGTGCGAGGTTTTCTGGCCGCATACAAAGCCTCAACCGGCGAACGAGTGTGGAGGTTCTGGACTATTCCCGCGCCCGGCGAGCCTTTGTCGGAAACCTGGGTCGGCAACGCGCTGCCTCCCAGCGTTGTTCTTTCGCATGGATGCGCGGCGACCTGGCTCACGGGAACTTACGACGCGCAAGCCAATCTGCTCTACTGGACGGCCGGCAATCCATGCCCTGATTACAACGGCGACGAGCGCAAGGGAGACAATCTCTACTCCGATTCGGTTCTGGCGCTGGAACCGGCGACAGGAAAGCTGCGCTGGCATTATCAATTCACTCCGCACGATCTGCACGATTGGGACGCGCAGCAAACGCCGATGCTCATTGACGCCGAATTCCAGGGCCGGCGGCGCCGATTGCTCGCGCAGGCCAACCGCAACGGGTTCTTTTACGTCCTCGACCGGATAACCGGGGAGTTGTTGCTGGCCAAACCCTTCGTCGAACAATTGACCTGGGCGAGCGGCATTGGCCCCGACGGACGGCCACAGCTTTTGAGCGGCGGCGCGCCCACGCCCGCAGGCGTGAAGACGTGCCCGGCGGTCGAAGGCGCGACGAATTGGATGTCAACGGCCTTCAACCCGGAGGCGGGACTCTTCTACGTCATGGCTCTCGAAAAATGCGTCATCTACAGCAAATCTCCGGAGCCGTGGCAGCGCGGCAAATCATTTTATGGCGGCGGAACGAAGGATGCGCCCGACGAGCCGGGCAGGAAATACCTGCGCGCAATTGATCCGCAGACCGGAAAGATCGTCTGGCAATATCCGCAGATCGGCCCGGGCAATTCGTGGGGTGGCGCGCTGTCAACCGCCGGAGACCTGGTCTTCTTCGGAGACGACAGCGGCGCCTTTGCCGCAGTGGAGGCTAAATCAGGCAAGCCACTCTGGTATTTCCACACGAACGAATTGTGGAAAGCGTCTCCCATGACTTACGTGGCGGGAGGCAAACAATACGTGGCGGTGGCGGCAGGCTCGAATATCCTGGCGTTCGGGCTGCCGTAATCTGCGTCGCCAGTGGTGATTTTCACGATGCCTAAAACCTGCGACCGAGCGCCTACAACTTATAAACCTTTCCTGCGAACCATCGCTTTATCGGCCCATCGAAGGAAAAATTTATAGGTTGCAGGTTGTAGGCTCTGCGTTTTAGGTACTCCCTGACGGCTTTGCAAAAGTCCTGCCTCTACCCGTGCGATTTCCTTGCCCTCTGTTTGCGGCGATGCTATAACCCGTTGCCGAACCATATTTTCACGGTTACGGTATAAAACCCTTCAATCTGAATAGACCCAAAGTCATCGCGCGATCTGACTTGCGACGGAAAACGATCCATTCCACGAAGGCCATCGCCTTCGTGCTATCAAAGGGAGTCTTCCAAGTGGCGTATCGAAAGTTTGTCAAAGTTACAGGGCTGCTGCTGCTCTTCCTGTTCGGAAGCATAGCAGGCTGGAATCCTGGCCAGTTGGCGCAGGGCGACAAGCCTGCGGACTGGTTGACCGACGGCGGAAATCTCGAGCGGACTGCGTGGCAGCAGAACGAAAAGATTCTGACCACAGCCAATGTCAAAGACATGAAGTTGCTGTGGAAGACGAAGCTCGATAACCAACCCCGTCAAATGCACAATCTGTTGCCCGTGCTGATCATCGGCCGGGTCAATACCAGCGGCGGCCCAAAACAAATGGTGATCGCGACCGGCGTGACCGACAACATCTACGCGCTGGACGCCGAGACGGGCGCGATTCTGTGGAAACATCATTTCGAGACTTCGTGGACACCGCCTCCCGGCGGAGGCAGAGGCGCGGGCATCCTGTGCCCCGGCGGCATCACCGCGACGCCGGTTGTCGGGCCGACTGACACGCCGGGCAAATACACGATCTACGCCGCCGCGTGGGACGGCACGCTTCGCCGCCTGAACGCCGCCGACGGCAAAGAGATCGCGCCGCCCGCGAAATTCATGCCGCCCAACGGCAAGCCTTACGCGCTGAGCCTGCGCGAAAACATAATCTACACTCACACAGCTCAGGGCTGCGGCGGTAATCCGAACATGGTTTACACGTACGATCTGGCCACCGACAAAGTCGGTTCGTGGGGGCCAGCGGGCGGCGGGATGTGGGGACGCACCGGCCCGGCGATCAGTTCCACCGGCGTGATGTACACCGGCACTGGCGACGGACGCTGGGATCCGGAGAACGGAGTCTTCGGCAACGGCATCATCGGCGTGAAACAGAACCCGCAAACGAAGGCCGTTGAACTGGTGGATTATTACGGCCCATCGAACGCAGAGTGGCTCTTCAAACGCGACCTGGATATGCAGGTCACTCCGGCGATCTTCAAATACAAAGGCAAGGAATTGATGGTGGACGCGGGCAAGGAATGCGTCGTTTACCTGATGGATACCGAATCAATCGGCGGCGACGATCATCGCACGCCGCTGCACCGCACGCCGCTGATTTGCAACGAAGAGGTCAACTTCGCGTCTGCGGGCATCTGGGGTTCGATGGCCAGTTGGGAAGACGCGAAAGGAACGCGTTGGGTGCTCACTCCGTTCTGGGGGCCGAAGCATTCAAAATGGAAGGCGCCGATTGAATACGGCCCAGTCAAGTGGGGCGCGATCGCAGCTTTCAAAGTCGAAGAAAAAGCCGGCAAATGGACGCTGACGCCGGCCTGGCTGTCGCGCGACATGAATCGCGCAGAACCGCCGGTCATCGCCAACGGCATTATCTTCGCTTACGGCAGCGGCGAGGACACCGACCAGGCCCGCTTCGACATCGGACTGGCTTATAACCACGACGCCAAATACCGCATCGCCGGTTCGCACAAAGCTGTTTTGTACGCGCTGGACGCGCAGACCGGCAAAGAGCTTTGGAACAGCGGCGATCAAATCGCGTCGTGGAGCCATTGGGGCGGGCTGTCCATCGCCAATGGGCGCGTTTACATCAACACCTTCGACGGCATGCAATACTGCTTCGGCATCAAGGGCGCTGCCGAACAAGCAGCGCAGTGAAAGCAGGTTGAGCATGCGCAAACTGGTTTATTACGTCGCCATAACTATTGACGGGTTTATCGCCCGCGATGACGGTTCATTCGATTGTTTCCTGAGCGAGGGCGAGCATCTCGCCGATTTATCCAATTCCTTCCCTGAGACTATCCCCGCGCACCTGCGCGGCCTGCTCGGCGTGCGGGCGGAGAACCAGCGGTTTGGCGCCGTGCTGATGGGACGCGCCACGCATGAGGTGGGAAGCAGGATCGGCGTCACCAGCCCTTATCCTCACCTGCGACAATACCTGTTTTCGCGCAGGCTGAAGGAAAGCCCGGATCAGGCTGTCGAGCTTGTCTCGGAAGACGCCGTGGCGAAGGTCAGGGAGTTGAAGCGGCAGGCCGGCAAGGACATCTGGCTCTGCGGCGGGGGCGAGTTGGCGGCCCAACTCTTCCCGGAGATTGACGAGCTGATTCTAAAGGTCAACCCGGTGGTCATCGGTTCGGGCATTCCGCTCTTCCGTGGAACCGTCGCGCCGGCCACTTTGGAATTGACTGACAGCAAAAGCTACAGCAATGGATTCGTGTTGCTTCATTATCGGGTGAAACATTGAACACCTGGGATCGCACGCTTCCAGCGTGCCACTGAGATCGCGCGCTTCCAGGCAAGAAGGAGATTCCGCAATGAGAAAATTCGCTGTTATCTTCATCGGCTGTATCGCCTGCGCCATCGCATGGGCTGGCGCCGCCAGTGCTCAGAGCAGAGACTGGATGACGACCAATGGCGATGCCCAGCGTTCATCCTGGATCAGGTCGGACGCGAAGATTTCAAAAAATAGTGTAAAAAAGCCCGACTTCCAGTTTTTGTGGAAGATGAAGCTGAAGAACGCGCCCCGGCAGTTGAATTCGCTGACCCCGCCCGCGACGCTCGACCGGTTGATTGGCTATCGCGGTTTTCGGATGCTCGGCTTCGTGGCGGGCAGCGGCGACAACCTCTTCACGATAGACACCGACCTGGGGCGGATGGAATGGGAAAAACATCTGAACGCGAGCGCGCCCGCAGGCCCCGGCACGCTGGCCTGTCCTGGCGGGATTACCACCGGTATGGCGCGTCCGGTTCTGACCACCATTCCCGCATTGGCCAGCGGGGGCGGACGTGGCCGCAGCAACCCGGCGAAAAGCGCGGTCGGCGAATCTGGCCAGGGCGCGGTCACTTTGGCCAATGTTCGACCGAATCCTCCTGGCGACGGCGGGGCAAATCCGATGTTGGTTCAGGCGGCGCGAACCAATCCTGCTAATCCGCCGGGCGGCCAGTTGGGCGCCGGCCCATTCCTGGTTTTCGCGCTGGCGGGCGATGGCAGACTGCATTCATTGCATATGTCGAACGGCGCCGATTACGAACCGCCGATGAAGTTCCTGCCCCCCGGCTCCAACGCGAATGGGCTGATCGTGACCGATCAATTCGCTTACGCCGTCACCGAAGGTGGCTGCGGCAATGCGCCAAACGGCGTCTGGGCGATTGACCTGATCTCAAAAGAAGTGAAGACGTTCAAGGCGAATGTCGCCGGTTCCGCCGGGATGGCGTTTGGCGGTGATGGCGTGATCTATGCAGTAACCGGCAGCGGCGGCGAACATCCGAACTCGCTCATCGCGCTCGATCCCAAAACTTTGGCCGTGAAAGCTTCTTATTCGGCAGGCGCGCAGGAATTCTCCTCTTCGCCTGTGATCTTTACTTACAAAGACAAAACCCTGATCGCCGCCACCACCAGAAACGGAAGCGTGCATCTGTTCGACAGCGCGAACCTGAAAGCGCCGTTGTCTTCTTCACCGGCCATCGGAAAAGAAGGCGCTGATGATTTCACTCCGGGCGCGCTGGCCAGTTGGCAGGATGCGGGCGGCGTGCGCTGGATTCTCGCGCCGACTGTGGGCGCTCAGGCAAACGCGCTGGGCTTCAAGGCCGACAACGGGGCCATCACCAAAGGCGCGGTCGTCGCATGGAAAATCGTTGAACAGAACGGCGCGCTGACATTGCAACCGGGTTGGGCCTCTCGCAATCTGGTCTCGCCGCTGACGCCCACCATCATCAACGGCGTCGTCTTCGTCACATCCAGCGGCGAATTCCGCACAAACAGCAAGATGACGGCGGCGATGCGCGCTGCGCGTTCATCGCGCGCGGTCATCTATGCGCTCGACGGCGCGACCGGCAAAGAGTTGTGGAACAGCGGCGCGACGATCACTTCGTTCACGCGAAGCGGCGCGCTGTCCGGCGGTATGAGCCAGATTTATCTGACGACCTACGACGGGACGATCTACGCGTTCGGTTTCCCGATGGAGCATTGATTAAAGAACTTACCAGCAGATTGATATGAACAAAGCGCAATCAAAACGAATTTGGCGCGGCGCATTATTCGCGCTTGCGCTCATAGGATTCATCGTCAGCGGCAAGTTGGAATCTACTGCAAGCCAAAGCCGCCCGATGCCCGATGGGCCGGGGAAAGAGGAGGCGCGGAAACTTTGCGCCGGTTGCCACGAACTGGAAAAGTCATTCTCGGTGCGCCAGGATCGCGCCGGTTGGCAATTGACTCTGGAAAAGATGGTCTCCTACGGCCTGAAAGCCTCGGAGAAAGACCTCGACATCGTCCTCGAATACGTGGTCAAAAACTATCCAGCCGATGACGTTCCGAAAATCAATGTGAACGAAGCGAAGGCGATTGATCTGGAAAGCGGGTTGTCGCTCAGGCGTTCGCAAGCCGCAGCGGTCATTCAATACCGCGAGAAAAACGGCCCATTCAAATCCATCGAAGATCTGAAGAAAGTTCCCGGCATTGACGCCGCCAAAATCGAAGCGAAGAAGGATCGCCTGATTTTCAAATGATGAAAGCTCCTGTTATCAAAATCCTGCTGGCCCTGCTGGTTATGGGCGGCATCGGTTGGACGCAGGCGAAGCCGGATTGCGCTTCAACGGTGACGGCGCTCGAAGAGCGAGTCGAGGCGCAGCGGCGAATGCTGTGGGATTGGGCCGGGTTGATCCGTTACGGCAGCGAAAATACCGAACTTCCCCGCCCCAGACCTTCGGAAGACCGCGTGGTTTTTCTGGGCGACGAGATCACGGAAAGCTGGGGACAAAGCCAGGCGAAATTCTTTCCGGGCAAGCCATATTTCAATCGCGGCATTGCGGGGCAAACCACGCCGCAGATGCTCGTCAGGTTCCGCCAGGACGTGATCAACCTAAAACCGAAAGTCGTCGTGATTCTGGCCGGCGCCAACGACATCGCCAGCGTCAACGCTCCGATCACTCAGGGAATGATGGCCGAAAACATCATGTCCATCGTCGAACTGGCCAAAGCGAACAACATTCGCGTCGTGCTGGCCTCGCTCACGCCGATCAACGATTACCACGCCAAACAATCGCTGCTGCGGCCATTCGGCAAGATCATCGGCGTCAACAACTGGCTGAAAGAGTACGCCGCCCAGAGCGGCTCGGTCTATCTCGATTACTATTCGGCGATGGCCGAGGGCCGCAATTTGAAAAAGGAATTGAGCGACAACGGACTGCTGCCGAATGACGCGGGCTACGCCGTGATGGCGCCATTGGCCGAAACGGCGATTGCGCAGGCTCTGGGCAGGCAATAACGAACAGAAACACATCCGGGGAAATATGATCAACGTCAGCATCTTTTATCCAAATACCAAAGGCAGCCGTTTTGATTTTGATTATTACCTGAATCAACACATGCCGATGACAATTGAGAAACTCAGTCCCGCGCTCAGGCGAGTGAGCGTCGAGCACGGGGTGGGCGGAGGCGAGCCGGGATCAGCGGCTGAATTTGTCGCAATCTGTCATCTGTACTTTGACTCGGTCGAAGCATTTCTGGCTGCATTTGGACCACACGCCGAGACCTTACAAGGCGATATTCCGAATTACACAGACGTACGTCCAATCATTCAATTCAGTGATGTGAAGCTCACTCGGTAAGCATATAGGAGCGCAACAATGAGCACGACAAAAACCAATCAGTTTCCTAAATTGCACAACGCGACCTGGCCTGGTCTGGTCGGCAAAGGCGGCCCGGACGCCGAACCGATCATCGAATTTGAAAAGATGCTGGATATGACAGCCGCAGCCGAAGTGAACGGCCAGCGCTTCGACGGCGTAGACATCTTCCTCTCGCTGCCGCACACCGACATTGATTCGACTGATGACCAACTGAAAGAGCTTGCTGATCAGGTCGCCGCGCGCAATCTGGTCATCGGCTCGCTGGTTGCGCCCGTCTGGGGGCCGACCGGCGGAGGCTCGGCGATGGGTTCGGAAGAAGAGCGCAAAGCCTTCCTGACGCAGGTGCGTAAATCATGCGAAGTCGCGCAGAAGCTCAACAAACTCGGCATTCGCAAATACGGCGTCGTGCGCATTGATTCGTCGTGCTCACCCGGCGATTGGGCCGCAGACCCGGCAGGCAACACGAAGAAAATCGCTGACACTTTTCGCCAGGCCTGCGACATCGCCGAAAGCTACGGCGAACGTCTGGCCGCCGAAGGCGAAATCTGCTGGGGCGGAATGCACAGTTGGAAGTATTTGAATGAACTGCTCGAACAGGTAGGCCGTCCAGAAACGCTCGGCATTCAAGCCGACATGGCGCACACCATGCTCTTCACGCTCGGTTACAACGCGCCCGAACATCGCCTGCTGCCGGAAGGTTATGACTGGTCGGACAAGGAAGTGTTGTACGAAGCCCTGGGTAAGATGACCGGCGTCTTGCGCTCGTGGGTCAAAGATTTTCACGTCGCGCAGAACGACGCGACGGTCAAAGGTTCCGGCTCGCACGACAAGACCGGACGGCACTGTCTGCCGAACGATCCGAACGGCAAGATGGACATCGTCCGCGCCGCCGGCCTGTGGCTGCGCGATGAAGAAGGCAATCCGACTCGCAGCACGCAACACATCAACTGGGACGGCTGCATGTTCTCGAACGAAACGATGACCGACCCGCAAACCTGGAACAACATTCTGGCGACGATGATCGCGGTGCGGAACGCGCACGGCTGGAATTAAGAGAGAATTCCCGTGAGTGAGTTAAGCTTTCAAGACCTGGCGGATACCGCGGCCGCGTATGAAGCATTGTTTGTTCCTACGCTGTTTCTAGGATGGACGAGTCGAGTCGCGGATGCGGCGCAGATTCGACCGGGCGACCGGGTGTTGGATGTGGCTTGTGGCACTGGCGTGTTGGCGCGAACCGTAGCGATGCGCGTCACTCCAGATGGCTCCGTAGCCGGCCTGGACATCAATCCGGGCATGCTCTCCGTGGCGGCTCAAATCGCGCCTGAGATTGAATGGCGTCAAGGCTCGGCGGAGTCTCTTCCCTACGAAGATCAATCTTTCGACGCCGTCGTCAGCCAGTTCGGACTGATGTTTTTCGCGGACCGGGTGGCTGCCTTGCAAGAAATGATTCGCGTCCTGGTTCCGGGCGGACGTCTGGCGGTGGCGGTCTTCGACTCTCTCGACAACATACCGGCTTATGCCACTATGGTTGACCTGCTTGATCGCCTCATCAGCCGGCAGGCGGCCGATGGGCTGCGGTTTCCATTCGTACTCGGTGATGTGAAGGAACTGGCGGCGCTGTTCACCGGCGCGGGCATCGCATCGGCTGTGGTCAACACGCAACAGGGAACAGCGCGGTTTCCGAGTGTCAGATCAATGGTGTTGGCTGACGTGAAAGGCTGGTTTCCTCTGGCCCAAATTTTTCTGGACGAGCGACAGCTTGAGACCCTCGTCGCCGAGGCGGAGCAGGCGCTCAAGTCGTTCGTCGCCGCTGATGGAGCAGTGGAGTTCCCTGCGTTTGCTCACATCGTCACGGCGACGAAAACGTGATTGGAATTATGTGATCGTTGACCGGGCAAGACAAAAGGCCGACAATTTCAAACCATGAACTACAAAGACTACATCACGATTGATCCGAACAAACGCGGCGGCAAGCCTTGTGTGCGCGGTCTGCGAATCACGGTCTACGAAGTGCTTGAGTACCTGGCTTCCGAGATGACAGAGGAGGAAATACTCGATGATTTTCCCGATTTGACGCGGGAAGACCTCAAAGCCTGTATCGCTTTCGCCGCCGACCGTGAACGCCGGCTGATGACCGTTCCACTCGCGGCACGAGGTCACTCGTTGTTAGCGGATTCTTCGCCGCGTTAGCGGCGAAGATCAAACGAACCCCAAACCAAACAAGATACATGCCTGATGAGCCTGAACCGTCAATCTCACAACATTACGGTCCATTAGACTGAATATGCCTCATTACGACTTGAAATTCGGAGTTTCTGAAACCGCACGAATATTTGAGGTGGATAGAAATCTTGTTAAGACATGGGCGCACCACTTTTCTGACTACTTAGGACCCGGAGCAAATCCTGCTAAGGGTATGCCTCGTCAATTTTCTGTGGAAGACTTGCGGGTACTCGCGTACGTATCAATGTATTGGGAAGATGAACCTGATATAGAGTATATAAAAATCGGACTTAACTGCGAAAACCATCTTGAACAACCATACAACGATCTATTGACCTCATTGACTCCTCTTTTCCAGGAACTTCCCGACAATTTAGACGAAACCTGGACTCACGGTACTGTCATTAGCGGAATGGCAGAGATTGCTGACGCTTTCGCGCTTGCGGAGTCTTATAAACTGGCTGCGGACATCCTTGTGGATGCCGCGCTTTCATCTGGTGATACATTCGAACTTGCATGCCCAATAATCTACAATTATAGGCATGCCACCGAGCTTTATTTGAAAGCCACTGTTGTCCACGTAAAGAAAGACCACGATCTGCTATGGCTTCTGCAAGAATTCAAAAAAGTACTAAAAACGGAATTTACCGATTTCGATGCGACTATTCCTGAGTGGTTTGAAAATATCGTCCTTGTATTTAATGACTTTGACCCAGACTCAACTACTTTCAGATATGGAGGGCTATCCTCTTTCTCAAAACAAGGTGAGGTGTGGGTTGACTTGCCGCATATTAAAAGACTAATGGGCTGGCTAGCTAAATCTTTCCAGAAGATCAGGAGGCATCGCAATAACAATTACTGAATCGTTAAACAACGAGGTTACCAGGATCAATCAATGAGCAAAAAACTGTTGAATATCGGGTTAATTGGTTATGGCTTCATGGGACGCACGCACTCCAACGCGTTCCTGCAAGCCGGGCGTTACTTCGATCTGCCGTTTCAGCCTGTGCTGAAGGCTGTCTGCGCGCGCAATCCCGAACGCGCGCAATCCTTCGCGGCCAACTGGGGCTACGAGTCGGTCGAGACCGATTGGCGGAAGCTGGTCGAGCGCAAAGACATTGATCTGATTGACATCGCAAGCCCGAATGACACGCACGCCGAAATCGCCATCGCGGCGGCCAAAGCCGGCAAGATGGTGATGTGCGAGAAGCCGCTGGGGCGCAACGCCGCCGAGGCGAAGGCGATGGTTGAAGCGGTCGAAGCCGCCAAAGTTCCCAACACGGTCTGGTACAACTACCGCCGCGTGCCTGCGGTCACGCTGCTCAAGAACCTGCTTGACGAAGGGCGCTTCGGGCGGATTTTCCATTACCGCGCGAAGTTCCTGCAGGATTGGACGATCTCGCAGGATTTGCCGCAGGGCGGCGAGGGGCTGTGGCGATTGGATGTAGCCGTCGCGGGCAGCGGCGTCACTGGCGATCTGCTGGCGCACAACATTGACACGGCGATGTGGCTGAACGGCCCGATCACTGAAGTGTCCGCGATGACCGAGACCTTCATCAAAGAGCGCAAACACAATCTGACGGGCAATGTCGAGCCGGTCGGCATTGACGACGCCAGCGCGTTTTTGTGCCGGTTTGCAAACGGCTCGCTCGCCACGTTTGAAGCGACGCGATATGCGCGCGGGCACAAGGCGCTCTACACGCTGGAAATCAACGGCGAGCATGCTTCGGCGTTTTGGGATTTGCACGATCTGCATCGCATCCAGTATTTCGATCACCGCGACGAAGGGATCACGCGCGGATGGCGCAGCGTTCACATCACCGACGGCGATCATCCGTACATGAAGCATTGGTGGGTGCCGGGGCTGCAAATCGGTTACGAACACACTTTCATTCATCAATTCGCCGACTTCCTGCAAGCGGTGGGCGAAGGCAAGGAATGCTCGCCGACATTCAGGGACGGTTTGGCGACAGATCACGTGACCGACGCGGTGTTGAAATCCGCGAAGACCCGACAGTGGGAGGTGGTATCTTCTTGATATGGCTCCTCTACTTGAGACAAACTGATTGATGAAAGATAACGATGACTGAAGATTTCTTTTGGGAGGCTACAAAAGCAGCACGCGTGCTGGCTGAGCGCGGCCTTTCTTTTGAGGAAGTCAAAACGGTTTTTGAGGACCCCTTTCTGGACGTTGTGCCTGACTTGGCACATTCGATTGAGGAAGAGCGATTCACGGCGATTGGCGCTTCAGCGCAAGGCCGCTTGTTGGTTGTAACCTTCACGGAGCGCGAACAGACGGTCAGAATCATTACCGCCAGAGAAGCGACGCCGAAAGAGAGAAGACATTATGAAGCCGGAAATTTATTTGATTGAAGACAAAAATTATCCAGAGGATGATATTGCTCCTGAGTATGACTTTGCGGAACTGCGCCGTCGCGCTCAAGCTGAAGGTCGAGAATATCGCGGAGTCTTTGCGGGCCGTGGGGTCAGGCTGGCGCCGGATGTGGCAGAGGCTTTTCCTACGGCTGAGGCTGTCAATGAAGCGTTGCGCAAGCTGATGAAAGAGGCGGCGTAAATCCTGATGGAGGATCTCATGAAAAAGCTCGTTGCAATTTTCGCCGCCTTGCTCGCGGCTGCGCTGTTGACCTATTCGACCATCGCTCAGCAGGGCCAGCGCGGTGGAGGCATGCGCACAGGCATCGAAGCTCTGGCGACGGATGACCACACAGGGTTTGAGGCGATCTTTGACGGCAAAACGCTGAAAGGCTGGGACGGCGACCCGCAGTTCTGGCGCGTGGAGAACGAAACGATCATCGGCGAGAGCACGGCGGAAAAACCAGTCAAGCTGAATACCTTCCTGATCTGGCGCGGCGGCCAGCCCAAAGATTTCGAGTTGAAATTAGAGTACCGCATCAACTCCACGAACAGTGGCGTGCAGTATCGCAGCGTCGAACTGCCCGAAGTCGGCAAATGGGTGTTAAAGGGCTATCAGGCGGACATTGATTTCCAGAACGTTTACACGGGTCAGCTTTACGAGGAACGCGGCCGCGGCTTCCTGGCGCTGCGCGGCCAGATGACGCGGTTGCAGCCGGGCAAAAAGCAGGTTGTCGCCAACCTGCGCAGCGGCGACGAATTGAAGGCGCTGATCAAGACCAACGACTGGAATCAGGTTCACATCATCGCGCGCGGCAATGCGCTGACGCACGTTTTCAACGGCCATCTGATGGCGCAGGCGGTGGATGACGACAATGCGGCGCGCGCGTTGGGCGGATTGATCGGCTTCCAGATGCACGTTGGGCCGCCGATGAAACTGGAGTTGCGCAACATCTGGTTGAAAAATCTATAGCCGCTACCGGCCTATAACCAGCACGCCCCAGGGACTTCCCGCGCTCTTGATCTTATTGATCACCGTCTGGCTCGCCAGATCCACCACCGAGACATCGTTGGAAGGGCCGTTGGCTGTGAAGAGCGTCTTCCCATCGGGCGAAACCGCGATGCCCCAGGGACGCACTCCCACTTCAAACGAAGCGGTGGGCTGATTCGTCGCGGTATCCACCACGAACACCTTACGCCCTCGGCCCGCGCTCACGTACAACTTGCCGACGTCGGGCGAAAGCGCCAGTCCCATCGGCTTGATCTCGCCCGGCGCGCCGAGCTGGATGTCCTGAATCTTCTCGTTCTTCACGGCGTCGAACAGCGCGACGGCGCCGTCGTTTTCTGCGCTGACGTAGGCGCGTTTTCCATCCGGCGTAAACAGGATGTTGCGCGGGCGGCGTCCGACCTTGAAACTCTTGATGAGTTTGCGCGCGGCGACATCAACCACTGAAACGGCGCTGTCGTTTTCCGCCGTCACGTAAACCAGCTTCCCATTCGGAGCGAGCCTGACGCCTTCGGGTTCACCGCCAACGCGGATCGTCTGAATCAGTTTCCCGGTTGGCGCTTCGATAAAACTGAGGCTGGAGATGTCCTCGTTGGAAACGAACAGCGTGCTCCCGTCGCGGCTGACATCGAAATTCTCAGGGTCCGAGCCGCCCTCGATGACGCGCAGCAGTTTGTTCTGTTCAACATCGAAGACGCCGATCCCGTCCGCGCTTTTGTCGGGAGGCGGCAGCGTGTCTTCATCCACGCCTGGCGGCGCCATCGGCGAGCCGCTCAACGCGACGTAAATCGTCCGCTTATCCGGACTGGCGTGAATGCCGCGCGGACGCTTGCCAAGCGGGACAGTGGCGATGACTTCGAGCGTCGAGCCATCAATGATGCTGAGATCGCCCGAAGTCTCGTTCGTGACGTAGACGCGGTAACCGGATTTCCATTCCGGCAGGGGCGTCGATTGCATTGCGGTTGGGCCTTTTGACGATGGGTCTTTCGAGCAGCCCGCCCCAAACAACGCGAGGCAGCAGGAAAACACCAGAAGCACAGATTTATTCATGCGATTCATTCTCCTCAATAATTATCCGCGAAATTGTTTATGAAGCTTTGCGGGTGATTCTGCCTTTATCATACTGGCGATTGCAAACCAATTTATTGATCCGCGTCGCTCAGATCGGTAAAAACTCCCAGCCGGCAATTCCCTGCCTTGACACTCTTCAAACAGCAATCACAGAATGCGGCGTCGCAAATTCGACTGTGCTCTTCAAACGCGGCCAGCGAATCGCAAACGAGGAGACAACCAGATGACGCCGCCAAGCGAGATCACCCAACTGCTGCGCAAATGGAGCGAAGGCGACCGCGCCGCGCTCGATCAATTGATGCCGGTCGTCCATCAAGAGCTTCGCAAGCTCGCCAACGCATATCTGCGCGGCGAAAAGCCCGGCCACACACTGCAACCCACAGCTCTGATCAACGAGGCCTATCTGCGCCTCGTCGGCCAGAATTTTCCCGAATGGCAAAGTCGAAAACATTTTTACGGGGTCGCGGCCCAGTTGATGCGCCAGATTCTGGTCGAACACGCCCGCGCGCACGCGGCGGCCAAACGCGGCGCCGGCGGACAGAAGCTGCCGCTCGACGAAGCGATCAATTTTTCGCAGGAGCAGGCCGCTGATCTGGTCGCGCTCGACGACGCGCTGACGGCGCTCGCCCGGTTCGACGAACGCAAAGCCCGCGTAGTCGAGTTGCGCTACTTCGGCGGATTCAGCATTGAAGAGATCGCAAACGCGCTCGACATCTCGGTGGCCACGGTCGGACGCGAAATGCGGATGGCGCAGGCGTGGCTGCATCGGGAACTGGCAAAATAACAAAGATTCGCGGTTGGTGGTTGGTGGTTGGTTACGGCAAACCACCAACCACCAACCACTAACCACCAACTACCCACATGACTCCCGAACGCTGGCGACAAATCGAAGAAATATTTCAGACCGTCATCGAACGCGCGCCCGGTGAGCGCGAATCGGCCTTGACGCAATGCTGTGGCGGCGACGACGAATTGCGGCGCGAGGTCGAGTCGCTGCTCGATCACGAAGTCCCCGACGCGTTCATCCACAACCCGATTCGCGGCGCGGCCCAATCGCTCACCGGCGAATCGGACGACGAATTGATCGGGCGGCGGCTGGGAGCTTATCGCGTGGCCCGGCTGATCGGGCGCGGCGGGATGGGCGCGGTTTATGAAGCCGCGCGGGCCGACGAGCAATTCGAGCAGAAGGTCGCCATCAAGATCATCAAACGCGGAATGGACACCGATTTCGTCCGCGACCGTTTCGCGCGCGAACGGCGCATCCTGGCCAGGCTCGAACATCCGCACATCGCGCGGCTGATTGACGGCGGCGAGACCGAAGACGGGCTGCCTTACTTCGTGATGGAGTTCGTCGAGGGCCAGACGATTACGGAGTATTGCGAAGCCAATCAGCTCTCGATCAACGAACGATTGCGACTCTTCCGTCAGGTTTGCGCCGCCGTTCAGTTCGCTCACCAGAATCTGGTCGTTCATCGAGACATCAAACCGAGTAACATTCTGATCGGCAAAGACGGCGCGCCGAAGCTGCTCGATTTCGGCATCGCCAAACTGCTCAGCCCCGACACTTCAGAAGCCGAAACGCGCACCGCCACCGAGATTCGTTTGATGACTCCCGAATACGCCAGCCCCGAACAGGCGCGCGGAAGAGACATCACCACCGCCTCCGACATCTACTCGCTCGGCGTCGTGCTATACGAACTGCTGACCGGCGTCCGCCCGCATCAATTCAAAACCATGTCGCCGATGGAGATCGAACGCGCGATCTGCGAC
>WBZR01001127.1_pt1 | contig 35737 bp, 37 predicted proteins | sample 5204231 | NCBI WGS metagenome assembly WBZR01 (sample SAMN12412403, study PRJNA552823) | activated sludge metagenome | isolation source: activated sludge from anammox sidestream of wastewater treatment plant... | place: USA: Virginia | collected 2017-08 | reverse complement strand
GTCGATGCCCAGGGCGGCGAAGTTCAGGCGCCGCCGCCGCACGCGGTAGATGCTCTGCGCGTCGTCGTACAGCACGAGCAGGCTGTTCGTCTCCGGCGCCACCATGCGCGCGGCGATGCGCAGCCAGGCGTCCTGGAAGTCGTGCGCCTCGTCGACGAGCAGCGCATGGTACTGGCCGCCCGGAACGCGACCGAGCTCGACGGCGCGTTCGACGACACCGGCCAGCGCCTCGAAGCGCTCGTGGCCGTGCAGGCCGCCGGGCGGCTCGAGCTGGTAGCTGCGCACCATGTCCTGGCACCAGGCGTGGAAGGTGCGCACCTGCACGCGCTCGTCGACGCCGCGCAGGCGCAGCTGCGCCTCGATGCGCCCGGCCAGGGCGCGGTTGAAGCACATCACGAGGATGGGGCGCTCGGGCCGCGCCGTGGCCGCCAGGTACTGGGCGCGGTAGATCAGGATCATGGTCTTGCCCGAGCCGGCGGCGCCGTGGATCACGCGGTGGCCCTCGCCCAGCGTGCGCGCGACCTGCTCCTGCTGCAGATCCATCACCTGCAGCAGATCGGGCAACGCGGGCGGTGCGGCGGCGGCCGGGGCGTCGTCGAACGCGAGTTCGCCCTGCACGGGCAGGCGCAGCTCGGGAAACAGATGCCAGCGGATGCGGTCGCGCTGCGGCAGCGTCAGCGTGTGCGGGTAGCTCACGGCGAACATGCCCCAGAGGCGGTGCTGGAACGCCAGCGCATCGACCTCGGGCCCGAGATCGTCGCGCAGCAGCGTGCGCTCGGGCGGAAAGAGCGCGTCGAAATCGCTCGCCGCCGCGCCGGCTCCGACCTCGGCGCGGCGCAGCCCGCTCAGCACCGCGCCCCAGCCGTAGGGAAAGATCAGGCGGCCGGCGAACGGCCCAGCGGCGTGCACCAGCGCGCGGTCGGACTTCATCAGGTCGACGAGCTCGAGCACGACGTCGCGCGCCTGGCGCAGCGGGTGCGGCGCGGTCACCGTACCGCGCGGCGTGCGCAGCTGCACCGCGTCGCGCGTCGCCGCGCCCAGCGTGGCGCGCTTCCAGTCCTTGACCTCCAGCAGCAGCACGCCCCAGCGCGGGCTGAGGATCACGAAGTCGGGCTGGCGGGCGCGCGGGCCGATCGGGATGTCGTGCCAGACGAGGTAGTCGTCCTCGAGACAGCGCTTGAGCTGGTGCAGCAGGCGGCGCTCGCCGCCGTTGCAGCGCGCGTCGACCGCAGCCAGCCCCTGCGGAAAGACGGCCATCGTCGCCCCTGCGCGCTGCGCTGCCGCTGCGCGCGGCTTGCTCAGAACAGGGTCGCGGCGAGGAAGGCCGTGGCGCGCCCGTGCGCCAGTGCCGCGCTCGGCGCGTGGTACGAGGCGCGCGCCCAGCAGTTGAAGCCGTGCGTCGCGCCCGCATAGACATGCAGCTCGGCCGCGGCGGCACCGGCGCGCGCCGCCATCGCCTGGCGCACCTGCTCCACCGCCGCGAGCGGGATGTGCTCGTCGCGCTCGGCATAGTGGAACTGCACCGGGCAGCGGATCGCCGCCGCGCGCTCGAGCTGCTGGTGGATGCCGCCGCCGTAGAACGCCACCGCGGCGTCGACGTCGGTGCCGGCCGCCGCCAGATAGGCCATGCGCCCGCCCATGCAGTAGCCGAGCGCGCCCACCCTGGCACCGCCCACCTCGGGCCGTGCGCGCAGCGCGGCCACGGCAGCGGCGATGTCGGCGCTCGCCTGCGCCGGCGTGTAGGCCTGCATCAAGGCGAACGCGCGCTGGCGGTCGGCGCCCTCGTAGCCGAGGTCGACGCGCGGCGCCTGGCGCCAGAAGATGTCGGGCGCCAGCACCACGAAGCCGTCGAGCGCGTACTGCTCGGCCACGGCGCGGATGTGCGCGTTGACGCCGAAGATCTCCTGGAACAGGACGATCCCCGGGCCCCGCCCGGCCGGCGGCAGCGCGAGGCAGCCGGCGCAGCCGGGGGCGATGTCGATCCACTGGCTGCGAACGGGCGATGGCGTCATGGTGCGGCTCCTGCAGCGACCCGGATGCCGCGAGTGTGGCGCAGAAGGCGCATGCCTTCGCGCGCGGCCGCGCTATCCTGCGCGGCGCGAAAAGGAGTGCCGCATGCAGCCCCCGAGACCCCGGCGCCGCGCGCCATCCGCCGCCTTGTCCGTCCTGCCGGCGCTGGCCTGCGCGCTCGCCGCCGTGCCGGCCGCGGCACAGAAGGCCGTGGCCGACGGCTACCTGTGCTGCAACCTGCGCGTCAACGGCGGCTGGGCGAGCGACCTCAACGACCCGCGCTCGGGCGGCCGCGTGATGCCGCTGGGCAGCAAGGTCGTCGGCCTGACCTACGGCACGGCGCAGGTCGACGTCGAGATCGACGGCGCCAAGGTCTCGCTGGGCAACGACTACAGCCGCAACCTGCCGATGGAGCAGTTCGCCGCGCGCTGGATCGTCGCCAGGGACCCGACGCCCGAGATGCGCGGCTGGTCGCCGAAGATGCAGCAGGCGGTCAAGGGCGGGCGCCTGATGCGCGGCATGGAGCGCCGGCAGGTGCTGATGGCAGTGGGCTGGCCGACGCTGCGCAACACGCCCAACATCGAGGATCCCGTGTGGACCTACCCGGCCGCCAACGGCTACACGTACAAGGTGGTGTTCGACGAGCACTGGCGCGTCAAGGCCATCGACGCCAGCGAGGAGACCAAGGCGCTGGTGATGATGCCCTGAGCCTCGATCGGCGGCATCGCCGGCGTGGTCGCGGTGCGCGCCGTGCGGGCACGACGGCCGGCTCCGCGGCGGGCACGCCCGCCGGCACAATGACCGCCGCACACGACCGCCGCACACGACCGCCGCACACGACCGCCGCCATCCCGCCCGCGAGCCGCCCACGATGCCCTGGGACCGCCCCCGCCCCTTCACGCTGGCGGTCGCACCGCGCGGCGACGACATCGACGGTCTGAACCACACCAACAACGCCGTCTACGTGCAGTGGTGCGAGAAGGTGGCCTGGGCGCACTCGGAGTCGCTCGGCCTGGCGCTGGCCGACTACCACCGTCTCGAGCGCGCGATGGCGATCCGCCACGCGCAGTACGACTACCTCCTGCCCACCGCGCTCGGCGAGGCGCTCGTGCTCGCCACCTGGCTGGTGGCGAGCGACGGCAAGCTCACGATGCGCCGCGCGTTCCAGCTCGTGCGCGCGCGCGACGACGCCACCGTGATGCGCGGGCACTGGGAGCTGGTGTGCATCGAGCTGGCCAGCGGCCGGCCGCGGCGCATGCCGGCGGAGTTCGTGCAGGCCTACCTGGCGGCGCTGGTCGAGGCGCCGGCGCCGTAGCGGGCGGCGGCGCAGGTTCGGCGTTCGGCGTCGCCGTTCAGCGCTGCGCCGCGTCCGCGCCGTCCGGATCCTCGGCATGGCGCCCGAGATAGAGCGCCTGCGCGACGACGAAGACGAACATCAGCCCCATGCCTCCGAACAGCTTGAAGTTCACCCAGGCGTCGGTGCTGAAGCGGTACGCCACCCAGATGTTCAGCAGCCCCATCGCGGCGAAGAACAGCACCCAGGCGATGTTGAGCCGGCTCCAGACCGGCGCCGGCAGCCGCATCTGCGCGCCCAGCAGCGTCTGCATGAGGTTGCGCCCGGTCACCAGCGGCGCCAGCGCGAGCACGGCCGCCATCACCCAGTACAGCACGGTGGGTTTCCACTTGATGAAGGTCTCGTTCTGGAACCAGATCGTCAGGCTGCCGAGCACGACGACGAGCGCCAGACTCACCCACAGCATCTTGTCGACCGGGCGGCGCCGCGCCTTCAGCCACAGCACCTGCGCCAGCGTGGCCGCGATCACCACCAGCGTGGCCAACATCACCGGCGCCTGATCGGGGCCGACCCGGCCGCCGGCGACGAGGAAGCCGAAATGCCCGCTCGCGAACTCGGCCGCCCACGCCTTGCTCCCTTCCGCCACCTTGAAGGTGGCGAAGAACAACACGATCGGCAGGAAGTCGAAGAGCAGCTTCACGCGGCGCGGATGGTACCGAGATGGCGCCGCCCCCTGGCGCCGCGCGGGGTGGTGCGGCGTCAGGGGCGTGACGGATTGCGTGGCGCGCGCCCTGCGCGGCCGCGCCTCGATTCAGGCCTGCACAGGCTCAGCGCCGTGCCGGCGCGGCGAAGGCGCGCCGCACCAGCGCCTGCGACTCGGCGCTGTCCCAAGCGCGCGCGCCGTACACGCGCTGCACGACGCGGCCCTGGGCGTCGACGAGCACGGTGAGCGGGATCTGGCGCGCGCCGAGCAGGGTCTCGAGCTGCACATCGTGATCGATGAAGTGCGACAGCGTCGCGCGGCTCGCCTGCAGCCAGCGCAGCGCGCGCTCGCGGTGGTCGTCGGTCGAGATGCCGATGATCGCGAACGGCTCCTGGGTCGGCAGCCAGGCCAGCCGCTCGAGCGAGGCCGTCTCGGCGCGGCACGGCCCGCACCAGCTCGCCCAGACGTTGACCACGAGCGGCCGACCGCGCCAGCTGCCCAGGCGCCGCGCCGGGCCGTTCAGGCCGTCCATCGCCACGTCGGGCAGCACGCTGCCCAACGGCACTGCGGCGTCCGGCGGCCGGGCGCCGGACGGCGCCGCCCGCGCCGTTGCCGCGAGCGCGGCCAGGCAGGCGACGAGCGTGCGGCGCGAACGAAAAGCAAGCCGAGGCGTCCGCGCAGCGGTCGACAGCGCGACGCCCGCTCGCGACGCGGCACCGACCGCGGCACCATCGGCCGGATCGCCAAGCCGCGCCGCGTGCGCTGCGCCCGTCCGGGACCGTGCGTCGCCGTGCTGCACCGTTAGCTCCGTGACGGCCGGGGTCGCTCACACGTCGATGTTCGCCGCCCTGAGCGCATTGCTCTCGATGAAGTCGCGGCGCGGCTCGACCTCGTCGCCCATCAGCATCGTGAACACGCGGTCGGCCTCGATGGCGTCCTCGATCTGCACGCGCAGCAGGCGGCGCACGGCCGGGTCCATCGTCGTCTCCCACAGCTGCTCGGGGTTCATCTCGCCCAGACCCTTGTAGCGCTGGCGGCCGACGGCATTCTCGGCCTGCTGCAGCAGCCAGGCCATGGCGGCGCGGAAGTCGGCCGCCTTCTGCTCCCGGGCGCGCTCGCCCTCGCCGCGCCGCACGGTCGCCTCGGGGCCCAGCAAGCCGGCGAAGGCGCGGCCGGCTTCGGCCAGCGTGGCGTAGTCGGCGCCGTGCACGAACTCCTGCGTGACGACGCTGCTGCGCACGTTGCCGTGGTGGCGCCGCGCCACGCGCAGCAGCTGCTTGTCGGTGCGCGCGTCGAGCTCGGCGCTCACCGTCGCACCGTTGTGCTCGCCGCTCAACGCCGCCTGCAGCGCGGCGGCACTGGCCTGCGCGGCCGCGGCGCTGTCGAGGTCGAGCTCGAGCCCGCCGGCGATCGCACGCAGCGCGTCGCCGTCCATCCAGTTCGCCAGGCGGGCAATCACGCCCTGCGCCAGCACGTAGCGGCGCGCCAGGCTTTCGAGCGCGGCGCCCTCGATCGGCGCGCGGCCGCCGGCGCCGGCCTGACCGTCGGGGTGGACGGCGGCGCCTTCGAGCGCCACCTGCAGCAAGAAGGCGTCGAGCTCATGGTCGTCCTTGAGGTAGCGCTCGCTCCTGCCGTGCTTGACCTTGTACAGCGGCGGCTGCGCGATGTAGATGTGGCCGCGCTCGACGAGCTCGGGCATCTGCCGGTAGAAGAAGGTGAGCAGCAGGGTGCGGATGTGCGCGCCGTCGACGTCGGCGTCGGTCATGATGATGACGCGGTGGTAGCGCAGCTTGGCGATGTCGAAGTCCTCGCTGCCGATGCCGGTGCCCAGCGCCGTGATCAGCGTGACGATGGCATCCGAGGACAGCAGCTTCTCGTAGCGCGCCTTCTCGACGTTGAGGATCTTGCCGCGCAGCGGCAAGATGGCCTGGAACTTGCGGTCGCGCCCTTGCTTGGCGCTGCCGCCGGCGCTGTCGCCCTCGACGATGTAGATCTCCGAGAGCGCCGGATCCTTCTCCTGGCAGTCGGCGAGCTTGCCGGGCAGGCCGAGGCCGTCGAGCACGCCCTTCCTGCGCGTCATCTCGCGCGCCTTGCGCGCCGCCTCGCGCGCGCGCGCCGCGTCGACGATCTTGCCGCAGACGATCTTGGCGTCGTTCGGGTTCTCGAGCAGCCATTCGCCGAGCTTGGCGGCGACCACCTCCTCGACCGGACCGCGCACCTCGCTCGACACCAGCTTGTCCTTGGTCTGGCTGCTGAACTTGGGCTCGGGCACCTTGACGCTAATGACGCAGGCCAGGCCCTCGCGCATGTCGTCGCCCGACACCTCGACCTTGGCCTTCTTGGCGAGTTCGTTCTCCTCGATGTACTTGTTGATGACGCGCGTCATCGCCGCGCGCAGGCCGGTCAGGTGGGTGCCGCCGTCACGCTGCGGGATGTTGTTGGTGAAGCACAGCACGCTCTCGTTGTAGCCGTCGTTCCACTGCATCGCCACTTCGACGCCGATCTCGGTGGCGTTCTCGCTCGTCTTGCTGCCCACGGCGTGGAAGACGTTCGGGTGCAGGACCTTCTTGCCCTGGTTGATGAACGCGACGAAGCCCTTGACGCCGCCGGCGAAGGCGAAATCGTCGGCCTTGGCGTTGCGTTCGTCGACGAGGCGGATGCGCACGCCGTTGTTCAGGAACGAGAGCTCGCGCAGCCGCTTGGCCAGCACGTCGTAGTGGAAATCGATGTTCCTGAAGATCTCGTCGTCGGGCAGGAAATGCACTTCGGTGCCGCGCTTGTCGGTGGCGCCGAGCGTCTTCATCGGGCTCACGGCGAAGCCCTCGCGCTGGTCGAGCACGCGGTCTTGCACGAGGCCGCGCCTGAACTCGATGCAGTGCACCTGGCCGTCGCGGCGCACCGTCAGGCGCAGCCACTTGCTGAGCGCGTTGACGCAGCTCACGCCCACGCCGTGCAGCCCGCCCGAGACCTTGTAGCTGTTCTGGTTGAACTTGCCGCCGGCGTGCAGTTCGGTGAGCGCGATCTCGGCGGCCGAGCGCTTGGGCTCGTGCTTGTCGTCCATCTTCACGCCGGTGGGAATGCCGCGGCCGTTGTCGACGACGCTCACGCTGTTGTCGGTGTGGATGGTGACGACGATGTCGTCGCAAAAGCCCGCCAGCGCCTCGTCGATCGAGTTGTCGACGACCTCGAACACGAGGTGGTGCAGGCCGGTGCCGTCGGAGGTGTCGCCGATGTACATGCCCGGGCGCTTGCGCACCGCCTCGAGGCCTTCGAGGATCTGGATCGCGCCTTCGCCGTAGCCGCCGTCGGCGGGTGAATTGCTGGAATCGGTCATCGGGTAGTCGACACGGCTGCACGGCAGCCGCTCACGGTTGGGAGGACGAGCCCGGCTGCCGGGGTGCTGCCGGGGCGCACAGGGTTGCCGCGCCTTGCCCAGCGCTCCTGGGCACCCCTGCGCGGGCGCGATTCATGGCGTCGAAGGCTCAGATCCGCATCGGCATGACGACGTACTTGAAGCCGGGCAGGTCGGGCACCGTGAACAGGGCGCTGGCCGAGGAATCCTGCAGCTCGATGCGCAGCGTCTCCTGCGTGAGGTTGGCCAGCGCGTCGATCAGATAGGTGACGTTGAAGCCCATGTCGATCGGCTCGCCGGCGTAGTCGACCTCGAGCTCGTCGTTGGCCTCCTCCTGCTCGGAGTTGCTGGCGGCGATGCGCAGCACGCCCGGCTCGACGTTCACGCGCACGCCCTTGAACTTGTCGCTGGTGAGGATGGCGGCGCGCTGCAGCGCCGCCAGCAGCGGCGCGCGGCCGAGCGCGACGATGTTCTTGTGGTTCCGTGGAATCACCCGGTTGAAGTCGGGAAACTTGCCTTCGACGAGCTTGGTGACGAACTGCATGCCCGAGAACTCGAAGCGCGCCTGGTTCGCCGCGAAGCGCATCTCGATCGGCGTGTCCTCGTCGCGCAGCAGCCGCTGCAGCTCGAGCACGGTCTTGCGCGGCAGGATCACTTCCTGGCGGCTCGGCACCTCGGCCGCCAGCGCTGCCTGCGCCAGCGCCAGGCGGTGGCCGTCGGTGGCCACCAGCGTCAGCGTCCTGCCCTCGGCGATGAAGAGGATGCCGTTGAGGTAGTAGCGGATGTCGTGCACCGCCATCGCGAAGTGCACCTGCTGCACCAGCGCGCGCAACGTCTTCTGCGGCACGGCGAACACCGGCCCGAACTCCACGCTCTCGTTGACGAGCGGGAAGTCCTCGGCCGCGAGCGTCTGCAGCGTGAAGCGGCTGCGCCCGGCCTGCAGCACGAGCTTGCCCTGCGCCGACGTGAGCGTGACCTGCTGGTCGGTCGGCAAGGCGCGCAGGATGTCGATCAGCTTGCGCGCGCCCACCGTGGTGCGCAGTTCGCCCTCGTCGCCGCCGAGCTCGACCGTCGTGCGCACCTGGATTTCCAGATCGCTCGCCGTGAACTCCACCAGCGGCCCGTTCTTGCGCAACAGCACGTTGGCCAGGATCGGCAGCGTATGCCGCCGCTCGACGACGCCCGCCACCGACTGCAGGGCGTCGAGCAGCCTGGACTGCGGCGCTTTGAGAACGATCATGTCTTTCTCTTTCAAGGGTGGTGGCCGTAGTAGAGGCACGCCAAGTCTGGGGACAAACGCGATTTTGCCTTGTCCATCAGGCGCTTAGCCTCCGGAAAAGCCTGTGCGCCGGGCCCGGGACGGGCGCTTCCGGGAACGGGGACAAACGCGCCGCCGGATCGCGCGCTGTGCACAAGCCGGTGCTTGTGCGAAAACGCTCCACAGCCTTGTCGCGGAGCCCGGCGCGGCAGCGGGCATGGGCCGGGCCGCCTCAGCCCTTGAGCGTCTGCTCGAGCACGTGCAGCTGCTGATTGAGCTCGCCGTTGCGCTGGCGCTCGGCGCCGATCTTGCGCACCGCGTGCAGCACGGTGGTGTGGTCGCGCCCGCCGAAGAGCTCGCCGATCTCGGGCAGGCTCTTCTTGGTCATGTCCTTGGCCAGGTACATCGCGATCTGGCGCGGGCGCGCGATCGAGGCCGGACGCTTCTTGCTGTACATGTCGGCGACCTTGATCTTGTAGAAGTCGGCCACCGTCTTCTGGATGTTCTCGACCGAGATCTGGCGGTTCTGGATCGACAGCAGATCCTTCAGGGCTTCGCGCGCCAGGCCGATCGCGATCTCCTTGTGGCTGAAGCGGCTGTACGCCAGCACCTTGCGCAGCGCGCCTTCGAGCTCGCGCACATTGGCACGCACGTTCTTGGCGATGAAGAAGGCCACGTCCTCGGGCATCTCGGTGGCCTCGGCGCGGGCCTTGGCGATCAGGATGGCCACGCGCATCTCGAGCTCGGGCGGCTCGATGGCGACGCTGAGGCCGCTGTCGAAGCGGCTGGTGAGCCGTTCGTCGATGTCCACCAGCCCCTTCGGGTAGGTGTCGCAGGTCATGATGATGTGCGCGCGCTTGGCCAGCAGGGCCTCGAAGGCGTTGAAGAACTCCTCCTGCGTGCGGTCCTTGCCGGCGAAGAACTGCACGTCGTCGATCAGCAGCAAGTCCAGGCCGTGGTACTTGGCCTTGAGCTCGTCGAACGTCTTGCGCTGGTAGTTCTTGACGACGTCGCTGATGAACTGCTCGGCGTTGAGGTAGAGCACGCGCGCCTCGGGCCGCTCGGCCAGAAGCGCGTTGCCGACGGCATGCACGAGGTGCGTCTTGCCCAGGCCGACGCCGCCGTAGATGAAGAGCGGGTTGTAGGTGGCGCCGGGCGCTGCCGCCACGTGCAGCGCGGCGGTGCGGGCGATGGAGTTGGCGCGGCCGGCCACCAGCGTGTCGAAGGTGAGCGAGGCGTTGAGGCGATGCGAAGTGGCCGCCGGCGGCAGCGCGCGCGGCGCATTCGCGCCCACGCCCACGCCCGAGGGCATGCCGGGCGGCAGCGCCAGCGCCGCCGCCGCATGCTGTGTGCCGCCGTGGCGCAGCGTTGCCGGCGCGGCAGAGGCCGGCGCGCCGGCGGGCGCGCTCTCGGCGCGCGGCAGGAGCGCCAGCTCGAGGCGCACCGGCTTTCCCGCCACTTCGGCCAGCGCCGCTTCGATGCGTCCGGCGTACTGCGAGCGGATCCAGTCGAGCTTGAAGCGGTTGGCCACGCGCACCGTCAGGACCTCGGGCACGCTGTCTTCGGACGCGTCGTCCGTCCCGGCATCGTGCACGACGAGCGGCCGGATCCAGGTGTTGAACTGGTGCTCGGGCAGATCGACGGCCAGCCGCTCGCAGCTGCGGCGCCAGAGTACAGGGTTCATTGTGGAAATCTTGTCCCGGTGAGCGCCGGACGAGAACTCCTCCAGCCTCGGCGATCGCAGGTTATCCACAGTTTCGGCTTCGCCGTCAAGTGCTGCCGACGCGGGACCTGACCGGCGATGGCGCGCCGCCACAGCGGCCGGTACGGTTTGTCCCAATGGGCTCGCTATGCTCTAATCGCAGGTTTTTCCGCGTGCGCCAGGCTGGCCCCGTCGGCGGTCGTCGCATGCGGCCTTCGCGCTCGCAGCCCGCACTGCAGCTTCCCCTGCAGCCATTCCTGCAGTCACACGCCTTCTCAGGACGTTCCATGAAACGCACCTATCAACCCTCGAAGACCCGTCGCGCCCGCACCCACGGGTTCCTCGTGCGCATGAAGACTCGCGGCGGCCGCGCCGTCATCAATGCGCGGCGTGCGAAGGGGCGCAAACGCCTGGCCGTCTGAGGCCGGACGAGCGATGCAACGGCCGTCGCCGCGACGGTCGCCACAGGCCCCGCCAACGTCGGTCGATGCTGGGACGTCTTGTGCACCGGGCCGAGTTCGAGCGCTTGCTCGCCGTGCCTGCGCTGTCGCGTAGTGCTCACTTCGCGCTGCATCACGTGGCCGCATCATCGGATCTCCGGGAGATGGCCGAAAGTCAACCGCGACCAGATAAGTTATCAACAACCGGATCAGATAACTGTCAAGGTCCTGTGGACAAGACTCATTCGACGATCCGTTTCGGGATTCTCGTACCCAAGCGCCACGCGCGCCGCGCGGTCACCCGGAACCTCGTCAAGCGCCTGGGACGCGAGGCCATGCGGGCACACGCGCAGACGCTGCCAGCCGGTCTGTGGCTGCTGCGCCTGCGCGCCGGCCTGACGCTGGGCCAATTCGTCTCGGCGCGCTCGGCGGCACTGGCTGCGGCCCTGAGGCTCGAACTCGACCGGCTGTTGCGCGGCGCGCGCGAGCGCTGCGCTTCTGCGCAGCCTGCGATGCGCGCCGGAGCCCATACGTGAGTGCATACCTTCGTGAATACGCGCTGTCGGCATGGTCGTGGGTCGTATCGCTGCCCAGACGCTTGCTGATCGCACTGGTGCTTGGCTACCGCTATCTGCTCAAGCCCTGGCTCGGCAATGCGTGCCGTTTCGAGCCCAGCTGTTCGGCCTACACGCTCGAGGCGCTGCGCCGCCACGGGGCGCTGCGCGGCGCTGCACTCGGTGCGTGGCGGCTCGCGCGCTGCCACCCCTGGTGTGCCGGCGGCATGGATCCCGTTCCCGCGCCGGGCGCGGGCCTGTTCACTCGTCTTCTTGATCGTCCAGCGGGTGCGGCCGACGCCGCCGACACCCGCACGACCTCTGCCCGCCCATGACCGATATGCGCCGCACCCTGCTGTGGGTGGTCTTCGTGATGTCGCTCGTCCTGCTGTGGGACGCCTGGAACCGACACAACGGGCAGCCGACGCTGTTCGGCGGCACGGGGCGCCCGACGGCCACCGCGGCCAGCGGCGCGGCGCCGGGCGCAGGGGCGGCATCGACGGCCGGCGTGCCCGCTGCAGTGCCCGCAGCGCCGGCGGCAGCAACAACGGCCGCCGGCGCCGCGCCGGCCGCCGCGGCAGCGCCGGCGGCTGGCGTTTCGGGCGAGAAGGTCACGATCACTACCGATCTGGTCAAGGCCACCTTCGACAGCGTCGGCGGCACGCTGGTGCGGCTGGAACTGCTCGCCTACAAGGATCTGGTCGATCCGACGCAGCCCGTGGTGCTGTTCGACCGCAGCGCCGCGCGCGTGTACCTGGCGCAGACCGGCCTCGTCACGGACCGGGGCGGCGCTGTGCTGCCCAACCACCTGACGCCGATGCGCGTGACGAGCGGCGAGCGCGCGCTCGGCCCCGGCCACGACACGCTGGCGCTGCGCTTCGAATCGGCCGGCGCGGGCGGCGTCAAGCTCGTCAAGACCTACACCTTCAGGCGCGGCCAGTACACCGTCGGCGTGCGCCACGAGATCGTCAACGAAGGCAGCGCGCCGGTGGTGCCGCAGCTGTACCTGCAACTGGCGCGCGACGGCAGCAAGCCCGAGGGCGAATCGAGCTACTACTTCACCTTCACCGGGCCGGCCATGTACACCGAGGCCGGGAAGTATCACAAGTTCGACTTCAAGGACCTGGCCAAGGCCGGCGTCGAGGCGCACGGCAGCGGCGACAACGGCTGGGTCGCGATGGTGCAGCACTACTTCGTCTCGGCCTGGCTGCTCGCGCCGCCGGCTCAGCGCGAGTTCCGCACCGGCGTGGTGGCGGCCGCCGCCGGCACGCCCGAGTACTTCACGATCGCGATGGTCGAGCCGCTGGGCGCGATCGCACCCGGCGCCAGCCGCACCGTCGACGCCACGCTGATGGCCGGCCCGCAGGAGGAATACAAGCTCGCCGCGCTGGCGCCGGGCCTCGATCTGGTGAAGGACTACGGCTGGCTCACGCCGCTGGCCAAGCCCTTGTTCTGGCTGCTCGACAAGCTGCACAAGGTGTTCGGCAACTGGGGCTGGGCCATCGTCGGTCTGGTGGTGCTGCTGAAGATCGCCTTCTACTGGCTCAACGCCAGCGCCTACCGCAGCATGGCCAAGATGAAGGCGGTGGCGCCGCGCGTGACCGAGCTGCGCGAGCGCTACAAGGACAAGCCCCAGCAGATGCAGCAGGAGATGATGCGCATCTATCGCGAGGAGAAGGTCAACCCGCTCGGCGGCTGCCTGCCCATCGTCGTGCAGATGCCGTTCTTCATCGCGCTGTACTGGGTGCTGCTGTCGACGGTCGAGATGCGCCAGGCCTCGTGGTTCTACATCTCCGATCTGGCGCAGCCCGACAAGCTGTTCGGCGTGCTGCCGCTGCTGCACATGCCGCTCGGACCGCTGCCGCTGCTGATGACGGCCAGCTCGCTGTTCCAGGTCTGGCTCAACCCGACGCCGCCCGATCCGATGCAGGCCAAGATGATGTGGCTGATGCCGCTCGCCTTCAGCTTCATGTTCTTCTTCTTCCCGGCCGGGCTGGTGCTGTACTGGCTGACGAACAACATCCTGTCGATCGCGCAGCAGTGGTTCATCAACAAGAAGCTCGGCGTCGCCGGCAAATAGTGCGGCGCAACAAGCGTGACGGCTCGTACGGCGCCGGCTTCGCCTCGTGCGCCGCATCACGGCGCGGCGGGCAAACCCCCCCTGATCCGGGGTTGAGAAACGGCCGCGGCGTGCCGACATTAGCCGCATGCGGGATGACCCGGCCCTGACCGGCCGGCTCGGGAGCATCCAGCGGACGCAGGGCAGCACCTCCGGGCCACTGCCCCACGCCTGCCGCTCCACCCGCGCCATCTTCGCGGATGGCGGCGGCGCGCCAGAATCGAGCCACAACATGCGCGCCGCCATCCTGCCGGGCCGCTCGGCCGATCCGATCGTCGCCATTGCCAGCGCGCCCGGGCGCGCTGCGGTCGGCATCGTGCGCGCCTCGGGGCGCGATCTGGCGCCGCTCGTCGCTGCCGTCTGCGGCCGCCCGCTCGAGCCGCGCCGCGCGACCCTCGTCGCGCTGCGCGCGGCCGACGGCCAGCCGCTGGACCGGGCCATCGCGATCCATTTCCCGGCGCCGCATTCGTACACCGGCGAAGAAGTACTCGAGCTGCAGGCGCACGGCGGTCCGGTGCTGCTGCAGCTGCTGCTCGCGCGCTGCCTCCAAGCGCTGCAGGCGGCGTACCCCGATGCCCGGCTGGCGCGGCCGGGCGAGTTCACCGAACGCGCCTTCCTCAACGACAAGCTCGACCTCGCCCAGGCCGAGGCGGCAGCCGACCTGATCGACGCCAGCACCGAAGCCGCGGCGCGTTCGGCCGCGCGCTCGCTCGTCGGCGCCTTCTCGCGCGAGATCGAAGCGCTGGCGCAGCAGACCATTGAGCTGCGCACGCTGGTCGAGGCCACGCTAGATTTCCCGGACGAGGAGATCGAGTTCCTCGATCGGGCGCAAGCTCACGAGCGCCTGGCCGCGCTCGAAGCCGCGGTGCAGCTCGCGCTGGCGCGCGCTCGCCAGGGCGCGCTGCTGCGCGACGGACTCGACGTCGTGCTCGCCGGCCAGCCCAACGTCGGCAAGAGCTCGCTGCTCAATGCGCTGGCTGGCGCCGAACTGGCCATCGTGACATCGATCCCCGGAACGACGCGCGACCGCATCGGCCAGACGATCCAGATCGAGGGCGTGCCGCTGCACGTCGTCGACACCGCCGGGCTGCGCGCCGACGAACAGGCCGTCGACGAGGTCGAGCGCATCGGCATCGAGCGCAGCTGGCAGGCCATCGGCGGCGCCGACGCCGTGATCTTCCTGCACGACCTGACACGGCTGCACGAGGGGGGATACGCCGCCGCCGATGCCGCCGTCGCCGCGCGGCTGCCCGCCGGCGTGCCGGTGCTGCAGGTGTTCAACAAAGTCGACGCCGCGTCGCCCGAGGCGCTGGCGGCGCTGCCGCCCGACGCCCTCGCGCTCTCGGCACGCACCGGCGCCGGGCTGGAGGCGTTGCGCGGCGCGCTGCTGCGCGAAGCGGGCTGGAGCGCCGCGCCCGAAGGCGTGACGATCGCGCGCGCGCGCCACGTCGACGCCCTGCGCCGCACGCGGCAGCACCTGGCAGCCGCGCGCGCGCACGCCGCGCAGCGCGACGCCGCGCTCGAACTGCTGGCCGAGGAACTGCGCCTGGCGCACCGCGCGCTCGGCGAGATCACCGGCGAGTTCGGCAGCGAGGATCTGCTGGGCGAGATCTTCGGACGCTTTTGCCTGGGCAAGTGAACCCGGCGTGCTGCCGGCACGCGCCTGCGCTCAGGGCCGCAGCGACACCAGCCAGGCGAGTACGTCGGCCTTTTCCTGCACCGTGCATTCGCGGCCGACGACGTCGCGGCAGTTGAGGCGGAACATGTGGTCGACCCGGGCGCGGTCGGTGAAGCGCCGCGGGTCGGCTGCCGGCGCGAGCGGCGCGATCGGCTTGTCGGTGACCTGGTCCTTGCCGCTGCGCGTGGGCTGATCCCCGTGGCAGGAGGCGCAGCTGAAGCCGAGCGCCTTGCCGAAGTTGGTGGTGAAGAACTTCTGTCCGCGCTCGACCGACACCGCTCCCGCGGCCTGGGTGTACTCGGCCAGCAATTCGGCCGCGGAGAGGGCGCGCGCCGGCGTCGCCAGCGCGAACAGGGCCAAGCCGGCCCAGAGGGCACCCGGCGTCCAGCGTGGGTACGTCATGTCTGCTCCTCCTTCGCGGCGCACCGGTCTCGTGCCTCGGCCGGGGCCGCCGCGCCGCCGGGACGGGCTCCCTTGCCTGCCGGGTCGAGTAGAACCAGGCCGATGCCAAAGCGGATTGCCGATGCGCAAGATCGGTGCGCACGCCGACGCCCCGGCCGCACGCGGGCCGGCCCGCAGGCGCTCAATGGCCGGCGAAGTCGACCAGCGTGAACAGCGCCAGCCCGCTTTCGCGCAGGCGGCGCGAGCCGCCCAGCTCGGGCAGGTCGACGATCGCGGCGCCCTCGACGACGGTCGCGCCCAGGCGTTCGAGCAGACGACGCCCGGCCATCATGGTGCCGCCGGTGGCGATGAGGTCGTCGATCAGGACCACGCGCTCGCCGGGGCGCACCGCGTCGGTGTGGATCTCGACGGTGGCGCTGCCGTACTCGAGCGCGTAGCTCTCGGCCTCGGTGGTGAAGGGCAGCTTGCCCTTCTTGCGGATCGGCACGAAGCCCACGCCCAGCTCGTACGCCAGCACCGAGCCGATGATGAAGCCGCGTGCGTCGAGCCCGGCCACGGCGTCGGGGCGCGGGCTGAAGTAGCGATGCACGAACTGGTCGATGAGGACGCGAAAGACGCGCGGGTTGGAAAGCAGCGGCGTGATGTCGCGGAACATCACGCCCGGCTCGGGCCAGTCGGGCACGGTGCGGATGTGCGCGCGGATGTACTCGGCCGGCGCGTAGGCCCGGGCAGGCGGCGTCGCGGGAGCGCTCATGACGGGGATCTCACGGTGGGAATCACGGGATGTGCGGCGCTCAGGCGTGGCCGATCAGCCTGGCCTCGGCGCGCGCCAGCGGCTCGGGCAGGCCCGAGAGCACCAGGGTGTCGCCGCCGGCCAGCACGAGCGCGTCGTCGGCCGGCACCACGGCGCCGCCGGCGCGCCGCACCGAGAGGGCGTGCACGCCCATCGCCGGCAGCGCCAGATCGCCCACACTGCGGCCGGCCAGGCGGGCCGCCTCGGGCAGCGTCACGCTGAGCAGCCGCGCCTGGTTCAGCTCCTCGACGGTGTCGTCGTCGGCGCCGTGGAAGTAGCCGCGCAGCAGGCCGTAGCGCGCGTCGCGCGCGTCGCGCGTGATGCGGATGACGCGGCTCATCGGCACGCCCACCAGTGCCAGCGCGTGGCCGGCCAGCATCAGGCTGCCTTCGATCGCCTCGGGCACGACTTCGGTGGCGCCGGCGGCCTTGAGCTGGTCGATGTCGGCGTCGTCCATCGTGCGCACCACCACCGGCACGCTCGGCGCGTGGCCGTGCACGAGCGCGAGGATGCGCAGCGCCGAAGGCGTGTCGTGGTAGCTCACGACGACGGCGGCCGCGCGCGCCAGACCGGCGGCCATCAGTGCCGGCAGGCGCGCCGCGTCGCCGAAGACCACGCTCTGGCCGGCGGCCGCGGCCTGGCGCACGCGGTCGGGGTCGAGATCGAGCGCCATGTAAGGGATGCGCTCCTTGGCCAGCAGCCGCGCCAGGTTCTGGCCGCTGCGGCCGTAGCCGCAGATGATCACGTGGCGTTCGGTGGCGATGGTCTTGCGCGCGATCGCGGTCAGCGCTACCGACTGCATCAGCCAGTCGCTGCTGCTCAGGCGGTTGACGATGCGGTTGGCGTACTGCACGAGGAAGGGTGCGGCCAGCATCGACAGCACCATGCTCGCCAGCACCGGGCTGGTCCAGCGCGGCGCCACCAGGCCGCGCTCGGCGCCCAGCGTCAGCAGCACGAAGCCGAACTCGCCGGCCTGCGCCAGGTACAGACCCGTGCGCAGGGCCACGCCGGGCGAGGCCCGCAGCATGTGGGCCAGGCCGGCGACGAGCGCGAACTTGGCCAGCACCGGCAGCGTGGTGAGCAGCAGCACCAGGAACCAATGCTCGAGCACCGGCCGCCAGTCGAGCTTCATGCCGATGGTGATGAAGAACAGCCCCAGCAGCACGTCGTGGAAGGGCCGGATGTCGGTCTCGACCTGGTGCTTGTACTCGGTCTCGGCCACCAGCATGCCGGCGACGAAGGCACCCAGCGCGAGCGACAGGCCCGCCTGTTCGGTGAGCCAGGCCAGGCCGAGCGTCATCAGCAGCAGGTTCAGGACGAACAGCTCCTCGCTCTTTCGTCGCGCCACGAGGGTGAGCCACCAGCGCATCGCGCGCTGGCCGCCCACCAGCAGCAGCGTGAGCAGAGCCGCCGCCTTGGCCAGCGCCAGCGCCATCTGAACGAGCAGCGCCTCGGGCGGCGAGCGCAGCGCCGGGATCAGCACCAGCAGCGGCACCACCGCGAGATCCTGGAAGAGCAGCACGCCGAGCACGCGCCGGCCGTGTTCGCTGTCGAGCTCGAGCCGCTCGGCCATCAGCTTGACGACGATCGCCGTCGAACTCATCGCCAGCGCCGCGCCGAGCACCACCGCCCCCTGCCAGTTCATCTGCCAGGCGGCGTGCGCAAAGGTCGCGGCGCCCCACACGAGCAGGAAATGGCCGGCGAGCGTGCCGGCGATCGTGAGCAGCACCTGCGCCGAGCCGAGTCCGAACACCAGCGTGCGCATGCTGCGCAGCTTGGGCAGGTTGAAGTCCAGCCCGATCACGAACATCAGGAAGACGACGCCGAACTCGGCCAGGTAGCGCACGCCGGCGCTGTCCTGCGCGAAGGCCATCGCGTTCGGACCGATGAGCACGCCGACCACCAGGTAGCCGAGCATCGGCGGCAGCCTGAGCGAGCGAAACAGCGTCACCCCGAACACCGCGGCGACGAGGTAAAGCAGGACCAGTTCGAGCGTGGTGGCCAAGATGCGGACGCCAGCGTGGCCGCGGCGCGGCGCTTACCTAGAATGCCGCGATCGTAATTGCCCATGGCCGACGCTCCTGCCTTCGACGCCGCACGCGCACTCGCGCTGGCGGCGCGCACCTTCGAGATCGAGGCGCGCGGCCTGCTCGAGCTGGCGGCGCGCCTGCGCGACGGCGCCGGCGCGGACTTCGCGCGCGCCGCGGCGGCGGTATTGGCCTGCCGCGGCCGCGTCGTCGTGATGGGGGTGGGCAAGAGCGGCCACGTCGGACGCAAGATCGCGGCCACGCTCGCCTCCACCGGCACGCCGGCGTTCTTCGTGCATCCGGCCGAGGCGGGCCACGGCGACCTCGGCATGGTGCAGCCGGGCGATGTGGTCCTGGCGCTGTCCAACAGCGGCGAGAGCGACGAGCTGGTGGCCTTGTTGCCGGCGCTGCGCCGCATCGGCGTCGTCCTGATGGCGATGACGGGCCAGTCCGGCTCGACTCTGGCGCGCCACGCCGACATCGTGCTGTCCAGCGCGGTGGCCGAGGAGGCCTGCCCGCTCAACCTGGCGCCCACCGCCAGCACGACGGCACAGCTCGCGCTCGGCGATGCGCTGGCGGTGGCGCTGCTCGACGCGCGCGGCTTCGCGGAGGCGGACTTCGCGCGCTCGCACCCGGGCGGCGCGCTCGGCCGCAAGCTGCTGATGCACGTGGCCGACCTCATGCGCAGCGGCGAGGCGGTGCCGCGCGTGGCGCCCGACGCGGCTTTCGGCGCCTTGCTGCGCGAGATGACCGGCAAGGGCCTGGGCTTCGCGGCCGTGGCCGACGCCGCCGGGCGGCCGATCGGCATCTTCACCGACGGCGACCTGCGCCGCCTGATCGAGCGCGGCGCCGAGTTGCGCGGCCTGAACGCCGAACAGGTGATGCACCGCGCGCCGCGCAGCATCCGTGCCGACGCGCTCGCGGTGGACGCCGCCGCGCTGATGGAGCAGCACCGCATCACGAGCGTGCTGGTGGTCGACGCCGCGGGGCTGCTGGTGGGCGCGCTCAACAGCAACGATCTGATGCGCGCGAAGGTCATCTGAGAGCGGGGCGATGGCGCCGTCGCTGAGCTTCGCGCCCGAATTGCTGCTGCGCGCGCAGGGCGCGGGGCTGGGCATGAAGGCGGCGATCTTCGACGTCGACGGCGTGCTGACCGACGGCACGCTGTGGATCGGCGAGCGCGGCGAGCGGTTCAAGCCGTTCTCGGTGCTCGACGGACATGGGCTGAAGCTGCTCGCCCAGGGCGGGATCGAGCCGCTCGTGGTCACCGGTCGCGACTCGGCGGCGGTGCGCCGGCGCCTGGCCGACCTCGGGGTCGGGCGCGCGCGCTTCGGCGCGCAGGACAAGCTCGCGGCGGCAGCGCAGCTGCTGGCCGAGGCGCGGCTGGACTGGAGCGAAGTGGCCGCGATCGGCGACGACTGGCCCGATCTGCCGCTGCTCGGCCGCGTCGGCTTCGCGGCCGCGCCTCCGGGCGCGCACGCCGAGGTGCGCGCGGCGGTGCACTACGTGACGGCCGCGCGCGCCGGTGCGGGCGCCGCGCGCGAGTTCTGCGATCTGCTGCTGATGGCCAACGGCCGCTACGCCGCGCTGCTCGACGCGCAGCGCGGCGGCAGCGGCGGCACGCTGGACGCGCGCTGAGCGGCGCGCCGATGGGCATGAGCGTCGAGCTGCATCTGCCCGATCTGCCCGAGGTGCCGATCTCGCTCGGTCCGGCAGCGCCGCGCCCGCTGCGCCGCCCCCCCTGGGGCCTGCGTCTGCGCGAGGCGCTCGCGGCGTACCTACCGCTGCTGCTGATGCTGGCGCTCGCGCTGGCCACCTGGTGGCTGGTGAAGAACACGCCCTTGCCCGCGGCACCGTCGGCCGAGCGCCGGCCCGGCAGCGAGCCCGACTACGAGATGCGGCATTTCGCGCTCGAGCGCTTCGACGCGAGCGGACGCCTGGTGCTGCGCATCGAGGGCGAGCGGCTGCAGCACGACCCGGCGAACGATCGCGTGCGCATCGACAAGGCGCAGATCCGCGCCGTGGCCGCCGACGGCCGCATCACGCTCGCGCACGCCGAGCATGCGCTGGGCAACGGCGACGGCTCGGAGCTGCAGCTGCAAGGCGGCGCCGAGGTCTCGAGCACCGACGCCGACGGCACGCCGCTGCGCATGAGGAGCGAGTTCCTGCATCTTTTCCTCGTGCGCGAACGCGTGCGAACGCACCTGCCGGTGACGGTGCGCCTGGGCAGCTCGCAGATCGCGGCGGCGGGGCTGGCTTACGACCACGCGCAGCGCCGGCTCGAGCTCGCGGGGCCGATGCGCGGCGTCTTCGTGCCGGCGGGCCGGGCGCGATGAGCCGGGCGCTGTCGACCGCTGCCGCCGATGCCGCCGGCGGGGTCGGTGCAAGCGGGGCAGCCGGCGCGGCCGACGCCCCGCTCGTGTTCATCACCGGCGCGTCGAGCGGCATCGGCCAGGCACTGGCTGCGGGCTATGCGCGCGCCGGCTGGCGGCTCGCGCTCGTGGCGCGGCGCGCGGCCGAAACGAGCGCCTGGGCCGAGGCGCAGGGCCTGCAGGGCGGGCGCTGCGCCGTCTACGCTGCCGACGTGGCGCAGGTCGATTCGATCGTCGCGGCCGCCCGGTGCTGCCTGGCGCAGCAGGGCCTGCCCGACGTGGTCATCGCCAACGCCGGCATCAGCGTCGGCATCGACAGCGCCGAGCGCGCCGACCTCGAGGTGCTGCGCGATACCTTCGCCACCAACAACCTCGGTATGGCCGCAACCTTCCATCCCTTCATCGAGGCGATGCGCGCGCGGCGCGCGGGCACTCTGGTGGGCATCGCCAGCGTCGCGGCGATCCGCGGCCTGCCCGGACACGGCGCCTATTGCGCGAGCAAGGCGGCCGTCGTGGCCTATTGCGAGAGCCTGCGCGGCGAACTGCGCGCCAGCGGCGTGGCCGTGGTGACGCTGCTGCCCGGCTACGTGGCCACGCCGCTGACGGCGCGCAACCCGTATCCGATGCCCTTCCTGCTGACGCCCGAGCAGTTCGCCGCGCGTGCGATCAACGCGATCGGCGCGCGCCGCAGCTACGCGGTCATTCCCTGGCCGATGGCGATCGCGGCCAGGCTGCTGCGTTTGCTGCCCAATGCCCTGTTCGACCGGATCTTCGCGGGCCGGCCGCGCAAGCCGCGGCGCAGAAGATGAACCGGTGCGACACGAGCGACGTCCGCTGCGCAACCGGCCGGCACGGGCGCTGCCGTGTGCCGGGTGCGCAGGACGTTACCTGTGCAAGCGCGGCTCTGCCGCCTTGCCGGCTCCCCCATGGGGAGGCGGGCCGGGTGCAGCCCGGCCCTGCGAGCGCTCAGTAACCGCCGCCGCGGTTGCCGCCGCCGTAGCCGCCGCCGCTGCCGCCGCTGCCGCCACGCCCGCCGCCGCCGTAGGGGCTGCGCCCGCCGCCGCCGTAGGGGCTGCGCCCGCCGCCGCCGCCGTAGCCACCACCACCGGCGCCGCCGCCGTAGCCGCCGCCACCACCACCGCCGTAGCCGCCGCCGCCACTGCGGTAGCCGCCGGGGCGGTCTTCGCGCGGGCGCGCTTCGTTCACGACGAGCGGGCGGCCTTCGAGCGGCTGCCCGTTCATGCCGTTGATCGCGGCCTGCGCTTCCGCGTCCGAGCCCATCTCCACGAAGCCGAAGCCCTTGGAGCGGCCGGTTTCACGGTCCATCATCACCTTGGCCGAGGTGACGGTGCCGAATTGCGCGAACGCCTGCTGCAGCGAGTCGTCACGCACCGAGTAGGCCAGATTGCCGACGTACAGTTTGTTTCCCACAGGGAGCCCTCAAAAAAACACAAGAACCATGCGGAGCTCAACCCGGCAACAAAACCAGAGGCGCGGCTGCCCGACACAGACTCCCCTGTACTGTCAACCCAGCGGGCGCGTGTGTAAAGCGCTGCAACCGGTGGGTGTTGTTTTCATGTCAGCGGGAAAACCCGAGGCCCCGCTGCCGCACGCGCGATGCGGTCGCCCGGTCCTGCCGCGGGCACGCGTTCGCCGCCTACCATCGTGTCCGTGGATCTGCTCAAGCCCCTGGTCGCCTTGCTGGCGATCGTCAATCCGATCGGGGCCGTGCCCTTCTTCATCCACTTCACCGAGGCCTTCGATGCCGCGCAGCGTGCGCGCACGATCCGCATCGCCGCCCTCGGCGCGTTCACCGTGATCGCAGTCAGCGCGCTGGCGGGGCTGAAGATCATTCACTTCTTCGGCATTTCGCTCGCGTCGTTCCGGGTCGGCGGCGGCATGCTGCTGTTGCTGAGCGCACTGGCAATGCTCGACGCCCGACCGGCCGAAACACGGCCGGGCGACGTCGACGAGGGCGACCGGAAGGTCGATGCCGGCGCCAGCATCGCCGTCGTGCCGCTGACGATCCCGCTGCTCACCGGCCCGGCGACGATCTCGACGATGATGATCTACGCGGAGAAGACGCGTCACCTCTGGGAGCTCGGGATGCTGGTCGGCTACGGCGTCGTGATCGGGGCGGCGACCTACCTCACGCTGTCGGCCTCCGGGCGCATCGCCAAGGTGCTCGGGCACACCGGCATCAACGTGATGACGCGGCTGATGGGGCTGGTCCTGGCCGCGATGGCGGTGGAGCTGCTCGCCGACGGCCTGACGGGGTTGTTCCCGGTGCTGGCTTCCGTGCCGCCGCGCTGAGCCTGTGAAAACATGAATCGCGGGCGTGATGGGGATCTTCGCCGACCCTGAGCGGTCCGAGCGCACGATGAACGGCGAAGAGGACCCCGTCTACGACTATGTGATCGTCGGCGCCGGCACCGCCGGCTGTCTGCTCGCCAACCGCCTGTCGGCGGACCGGCGCTGCCGCGTCCTGTTGCTCGAGGCCGGGCCGCGCGACGACTACCTCTGGGTGCATGTGCCGGTGGGCTACCTGTACTGCATCGGCAACCCGCGCACCGACTGGCTCTATGCCACCGAACCCGAGCCCGGGCTCAACGGCCGCGTGCTGCGCTATCCGCGCGGCAAGGTGCTGGGCGGCTGTTCGAGCATCAACGGCATGATCTACATGCGCGGCCAGGCGCGCGACTACGACGGCTGGGCGCGGCAGCTCGGCGACGCCGCCTGGAGCTGGGACGCCTGCCTGCCCTATTTCATGCGCCACGAGGATCACTGGCGCGGCGCCGAGCGCGGCTTCGCGCCGTACCACGGCGCGGGCGGCGAGTGGCGCGTCGAGCGCCAGCGCCTGTCGTGGGAGATCCTCGACGCCTTCGCCGCCGCGGCGCGCGAGGCGGGCATCCCGGCCAGCGAGGACTTCAACCGCGGCGACAACGAAGGCGTGGGCTACTTCGAGGTCAACCAGCGCGCCGGCTGGCGCTGGAACGCCGTCAAGGCCTTCCTGCGCCCGGTGCGGCGGCGGCCGAATCTCGTCGTGCAGACCGGCGCGCAGGTGGCTCGACTGCTGCTCGAGCCGACGCCCGACGGTCTGCGCGCGGTCGGCATCGAGCTGTGCCCCGCACCCGGCGCACCGCCACGCGTGCGCGCCGCGCGCGAGGTGGTGCTGGCGGCCGGCGCGATCGGCACGCCGCAGATCCTGCAGTTGTCGGGCGTCGGGCCGGCGCCGCTGCTGCACGCGCACGGCATCGCGCCGCGCCACGCGCTGGCCGGCGTCGGCGCCAACTTGCAGGACCACCTCCAGATCCGGGCCGTGTTCGGCGTCGCCGGCGCGCGCACGTTGAACGGCATCGTGCGCAGCTGGCACGGCAAGGCCGGCATCGCGCTGCAGTACCTGTTCACGCGCCGCGGGCCGATGAGCATGTCGCCCTCGCAGCTGGGCGCCTTCACGCGCAGCGCGCCCGAGCAGCCATGGCCGAACATCGAGTTCCACGTGCAGCCGCTCAGCCTGGACGCCTTCGGCGAGCCGCTGCACCGCACCGACGCCTTCACCGCCAGCGTGTGCAACCTCAACCCGGGCGCGCGCGGCCACGTGCGGATTCGCTCGGCGCGGCCCGAGGACGCACCGTGCATCCAGCCCAACTACCTGAGCACCGACGAGGACCGCAAGGTGGCCGCCGACTCACTGCGCCTGACGCGCCGCATCGCGGCGATGCCGGCGCTGGCGAGGTACCGCCCGCAGGAACTGAAGCCGGGCATGCAGTACTGCAGCGACGAGGATCTGGCGCGCCTGGCCGGCGACATCGGCACGACGATCTTCCACCCGGTGGGCACGTGCCGCATGGGTGCGGCCGGCGATGCCGGCGCGGTGGTCGATGCGCGCCTGCGCGTGCACGGCATCGCTGCGCTGCGCGTGGCCGACGCCAGCGTCATGCCCACCATTACCAGCGGCAACACCAATGCGCCGACGCTGATGATCGCCGAGCGAGCGGCCGCGTGGATCGTTGCGGCGCCGGGTTGACCCCGATGCCGGCGCGCGCCCCGGCTCGCTACATTGCGCGCACTTGCGGTGCCGCGCTTCGCGGCATCCGGGCGGGGGCCGAGGAGACGACGAAGCGCTGCCGACGCAGCCAAGCCATACAAAGAACTCCATTCCTGCCGCCGGCGTCTGCTGCCGGAGGCCTTAGAGGCGCCGCGGGTCGGCGCCTCCTTGCTGTCAGGCGCCGCGGGTCGGCGCCTCCTTGCCTGGTGCGCCCGGCGTGGCCGGCGACCGGGCCGACAGCCGCGCCGCTGACCAGGGCCAGGCCGGCGCAGGAGCCGCGGCGCAGCATTGGCCGGTGAATCCCGCCCAGTTGTCGGCGCTGCGCGACGGCCGGCGGCGCTACGCTCGGCTCCCGTCGCCCGCCCTGCCCATGCCGCCATGTCCGTGAACCCCGAGCTGCGCTCGCTCGACATCGACATCCCCGCGCAGCCCGAGGCGCTGGTCAAGCTGTCGCTGCTGCTGGCCGAAGACGAGATCAACCTGGCCGCGGCGGCCGAGTTGATCGAGTCGGACATGGCTCTGGCCGCCGCGGTGATGAAGGCGGTGAACTCGTCGCTCTACGGCCTCAAGGGCCGGGTGCAGAGCGTGCAGCAGGCCATCACCTACCTCGGCATGCGCGAGGTTGCCGCCATCACCTTCGAGATGGGTCTGCGCGCGGCGTTTCCGCCGGCCGTCGAGCTCGAGCCGCTGTGGCAGCGCGCCGCGCTGCGCGGTCTGCTGATGGGGCGGCTCGGGCAGCGCCTGGCGCTCGACGCCTGGGCCGCACATTCGGCCGGCCTGTTCGAGGAATGCGGCAAGGCGGTGCTGTTCCGGCATGCGCCGGACCATTACCGCGCGATGCTGCGTGCCGCCGAGACCGACACCGAGCTGGCGATGCTCGAGCGCGCCGGCTTCGGCGTCAGCCACGACGCGCTGGGCGGCGCGCTGTGCGAGAGCTGGGGCCTCGCGCTGGCGGCCGCGGCCAGTGTGCGCCAGCACGTGCTGGCACAGGCCGGCGGGCCGCTGCCGTCGCAGCCCGATCGGCGCAGCGTGTGCGCGCTGTCGGTGCTGGCGCATGCGCTGATGCAGGCGCCCGACACGCTCGACGGTTGCGCCGAGCGCGTGGCCGCCGAGGCCGGCCTCGAGCCGACGCTCGTGCTGCGTGCGGCGCGCCAGGCGCAGGAGCAGCTCGACGACGCGCTGCAGCACGGCCGGCGCCAGCCGTAGCGCCGCGACCTCGCGGCGCGCGGCCGCCACCCTCTATCGGGGCGCCGATGCCGTGGCCGACGCTGCCGGCGCTGCCGCCGGCGCCGCCGGCGCTGTCGGCAGCACCACGCCCGGGCCGAGCGGGATGTCCTCGGCTTCGCTCACGTCGGTGACGAAGGAGCGCGTCTCGCCGAAGCAGGTGGTCGGCAGGCCCACCTTCTCCTCGTAGTGCAGCGCGACGCGCTTGCCCATCAGCCGCGTGATGCGCGCGGCCACCGCGTCGTCGTGCACCGTGAAGAAGAACTTCTCGGTCGTCGAGCCGGGCAGCGAGACGAGCGCGAGCTCGCCCTCCCAGGTCTTGCAGATCCAGCCGCGCTTGCTGAACTGCTGCACCCAGCCGGCGCGCTCGCCCGAGGAGTAGCTCCAACTCCAGGCCAGCCACAGCCAGGTCGCGACCAGCGCCGCCAGCACGGTCAGCGGCAGCAGCAGGTACTTGACGAGCGGGCCCATCGCGCGCTATCGGGTGTTGGTCTTGAAGTTGGTGAACACGCGCGTCTGCACGCGGCGAGCATCGTTGGGCAGGGTCTGCGGCATCGCCATCTTCGCGAGGTCGACCGCGCTCGGGAAGACCACCGGGTTGTTCGCGATCGAGGGTTTGACGTAGGGCTTGGAGAAGGCGTTCGGGTTGCCGTAGAAGACCTGGTTGGTGAGTGCGGCGTGCACCTGCGGGCGCAGGATGTAATCGATGAAGAGGTAGGCGTTCTTCACGTGCTTGGCGTCCTTGGGGATCGCCATCGTGTCGAAGAACAGCGTCGCGCCGCGCGGCGGGATCAGGGCCTCGAAGCGCTGCCCGGTCTTGCCGTCGAGCGCGCGCTGGTTGCCGATCAGGAAGTCGCCCGAGTAGCCCAGCGAGACGCACAGCGAGCCGTTGGTGTAGTCGCTGATCGGCCCGGGCGAGGAGATGCGGGTGACGTAGGGGCGCGCCTTCATCAGCAACTCCTGCGCCGCCTCGTAGTCCTTGGGGTTGGTGCTGTAGCCGGGTTTGCCGGCGTAGAGCATCGCCACCGGCACCACCTCGCTGGCCGAGTCGAGCACGTGCACGCCGCAGCTCTTGAGCTTGGCCGCGTATTCGGGCTTGAAGATCAGGTCGAGCGGGTTGTCGGGCATCGGCATGCCGCCCAGCGCGGACTTGACCTTGTCGGGGTTGATGCCCACGGTGACGAAGCCCCACATCCAGTCGACCAGGTACTTGTTGCCCGGATCGACCTCGGCGAGCTTGGCCAGCAACGCGGGATCGAGGTTCTTCCAGTTCGGGATCTGCGCGCGGTCGAGCGGCAGGAACAGCCCGGCCTCGATCTGGCGCTTGGCGAAATGGGCCGAGGGCACGACGATGTCGTAGCCGGTCTTGCCGGCTACCAGGCGCGCGTGCAGCGTCTCGTTGGCATCGAACAGGTCGTAGCGCACCTTGATCCCGGTCTCCTTCTCGAAGTTGGGGATCGTGTCGGGCGCGATGTAGTCGGCCCAGTTGAGGATGTTGAGGACCTTGGCGTCGTCCTGCGCCGGGGCCGCGGCGGGCGCCAGCAAGGCGGCGCCGACCAAGGCGGCAAGGGCGGCGAGGCGGCGGCAGGCCATGGCGGGGCGTCCTTTCGGCGGGGGCGGTGTGGCGGTCAACGAGTCAGCGCGCATTTTGGCCGACGCCCTCGTCGGCCGGACGGCGGCCGAAGATGCTCCAGCCCTCCATCACCAGTACGGCCTTGCCGTGCTGGTTGCGCAGCGTGCAGCGCGAGCGCACCAGGCCGGCGCCGGGCCGGCTGGCCATCGGGCGCGCCTCCAGCACTTCGAGCCTGCCGTCGAGCCGGTCGCCGACGTACACCGGAGCCAGCCAGCGCAACTGCTCCATGCCCGGCGAACCGAGGCTCGCGGTGTCGCGCAGGTAGGCGTCCCACATCATGCGCATCGCCAGCGACGCGGTGTGCCAGCCGCTCGCGCACAGGGCGCCGAAGATCGAGGCGCGCGCCGCCTCCTCGTCGAGGTGGAAGGGCTGCGGGTCGAACTGGCGCGCGAACTCGACGATCGCCTCGCGCGTGAGCTCGATGCCGCCGAACTCGCGCGTTGTGCCGACCGGGAAGTCCTCCCAGTACCAGCGCTTGTGGTCTGCGTTGCCCATACATCAAGCATAGCCGGCACCCGCTGCCCGGGACGACTACGATGCTCTTGCTTCCGCTTGCACACCGCATCCCGCCATGACCCTGATGCTGCTCGGCCTCGTGATCTTCCTGGGCGCGCACGCCGCGCGCATCGTCGCCGAACCCTGGCGCCGGCGCACGATCGGGCGGCTGGGCCTGCCTCGCTGGAAGGCGCTGCATTCGCTCGTCAGCCTGGCCGGCCTGGCGCTCGTGGTCTGGGGCTTCGCGGCGGCGCGCGCGCAGCCGCTGGCGCTGTGGCAGCCGCCGCTGTGGACGCGCCACCTTGCGGCACTGATCATGCTGCCGTCGCTCGTGCTCTGCGTCGCCGCGTACGTGCCGGGCAATCGGCTGAAGGCCCGGTTGCACCACCCGATGCTGCTGGGCGTCGAGTTGTGGGCCGCGGCGCACCTGCTGGCCAACGGCCGGCTGCACGACGCGGTGCTGTTCGGCGCCTTCCTGCTCTGGGCCCTGCTCGATCACCGCGCCGCGCTGGTGCGCGACCGCGCGGCGGCCATCGCCTGCGCGCCCGGGCGCTGGCGGCCGACGGCGCTGGCGCTCGCCGTCGGTGCGGCGGCCTGGGCCGCGCTCGCGTTCTGGGGCCACCGGCTGCTGTTCGGCGTCGCGCCGCTGGGTGTCTGAGCGCCCCGGCGCCGGGTTCGCCCGCGGAGACTCGCGCGCGGCCCCTCGGGCCCGGCGCCCGGGACGGCCCGATGCATGCCGCCACCGGGATGCCCGGAGGTGCTCAGCGTGCGGGATCGAGCGGCGTCACCAACACCTCGCCTTCCGTGCTGCTGCGGTTGACCGCGCGCGACACCGGCCAGGCCTGCAGCGTCTCGGGCGGCGGCGGCGCCAGCAGCGGCGCGATCGCAGCCGGGTCCTGCGCGTCGCGCGCCAGCCATTGCGGCCAGTGCGGCGTCGCCACGAGCACCGGCATGCGGTCGTGCACCGGCGCCATCAGGGCATTGGCCTCGGTGGTGACGATGCAGCAGCTGAGCAGCCAGTCGTCGTCGGGCGCGGCGCGCCAGGCCTCGAACAGGCCGGCCAGCGCGAGCAGCGAGCCGTCGCGCGCGCTGAAGTACCAGGGCTGCTTGCCGCCGGCCGCGGCCTGCCATTCGTAGAAACCGCTGGCCGGCAGCAGGCAGCGCCGCCGGCGGATGGCCTGGCGGAACGAGGGCTTGTCGAACACGCCCTCGCTGCGCGCGTTGGCGAGCTTCGCGCCGATGGCGGGCTCCCTGGCCCACGAGGGCACGAGACCCCAGCGCATCAGCTCGGCCACGCGCTCGCCGGCGCGCGTCTCGTAGACCACCGGCACCGGCGACTGCGGCGTGACGTTCCAGCGCTTGGGGAAGGGTGGCGCACGCAGCAGCGAGAAGCCCGCCACCAGCGTGGCCGGGTCGTAGGCGACGACGTAGCGCCCGCACATCGGGCCGATGGTAGCGGCCGGCGTCCCCGGCCGATGGCGCCTGCGGCCGGCGGCGCAAGGTGGGGCCCCCGGAAGGGGTGGGCGGCTGGCGGCAGCAGGGGGCCCCCGGAGCTCCGACCAGCGGGCGATGGCGCGCTCGCGGCCGCCGGACGACGATGCGCCGCACCACAACTGCCGCACGAGGAGGCTGGCATGTTCGACTGGTTGCTGCAGCGCCTGGCGCCCGCGCGCGCCGAGCCGCGCGCCTTCAACGCCCCGTTCAGCGCGACCCTGCCGCCGCTCGATGCGCTCGACGACGCCGCGGCCGAGCCGATCCTCGGCTGCGGCTGGTTCGACTCGAGCCACGACCTGCGCCAGGGCCTCGTGGTGCAGGAACACGCCAGCGCCGACATGGTGTCCGAAGCGCTCGGCGTTGCGGCCTGGCTCGAGCTGCACCTGCGCGAGTGGCGCGGCGCGGTTGCGGCATGATGCCGGCAGCGCAAGTTACACGGGAGCCGTTCATGACGCAGCTCGGGCGCCGCATGCTGCTCGCCGCCCTCGTCGCCTTCGGTCTGCTGGCCGGCTGCGGCGGCGGCACCGACCGCACGAAGGCGCATCTGCGCCTGGTCAACGCCAGCGCCGGCTACGCCCGGCTCGACGTGAACCAGGGCGGCACGCCGCGGCAGACCGCGCTGGGCTACGGTCAGGGCGCCGCCTATGCCGACTTCGACCGCGGCAGCGACACCGATCTGACCGTGCTCGCCACCGGCTCGCCCACCGCGGTGGTGACGCTGCGCCCGGCGCTGGCCAAGGACCAGTACTACACGCTGCTGGCCTACGGCGGCGCCGGCGCCCTGGCCACCCTGATGCTCGACGACAACGTCGGCACTCCGGCGAGCGGGCAGACGTTGCTGCGCGTGGTCAACGCCGCGCCCGATGCCGGCGCGCTCGATGTCTACGTCACCGCCGCGAGCGATGCGCTTGCTGCAGCGGTGCCGGTGCAGGCCGGTGCGGCCTACGGCGTGCTCGGCAGCTGCGCCACGCTGGCCAGCGGAAGCTGGCGGCTGCGCGTGACTGCAGCCGGCAGCAAGAACGACCTGCGGCTCGACGTCGCCGACCTCGCGCTCGGCAGCCAGCAGCTCATGACCCTGGTCGTCACGCCGGGCGCGGGCGGCGTACTCGTCAACGCGCTGGCGCTGGTGCAGCGCGGCGACGTCGCACGGCTCGACGGCCGACAGGCACGCGTGCGTGCGGTGGCCGGCGTCACCGCCGGCGGCGCAGTCAGCGCCAGCGTGGGCGGCGCGGCGCTGCTGGCCGGCATCGGCGCGCCGGCCGTGGGGGCCTACCAGCTCGTCGCCGCCGGCGCGGCCGCGCCGGCGCTGACCGTGGACGGCGTCGGATTCACGACACCGGCCGCGACGCTTGCGGCCGGCGCCGACTACACGCTGCTCGTGTACGGCGACGCGGCCTCACCGCGGGCGGCATGGGCCGCCGACGACAACCGCCTGCCGGCCATCGCGAGCCAGGTGCGCATCCGTCTCGTCAACGGCGTGACGGGTGCGAGCGGTCCGCTCGCGCTCGCTCTGGACTACCTGCCGATCGCCGGCGGGCTCGTCGCCGGCTCGGCCTCGGACTACGCGCTCACCGATGCCAGCACGACCGCGCAGCTCACGGTTTCGGCCAGCGGCACGGCGCAGCCGCTGTACAGCGCTGCCGGCCAGACCCTCGCCGCGGGCTCGGTGTACAGCCTGTTCGTGCTTGGCGACGCGGCCGCGCCGACCGGCGTGCTGCGCAGGGATCGCTGAGCGGGCCGCGCGGGGCTTGCGGTCGGCCGTGCGCGTTCGCCCTGCTTGACCGCGCGCAGGTGCGCGCACACTTTTCGCGCCGGCCCAACGCGCACCCGTTTCGCGTGCGGGTGCGACGGGGAGAAGCACGATGCCCAGCGCGCAGTCCCTGAGGAAGATCGTCCTGGCCAGCGCCGCGGCAGCGGCCGCGATGACGGCCGGTGCGGCCGAAACATGGACCTATGTGCACTTCACGCCGGGCGGCTTGGCGCTGGGGACGGGAGTGCTCGAGCTCGAAGAGGCGCAGGGCAAGGGCACCGTCAGCATGTTCAGCTATCACGAATACGCCGACGGCTGCTACGCCAAGCGCAAGATGGACGCGACGGTCACGCGCGACGCCGAGTTCACCGTCATCACGACCCAGGACATGATGCGCGGCTGTGCGCCGCTGCGCATCACGATCCGCAACGACGGGACCGGCGGCCGCCAGGAGGCGCTGGTCGGCGGCGCATGGGTGCCGGACCAGCGCGACCACGGCTTGCGCCGCAAGTGATGCGCGGGCCGGGCATGCCGGCCCGGCCCTGCGCGCGCGGGACGCCGACGCTCAGAGCATTCCGAGCCCGCCAGCGGCCCGGTGTTCTTGAAGGAACCGCCGCCTTCCGCTTTGTCGTGGGCGTTTGATGTTCCTGTTCCCCGAGAGCCCGGTTTGCCGGCACGCCGAGCGCGTCGGCCGCATGCTCGCACGCGTGGCCGGCAGCCACGCGGCCGAGCTCGGCGCGGCGCCGCCGCGCAGCGGGCGCGCAGGCGCCTGAGAACGCGCGGCCCGGCGACGGGCCCTCCGGCCGCACCTCACCGGCCGCACCCCACCGGCAGTCGCGTGAACCTCCCGAGGTCATCCCGAGCGGCTCAGGCGAATGTGCCGGCGGTCACCCGCATCGGTGACCGCCGGCACTTTCGCGGAGTCGAGGCCGTGCGGATCATCGCCGCATTGCCCGACGCGTCGGCTGAACAGGAGACGAACGGCCATCGACGGGCATCGACGCAGGACATCCGAGCCAAGGAGCAGATCATGGGATTCCATCGCCACCTGAGCACCGCCGCACTGGCCGCCGCTGCCGCGCTGACGCTGGGCGCCGCCGGCGCCTGGGCGCAGGTCAGCCCTACGCAGGAGGACCGCAGCCAGCTCGCGGCCGACCGCGCCGCGCTGGCCCGCGAGCGCGCCGGCGCGGCCGCCGACGAGGCGCGGCTGCGGCGCGACAAGGCCGAAGGCCGCATGGCCGCCGAGTCGAAGGACTCGATGCGCGTCTACCGTGACCAGCGCGCCATCACCGGGATCAAGAAGGACCTCGCGCACGACCGCCCGGGCACGCTGCAGGACAAGACCGACCGCGCCTTCCTCGCCGGGGAGCACAAGGCTCTGGCGAGCGACACGAAGCGCCTCGAGCGCAACCGTGCGCAGGGCCGGATGGAAGCGACCTCGCCCGATGCCGCACGCGTTCAGCAGGACCGGCGCGCGATCGCCGGCCAGGAGAAGGCCATCGCCGAGGACAAGGCCGACCTGCGTGCCGATCAGCGCAAGAAGTGAATCCCGCCGGCCTCGCGGCCGAGCCCTGACCCGCGGATGGCCGCAGCCTCCTGCGCCCACTGCACCGAAATTCCCGGAGACTCCCGTGAGCAGCACAAGCAGACCGCCCGCATTGGGCGACCACATCGTGATGGCCTTGTTCGGCACCTACGGCGGCGCCGACGGGGCCGTGCGCCAGCTCGGCGCGGCCGGCGTGCCGCTTTCGGCGATCTCGGTCGTCGCCCGCAACTACCACAGCGAGGACCAGCCGGTGGGCTACTTCAACGCCGGCGAGCGCGCGCGCTTCTACGGCAAGCTGGGCGCCTTCTGGGGCGGGCTGGCCGGCCTGCTGCTGGGCTCGGGCTTCTTCTTCCTGCCCGTGATCGGGCCGATGGTGGTGCTGGGGCCGCTCACTTCGGTCATCGTCGGCGGGATCGAAGGTGCGATTCTGGGCGGCGGGGCGTCGGCGCTGGTCGGCGCGCTCATGGCGATCGGCGTGCCCAGGAACTCCGTCGTGCGCTACGAGAGCGCGATCAAGGCCGACAAGTTCCTTGTCACCGTCCATGCGGGCAAGAACGAAACGGCGCGCATCCAGAAGCTGCTCGGGGAGGCCGGCGGCAGTGCGCTCGAGGTCCATGATCTGAGCGCGGCCGGCTGAGCGACGCGGAGCGCGCGCGTGACGGCCGACAGCGGACATCGCTTCCGATCCCGCAGCGCAGCGCACCGGAGTGGACCGGACTGCACCGCGTCGCAGTGCATCGAACGGCGAACGCATCATGCCGGCCAAGCCATCCGCAGCAGCCGCGCGCGGCGGCGACGCGCCGACGGCGCTGGTGCTGCAAGGCGGCGGCGCACTGGGCGCCTACCAGGCCGGCGCCTACGAGGCGCTGGCGCTGCAAGGCGAGCGCGTGTCCTGGGTCGTGGGCATCTCGATCGGTGCGATCAATGCCGCGCTGATCGCGGGCAACCGGTGCGAGCGCCGGGTCGAGCGCCTGCGTGCGTTCTGGGAGCGCGTGAGCGTCGCGCTGCTGCCGTCGGCCACGCTTGGCGCGTGGTTCGCTCCGATGCGTCGATGGTGGGACGACGGCATGGCGATGCTCGGCGCCTGGCAGGGCATCGAAGGCTTCTTTCGCCCGCGCCCGCCCTGGGCCTGGTGGCCGCGGGCGCCGGTGAGCGTGTACGACACGGCGCCGTTGCGCGAGACACTGCGCGAGCTGGTCGACTTCGATCTGCTCGACAACGGACCGGTCCGCCTGTCGGTCGGCGCGGTCGACGTCGAGAGCGGCAACTTCATCTACTTCGACAACCGGCAGCAGGCGATCGGCGCCGAGCACATCATGGCCAGCGGGGCGCTGCCGCCGGGCTTGCCGCCGGTGCGCGTGGGCGAGCGCTGGTACCGGGACGGCGGCATCGTCTCCAACACGCCGCTGGCGCATGTACTCGCGACGCTGGAGACGGGCCCGGATGCGCCCGTCACCATCTTCCAGGTCGACCTGTTCAATGCCCGCGGCGCGCTGCCGCAAACAATCCTCGATGCCGCCGAGCGCGAGAAGGACATCCGCTTCTCGAGCCGCACGCGCATGGTGAGCGATCGGCTGCGCGAGCGCCACCAGTTGCGTCGCCGCCTGCGCGAGCTGGCCGCCTGGCTGCCGCAGACCAAGCGAACGAGCCCGGCGGTGCGCAGTCTGCTCGCCGAGACCGCGGATCCGCCGATCACGCTGGTTCACGTCATCCATCGACACAAACCCTACGAGACCCAGACCAAGGACTACGAGTTCTCGCGCCTGTCGATGTGCGAGCACTGGGCCGCCGGCGTCGCCGACATGGCCGCGTCGCTGCAACTGCTGCAGCGCCAGCCCGCGATCGGACCGGGCGAGTTCCGCGTGCTCGATCGGCAGGCTGACACGCCGCCGCGCGCATACCGGCGCGCCGATCCGGGGGCCCCGGACGACAGGACGAACGCGGCCGGCGCGCGCCGCACCTTCGAGACGGAGAGGTGACTCCCATGAGCGTCATCGACCCGAGCGTGGTACACGGCACGACCCGGCTCAGCCTGGCCGGCAAGACGGCGCTCGTCACCGGCTCGGCCAGCGGCCTGGGCCGGCGCATCGCCGAAGTGTTCGCCGAGGCGGGCGCCGCCGTGGTGATCGCCGACCTGCGGCTGGCTGAGGCGCAGGCCTGCGCCGACGCGATCGCGTGCCAGGGGGCGCGCAGTCTGGCGCTGGCGATGGACGTCACCGACGAGGCCGCGGTCGAGGCCGGCTTCGCGCGCGTGCGCGGCCAACCGGGCGCGCTCGACATCCTGGTGAGCAACGCGGGCATCCAGATCGTCGCGCCGATCCAGGACTTCGGGTTCGCGGAGTGGAAGAAGCCGCTGGCGGTGCACCTGGACGGAGGCTTTCTCACGGCGCGCGCGGCGGTGCGCCAGATGATGGCCTCGGGCCGCGGCGGCAGCATCATCGTCATGGGCGCGGTGCACTCCAAGCATTCGTCCAGGCTCAAGGCCCCTTACGTGGCGGCCAAGCACGGCCTGGAAGGCCTGGCCAAGGTGATCGCCAAGGAAGGCGCGCCCCACAACATCCGCAGCAACGTCATCTGCCCGGGCTTCGTGCGCACGCCTTTGGTGGAGAAGCAGATCCCGCAGCAGGCACAGGAGCCGGGCATCAGCGAGTCAGACGTGATCGAGAACGTCATGCTCGAGGACACCGTGGATGGCCGGTTCACCACCGTGGACGACGTCGCGCAGGCCGCGCTGACGTTTGCCGCCTGGCCGAGCAACGCCCTCACCGGGCAGTCGCTGGTCGTCAGTCACGGCTGGTTCATGCAGTGAGGGCAGAGCGGTGATGCCGTGGTGTGCCGACGTC
>WBZR01001125.1_pt1 | contig 35753 bp, 25 predicted proteins | sample 5204231 | NCBI WGS metagenome assembly WBZR01 (sample SAMN12412403, study PRJNA552823) | activated sludge metagenome | isolation source: activated sludge from anammox sidestream of wastewater treatment plant... | place: USA: Virginia | collected 2017-08 | reverse complement strand
ACGCGGCGTCGCTTCGTCACCCTTTCGGGCATTGCGAAAGATTCTCGACTGCAGCCTCCCGTAGGAGTCTGGGCAGTGTCTCAGTCCCAGTGTGGCCGACCACCCTCTCAGGCCGGCTACCCGTCTTCGCCTTGGTAGGCCATTACCCCCCCAACTAGCTGATAGGACATTGACCCCTCTCTAAGCAAATAGAATCTTACGATTCTGCATATTTGACCATCAACACCGAAGCATCAATAGTTTTATTGAGTATTAGCAACCCTTTCGGTAATTTCGATTGCTCGAAACGTTGTTGTTCTCATCTCAGAGGCAGGTTATCAATGTATTACTCACCCTTACGCCACTCGATTTGTATCTCTTTCGAAATACTCCCTCGTTCGACTTGCATGCCTAATCCACGCCGCCAGCGTTCGTTCTGAGCCAAGATCATACCCTTCATAAAATAAATTTTATAAAGGAACCAAGCAACGCTTGGCTGTCTTAACTTATTTTTCTCAAAAGCTGACAAACTTCAGCTTCACTACTCGCACGCATTTGACTTCTAATTTTAAAAGAGCAACAACAAATTTTCAACTCATTTGCAGATTGGATATTTTATCTTTAATTCAAAAATAGTCAAGAAAAAAATTATTTTTTTCAAATCTTCGAATTTTCTTATACTTTTCTACAGACATTCAGATTTCCAAATACCTTCCAATACTACGATATTTATTATACCGTCTCTTGAGTAGTTCATCAAGAGGAATATTTTTTATTTCTTCCAAATACTTTGTTAAATATTCTTTCAGCATGGCAGCCATTGATTTCGGGTCCTTATGCGCGGCGCCAAGAGGCTCAGGAATAATTTCGTCCACCATACCAAAATTTAACAACTCTCGTGCTGTTAACTGCAAAGACCTGGCCGATTCTGGTGCATTTTCACTGTTTTTCCATAATATTGCAGCACAACCCTCAGGTGAAATTACTGAATAATATGCATATTCCAAAATAGCAAATTTATCACCAACGCCAATGCCTAACGCACCGCCACTACCACCTTCCCCTATGACGATGTTAATAATTGGTGTTTTCAATCGGCACATCTCATAAATATTCTCTGCAATTGCATGCGCCTGTCCTCTTTCTTCTGCACCAATATCGGGATTCGCCCCGGGTGTATCAATCAACGTAACAATTGGCAAGTGAAACTTTTCTGCAAGTTTCATTTTTTGCAATGCCTTTCTGTATCCTTCAGGATTTGGCATACCAAAATTGCATGCAATACGTTCTTTTGTAGTCTTTCCCTTTTGATGTCCAGCAAACAAAATCCTTTCCCGGCCAATCCTCCCCAACCCGCAAATAATCGCTTTGTCATCTCCAAAACACTTATCTCCATGAAGTTCAACGAAATCATCAATCATCATATTCACATAGTCGGATGCAAGAGGGCGCAAAGGGTGCCGCGCTAATTTGACAATGTCATATGGAGTTAGTTGAGAGCATATCCTCTTTTGAAGATTTTCCCGCTTTTCCTTTAAATATTTGACTTCCGTGCTTCTATCAAATTTGTCCATAAGAGAGGCACTCTCTAAATCTTCTATACGATGCTCAACTTCTAATATCAAATTTTCTAGTTCTGTTACAGTTTTTTCTGACAAGAAACATCCCCTTATAGTATTACTAAAGTATTCAACATTAAAATTGCAATCTTACATTAAAAACTTTCGTCTGTACAAGTTATTAATTCGACAATTCGACGGTTTTAATTTTAATTATTTTTCAACCTATTGCAAGTAAATTGTAATCAATACACCACTTCACAGAAAGCGCTCAATTTTTCCTAATCGTGCAATATTTACCAAACCTTTGTTTTACACATTCATCTGTCATCTATGAAAAAGCATACCAAGAAGAAACAGTGTCCCTATTGACAAGAAAACCCAAAGAAATGTTTTCTTGCCATGCGTCCTTCCACACGGGGCATCACCAGGCCTTAGCGTATCGAGTGCATGAATGACAAACGGATTATTATCGTTCTCTTTCGACTACCTTACATTGTGAACATGCGTATTGTAGAAAACATGTCAAAGTCCGGCAAAAAAATCTACCGTTCCACCCTCTTGCGAGAATCGTATCGTGAGGAAGGAAATGCCCGGAAACGCACTATTGCAAATCTATCAAACTATACACCCCAGGAGATAGAAGCGATAAAGCTTGCACTCAGACATAAAGAGGATCTCAGTGCGTTGGGTGCATTGTCAGAATCGGTGGAACTCCAGGAGGGGTTGTCTGTGGGTGCGGTATGGAGCGTGTATCAGGTGGCAAAGGAATTAGGAATTGAGGAGGCATTAAGGAAGGATTTTCAGGGAAAGCTGGCGCTGTGGCAGGTAATGGCACGGGTGATAGATCAGGGATCAAGGCTATCGGCGGTAAGGCTGGCGCAGGTACACGCAGCAGGTGATGTGCTGGATATGAAGCGCGGATTTGACGAGAATGATTTGTACGACAATTTGTCGTGGCTATCACAGAATCAGGCAAGGCGGGGAGACAAGAAGCCAAAGCTATTTTTGTATGACGTGACGAGCAGTTACCTGGAGGGAGAGCAGAATCACTTTGGCGAGTACGGGTATAATCGTGATGGCAAGAAGGGGAAGAAGCAGGTCGTGATAGGCATGTTATGTGATGAATCCGGGGAGCCGGTATCAACTCAGGAAACTGAAACTGGAGACTAGGACACAGATAAAGGAAAAGTCCGGTGCGCTCAAGATAAAGAGAGATGAAGAAGCATTGAAGGGAGAATCGTATCTTGACGGGTGTTATGTAATCAAGACGGACATGAAGGAGAGCGAGGCGAACACCTGCCTGGTGCATGGCCGGTACAAGGACTTGACGGAAGTGGAGAAGGTATTTCAGGGGTGTAAGACAGTGTATCCTGAGGTTCGTCCCGTGCACACAAGAAAGGAGGAGAGTACGCAGTGGCACGTGTTTGTGGTAATGTTTGCGTGCCTGGTAATCCGAAGACTACGCTATGCGTGGGCGGGTTTTAATCTCATTGAGGAAGAAGGTCTCAAACAATTGACAACCATTTGTTCCATGGATGTGATTGTTAAAGGCCGGAATGCGGGTTGTCAGTAGATACCACGCCCACGGCAACAATCACGTGAATTATTAGAGGCATCGCCATGCCGGAAGATACGGGTAGTCACGAGAAAAAACTTCCTGTTCGCTGCAGAAATCAACAAATATAAGGCTTTTACTGCAATTTTGCCATCGTATATTGTGTGAACATCCATCAAAAGATATACAAGCTTTTGCTAATTAATTGGGATAAGAACCTGAATTATTTAATGAATTGATTAGGGAATTTAATTCTCAATTTTCCAAACTTTACAAATTCACCTTACCACGCCCTTAGTCTATTCTTCAAAACTGCAAGATTTTGTAAGGCATAGGTGCATGTTGGTTCTAGTTTAAGTGCAGCGGCGAGCCCAATTAGTGCGGGTTCAATCTTACCCAGTCTGGCATAACAAGTAGCGATATTAGTAATGACGGCTGGATCAGGCGGGGAGGTTTTAAGATGTCTTTCTAACAGCTCTATAGCCGTGTTGTATTCCTCTATCTCTATACAAAGATTTCCAAGTTCGTGGTAGATGCCATTGTTTGATTGATTTGATTTTAGCATGTTCTGTATAAATTTAACGGCACTTTCCTTATTACCATTTTTGCATTTTATCCTTTCCACGAGGCATTTGAGTCCTAAATGATTCGGGTAGAAGGGAATTATTGCATGTGCAGTTTCTTCCGCATCCTTAAGCTTGTTTGTTTGAATTAACAGATTTATCAAGGGTATATATGCATTTATATTTTTGCTGTCTCTGCAAATTATTTGTTCAAAGGTATTAATGGCTTCACACATTTTCTTCTGCATGACTTGTATCTTTCCCTGCAAAAGACAGATCGAATTATCCGTAACACCTACTGTTATTGCCGCATTAATTATTTTTTCAGCTTCATCTAAACGATTTTGTGAAATATATAGCTGGGCTATGTTTGAGTAGTAGAGGGATTCCTTATTATTTAATTCAATAGCCTTTTTGTAAGCCACTTCAGCCTCTTTGGTAAGCCCAAGAGCTTCGTAACATACACCGATGTTGTCATATGCCTTGTGCTCATAATAATAAGAATCAACAATAAAGAAATTAAAAGCAGGCTTTCTGCTTTCTTTATCTTTCAAGATAAGGTATTTTTTTAAATGAGTTAAGGCATCATTGAATGCCTCCAGCTTTAACGATATTTCACCCATAATGAATAAAATATCAAGTGAATCGGGGTTTTCTTTGATTGCATCACTACAAATCTCTTTAGCCCTATCCAATTGGCTTGTATTTATTAGTGCATATACGAGGTCAATGTATATCCTTTGTCTCTGGCTTTTGGAATTAAAGTCTGTTTGTGATATAGACAGACTCAAACCCCTTTCTCCTAATTCAATGACTTTCTCAAAATTATATTCATTTCTGTAGTTTCGGATGAGGTTAGCCACGACAAATATATTGTCAGGACTTTCTGTAAGTTGTTGCCTTAACAGGTCACCCGTCCTTTTATATTTCTTTTGCATTTCTCCTGCGGACAAATTATATCCATAGTGGTAGAATGTTATTTCCGACTGATTCGACTTACCTTCAAAGACAAGCTGATTGTGTACGATTCCCTCATAACGGGCTTTACCCCTGCGGAATACCCTTGTGTAGTAGTGCTTCGACCGGCCACCAGGCAGGTCACTATATATTGCAACGAATATGGCGTTGTATGAGTCGGCATTTATCAATTTGTGCAAAAGGGGAATGTCGGTTTGTTCTAGCGCTTCATCTGCATCGATTTGCAAAACCCAGTCGCATGTTGCATAATTTAGTGAGTGATTTCGAGCCTCACTAAAACTGTTCTTCCAGGGGTGGTGATATACCCTTGCTCCAAGGGATTTTGCAATTTCAACTGTCCTGTCTGTCGAGCCTGTATCAACAACAATAATTTCATCCACAGCGTCTTTAATACTCTCCATACATTGGGATAAAAATTTCTCTTCGTTTTTAACGATCATACAGGCGGAAAGTGTGGGTCTGGCTTTATTAGATACAGTTTGATTATTGGTAACTGACATTGTTTCTTACCCCTCAATTTTGCAGGACTGCAAGGTTTTGTTTGGCGCAAGCACAGTTAGGATCCATTTTAAGCGCAGTTTGAAATCCAAATATAGCTGAATCTCGTTTACCTAATTTGGCATAACAGGTGGCAAGGCTAGCAATGACAATTGCATCAACACTGGGAAATGCTGTGAGGTATTTCTCAAACACTTCAATGGCGGTAGCATATTCCTCCGTTTCCATGCAGAGGTCGCCAAATTCAAGATACGCGCTACTATCCAAGGAATTGGATTTTACTATGTTCCGGATAAAATGAATGGCCCCTTTTTTATCGCCTTTTTTATAATTAATCCTTTCTGCAAGACATTTAAGTTTCAATTCGTCTGGGAACATAGAAATTATTACTTTTAATGTTTCTTCGGCTTCTTTAAGCAGATTTGCCTGTATTAACATGTTTATCAAATAGGTATTTGCAGTTACACTTTTATCATCTAACCGGACAGATTGTTTGAAAGCATTTATAGCGTCTTTGGTTTTTCCCTGTGTAACATACATCTTTCCCATTAATAGGTATGTCAAATGATCGGCAATACCCAGTTGTATCGCTTTGTTGGCTAAGTGTTCAGCCTCATTTAATCGATTTTGAGAAACATACATATTTATAAGGTTTGAGTAGTAGAGTGGTTCTTTATGATTCAATTCAAGGGCCCTTTTGTATGCGATCTCAGCCTCATTGAAAAATCCCAGGCGTTTGTGACATTCGCCAATATTGTTGTATGCACTGTGTTCATAGAAATAAAAGTCAGACGAAAGCACATAAAAGGTTGGTTCTTTATTTTCTTTTTCCTTCAGAATTAGATAGTTTTTGAAATACTGTATGGCCTCGCGGAAAGCACCTTTTTTCAGCACTATTTCACCAAGCACTAACAAAACATCAAAGGAATCCGGACTTTCCTTCAGCGCCTCTTTGCAGACTTCTTCTGCCCTTATTACTTGATCTGTATTTATTAGCGCATGTGCAAGATCAATGGATATTCGTTGCCTTTGGTTTTTTGAAACAAGGTCTGTTTGTGATATAGATCTCCTTAACTCCCCTTCTCCCAACTCAATTACTTTTTCGAAATTGTACTCATTTCTGTAATTTCGAATAAGATTTGCCATGATAAATATATTGTCAGGATTCTCCGCAAGTTGTTGTCTTAACAGATCGCCCGTCCTTTTATATTTCTTTTGCATTTCCCGTTCAGACAAATTATACCCATAGTGATATAACCTTATCTCTGATTGAAGTGCCTTACCTTCGAAGATAAGTTGATTATGTACAATTCCCTCAAAGTGGGCTCTCCCCCTACGAAATATCCTTTGGAAATAATGCTTTGCCTGACCACCTGGGAGTTCGCTGTATATGGCGACAAAGATGACATTGCATGAGTTATCATTCATTAATTTGTGTAACAGGGGAATGTCCGCCTGTTCAAGCGCTTCGTCTGCGTCTATTTGCAAAATCCAATCACATGTTGCATAGCTTAGGGAATTATTTCGTGCCTCGCTAAAACTGTTCCTCCAGGGATGGTGATATACTTTTGCACCAAAAGATTTCGCAATTTCAACGGTTCTGTCTGTTGAACCGGTGTCGACTATAATAATTTCATCTACAACATCTTTAATACTCTTTAGACACTGAGGTAAAAATTTCTCTTCGTTTTTAACGATCATACAGGCGGAAAGCGTAGGTTTCATTTCGTTTGATACCGTATGATTATTTTTGATTGTCACCATTTCTTTTCTCACAGGAAATGTCAAATTACTCAAAATTATTCACCGTATAAAAAAGAAAACCAACGTCTCCTGTATTCATGTCCTTACAAACTATTTTATCTTACAGCATGACTTCTAATCTCTATTCACTAGAGTTTTTCCCAGTGCCGTTCGATAACCAACCAGAGCTGCCTCCAGATGTCCCAACTTTTCATAAGACTGTGCAAGTTTTAGCAAGGTGCTTCTACTTTCAGGGTAAATCTTCAAATACTCCTCCAGATACTGGATCGCCTTTTCATAAGCCTCTTGCTCTATATATAACTCTCCTAGTTTTAAAATCACTTCATCATCCGCGATGCCTTCAGCAACAGTTCTTAATAAGGTATTAATAACCCTGTCTTGGTTTTCAATACCGGAGTAACAGGATGCAAGGTTTTTGTAAGCGGGAAGATATTTAGGATTACAGGATACGGCTTTTTGTAAATGATTGATGGCAATTTTCCATTTACCCAACTTTCCAAAACAATAACCCATTCCATTATTCGCCGCATAATCATATCCCAGCGTATCAGTCATGAGGAAATTCACAGTTATATTTTTAAGCCACCATTCCCGAAGAGACAAGAACCGGGTGAAACAATCGATTGACTTTTGATAATTGCCTTCCTTTAGAAAGATACAGGCAAGGGTAAATATGATATCAATATTCTCCGGTTTTATTCCTAATGTCTCCATCGTGGACAAGGTGACATAGCACAACTCCTTTGCTCTTGTGAATTCATCGTTGTGGAGATAACAGTTTGCTGTTTCATAAGCAATCATTATGCAGTGCTGCAAATCAATACTTGTACCTTTATTTTTTGCGCTCGGATCGGTTTTAAGTATCTTAAGTGCCTCTTCTCCCGCATTAATGCCTTCCCGAAACAAGTCTTGCGTACGATAATTGCGTACCAGATTAAACCATGCGAAACTATCAAATCTGTTTTGTTCAATTTGCTTTTTTAATAAATAGGCAGTACGCTGCCATTTTATTTGCATCTTTTTTTCATCAAGATTATATCCGTGGTGATAGAGCCTTATTTCAGTTGATAGCCGTTCACCTTCAGTAATGATTTGTTCGTGAATGATATCTTTATAGAATCCCTTTCCACGGCGAAAGACCCGGATGTTATAAAATTTATGGAAGGTGTCTTTTATGGCACTATAAATAGCTACAATAATACTATTGTAACTGTTGTTATTTATGGCACGCAGCAGTTCTGGAATATCCGCCCGTTCTAGCTCTTCATCAGCATCTATTTGTAGAATCCAATCTCCCGATGCGTAATTTAATGAATGATTTCGTGCCTCGCTGAAACTGTCATTCCAAGGGTGGTTGTAAACCTTTGCCCCAAAATTTTTAGCAATGGTTATAGTATTGTCAGTTGACCCAGTATCAACAACAATTATTTCATCAACGGCATTTTTAATGCTCTGTAAACAGTTAGGGAGAAATTCCTCCTCATTTTTTACGATCATGCAGGCGGATATTGTTGGCATCTGGGCTGTTTCTGTCTTGTTATTTTTTGATGATCTCTATATTTTATAAGCATTCCAAGTCTGTAAGAAGTCAATCATGTTAAATGTTTGGAAAAGAACATGGGAATTTAACTTTTACTCTTTCGCAAACATTATACCGCTGTGTGTTAATATATACTCAAATTAGCTGGATAGAACCTCTAATATTTTTTCACACAGATAATACTTACTAAGACTCCCAATAGAGACAACTTATATTCTTTACATCTTTTTATCTATAATTACTTTCCTGAAGGATACATAATAGATAATAATCTTAAAAATTATTAGATAAAAATTCGTCAAGATAGAGTTGTATAATTTATATAAAATGGTTAATTTTTATACGTAATATGTAAGAAGCTCTCTTGATGTTTCGATTCTATTGAAGGCAGCTGAATCAGAAGCATTATCAAAACTTACATAAATATGTATTGACCGTTTAGCTATCCATTTTTACCATGTGGGCGCACCAGACACAGTACTGAAAATCCTGCAACCTCTCGACATCTCTCTCATTTCCTGGCTCAGGAAAGAGGAACAACTCTTCTTGTAAAGTAAAGTCAGGCAGGAGAGATATTATTTGCTGCTTGCTAAAGACCCTGTGGGCATTGAAATATAATCCTGAAGTATGGCTCAGCGGAACACTAAATAGAAAATGTCCGCCTGGCCTGATCACTCGCGAGACTTCCTTAAAGGCCTTAATACTTCCCTGTGCGTCAAGTTTATCTCCATAGCGTCCAAGCCCAATATGTTCAATAACGTTCATGCTGCTGAGAAGTTCGATGGTATTTGTTTCAAATGGCAGATTGGTAATGGAAGCGCACTTGCAGGTAAGGCCGGGTAAAGAAACGGGTAGTGGCCTAATATCAATGCTGATCGTAGGAAAAAGCAGAGAGATAATTCCAACGAGCAACGCAGAAGATCCGGAATCAACTACATTTTTTGGATGGATTTTAAGAATTTTGCTAGCTGTCCATGTATCCTGATAAAAATAGTATCTATCAAGCGATGTTACCTCCGTTTTATCATCGAGGCAAGGCCAAAAAGCAATGCGCGACTCAGCATCAATGTCCTTATAGTATTCCTTAATGTCTATTACATATTGAGAAAAATTTGGATGTTCTAATATCGGGGATTCTTTATCTTTGAGATAACGCATATAATTCGTTAAGTTTTTCACTAGGTCATTTTGAGTCATAAACATGTCCCCTGATCTTGAAATGATTTTTGTTTTCCATGAGTTTATAGCTGATGAAGTTAATAATGCGTTGCGCAGCATCCCGTTGCCAAAATGGTTTAAGACATGGGCCCGCTGACCGTATGCTTTTACTTCTTCACATTGCTGTTTAAATTAGCCGAGAGGGCTAAGTATAGGACTTGAATTTATTGAGGTAGGGGACAGCAATGAGTACTTATCACTTTTATGAATTGTATAAGAATCGGAAAGGCCAGCAACATTTAGAATAGTCTCAAATCTATTCGTCCAAGCATGATCATGTAAACATCGGTTTCTTCCCGCTGCTCCAATTTTCATGGCAATACTCGGGTGTGATAGGTAATACCGTAGTTTTGAAAGCAATTCCATTTCATTCCGATAACAATCAATTTCTTCTCCAATGGTGAAATAATTTTCCAGATCCTGATCATAGGTAGTTAAATAGAGCCCCCCCATCAGTGGAACCTCAAAATCCCTTCCTTTTAGTCCTGTTAAATATGGAGAATCCCCAATAAAGCCAAACCCTATATTTATAAGCGACCGGGAATAGATTGCGTTCATTTCCTGGTGCGATAGTTCTGCAGAAGGCCAGCCTTTACCAAATGTCTGAACTGATATTCCGTTGTCTTTTAGCCATGAAATGATGAGTGGTCTTATTCCATAACATTGTCCTACAAATGACACTGAAATCTCCCTTGATACTGGTAGTGGAGAGAATGTGAGTGGATTTGCACCTGGTGGCATAAAAAGGGGACGCGCATTCACCTGGACATATTTATGAACATCTTCTTCTGCTTGACAAGTGATACAGAAATCAAATTCGGGTGCAATTTCAGCCACCCCAGAAAGACCGCTTGGCTCCTGGTATCCCCAGAATTTTATTTTGTCATCAAAACTGATATTGACTGTTATCAGGTTCATTTTGTTAACGGTTCGTATAGTATCAGGATAAATCCATCTTCCTGAGAAATAGGAAAAAAAGAGATCAACCGATTTTTCAGCATGGGCTGATTCAACACGCCGTATCAATTCTTCATTGAAAGCCGGTTTTCCCTTTTGATGCCAATCAGGGGCATATTGATCAAAAGAATTTCCCCAGTCATAGTGAACAATATCAGCAATCTCCGACCATCCATCGATTAATCCATATTTTTCCCAATTAACATGATGTACCGCTACGAAGACACGTGGTTTATCCTTTGGAGTGCGCATTTTGCCTGTTTTAACAAGATGCGCCCTGATCTTACGAGCCTGTTCTTCTAATGAAGGGGAACACATATCCGGAGTACATCCATAGCTTGAGTTGATGGGTCCCATATTAGTAAATTATTTATGCTTGCTCTGATTAAAATCTATGACCGACAAAAGTTGCTGCATTCTCTTCTCAAAGGTATGCTGTTTACTGGCAAACTGATGTCCGTTATTTGCTATTCTTTCCCTTTCATCCTCATGTGAGAGATAATATTGAATTTTCTCAATAAGGTCGTCGATGTCCCCTTTATGCCATTGCACAAGGTGTTCGCCATCAATAAAGAGGTCTTGACTGGAAAGCTCTTCTGTAAGAAGGAATGAACCGGAACCGAGAACCTCGCCTAGTCGGGTTTCTATATTCGGCAAGTCAGAAAGGTGTATATTTAAAACTATTTTTGATTCGTTAAATACTTCGTTTATCTCTTTACTATCCCAGATATTTGGAGTAAATATTTTAAAATATTTTTCTAAAACATTAAGTATTTCCTTGCGACGGCACGTTTTGCTCCCAACAAAGGAAATGTCGTGCTTTTTTGGAAGGCCAAGTTTTTTGTGAATCTTTGTATTTACTGCTGCAGAGGGGAGCCAATAGACATTTTTGCATCCAATGTTTTTATAAATTTGAATGTTATCCTTGTCATGAGAAAATACATAATCAAAGGCGGATGCATTATATTCCAGTTCTTTTCTCCTGAGAAGCGCTTCATAGTCTGCTCCTCTTTCGTTGCCGATTTGCTCACAATACCACAAAGCAGTTGGATAAGGCAGGGATTCGATCAATTGAGGATGAATGAATTCGCCCTTGCAAACGAGCACAAGGTCTGCTTTTTGTTGTAAAAGTATGGGGAGATTTTGTCGCCCCTGTCGAAAGTCTGTACTAATGACCTCGCAATTCAGATCATCCAATGCTGAAATTACATGATTTTCAAAACCCCATGGATAATTTGTTTGTTGTGCGCCAACTAAATGAATGGTTATCATATTTCTCTAATAGAATATTTTTGCAGTATGTTCATGCATCACAGTTTATATTCCGCTTTGTTACGGTAAAATCATTGATAAAACATGATCGATCTTCTGTTTTAATATATTCAAATTATGATGTTGCTCAACGTATTTTCGGCTATTGTTTGACATAGAGATTTGCAGTTTATTATCATTTGCCAGTTCTTGCATTTTTATTGCTAAATCATACATATCTACAATCTCTTCCGGGAACGCAATGTTATCTTGCCTGGTAAGTTTCTGAGCGACCTTGACTAGAAAGCCGTTATAGCCATCTTGCACAAATTCATTCATAGGTGGCGCATCGGTTGCAATGGCAGGCAAACCACACGCGAGACCCTCAAGGAGCGGCAATCCCAAACCTTCCAGTTTACTTGGGAAAAGCAGGATACTTCCCTTATGATAGAGACCCGGTGCCGGTACGGTCTCAACATGATACGTGATTCTGGCATTGTTATGCACTATTCTCACTATTTCCGGTGGAAGTTTTTCTAGCTCTACCTGGGCATGAATAAAGAGGGTAACGTCGGGATTCTGTCTGGAAATTGTATCAAAGGCAAGGATGACAGCAGGGGTCATTTTCCGGTAATTGATGCCTAACCACCCCGCATTGTGAAAAAAGGTATAGCTCTTTTCTTCTTTTTGTAATGGCCTGAAAAGTTCAGTATCAATTCCCCATCCGACATAGAAAGCGTTGCAAATATCTTTAACTAAATTAAATGTTCTTTTCGTAGAGCAAAGCACGGCATCATACAGGCGCATGGAATGTTTCCAATCGTCCTTGTAATAATCAAGATAGGTAATAATCTTGATGCCCTTTTTTTTACAAAAATGGACAAGGCTCCAATCGTATTCCTCATTGAATATCAATGCATCAATGGCATTTTCATCGATCCATTTTTCGAATATTTCGTGTGGAATATTATAATCATGAAATGTTGTTAAATTTGGGACTGCCCACATACCATTGGTTTGCAGCATCGGCTGACCGTATACACCGCCGGTTCTTGCAAAAACAAAGGTCTCATGTTCGTGTGCAACTGCGTCCCGTAAGGTCTTTGTCACATAAGCTTGTCCTCGTTCAAACCATATACTCACAAAACCTATTTTTAAACTTTTTTTGATGTGACCTGTTTTCGTAGACTGGAACGGTATTTGTTTTTTTCCTAACAGTTGTTGAAGTTTTGTCAGGTTATCACAGGCATCTTTGTAATTCGCTTCAAGCAATAAAGCCTTTTCAAAATACCCCTTTGCCTCATGAAGTCTATTTGCTGCATAAGATACAACACCTAAATTGTTAAATACAGAGGCATCACTGGGGTTTAGTTCGACGGTTTTTTTAAAATAGACATTAGCATTATCAAATTGCCGGGCTTGGTAATAGAGGAGGGCCAGATTATGATATGCACTAATGAAAGATGGGTCTTTCTCTATTGTCTTCTTATAAGCCGCAATAGCTTCTTCCAAAAAACCGCGTTCTCGAAATGCTTCGGCTTCTTCAAAATATTTTTGAATGGTAGGAGTTTGCATAATCAAAGATACTTAAAGCTAGAAACCAGGGTAAATAGTTGCCGTAATACACAATATAGCTAAGTAATACCCTATAAAGTCACTCTGCGCAACATTTGTACCAAAACAAAAATATCCATACCCCGAATATTTGTAAATCTCAACTATGTGCTGATAGTTTAAAGAGAATACTTTGGCTTCACAATGGTACAAAAGGGCAAAATGGAATAATATTTTTTGGGATAGCTAATAAAGGGGAGGTGTGAGAAAAACGGACTAACCTGTTGAAATAGTAAACATTTTACGGTGTGTGACACACAAATTTAAACAATTCGTGGGTTATGTAGCGAACCTATGCTTGGTTTACTACTTTGTTTATTTTTTCAAGATTTTGTTGTGCCTCCTGATAATTTACGTCTATCGATAATGCCTTTTCAAAAGAAATCCTGGCATAGTCGTGCATATTTTTTTTGAAATACAATACACCCAAATTGTTGTGTGCAGAGGCATCACTGCGTAATTCAAGCGCCTTTTTAAAAGTAGAAATGGCATTGTCTATCTGGTTGGTATTTGCATATGCAAGGGCAAGACTATAGTATGCGTTATAAAATGAGGGGTTTGCTTTTAATGCCTTTTTGTATGCATCAACGGCTTCATCTATCATCCCATTCATCTGAGAGGCAAGCCCTATCCCGTACAATGCAGACTCATCAATAGGATTCGTATTCAGTACGTTCGAATACAATGCAATACCTTCATTGATGTTGCCCAGGTCCAAAGCCTGTTGACCCTGTATAAGTAAGGCCGCGTTAGCATCAACCAAACTACTGTGTAATTCAAGCAACTCCTCATAGTTAATATTTGGCCATTTTTCTTTAAATTTAGTTTCATTAACGGACAGGCTATTTCGATAATCAATTTTATTTTCAATGAAAGTCTGGCTTCTATAATGATGGATAAACACACTTTCGTCCACCATAATAGCATAACCTTTTTCGAGAACTTTTAAACATAAGTCATCGTCTTCGTAATTTCCCGTGCCGAACGATTCATCAAACCCACCGACTTCTTCATACAGTGCCTTTTTCATCAGGATCGCAAAGCCGGCAATGCGGTATCGTGGAGTCAGGCGTCCGTTGTATGCTTTTTTTACTTTCTTTGCGAAGACATGAAACCCGTTTTCATCGCTATAGGGAACATCCCTTACCATCTGCCTACCACTGATAGAATTTGTAATCGGCCCTGTCATGCCAATTTTATCATTCCTTTCCAGGCTTTCGACAAGACTTGTCAACCAACCATCAGAAACCAGGACATCATTATTGAGCAGCATAACGTACTCACCCTGGGCTGCGGCAACTCCCTGATTATTGCCTGTCGCAAAACCTTTATTTTCCCGATTTTCAATGAGTTTGTAGTTCGAATATTCACCAACCAGATTACGAAGGTATTCAACGGTACCATCGGTTGAAGCATTATCTGCGAAGATAATCTCGTATGGATAGCTCGTGTGCTCCTGAATTGAGCGGACACACTTTTTGGTATACTCAAGGGCATTCCAGGTCAGGATGATAATGGAAACAAATATTTGCGGTTTGATATCTGACGTCTCTAACTGTAGTGAATTTGGCAAATAGTACCGCTGTATTTTATTATTTTCAGTAATTACAGTTGTACCATCTTCTTTTATAATAACATCCGGTTTAATCTTACCAATCCACTTGCTATGCAGTCGTTGAATATTTTCTGAAACCTTCAAAAAACGTTCCGGACCGCTTTTCGATTCGTGGTGAATCACGGTGCTTTCCGGCTGATAAACGAGTTTCCAACCTTTTTCCTGTAATTTGAAGCAGAGATCAACATCCTCATATCCATTCCAATAGCCCTCGTCAAATCCTCCTACCTCATTGAATGCGGATTTACGCATTAATAAGCAAGCGGCGGTTAAGGCCTGATACTGCCGCAATTGGTTTGCCTCAGCAATATCCATTGGTTGCCCATAATAAATATGTCTGGCAACCAGAGGATCAGGTAATTTTTGATCATCGAAAATAACAACCCCGGCATGCTGAATCGTTCCGTCCGGAAACAAGAGTTTGCCTCCCACGGCTCCTACTGAATTATCTTGTATAAGTATCATGAGAAGCGGTTCTAGCCAGCCTTCACTGGGTTCTGTATCGTTGTTTAAAAAAAGAAGATACTCTGTGGAAGCCATCCGTGCCCCTTGATTACAAGCCTTAGAAAATCCAAGGTTCTTGTCATTGGTGATAATTTTAACGTCACCTTCTAAACACTTAAGAAAATCCCTGGTGCCATCCGTTGAGGCATTATCGATAATGATAACCTCATATGATTCTTTTGGAGTATTTTTGACTATGGCCTCAAGGCATTTTCTAGTAAGCTCAACTTTGTTAAAAACGGGGATAATGATGGAAACCTTCTGGAGGTGCTTAAGCCACGCAGCTTGCAAATTTAAAACACGTTGCTTACCTATTGTATGTTCTCTGTATTTTTCGTAAATAAGGTTCAATGTCCTAATAAAATCAGCCCGTTTAGTACTGGACATGCTGGTGCTATCCGTTCTCCATGCAAACTCACAGGTGATCTTTTCTATATGGGCGAAGTTATATTTTCTGGACATGCGGATCCATAAATCCCAATCTTCATGAGTGGTGAGTGATTCATCAAATACACCCACTTCATCTAAACACGATTTTTCATGCATTATGCAGAGTACCGGGAAGATGTTTTGTGCCAAAATGAGATCTGGGTCAAAATCAAAGGAATAGGGAATGTCTTTTCGCTTTGATACATATCTTCCATTCTCTTTTTCTTGATATGCACGGTATGCATCTGTATATGCTATTTTATAATCACTGGTTTCCAGTAAATTAACGAGCGTTTCAACATGATCTTCGTAAAAAATATCATCATCATCCAGATACGCAATATATTTCCCCTTTGCAGCGCTAATTCCCGCATTTCTGGAAGCGGCAAGACCTTTATTCCTGGAGTGAAGGATATAATTGACAGATATGCGGTCGTGATAAGATTTAACAATATCCGAGACGTCTTCACCAGCATCGTTGACCAAAATAACTTCGACATTTTTATAAGTCTGAAAAGCAATGCTATCGAGAGTTGTTTTCAAGGTATCTGGTCTGTTGTACGTGGGAACAATTACTGAGACCAGGGGATGAAATGTCAATTTTTTGTGTGAGCATTTCTCTATTATAGATTTTGCGTTATCAATGATATTTTTACTGTAAAGATTTTGGTGGTTTAAGACAATTTGAGCTACTAATTCGCTATGATGCTTACGTGCTTTTGTATCCCTGCTTGTCTTTTTCACACGATACATAAATAGCGGTTCAGGAATCCTTTTTCCATAGAATCCCTTCTCTCCGCAAGATATCCAGAAATCCCAATCTTCATATCCCAAATGCATATTGGAGTTATAGCCACCTGTTGACTCCCATGCTTCACGCTTAAATAGCGCACAATAGTTAAGATGGTTTTGTATACTCAATTGTTTAAAATCATACTCTCCTGCATAAACGATTCGATTCTCCACACCAAAATGCTTTACATCCGTATAGGCAATGGCAATTTCTGGATGTGCTTCCAATAGAGAAACTGCCTTTTCCAGCATTTTCGGGTGAATGGAGTCGTCTGCATCGAGCGGCAAAATATATTTTCCTTTAGAGTTTTTAATTCCTGTGTTTCTTGCATCAGATATACCACCATTCCTTTTTTCAATTAATCCGATACGTTTATCAGGATATTTAGCAACTATTTGTCGTGCAATGTCAGAAGTATAATCAGGGCTGCCATCGTTAACAATAATGCACTCCCAGTCTGTAAAAGATTGATTTACAACAGACTCGACGGCCTCGGTGAGAAATTGTGCCTGGTTATAGCATGGTATAATGACAGAGACCCGTGGTAAGACCTTTTCCGAAGATGTATATCTTCCCGAAACAATCTTACATTCAGGTACAAACTTACTCCAATCCTGATCACCACCCTTTGCAGCAGCGTGAAAACGGTAATTAGCAAAGGTCTGGTTTATGTGGTAAAAACGATTTTTTAGCGCAAACCGCAACCACAAGTCATAGTCCATGGCATAATGCAGCGTTTCGTCGAGATAACCAAATTCGGCAAGCAGTCTTCGTCGGAAAAAAATAGCTGGTTGTGTCGGTATGGATCTCCCTATATGATAATTCTTGAGTACATTAAAACCTCTCTCATAATTAATCACTTTATCAAATATTATGCCTTTTTCATCAACGAGATTACAGTCTCCCATAACCACATTTTTATCCGGATTATTTATAAAGAATTCTGCAACTACACGAAAAGAGCCAAGTTCATACCAATCGTCAGAGTTTATCCATGCGATAATATCCCCTGTAGCCATCCGAAGACCTTTATTGACAGCATCTGACTGTCCTTTATCTACTTCAGAAATCCACTTTATGTGCGAATACCTTTTCAGGATCTCTACGGATCCGTCATCTGAGCCACCGTCAATTATAATATGCTCATAATCAGGGTAATCCTGGTTTTGCACACTCTTGATAGTTTGTTCTATATACCTAGCTTGATTAAAAGATGGCGTTACGACAGAAATCTTTGGGAAAGCCATTTTATCAGGAATAGTTATGGTTTTTTGAGATTCTTGCAGTCCTCTATAATTATTTAAGGACTTATTATTCTCATACGCTGTTTTGTTAGAAGGATCGAGTTGATGAACTTTTTGTAAAACCTCTTGTGCCGATTTCCAATTTTCTTCAAGAATTTCTATTACGGCAAGGTTATTTAGCGCTTTTATATTATTTGGTGACTGGTTAAGTACTTTTGTTAATAATTCTTTTGCATTTGGAACATCACCATTCTGTAATGCATGTTTGGCCTGAAGATTGAGAATGTCGATAGACGGCAGCGAAATTATGTCTGAAATTTTATGATTCATATTTATAAACGATGGAGTATCGCCAATTGGAATAATTTTAACTGATCTGACATCGAGAAGTCTATCAAACCATTCCCATTTTGGTTGATTTGCCTGTTGGTTCCAAAGAGTGTTTCCTTGTACAAATATGCGCGGCTTTTCTGATGTATTCTTTAGCGTGTGCTGTACTGCTTCTGCAACAACTTCCGGATATATATCACAAACACAGTGTACTGTTTGATATTTACATTTCCAATTACAACCATAACATTCAAGCGGAAGGCAAACAACCGACGTAAGCGGTGAATACGGCATAAAACGTCCAAAGTGACCTCCCCCAAGCATTATAATATTAGGAGTGCCAACAGCGCAAGCAATGTGGGCAGTTCCTGTTTCAGCTCCAATCGATGCCTTGCATCGCTTTAGTAATGCAGCCGTTTGTCGGATGGTTGTTTTGCCGCTTAAATTTATGGCACGAACTCCAATTTGATCAAGACTTACTTGATTAATAGCGTAATCGCATTCTGCACCAAGTGCAATAACAGTAAATTGATTGTCCCTACAAATATGAGATATTGCAGTTCCATATTTACGGTAAAAACGCGCGCCGCATTGTGCACCCGCAAAGAGTGCAATTGTATTTTTTGTTGATAAATTATTTTTACGAAAATACTCCTCGGCAAATTCTTCATCCTCTGTGGTTAACCAGATATTAGGTCGTAGAGATTGTACCTCGATTCCTATACCATTCAAATAATCCCTGTGTCGTTCAAGTTCTGGTTTGTGTTCTGTTTCGCTCTTTAAAAGACGGGTATAAAACTGATTGTGCCTGTTTCTGAGTTCATCAGAAATATTGCATAGGTTGCCGTTAAATGCAATAGTTTCTTTGGCACCGCTACCTATTGTAAACGCATCTGTCAACGGTTCTCGGGAATATACGGAGTTCAAGGCACAGTCCACATTCAGTGATCTTAACTTTTGCAATATACCGGTTCTGTATTGTTCATCTTCATATGATAATGATTTGTTGTAACGAATGACGCCAGACACATACGGACACGATTCGTAGAGTTCTGCAATGTGTTCCTGACAGACGACGGTAATACTTGCATTCTTGTATTTTTCGTGAATATAAGGCAGCATTGATGAGGCAAGCACATTGTCGCCAATTGAATCGGTGCGAATCCAGAGCACGTTTTGTACTGCATCTGTGGACGTGTCATGTTGTTTAAAGTGCCATTGTCCATTAGTACTCTTTTGGGCAATAGGAAGAATGTTCTGCGATTGGGCAGTATTAACCTGAGCGGCGTCTTTTACCCATGGGAAATAATCCCGTAACCATACAGGAAGTCTTGACTGGTTTTGTAATGCTTTCCAATGCCCTACTGCATTTTCATAGCCATAATACCCTTCCTTGAAGCGAATTTGTCCTTCCGCCACATAAGCGAAATGCTGAAAGATTATATTTTGCTCTTCAGTTTCATGATGTACAAAAGGGTTCAGTGTAGCAATATCAACCCATTGACCATTTGGTGTTTGCTGGCAAAGGCGCGGAGGTTCATGAGATGTCCAGCGAAACCCTGGCTCAAATCTCCATGTCCTGAGCCATTCATAACTCGTATGATTTCCGTAGGTGTCGCGAGTTGTTATCACAAGGTTTTCACCAACAAAATAGCGGCATAAAAAATAAGCAGCTGTTTTATTTGGATGCTGTATGAACAGTGAACGCATAGTGCAGATTTGTTCAACAGTCCAGAGTTCATCAGCATCTACTTGCCAAAGCAGGCATTCTTGATTGATATTTACAAGAGGTGCGTTAACCATCTCGAGCTTGCCGTCCCAAAAGGCGTCGTTTGGTTTGCGGTATATTGTCACATTTTCCGGATATTGTTTCTTGAGTTCATCAAGATATTCGGTAGTGCCGTCATTGCTTAATCCGTTTTGGTGCATCGTGCCTGTAATGCGTCCGCCAAATTGTAAGCACCATGCAGTATCGTGCTTCAAATCTGCTATACCCTCAATGATGTGCCAGTGCCAATTAAACGGCAATTGCCTGAAGACTTCGACATGATGGTGAATAAACGGTTCGCCATTGAGCACGATGGTAAAAAAATGAATTGGCATACTTGGTGAACAGTTAGTTATCGATTTCTGGTGATTTGCCGGAAAGGCAATATAATTTTCATAAAAGGAATCTGAATCTATTACTTTACCACCGATAGTACCATCCTTTGAAATGGTATGACATTCGTAACCATTGGCAATAAGCAGGTCAAATACGTATCGCGCCTTGGTGTTTAATCCTTCCAGCATCTTTTGAGAAATTTCAAACTGTAAATAGCGTATTACCTTGTTTTTGAGAAGTTCCAGCGCTCCTTCAAGCGCAAACACCTCCGCCCCTTCCACATCTAACTTTAAATAGTCAATTCTGTTAATGTGATTTTCTTTACAAAATGAGTCTAGTGTAACGGCTTCAACTTCAATAGATTTTCTGATAGGAACATAATCTTTCGCGTTTTTTGGATCTTCCATCAGTGGTTTGCCCAAAGTATTCCAAGAACAATATGGATCGGGAAATTCGTTTAATATAACCTTCGTATTTTCAGAATAGACTGCTTTTGGAAAAAGTTCCACGTTGGAACACCAACTTTCGTGTACTATCGAAGTAAGTCTGTTAAAAGTGTTTTGCGAGGGTTCAAACGCATAAACCTTTCCTTTTTCCCCAACGAGCTGACTAAACAATTTCGTGTATTTACCAACATTTGCACCGATATCAAATACGATCATTCCATTTTTCACTATACTTCTGACGAGTATTTGCTCACTTATTTCAGAATCGAACTGACAATCACTATTGAGATTACCAGTTGAATTGGCTTCTGAAGCTGTATAACTCGACAAACCATTAGTCTTGTTATTTATTTCACGAGAATTTTCTCTTTCGTTACCATTGACACCAAAAGCTTTTGAAAGGGTCTGAACATATCGTTTGAGGAGCGATGACTTATATTTATCCGCATCCTGAACAATTTTATGGAGACCGATTTCTGAAATTGCGTCCAGTGCCTGATAGAACTTATCTTTATCATTCACCCATACTGAGTGCGGGAATCCTTCCAGTGTATGTGTATGCCTATCGGTATCATTGATAATAACACCAGGAATTCCATGCCCATTGGCAAAAAGGCTTGAATGAAGCCTTGTTGTTATGACGAGATCATATCTTGGATAGATTTCGAATAAGTCATGATAAAATGAAGAAAAAATAACTGGGATATCAAAGTCTTTTAGCGCGTCCAGAAAATGAAAATACTCAGATTTGTGATGAGCAATAACCTCAACTGCGTACTTCCGAGACAATTCACAAAGAATACTCACTGCCAGTTCATACATTGATTTATCACAGCACTGGTTTGGTATACCGATTTCGTGTGGAAGTTGAATTGAAAAAACAATCTTTTCAATTGTTTTTTTAAGGGGAATGTTTTTTACATTATCAACTGACAGAATAGAAGGACAGTTTATATGATAGTACGGGAGGTTTAAGTCTGGAATAAATTTCGGTGTTTTCCTTGTCCTTCCAATGATTATCTGTGCATTCTTAAAGATAGTTGCTTCCGGTTCTTCATAGATATAATTTCCTACATAATTATTTTCGTAACCTGCACCTATCAGATACACACGGTCTTGAAGACTGTTGGCAATAACCCAATTATATAAGTCTTTAATTTCCAACCCCGCAGACAATCCTGCTACAACCACGGCATCAATAGAATGACGATATTTCTCTATATCTCCCTTCGCTATCGTATTACTAATACCGCTAAATTTACTCAGGGGGAAATAATCAGCATTGAAATTGTAGAACAACAAATTAACGGTATATTCACGAAAAAGTCTTTTTAGAATCTTTATTGTGCCCTCTCGTACAAAATCATCTCCAGGGTTCCAAAAGTTTGTCCCAGAAATCACAATATTTTTTGTTTTCTTTTCCATAGTTGTTTTATTCCAATGTTGCCTTGAATCTCCGATGCGCTTCTTCTATGTATTTCTTAGCGAAATGTTTCTGTATATTCCGATCCTTGTGTATTGTGCCTCCCTGGTGAATTAGCTTCTTACCTGACCCGAACGAGTAGGAAGAGTATCAAAATTGGGTAATGTTAAAATCTACCCCAAAGCCTTATAAAAAGCGGAGTGCAAGATTGTGTGGAAAATATATTTTCTGAAAATGCTAAAATGCTTTATTAAAATACTACATTTCCATATTCTGTCATCACACAGAAAAGTGGAAGATTCACATTTACTACATCATAAAAAACTATGGGAAATGCCTTTATGAGGTATTTTCTGAACACAACTGTATTTAAAGGTGGGCAATAACCAAAGTATGGTTTAGAAATAACATCGTGACAATTTGAATTTTTCTTATAAGAATATTTCAGACACCAAATAGGATTAGTTCCGTAAAATGCTTAATTGCAGCTATGGTCTTTACGTGAGTCATTTATTGAAAAGGTTCAATTCCCTTATACAAGATTTCTCTTTTTGTGTGGATGAACACAAAACCGTTTAGAGATATTTCATATTTACGGTTCTCATTAGGAAAAGAGAATTTGCACTATAATACTCTAATCAATAACAAGGCTAATTCGTTTATGTAGTGGTTGTGGCAATTCGGCTAAAAAGGTTTTTATATCTTGTTGCTGTGGTTGCAGGGCTAAGGATTTTTCCCAGATAGTCCGTGCCTTGATTGGATTTTTGGATATTTTATAGCACTGCCCTAAAAGATTATAAAGAGGTACTATTTTATCATCGTTTGTTTGGGTGTTTTCCGACCAAAGGGAGTTGATGGTGTCGGATGCCTCATTTGTTTTAAGATAGTCTTCCAGGGTAAAAACTGCGTTTTCATATTTTCCTTGTTTGTAAAAGAGGTTTCCAAGATTAAAAAACGCATCGAGGTATAAATTGTCTAGTTTAACGGCCATCGAAAAAAAGGTTTCTGCTTGCTTATCCATGCCTGATTCTATGCAGCACTCGCCCAGCAAGTTATACGCCTCTACGTTGTTTTTATCTTTCAGTAACGTTTCTCTCAGATAAAACATCGCCCTGGTGTATTTGTTTTGCATTTTATAGATGATTCCCAGAAGAAAATTTACTTCGGGAACCGAAGAATCATTCATGTACAAATATAAGAGAATATTTTTGGCCTTTGTGTAATCGTCTTTCTTGATCAATAGTTTACAAAGATTTATGGCTGAAGGCATATATTCCGGTTTCAACCTGTGAGACTCTGAAAAAAAAGATTCTGCATCCTTTTCCATATTACTATGGACACAGCAGATTCCCATGAGGTAATAGACTTCATAATCGTCGGGATTTACTAACACGACCTCTTTAAAATGCGAAAGCGCCATATTGTATTCCTTGCGTTCCATATGTATAAAAGCAAGATTATAATGTGCTTCCGTTAATCCAAAATCAATCTGCAATGCCTTTTTAAAATTGTTAATTGCATCTGTATATTTCTTCTTCCTGGTATAAAAAATGCCAAGGTGATTGTATCCTTGTGCATAATTAGGGTTCATCTCAACGGCACTTCTCAAGTACGGATAAGCTTCATCCCAATTGGTTTTCTCAATATATGAGTTTGCAAAGGCAACGGTGGTTTCAAAATCGTTCTGATTGTTTATGTGCTTCTCACTATTTTGGACAGATGCAGATAAATCATTTTTTATTATGTTTAACATGGCTATTTCCCTTTATTTTGAGTCTGACAAAGAAATTTTCTCCCCAGGTTTTGCTCTTTTTCATCTTCTCTCCACTTTTGTGCGACTTCTATAAGTGCGTTTTTCGATACCGTCGACGCCTTCTTATTTTCTTCTTGAATCTTTTCAAAGATCTCTTCCCGATAAACCTTAACATCTTTTGGCGCAATGATGCCCAGTTTGATCTGTTTGCCCTGGCAGTCTAGTACGCTTACTTTTATATCATCTCCTATGGTAATGCTCTCTCCCATCTTCCTTGTCAATATAAGCACGATATCTCACCTTTCTCGAAAATTGACAAACTAACTTCTAACAATCGGATGGTGCAAGCTGTAATAGTCTTCGGACACGACAAATTGTTTTCCCTTTTTATTTTCCATGTTAATAATGACAGGGCCTTTTAGATTTATCGTAATATCTGACGGATTGTTGCCCAAGGTGACCGTACAAAATATTTCAACGTTTTTCTTATCCTTGATAAGCAGAGATTGCATGTCGTTTATATACTTCATCGGATTATAATCACTAAAAAAAGGGGTTGGGTTAAGAATGGGAAATGCCACGAGAGGGTCTTTTACCGAAACCAACCACTCGAAAGGAAGGCATTCTTCAATATCAACTATGACATATTGCTTTAATTCCTCAAAACCCAACATACCATTTTCAAAGGTAATAATATTTTCTTTTCCGATGCATAAATTACCAAATTTTTCTGTTAACAAATTTACTGTATTATTTCCATCCACTCGTTTATCTTCCATTTTCAACATAAGTCTCCTCCTACTTTATAACAGTTAGAAAAATGTAACTTTAGAAAAAAGAAGAGCAAACACTATACCATTTAGAAATACCAAAATAAGTAAGGAGGTAATAACATCCTATGGTATGTAAAATTTAGTAGTTAAGAATTTTTCCCAGTTTTATACATATTTGGAATACATGTTATTTGTAAAAAAGAGAGGAAAATTATTCTCAAGTAGAAAGCTACTGCTGGGTAAATAGGGTATAATTTATTTACAGGAGGCGTTCAGATTTTAAACAATACTTTATCGTAAGAAGTCGAGAAGGGTGGTTTGAATGAGCCTTGCACCGGTTTGCAGAGAAGATTGCAAGACGTTTTGCTGGTTTTGTAAATCCATGATTAAAGACGCAGTATCAGCATCCTCCGTATATGAGATCAATTCTTTCACCGCTATTTGTGTATTTTTAAGACTATTTGCAGTCAATTCTAATCTGTTTGTCTTTGCGCCAATTTTGGTGATCTCTGTCGATAAGCTGTCTGTTGCAGTATCTAAAGTATTCATAAGTCCCGAGAAAGTGACAGAATCGAAGGTGTTCGATGAGAGTGCATCCCTCAGAGATATTAATGTTGAAAAAACACCATTGTCTTGAAAGACTTTCCCTCCGGGGGTGTTTACTTGCAAGTACGTATTTGGACCTATCTGGTATTTTATTTCTTCACTATTGCCGTTATAGGATACCGAGGATACCCTGCCATTACTATTCCTTACAGCGGAAAATGACTCCGTGTGAGTTTTTGTGCCTGAAAATATATACCGTCCATTATTGTCTGTATTTGTGAGTTGCAGGACTGATTCAAGCAATTGGTCTAACTCGCTTGCGATGATATTTCTGTCTGACTGCCCAAGGGTGTCACTGTTAGCCTGCACGGTTAATGTTTTGACCCGTGAAAGGATTTCCTGGATACCTTCGAGGGTATTAGATGTGTAGGTAATTTGCTCTTTCGCGGTCTCTGTGTTATCTGAAAATTGCTGGAATTGAAGTTCTTCCGTCTTTAGTCCAAGGACTTTTCCGGTTCCCGATGGATCATCAGACGGACGGTTTATTTGTTTTCCACTGGACAATTTTTCCTGTATTTCCTGCAATTTTTTTAAGTTGCGATTTATATCAGAAAGAGTGGTGCGGCTCGTGCTTCCCTGGGTTATTCTGAATGACATAGTTAGTACTCCTTATTATCTTGTTATAAATAAGCATAATATATGGGTGTTCAGCCTTAGGCAGTCTCTCTCTGGTGAAAGACACACACAGATATAAGCATTTTTCAGATGCATGTTAATCTGTAATTTAACCAAATGAGCTTAATAATTTGTCTACGAGCCCGTCAATAATGGAGATGTATTTAGCAGAGGCCTGATATGCCTGTTGGAATTTTATCAAATTGACCAATTCTTCATCTGTAGAGACCCCCGAAATTTCGTCCCTGCGATTTTGTAGGCTCGTTTCTAAGGTATTGAAGTTATCTTCTGAGTTATAGGCATTGTTGGCTTCTTCCCCTAATGATGATACAACCCGATGCAGGTAATCAGCAAAGGTCGTGTTATCGATAACGTTAGTATTATCCTGCAACGCGGCCAGACGCAATGCGTTTGTGTTATTTCCCACCTCGCCGGTAGATACTGCAATCCGGGACACATCATCACCGATATCAGTATTTACGGCAATATCGGAGGCATCCGTACCTTTGAGGAAGGTATTTATTCCGAGTGCCGCCAGTAAATCGGTCGTATCCGAATCTTTTACGACATCTAATGAAAACGTATCGCCGGTACTAATCATACCATTTGAAAAGGCCAGAGAAACTCCATTTGCGACATTGATTGTATTCCCGGGTGTATAACCATCCCCCACATCGAGTGTCGCTATTACCGTCCCACTACCATTCTTTACTTCAACCTGGAGACCAGGAGTGCTTCCAATTGTACCTGTGCCTAAAGCGGTAAAAGTGTAAACATCGTTGGCATTTCCGGAATAAATGCCGGTTACTGAAGCAGTAGACGTACCCAACACCCCTGGATTTGGATCCAATGCATAGGAAAAATTGAATTGGTATCCTGAATCGGCCTGGATCGAAAGCTTATTGTTTACAATAGATGCAGAGATATTTGCAATACCGTTTATGGAAGTTTGGAGGGTGGTAAGGGAATCGGACGAAACATTCACAGAAATTTTATTCTTAGTTACTGCTCCTGTGCTTGTGTTTATTACTGTAATATACATATCACCATTGGAAGGCGCAATTGTCAGCCCTGCAGCATCTAGTGCCGCTGTAGCACTTGAAACAGGGTTGGTTGACATTATACTGGTAAATCCACCCGACAGCCCCACACCTTCACTATGAATACGATTAATATTTTTTATCATTGCGGATGCCAGGGTATCAAGTTTATCGTCGTAGTTAACCAGCGTTTTATTATAAAAATCTTGCAATCCCTTTATTTCACCGGTATTAAAGCGATATTCTGAATTTTTGTTCTTAGAATTTACGATATTTATATTTCCGGATGCATCGACATCTGAAGCAATGTTCGTAGAATTATAACCTGAAACTAATACTCCGCCTGAGGTTGTAACATTCACGTTTCCATTATCTTGAGTACTGACTGTGATATTAATCAACTTACTGAGATCGAGCAACATCGCCTCACGTTTATCCAATAAATCGTTGGATTCTATACCTTTTACTTTAAGAGCAGTAATTTGTTTATTCATGTCTGCAATGTTTGCGGTTAGATTATTGATATCTGATATTCTGCTTTCGATACTTTGACTCACAAATGTTTTCATCTGGCTCAGTTCATTAACGATTCTATGAAAGGTATCTGTAAGTGTATTGGTTTTTTCCAGGAGAGTCGCACGGGAACTCATACTTTCTGTGTTCTGAGAGAGATCATTGATTCCACGAAAAAACGACGCTAGTGCATTATTCAGACTGGCATCTGTGGTTTCATTAAAAACGGTTTCCAGTTCCCTGAGATATTGACTTTTTATGGATGCACTGCCCAGTGATGACGAAATATCTCTCAGCCGGCTGTTGAGATAGTCGTCTGCATGTCTTAATATCCTGACGATTTCTACGCCTTGTCCAATTGTGCCTGCAGTTGTTACCATGGGCGGCATTGCAGCCATGAGAGTTGACTGTCTTGTATAGCCCTTTGTATTTGCATTTGAAATATTGTGGGCTGTGACCAGCATGGCACGTTGGGCTGCTAAAATGCCGCTTAGACCAATTTGTAAATCCGAAGACATATTCCAACCCTCCTTAAATTTCTGTGTCTACTAAAATCCTTGGAAATGTATTTTCCTGTATTTTCCCCGTATATTGGTATACAGGATATTGAAATGCGGGGTGGCAAAATATTTTCATAATATCCTCAGTAATTTCGAGTGAATAGCTAGTGAGGGTAGTATTGACCTTGTTCACCTCCTGCAATTGTTTTAATGATCGCGTTAATTTGTCAATAAGGTTGGCGATCCTTTTACTCTGCAAGTCATCCATTTCATTCATTAAAGATTTCATGGTAATATTATTTCCCTGTACATCGTGTTCTATACAGTATCGGTTTAGTATATTCTGCCTTTTTTCTTCAAGAAGTTGTGCGATTTCAGCCCGGTTTTTTTCTTCGTAAAGAAGCATTTCCAGCTCTTCAGTATTTCCGGATATAAGGCAATGTTGTTTTTCTTTTGCAGTTTCAAGCAGTTCATCATAAACAACAGACAAGCGATCAAGTGTTTCAATTAACTCGCAAAATATTGTATCCACGATGGATTAACTCCTTTTCAGATTTTCCCATCCTTGCTATGAGCTGACTCAGCTTTATCATTCTTTGTTAAATCAATAACACTGTTATCTCTATTTACCAGGGGTGATATGGGTGATCTTTCCGTCAATTCCTTATCCTGCATCAGTCGTTTATATATTATTGATGCAACTCCAATGCCGCCTTTGGCTGCAATGTCCTGTGCAAGGGCAGTATGCATTATTTCCGTGTAGGTGTCCATTCCTCCGGCATTTTCCTCAAACAAATCCGACTTAGGCACAGTTTTCCACATGGCGCTGATGACAAAGTTAACGAGGATCGATTCGAAATCCTGCGATGCCTTTTTCAAGAGGAATGCATCATTCTTTACCTCTTTTTGGTGGTTCAGGTTCTTGATTGCTTCAATACAATCAGGTTGAGAGAGTAGCAGTGGATTTATAGATGAATAACTTTCCATAGTTTTACTCCAGTCTTAACGAAACGAGCGCAAATGCCTAATCTCCATGCACACAAAATGTGAAATATTCGACCCTGTATCACTGAGAAAAGAGAAAAGGGCTTTCATAATTTTCTTTCAACCATATCCTTTCGTTTTTACATGATAATAAGTTCAGCATGAAGAGCACCTGCCCTTTTGATAGCCTGGAATATAGAGATCAGATCCCTGGGCGTCACTCCCATAATATTAAGAGCTCGTGCAACATCAGATATGGTTACACCTTCGTTAATAATGTGCAGCCCTTTTTCTTCTTCAGTTACTTGAATATCTGATCGCGGTACCACGGCTGTTGTACCGGATGACAAAGCGCCTGGTTGAGAAACCTCAGGTTTCTCGCTTATGGTAATACTTAAGTTTCCATGCGATATAGCCACCGTTGATATCCGAACATTTTCGCCTGCTACAATTGTCCCTGTACGTTCATTGATAACGACCCTCGCCAAACTATCCGGCTTGATATATAATTCTTCGATGTTGGCAATGAATCGTACAATTGCATCTTCTGACTGGAAATCTTTCGGAGGTATCATATTGACGACGGCTGCATCTGTTGCCTTTGCTATTCCAGGATAAAGATTATTAATTACTTCTACCAAACGATTTGCCGTTGTAAAATCGGGATCGCGCAAGATGACACTTAAAGATTTGCCGTATAAAACGGAGGATTGTATCTCTTTTTCAACTATGGCGCCATTTGATATGTATGCTGTTGTAGATATATTTTTCCGAGTAGACTGAGCCTGGCCTTCTACATTGTATCCGCCAATGGATACCGGCCCCTGTGCTACCGCATACACTTCGTTATCTGCGCCTTGTAAAGCGGTCTGAAGCAATACACCTCCTTCCAGGCTTTGAGCATCACCTATGGAAGAAATTACCACGTCAAGTGTGTCTCCCGGTCTTACAAAGGCAGGGATACGGGCAGTAACCATAACGGCTGCAATGTTTCGTGATTTAAAATCAGATTGAGATATAAGCACTCCCAGCTTTTGAAAAATATTTACTGCCAATTGACTTGTAACCTTAAATATCTGGCTATCTCCGGTTCGTTGAAGTCCTATAACCAGACCATACCCATAGAGTTGATTGTCACGAACGCCCTGTACATAACCTACATCCTTGACACGAACTGCAGCTTGTGTGGACTTATCAATTTTGCTTATAAGGAGAAGAATTACCGCAATGAAAATTATCACCAGGTATTTAGAAATTGCGCTCAAAATAAATTCTCCTGTTCTCATGACATGGTCATCCTTCAAACGTACTAATCTTAAAATGGCCAAGCAACTTCCACGATGCGATTCCACCACCCTCGTTTGCCAGCCCGTGTAAGGAATCCTTTGCCCTCTAGCGCTATATTGGCATTCGCAATTGAGGATGATTGAATTGTATTATTTAGGCTGATATCGACGGGCCGTACTATACCCGACACTTTGATGTTATATTTTTCCCCGTTAATATTGACATCACGATTTCCTTCAATGATCAAATTGCCATTGGATAGTATTTCCGTGACAACGGCTGTCAGTTCTAAATTAATATTACGGTTGCTTTCATACGCCCCTGTTCCGCTAAAACTATGGTTGGTATCCGACGAAATATTCGGCAAATAACCGCTTGTGTTTCCCAGTGGTTTTGTGAAGAAACTTGTAGTATCCACTTTAATGTTATGGCTGTTTTTACTATCGGCGCTGGAGTCCTCTTTCCCTGTTATCGCTGTCGTTTCATTAATCTCTACTGTTACAATATCCCCTATTCCGCGCGCCCTATTGTCATTGAATAGATTTGTGTTAAGTGTAATGCGTTTTTTCCAGATTGAGTCTGCCTGAATGTTATTGCAGAGGATTAAAAATACCAGACCTGTAAAAGCACAGATTAAAATGCCGCTCTGCAAGAACATCAATTTTTTTGTATAATTTCCTGGCCCTTTACCATACATCCTTTGCGGAAAAACAGGTAAGAGTGAAATTATTTGCTTGTGTGTTTGCTGTGTTTCTGCTTTATTTCCCATGTGTCTTCCTTAAAATATGATCTTAACCGATGCAGAATCCTCTACCGTGCCGTATAGTTCTTTATTCGAATCTATGCTTTTTATCCTGATGACCTTTCCTAAACAACCATCTTCTTTTGCCACCCCTTTTGTTACAACATGGAGATTGTCCGTCTGAATAAATATCTTGACAAAGTCTCCCTTTTTCACTGCAGGTGGATTATCCACTATTTCCGCGGTAATTGGTGTATTGTGTAAGATTTGCCGCAAGGCGCGTTTTCCCGCAAGGTCTTCTATATGATAAAAAACAGACCCGGCGAGTTTTGTTGTTTCCGTCCTTCTGATTACAAGACTATCATTGGTAAGAAGATTATTCCTGTCTATTTTCCCATTGGAAGTTACAATATCCTCAAATACACGAACATTGAAGAATACAGGCACTTTAACGTACTGCTTATCATTGATGAATATGCGAACGATGAGCTGGATATTACCCCTGTCTTTGTTCGTGTCGATTTGCGATACCTCCATACGGATACTATCGTCATTCGCCGGCAATAATTTATCCCTGGTCGGCCTGTCTGCTTCAATGATTATTTCACCATTAGACCGGGCTAATTTCGACAAAAGATATTCCTTCGCCTTTTTTTCGATTTCTTCTCCTGTAACTGTTATTGATTCCACAGAGACTAGTGAAGAAGTCGTACTACCATAAGAGACTTCGATCGGATCGATACCTTCATCCATAAGACGAGCGTTAAGGATATCCCGCTCTATTTTCCTGACATTACCCGGCCATGGGGTATTTCCCAAAATAATATTATTGGTCCTTTCCAAAAGCGATGGATTATTGCATGAAACGTATGCAATATCACTCAGGATAATTTGCTTCTCAGGCAGTGTTACCTTGTCCTTAATTTCGATGGTAATCTTTTCGCCAAGAGCTGTATGCAGCGTGAAAAAAATTACAATCGATAAAGACATGAAAAACCTTAATTTCATAATACATCTCCATTATTCATTATCTGTTTTTACAAATTTTTAACTCACTTCATCTCCTTTTTTGAAAAGAGAAGAATACGAGTAGATAAAGTGAAATTTTCAGCGCTATGTCATATTGCTAATAGTTGACAACATCTCGTCGCTGGCCTTTATTGCCCTGGAATTAATCTCGTAGGCGCGTTGGGCTGTGATGAGGTTGACCAGCTCCGTAACGGTCTCAACGTTTGAATTTTCAAGGGTTCCCTGGTAAACCTCGCCGGTACCTTGATCGCCGGGAGCGGAGACTATAGGAGCGCCCGATGCGACAGTTTCCGCATACATATTTCTGCCCAAACTTTCCAAACCTGATGAATTAGGAAAATTTGCCAGCATAATTTGACCCACTTTTTGCAAACTCCCATCGAGCCCCTTTACTGATACTGTTCCATCCGTAACAATTGCAATTTCTTTGGCGTTCTGAATAGTAATAGCCGGCAACAATGGTAAACCCTCATCTGTTACAATCTCTCCTTTGCTGTTTAATTGAAATGCCCCATCACGTGTGTATGCGGTAGTACCATCTGGCCGGTTGATTTGGAAGAAACCATTGCCTTCGATAGCAATGTCCAGAGATCTGTTGGTGGCCTGTTGATTTCCCTGGGAAAACACCTTGGATACAGAGATTGGTCTCACACCACCACCGAGTTGTATGCCCGCAGGTATTTCGAAACCCTGCGCAGATGCAGAACCTGCGATATATCGCTTATCATAGAGAAGATCCTGGAAGTTAATCTGACTTCTTTTAAATCCGGTAGTGTTTATGTTTGCCAGATTATTAGAGACATTGTCAAGAAAAAGTTGTTGTGCCTTCATGCCGGTAGCGGCAGTGTATAACGCTCTTATCATAAAGCCTCCTTTTATCTTTACGTTGCAAATTTAATGAGTTTTTTCAGTGTATCATCGATGGAGTCGGCAACCTTATAACCAAATTGATAGCCCCTCATATTGGCAATCATAGTAACCATTTCGTCTATTGCGTTTACATTGGATTTTTCCAGATAACGGTGAGCTATTTCAAAATCGGTGGCGTCTTTCGGTTCCGGCGCAGAATCGGACAGCCGGTAAGCGCAGCCGCCTATAGGTTCAAGGGTAGATAAGTCAGAAACGGTAACAACCCTGATCTCCCCGACCCCCTTGCCATCAGCAGCAATGTCACCCTTTCCTGAAACTGCAATACTTTTTGTATTTTGAGGGATTTGAATCTCGCCATTGACGCCCAACAGCGGCCACCCTTCCGGTGTGACAATCTTCATATCCCGTGACAGCATAAATTGTCCCTTCCTGGTATAATGAATGCCGTCGTTTGTTTTTATTGTGAAAAATCCATTCCCTTTTATGGAAATGTCAAGATCATCGCCTGTATATTCAAGCGTGCCTTGTGAAAAGTCCACAGCAACGTTGCTTAGACTGTTTACACTTCCTCGTGCAGTGGCAATTTGATCGTTGGTCTGTGCATGAGAGAGATATGACCGAAAGACTCCCACATTCCTCTTATACCCAACGGTGTTTATATTGGCGAGGTTACGTGCAATGACTGCCTGATAGTCTCCCTGGCTTATCATACTCGACGCACCTGCATAATATCCTATAAGCATATATCTATCCTCCGTATATGAATAGAGAGTTTTAAACTCGCTGATTAGTTAGAGCAATCTTGATACCAAACACCCAGGCAAATAGGTGTAATATATTCGTTTTCCATAAGATGCCACATAACAACACACTCTGCGTATGATAGAATTCAATTTTCATAAAGTGTTTAAAGAAATCCATGAAGTGCTTGAGTAAATATTTCCTGACTAATTGAATAAATTTCCCAAGATAGGGAAAAGAGATGTCTAAAAAAATTACACGTGTTGAATGTGAGACCACAGAAAGGCAAATTACAGCGAAAAACAAGGTCTTTTGAAACTGCGTACAAAATCATTGCTGTCCAAATTAGCTGAGAAGTCCAAGTATACACCTTGAATTTATTGGTATTTTGGACAAATTTTGCTGTTTTTAAAACCAGACGACCATAAATGCTGTCCGAATTACGAGAAATTAAAACTCAATTGTTTCGGTTCGTAAGGGGCAGTCGGTATTTCAAACGGTTTATCGAGCCATGCCCAAATAGCTCGATGGGTAAAGAGGTTCATACGCAAGAGAGCCACCAAATTGGAAAGAGACCAAGCAAACTTTGAGCTCAGTTGGAGATACTTCAGGATCGCCATGGCGATGAGCGCTGTCCAAATTTGAATTTTCACCGCGTTTGCGCTGGTTCCCACATAGGTCTTTATCTCGAGGTTCTGTTTGAGCGCCTTAAAAAACAGTTCAATGTGCCAGCGATCCCCTTCGACAAACTCAGGGCATGCCTTATATATGACAGCAATAGTTGTAGCGCTCAATTTCATGTTATTGGTAAGAAATACAAGGATATCGTCTTTCTCAGGGTTATAAACCTCTATCCGCCGGAGAGGATGAGGGCACTTTTCATCTGCTTGAATTCCACCAAGATGAATAATCTCATCTTTGAGAATATGACCGTTCTTGGGAATTTCCCGTTCTTTGACAACCTCGTACAGGGCATTACTCTTCATCCGGGTGACAACAGAGACGCCTTGGGCCGTCCACTTGCCAAAGGGGCTGTAATCAGTATAGCCACTCATTCGATAGACTCATGACACGTATCATCTACCACAATGGTACCGGGGTCAAAGGGTAACTGATGTGCCACCTTCACATCTGTAACATTGCCCTCTGTGATAACAGCAAAGGAAGGAAGATAACCGTCATGATCCAGAATAAGATGTAATTTAACTGCCCCTTTCGTACGGCGGAATTTTGCCCAGTCAAAAAGCGATAGGGACAAGTCAATTGTGGTAGAATCCAGACTGACCAACTTATTCTTAAATCTGAATTTTTTCTTCCCGGAAAATTTATCACGGCATTGATCCAACATGGCTACGTTTTTTGCTAAATGTGTCAAAATATTTTTTATTAGATACTAATCAATGATTCAGCGCACCCTTTCCCACAATCACTACGAATGAACAAAATATTGACTAACCTCGCATAGCCTGTTTCTTTGTAATTAGTGTCTGAACGAAAACCAGCCGAAGGCTGATAATACAAGGAGAAGAAGGCGAAAAGAATCGGATAAAAGTGTTGAATATTTGAAGCAGGAGAGGTAAACTTGTGGTGGAAAATGAGGGTTTGGCTATCAGCGAGACGGGAAAAAAGGCAAATATTCGATACGTTAACAAAAAGACAAAAGGACATTCGATAGAAGATGAGAAAGAGATTTGAGCAGCAACAGAAGTTTGGCATCGTACCCATTTCAGCGGTACAACTGCCAATCAGGAGTCGAGATGAGCTACCGCCGATATTGAGGGCATTGCAACATATCTATGTCACACGGGAATTGAACGAGGAGGTATTCAGTATCTTAGAGGGAAAGGTACTGAAGGAGAAGAAAAAGACGGGGAGATACGGGATGGAATTGTGGCATATTTTGGTCTTATCGGCAGTGAGATTAGGGCTAGAT
>WBZR01000375.1_pt2 | contig 35753 bp, 38 predicted proteins | sample 5204231 | NCBI WGS metagenome assembly WBZR01 (sample SAMN12412403, study PRJNA552823) | activated sludge metagenome | isolation source: activated sludge from anammox sidestream of wastewater treatment plant... | place: USA: Virginia | collected 2017-08 | reverse complement strand
AATCAAATAAATCTGTTGTGAACCTCAATTTTTCACCTCTGCCTGCGCTATCAGGATTATAGTTGACTGTGGTGATGGATCCCAGCCTGGTTGTCTGGTGTCAACGAACCGGCGATGCGGATGTTCCGCTTGGGCATCATCTGGCATATTGCGAGTAAACCGAATGCCACGCAACGCTGATTTTCGGCTGGTTTGCGGTGTTGACAACCGTTTTAATGCTCCAGCCGGGGGTCGGATCCGATTGGCACGCTGGTTGCCATGATGTTTCAGTACAAGCGGTCGACCTGATGTTGACCCGAATAAGTAACAGTGAAGGAGAAAGTGTGATCATGAACGAAAAGGAATTTCAAACCAAACTGGCTGAATTGATGGGGGAGATTTCAACCCTGCCCGCCACCGAACGTCAGAAATTGCAGCAACTGGCTGACGAAACGCGCCAGCGCCATGAGCGCCTGCGCCAGACCGTCAGCAGCCTGCAGGAAAGTCTTGATTACCTGCGTCTGAGCATCAAGTATCTGGTGTTCGATCTGGAGGCAACACGGCGTGAAAACGGCTACCTGCGGCGTATGCTCGAGGAGGCCCATGGCGCGGATTGAAGTTTTTTCGATCCAGCCCCAATCATACGTTTGAATATGCGATCCGAGGGCCGCTGCCAGAACGGTTCTCGGATTTTTTCTATCCACGCCCGGCTGGAAGTGGTCTTGCACCAACCGCCATTAACTAAGATTGACTCGCAATCTCATTTTTCCTTTTTACCGATTAACAATGGAATAGCCGACGATAAGCGGCCTAAAATGGCGGAGATATGCCTGTTTTGTTCAATGAGTCCCAAAAATTTGTCCAAGCGGTCCAGCCTCTGCTGGAGCGTCGCGACGTAACGGGCTTGTTGCAGGTTCTCAAACAGCAATGGCCTTGTGCCCAGCTTGAGGCCCTGGTCAAAGATGGTACGACCGACGCCAAAAAAGTGGCTGCACTGGCGTTAGGGCTGGTGGGTGAAACGCATTGCTGCACCAGTTTGACGCGGTTGCTGGCTGATCCTGACACCATGGTCAACAAAATGGCGGAACATGCCCTCTGGTCGATCTGGTTTCGCAGCACGTGCGAGCCAGCCAATCACCAGCTTTGTCGCGGTGTCCAGGCGCTGGATAAGCGCGAATTTGACCACGCCATCGAACATTTCAACCAAGCCCTTGAACTGAACCCCCAATTCGCCGAAGCCTATAACCAACGCGCTCTGGCGTGGTATTTCAAGGATGATTTCGTTCGTTCCATCGACGACTGCAAACAGGCGATTGCGCGTATGCCCTGCCACTTCGGCGCGTGGGCCGGTCTGGGCCACTGTTACGCCCATCTGGCCAACCTGCCCGAAGCGCTCAGCGCCTATCGTCAGGCACTGGCGATCAACCCTCATCTGGAGTGCGTCGCCCAAGCCATCAGCGAGTTGGAAAGCCAATCGAGCCGATGAATCGGGGCATGGATCACCAGCCTTAAAATTGTCTGAAGATTTGCCAGTCAACATTCCCACCCGTACACTGCCACGACCTATGAAATCTGAGCGGCGACATGAACTGGAAACGAATCAACTGGCCGACTGGCTGGCGCGCCTTCCTCATCTTCTGTATCAGTACGGCAGCCGGATTCTTCTGGCGTTGGCGCTGGTCATCCTGGTCATCGTTTTAATTTACAATCGTTCGCAAAGTCGCAAGGCTGAAGCCAGTGCCGCCTTGGATCAACTGGCAGCGGCGCGCCAGGGTATTCAGCGACTGGGCAATTATGAGCCGCTGGCTCAGTCGGTTCCAGCCGATAAGCAGGCTGACCGTTTTCATGATCTGGTCAATCTATCGCGCGAAAATCTCGACGGCGCTGTCAAGCAATTTGATCAGCCCGAGCAACTGGCTGAGGCATTGGTCGCCCAGGGTGATCTCAACTGGACCATCGCCACTTATCCGCAGTTGCCCGCCGGCGGCGCAGGCGCAGCGGCGGTTCCGGCTGCTGACGAGCGCACCAAAGCCATGGATGATGCCCGCCAGGCGTATCAGCGCGTTCTGGATAATTATCCGCAGGTGACAATGGCTAGTCTAAGCGCCCACATGGGGCTGGCGGCGATTGATGAAAATACCGCCAACTGGGATGAGGCGAAAAAACAGTACCAAGCTGTGGCCGATGGTGCTCAATATGCCTCCATCTTCCAGCAACAAGCCAAAGAGCGGCTGGAATCACTGGATGAATTGCGTAAACCGGTTCTGCTGGTGCAACCTCCCGAACCGATGGTGTTGGCGCCGACCACCGCGCCGACAACGGTTTCTGTTCATCAGGAAAACAGTGCCGCGACAACCGAAGCGCCTGCTGCGGATGTCGGCGCTGCTGACGAACGTAGCGCGTCACCCGCCACCCCGACAACAACTCCGGCTACTCAGCCATCGGTTGATTGATGATTGACAGGTCTACTTATGATGCTGACTCGAATCATCGCTTCGTTTTTCGCCGCCTGTTTGTGCGTTGGCTGTACCTATTCCGGTCAGTTTACGGTGGGCGTGGTCAATAAAACGGATCAACCGCTGTCCGTGGGTCTGGTCAAAAATGGGCCGCCGCTGCAGCCCGACTGGGCCAGCCCGCTGGACATCAGTCTGTCTCAACCCAATCTGACCCAGCAGAAATGGGGCACGCTTGTCCCGCCGGGACAGGCGGTGGTCATCGGTCCGCAGCCAGGTGAATTCTCTAAAAATGTTGTCGCGGTGCTTCGGGTCTATCGCGGCGATCTGCCGGTGGACGATCTGCTGGCCATCAGTCCGGGCAGCCGCGACCGGCTGGATATCCCGCTGGATAATGGTTCCAGCGGATTTATCATCGAAGCCAACGAGAACGGCTTGACCGCTCAACCAACCACCGCGCCGCCTCCGCACCGCGGCAACCGATCGACCAACCCGAAATCGTCAAACGACCACTGATCTGCGCTCAGGGCAATCGCAAGTAGCCCGCGAGGGTCGATGTATTAACGAGCCGCGACCGTCAGGGAGCGGTGATCGGCTCAAAAACCGCTCCCTGACGGTCGCGGCTCGTAAGAGATTGCCTGTCGGACGCCTGCTTGCGCTTGCCCTGGATCTGCGCTTGAGTCCGGCAGTAGTTGCTTTTCGATTGCAACGTGTTAATGTCACCTCTGGCGAATCTGCTGCTGAGGACAAGCGATTCTCCGAACCAGTAGATCGATTCTCGAATCCATTACTCAAAGCGAACTGTGAGGTTATGTATGGCTGACCCGACAAATAATCCGCGCTCTGCCCAGGGACATGCGAATCGGCTGGACTGGTTTCTCAAGGCACGCTTTGGCATGTTCATTCACTGGGGTTTGTACGCTCTGCTCGGCCAGGGGGAGTGGGCGATGAATCGTCAACGAATACCGCTGGATGAATATCTGCCGCTGGCCGATCAGTTCAAAGCTGAAAATTATCGCCCGCGTGAATGGGCCAAACTGGCGCGTCAGGCGGGCATGAAATACATGGTCTTGACCAGCAAACACCATGAGGGTTTTTGCCTGTGGGATTCCAAGATATGCAAGTTCAACGCGGTCAACAGTGCTGCCAAACGCGACCTGCTGGCTGAATACGTCGAGGCGGTTCGGGCTGAAGGTCTGAAAGTCGGCCTGTACTATTCCCTGGGAGACTGGCGTCATCCGGACTGGTTCGCCGGCTGGCAGGGAGACGACGCTGCCCGCGAGCGTTTCATGGACTGGACGCATGACATCGTGCGCGAGCTGATGAGCAACTACGGTCAGATCGACATTCTCTGGTATGACCTGCCCCAGAATTACACACCGATGCAGTGGCGCTCGGTGGAACTCAACGCCATGGTGCGCCAACTTCAGCCGCAGATTCTGATCAACAACCGCGCCTACACCACGGAAGACTTCGCCACCCCCGAGCAGCACCTGACGGCCATCCCAGTCAACCGCCCGTGGGAAATCTGCATGACACTCAATGACAACTGGGGTTATTGTCCGGCTGATCTCAATTATAAAACGCCACGCGAAGTGGCGCTGACGCTGGCGACAGCATCGGCTGGTGGCGGAAACCTGCTGCTCAATGTCGGGCCGGATGGAACTGGCCGCATTCCCGAGGAGAGCCAGAAAATCCTCCAATCCGTTGGTCAGTGGCTGAAACGAAACGCTCAGGCGGTTTATCCCGGGCAGCGCTTTACGATTTCATTCAATCAATGGGGGCCAACGACGATTGATGGGTTCAACATGTACCTGCACCTGAAAACCTATCAAAATAAAATAACCATCGGCGGGTTGATTCCGCAGGTGCGACGGGCGTCGATCCTGTCGACCGGTCAGGAGCTGACCATTCAGCGCCGCCCCACACAGACGATTCTCACCGGTCTGCCAGAGCGATCACCGGATGAGGTGCTGACCGTTATTCACCTTGAATTGGACGGCCCGCCCGATCAGGACATCGGCCGGATCATCGGCGGAGCGGATTTCTTCCCCGTATTGCCGGCCTGATCCAGCGTCGCTTCGGCTGATCCCTGGTGGTGAAGCGAGTTTGCATCACCACCTCGGTGCGATGTGACGATGACGACGCATCTACAAGTACGGCAGGCTACGACAACGGCGGCAATTTACTGAGTTTGCGCTGCAAACTGCGCCGATGAATGCCCAGCTTGCGGGCGGCTGCGGAGATATTGCCGTGACAGTCGCTGAGAATGCGCTGAATGTGTTCATACTCCACCCGGGCCAGCGACGGAACCGGTTCGGCGGTGTCGTTGCCAGCCGGGCTTGTCGCGGATGGCTGATCGTCGTCGCGGGCGAACGCCGCCACGATCTGCTCGGTATCGACGGGTTTGGTCAAATAATCAATCGCACCACGATGCACCGCTTCCACGGCCGTGGCAATTGAACCATAACCGGTCAATACCAGCACTTTCATCGTCTCATTGATCGCGTGCAGTTGGGAAACCAGCTCCAGCCCGCTCATCCCCGGCATGCGCAGATCAACGACCGCGCGATCGGGTTTGATCCGCCGGGCCAGCTCCACGCCTTCATCGCCACTGGCTGACTCGTGGGTTTCAAAACCACGGGCAGACAACGCCCTGGTCAAGCGCGTTCGAAAAATTGCATCATCATCGACCACCAGTACCCGCATCATGTCACCTGCCTTTCAACCCATTACATTCCATTCAATTCTATCCATCGTCAGTCCCTCTGGCAGCCCTGCTTCATTGCCCCGCGTCAGGGCACTTCATCGGACAGCGACAACACCGCAGTCGTTCCGCAGCCCGGTTGGGAATCCAGCGTCAGACGCCCACGATAATTTTCCGCGACCAGACGGACAAGGAACAATCCCAAACCCATGCCCGCACCCGGCGCTTTGGTCGTGAAAAACGGTTCTCCCGCACGACGCAGCACATCATCACTCATACCACTGCCCGTATCCCGCACCGTGAAAATGATATGCCCTTTGTCCCGTTCAATCGTAAGCGAAACCCGGTTGAATTGATCACTGGCATCAAAGGCATTACGCAAAAGCACACCCATCGACTGCTGGATTGCCCGCACGGGGGCATGAATTTCGCCGACCGTGGGCGAAATCGTTACATCCAGACGCTGCTGCAATTCCGGTTTGAGATCCTGTTGAATCTGCTGCACCAGTTCCTGTATTGGCAGGGCTGCGGTCTGTGGCCGGTCTTCAAGAATATCAACGCGCATCCGCTCAAGAATGACACGGCAGCGATCCACCTCCTGGCGGATCAACCGGGCATCTTCAATCATGGCATCCGGGGCCTGATGGCGCACCGCCTCCAGCTCCAGCTCCTTGGCGACAATCGCAATCGTGCCCAGCGGCGTACCCAGTTCGTGGGCAGCACCGGCGGCCAGTGTTGTCAGGGTGGCCAGTTGTTCGTTACGACGGGCACGATCACGAATGGCTGCCAGCTCACGCTCGCGCTGGCGCAGCGATCGGGCGATGCGCCCGATGAAGTAAGCCGTCAGTATCGCAACGATCAGTACCGCAGCCCAGTGGCCAATGCGCAACACCCACGGCGCCAGTGCCTGCTGAGTGATAAGCGGCCAGCGCCAATGAACCAGAACGCTATACGAGAGAATCGCGACGGCCACCACCGCCCAGGTATAACCCGGTTCCAAAACCGTGACCGCCAGCGCCACATGAACCAGCAGCAGGATACTGAACGGATTATCCGCCCCGCCGGTAAAATAAAGCAGACCACTGAGCAGACAGACATCCAGCACCAAAAGCGCCGGCACAGCATGGGGCAGAATCCGCCCCAGGCGAATTCGCACCTTGATTACGATGTTCGTCAGGATCGTAATCCCGATGATGACACCCACGGGCAACAGTGGCGGATGCAGTCCCAGCGGCCAGAGCGTCAGCAAGACCGCCATGACCTGCCCCACCACCGCCAACCAGCGCAGGCGCGTCAGCCAGATCAGCACAATCTGCGGCTGCTGCATGGGCAAGGGAACAAGATGCACCCGCCGACCGGAGGAATTTGCTTCTGCATCCCGCGACATCGAACAAACATTGTAAGTGACCGCGCGCACTTGTGCGAAATGACCACCGGATGATTTTCCGTCAAAATTGACCGTTATTGGGGATAAAACCGGGTTCATCGACGCCCGATAACCTGTTTCCACCCGTTGGTCCCGGCTTTTGACCGTTGGAACATCGCATCGGTGGTCGATAATAAACAGGACTTATCATGGCGATGATCGGCTTCATTCAGAACATTCTCCGGCGATTGCCCGGACGAACACGCCGAACCCACAGGCGTCCGCGCACCAATACCACCATCGCGCGCAGCCTCATCGGACAAAGCAAACAGGAAGTGCTGCAGAAACTCGGTATTCCGCGGAGCGCCACCGCCGAGCACGCCATTTGTCCGAATAACCCCAATAGTGCCTTATTCTGGTGCGCCACAACCTGGTACTACCCGTTCGACACCGCGCAGCGCACCGCAATGGCGATTCACTTTCGTCGCGATCTCGTCGGCTGGATTGAATTGATCCACACCGCCGAATATGTTGCGCAGGCGGCGTGAATCAGCCGTATCATTCGCCTGTTTTTCTGGTTTTAAGCTTCACGTCCCGGGGCGTCGTCTGGTTCATCCGAACCCGTTGCCAAATCCGTACCGGCAGTTGTTTTTGCGATTGGCTGGGCATTTTTGCTTTCACCCGAAACCAGCAACAACCACCCCGCCACCACCATCAACGCGATGTTGCGCAATAAATCCACCTTCAGCGCACTGCGAACCTGCTCGACATCGGGGATTATTTCCGCGGTCGTCCCACCTCCCAGACACCCGCACGGATGAGGCGCATATTGACGCGATTCATGCCAGATCAAACCCGAAAAAACCCCCAGTACGACCAGGGCAACCAGCGCCGAAGCGCGCGGCCGCCAACCCAGAAGCAGCCATAGCCCCAGCAATAACTCAAACCCGATAAAGGCGTAATGCCCGATCGATCCACGCGCCAGCCACTGGTCGTATAACGTCGGTGGCCCATCGGCTGGGCTTAGGAGTTTGCCCATCGCCGCAACAACAAAAACCACCGTCAGGAGAACGCGAAGAAGAATAATCAATATTTTCATGATAATCCGCTGGCTTGATCGGTGGTCATTCATCTGACCTATCGACACGCACGCCTCATTCTATCCCTGTAACTGGCGCCAGGACGCCATGATTATGGGAACCATGTGAATTACGCCGGTAAATCTGACTTCGCATCCTTCATCGGGTAGAGTAATGAACGTTAATCATCGTTTGAGGCTATGAACCGCGGACATTTTAGGCTGCGGTTCAATTGAAGAAACTGACTAATATGATTCATCCGTGGCATGATGTAACTCCCGGCGAATGTATTCCTGAAGAATTTTCAGCCATCATCGAGATCCCTTTCGGATCGAGTGTGAAGTATGAGCTGGATAAGCAATCAGGTTTGATCAAACTCGATCGCATTCTTTTCTCAGCGGTCTATTATCCGGCCAACTACGGTTTCATTCCGCAGACGCTGGCGGAGGATGATGACCCGCTGGATGTGCTGGTGCTCAGTCAGGAAGCGGTGGTGCCGTTGACGCTGATCCATGCCCGTACGATTGGTCTGATGACGATGATCGACGGCGGCAAAAAGGATCACAAGATTATCGCCGTCTGCACGGATGATCCCGAGTTCAACAGCTACCGCGAAGCTCATGAAATGCCGCCGCATCGCCTGACGATGCTCAAACGCTTTTTCCAGGATTACAAACAACTGGAAGGCAAGGCGGTCGAGGTTGATGACATCCAGCCATCCATGGCGGCGTTCCCAATCATCGAAGACGCCCTGCACCGCTATTCACGGCAGCGTCGGCGCGGTTTCAAATAATCGTCGCGATCCCGCGTAATCGTGTTTGTCCCTGCCCAATGCGCCCGGATCAGTGGGCGTGACCGTGTTCGTCTGCGCCACCGGCGGCGCGGGGCGCCGGCCACAGGTCGCATGATGCCATGCGCCAGGCATCGTCCACTTTTTCATACTGAACGATAATGGGCGCATCCTTCTGTTTTTCAAAATCAATAAAAATCTGACCGGCTGCTCGTTTTGAGGAACTGCCCTCCAGCATCGCCAGCCGTTCTCCCATGCGTACCGAGACCATTTTGCCCAATCGCTCATTATTCAGCACATTGGTGACCTGGCTGGTAAATTTCGGCAACGGCCAGTCATGTTGAAACTCAGCGGTAAATAGACCACGAGCTGCTGCGTAGTCTTTGGTCTGAAGGTCTGTTGCAAATTGCGCCACCAGCGCGCCAATAACCTTCTGTTCCTGCTGCACCACCTTCTGGTACTGAACATGATGCCAACCGACACTCCCGACCAGCAGCAACGCCAGAAGCACCCCAACCGACGCCCAGCCAATGCCCGCCTGCGTTCCGTTGGAACCGCGAATTTGCACCAGGGCAATCAGGGCGGAAATAATCCCCGCCAGCGGTACAACCAGCAGCACAAAAAAAAGAGTCAGATTATCCCACCCCATCAGCAGCAGCGTACTGGCCAACCCCAGGATCACCGCCAGAACCGCAAAGGTATTGATGGCGACATATTCCTGAGCACCGACCCCAGCCGTCGTAGACATATGGTACAGGTGGGAAAGCGACTCGTCTGAAGCCGGTTTGGGGCTGATCTTGGAAGGTTCGGTCATGATGATTCCGCTTTTTTAAGTTCTGGCTACCAGTTTCCCGATCAAAGTAGAGATAGGGTTTTATCGTCCTGTTTTACGCATCTGGCACTGAAGCAGCAAATTATGCCAGACAAAGTACATCTTTTGAAACCGAAAGTAAGTTTGCCATGGATCGACGTCAACTGATTGCCAAAATTCAGGAAATCAACCGGTCGGCTACGGAGAAATTTTTGTCGCAGTTCGATGACCAGGCGCTGCAACAATATCTCGATCATCTGATTGCGGCCCAGGAAAATCGGATTCACATTTCCGGATGGGTGCGCCAGCGCCGCAAGATGCGTATGGCTTCGTAAAAACAGGCGATTCCCGCACTCCGCCGCAGCCCCAATCCGGCCTGTTCGTGGCCTCAATTTACGCCAGTTCAAGCCATCGAATCAACGAACTGGCGCAGCTCGGCAAATAAAAGCCCCAGGGCATGCGGTGTATAATGGGCATTCAAACCTGACGGGTTGGGTAGAACCCAGATGCGCGTCGTTCCGATCATCAGCTCAGATAAACCAACCTTGGCTTGCGCCTGATTAAAACCCGTACGATAGGCGCTGATCCCCAGCACCGCCAGCACGCGCGGCTGCCATTTCAACACTTTTCGTCGAAGTTGCCTGGCACCGGCGATGATCTCATCGGCTTTCAGTTCCGCTGCCGCTGTCGTCGGACGGCGGACAAAATTAGTGATTCCCAGGCCGAATTGCAGTAATTCCTCCTTTTCAAACGCCGAAAAAACACGTGGCGTAAACCCGCCCAGATGCAGCGCCGGCCAAAATCGATTACCCGGTCGGGCAAAATGATGTCCCGTCGCCCCGGAATATAACCCGGGATTGATCCCACAAAACAAAACGCGCAAATTCATGGCAATCAAATCGGGAACGATTTTCCCGGCTGCCGTCGCCAGTTGCTGTTTGGTGGGACGAAACGGCTGTTTTGTCAACGGTTGTTTGGTTGATCGAAGCAAATGACTCGACGACACGCACTGATCATAGGCGCAACCACCCAGCAATACTGCCAACTCCCCAAAGTGATGGCGAACTACGCCGGCAACACCTGCCCGACCGGTCTGCGCAAGTGTCGCAACTGCAATTACCGAGCATTTCGATAGACTATGAGAAAACTGACAATCGAATCACGATCATTTGACAAATATCAACCAAACTGTATTATCGATGAAATCTACTGGTTATATAGGAATTAAATGACCGAATACATGATTCTTCAGGCTGGTATTGTGATCTTCCTCGGCAGCGTGCTGCAAGGGGCGGCGGGGTTTGGGATGGGTACGTTCAGCGTTTCTGTCCTCATCTGGCTGGGAATGCCGGTTCAGATGACCGTAGCGATGCTGATTGCAGCAGCAGGGTTTCACACCCTCTGGAGCTGGCTGAATACGCGCGAACATTGCCAGTGGCGTCAGGTACTGCCCATGGCTGGCATTCGCGTTTTGTTCCTGCCTCTGGGCATTCTCGTACTCGGCATCTTGAGTGCGCAGCAGCAGCACTCGATCAAGCAGTTTGTTGGTGGAATCATCATCGCGATTCTATTGGGGCAATGGGCTTTTCGGATCAAACCACGCCCGCAACTGGCCAGCGGATGGATGTGGCTGTCTGGATCATTGAGCGGGTTTCTCACGGGTTTGATTAACATGGGCGGCACGCCTCAAGCGATGTGGGTCATGGCGCACGACTGGACCACGATTCGGTCGCGCTGCTTTCTCTGGACCACCTCTTTGCTGCAATGCCCGTTTGCCATTGCGCTACTGTGGATGAAATTCGGTAATGCCATCCTGACACCCATGGCGATCGGCGCGATGTTCGCACCGGTCATCATCATCGGATCATCCGTGGGGATGTATCTGGGCGGGTATATGTCGCGCGGGCATTTGCGTCTGGCGATGACGATCCTGCTCATGGTCATCGGTGTGACGAGCCTGATCCGTATGTAACATCGCTGACGGCTCAGCCTACTTCGCGCGCTTCCACCAATTCCAGCCAATTGCCCGCAGGATCCTGCAGCGACAGGCTTTCATACCCCACCGCCACCGACTTCTGGCGCACATGCTCGATCTGGCGATCAACCAGTTTGCGCTGCATTTCATCCAGCGACCGGATCTGAATCACCGCCGGCCGATAGTCCTGCCGATGAATCACCGGTTCCTGCAGGCGCAGACGCAAACAATGGGAGTCCGACTGATAAACCCGAATGGGTTCACTTGCATTCGGCTGCTGACAACGGGCAAATTCCAGCAGTTCGACATAAAACTGATCAAGGTGGGATTCCTGGCCCTGCGCCGCGGGCAGATCAACATCAGAAATGGCGATTAAACGCACGGGCAGCGGTTCGGGAATACGAGGCCGACGATCCACCTCTTCATTCATCCGAACCGTACGCGAAGGCTCGAGTTCAATCCTGTGGTCGTGATCATCATCACGGGTCGTCATAGCGCCCATAATACTTCAATTATCGCAGGAATTGAAGAAAATTATTGCCCCTTGCCCTGGCGTCGCGGTTTGCCTGTTTTCGCTTTGGCCGGTCGGCGCGTCGCAACCGATCCAGCTCGGCGTGAAGCGGTTTTGCCAGCGCGGCGCTGCGCGGCTTTGCCGGCTGGGCGCGATTTGGCGGGTTGTCCGTGAGCGCCCGCTTCCGCAATTGATGGCGTATCACGCTTGTCGCCACGACCGCGCAGCAACAACCGGATCGGTACTTCGGCAAATGGCAACAGTTCACGGAACCGGTTGACGATAAAGCGCTGATAGCTGTCAATGACCAGATCCGGTTTGTTGACAAACAGCACAATCGTCGGCGGCGCGCTCTCCACCTGGGTCGCATACAGCACCTTGATGCGGTGCCCCACCGAAGTGCTGGGGGCGTGCTCGGAAAAGATCTGCTTGATGGCCTGATTCAACTGCCCGGTTCCGACACGCAGATGCGCCTGTTTATCCAGATGCTGAGCCAGATCGATCATCGCCTGCACATTGCGGCCATCCTGAGCGGTGATAAAAACGACCGGCGCATAATCCAGCCAGGGCAACTCCTGATCGATGTACTGGCTGAACTCATCCATCAAACGCTGACTTTCAAACGTGGTCTTGCGCTGAACCGCCTGCTTCTGCGCATTGTCCAGCACCAGATCCCATTTATTGACCACGATCATCACCGGCTTGTGCTGCTCACTGATATACTGCGCCAGTTTTTTATCCGGCTCGCTGATATGCTCCACACCATCGAGCATCATCACCACCACATCAGCCCTTCGCACGGAACGCTGGGCGCGGTGAAACGAATAAAACTCGATGTCGTTGGTCACCATATGACGCTTTTTACGCACGCCCGCCGTGTCGATCACCACCAGCGTCTTGCCATCTTTTTCAAAGCGCACATCAACACTGTCGCGCGTGGTTCCCGGCACTTGCGAAACAATCACCCGATCACCGCTACCTTCATAAATCTCGGCAATGCGGTTCACCAGCGTGCTTTTACCCGCATTGCGCTTGCCAACAATCGCCATCAGCAACTGCGGGGCTGGCATTTGCGTCGGCGCATTGGACAGGTCAATCGTCCGGCGAACACTGGCCAGCAATTGATCAAGCCCCCGGCCATGCAGGGCGGACAAACCGATGGGCGTGCCCAGACCAAGACGGGCAAAATCACCCAGAATCACGTCCGCCGCTGGTGAATCCGCCTTGTTGGCAACGATCAATGTCGTCAGTCCGCGCCGGCGCAATAAGCCTGCTATTTCCTCATCGGCACTGGTCAGACCCGTCTGGGCATCGACAATGAAAAGGCACAAATTCGCCCGCATCATCGCCAGCTCGATCTGCCGTTTGATGTGGTCGGTCAGCGCATCAGGATCAACAAACCCATAGCCGCCGGTATCCACAATCTCAACAAATCGATCACCCTGCCCGGCGCCCATGGCAATGGGCAGGTATGAGCTGATCTGGTCGCGCGTCACGCCAGGCATGTCCTGGACAATGCTGATCCGCTTACCCATCAGTGCGTTGAGCAGGGATGACTTGCCGACATTAGGCCGGCCAATAATGGCGATAACCGGAGGTTTCATGATCCGCTTTGGTGAATAATTGGTACAACTTCACAATCTGATTCCGCCCGACAGCATATAGCCCCAGCGCCGCTACAGCCAGTTGGCAGCGCCGCAGCAACGATGATTTAGCCGGCGCGCCAACCCTGCTTTCGCCGGCGCACGGCGAATTATTTTCCGTGTTCGATGGCCATCCGAACAAAGGGATTGATGCGCAGCTGCTCGCCCAGCGTGGTGATATCGCCGTGGCCGGGCAGGAGCTGAGTATCTTCAGGAAGCTGCATTACGCGGCGGATCGACGCTTCCAGATCATCATGGTTGGAATCGGGCAGATCGGTTCGCCCGATGGAATTGGCGATGATCAAATCACCACCGACCAGCACTTTCTGCTGGGGAAAATGATACATCACATGCCCGGGAGCATGGCCCGGCGTATGGATGACCTGCACCTGTAGATTGCCCAACATCAGGAGTTGGCCATCTTCAACATGGGCATCAGCTGCGCGCGGCGGAATATCAAACGGCAGCATGAACGACTGAGCACCAGGGCGCAGCAGCTTGGATTCATCCAGCCGGTGAATTAGAACACGGGCGCCAGGAAAGCGGCGGGTAACCAGGGCATGATCGGCGATGTGGTCAAAATGCCCGTGCGTCAACCAGAGGCCAACCACCTCCCAGTTACGCTGAACCGCAGCATCCAATAGCGCCGCAACGGTATGATCAGGCGCATCAAACAAAACCGCCTGCGCGGTTTGCTCATCAGCGATCAGGTAGCAATTCGTGCCGGCAATACCGCCGGTATCCGGAAGAATGATCATGGCAGCCAATACAATGGTCTGACCCGATGAAAATGGCAACAGCATCGACCAGATTGAGACGAAGAAACAAAATATGTCCTAACTGATTACTTAAAAACTACTTACGTTCATTTTTTGTTATTTTTTTGTTCGATTATTTTTCAATCGATCGAATCAATGGCTTTGGCGTCAACTTTTAATTTTGGTCGGAGCTGAGCACGATGTTGTATTGGTCTGAAGAAATCATATAATACGCAGCTCGACTTAATTTGAGACTTTTTGCATTGGAAATGAGCATCAGTTATGGCACGCTTTGAAGACAGAGACGAGAAATTTCAGAACTTCAACCGCCCCAAGGTGAAGGTCACGCGCATCAGCGCCAGCGGCAAGGTGTACATCGATTATAAAGACACCGAATCGCTCCGAAAGATTGTCAGCAACAATGGCAAAATTCTCAGCCGCAAGCGCACCGGCGCCACCGCGATGGAGCAGCGTGATCTGGCCAGCGCGATCAAACGCGCCCGCTATATGTCGCTGCTGCCGTACATCACAACATCGATTTAATTCCACGATTAAAGTGCGGTGCGCCGGCGACAGACCTGGCACGCAACGGATCGGGAAATAGAACGCAAAGCCTGCGCATGCTCGCAGGCTTTTCTTTTTGCGCCGTCAGCGCCACTCTTTTTCGGGCGTTAATCAACTTCGGGCATTAATCAACCCGACGACGCGTCTGTTCGTAGAGATCGAGATAAAGTTCGGCCATTCGTCGCCCGCCGCGCGGGTGTATGCGCGACAGCCGGAAACCTGCACGCTGATAGTAAAACGCAATCCGGTCTTCCAAGTGCAATGGCGCCTGCAAGACCAGCTTCAACAGGCCAATTTCGCGGGCAAAACTGGCAGCAGCTGCGATCAACCGACCTTCAACGCCGTAGGCCCCCTGCCACGATGGATCAACCCGCAACCAGCAGATTTGTCCGACCTCACGCATGATCTCAACGACCGCAATCGTCCCGACAATCTGCTGATCCTTCACAGCCACCCAGAACTGCTGACGGTTCGCGCTGATCAACTGGCGCAGACGCTCAAACTCCTGCGGGGTGGGTTCAATATGCCCCGGCAGGCGGCCATCATGGAAAAGCTGTTCCATCGCCGGCCCATCATCATCCTGACACGCGCGCACCAGCACCGATTGATCCGATGAATCATCCTGATCCTCTGCTGACGGCGGTTCAATGCCGTATCCGGTTGGTGGGCGCAACTCAATCATTGAGTATTCCTGCTGAATCATGCAAAGTACCACGGGCTTGAGCTGCGCGTAAACGAAATATTGCGACGACAAAGTGCTGCAACAGCCGACAATCGCGTCGAGCATAAAATATTTTGTCAATCAGCGCAGACAAGATCCGCACATGTAAACTGCGTGACGGGCGCGTGATATTCCCGGCGGGCTGCGGATTTTTTTTCTGACAATCTCAGACGTGCAATTCAATCAAGGCTGAATGACCGCTGAGCATGGTGGGCAATTGATTCAGGCAGCGACAATGGCCTTGGGATTCGTTACAGAAACGTCGCTTTTATTGTTGCTGATGACCACGGTTTCCCACAGGTCAATACTCTCAAGCTTGAAGCGATAGTCGATCTGAACCCCGGTCCGATTGACCAGATCGTTCAATGCCAGGTCGCTGCGCCAGCCAAGCTGGGTACACAGAGGGCACAGCCATTTTTCCACCATAGCGATAAAACGATTGGTGCTCTGGAAGTGGTTGACCATGACAATTCGCGCATCGGGTTTGGCAACCCGGCGCGCTTCATGGATCAGGCGGAACGGGTCGCTGACCACGCTGATCACGTGGCTGATGAAAATATGGTCAAATGTGTTGTCGGCGAAGGGCAGCCACAAGGCATCGGACTGAAATACATCAGCATGTTCCAACCCGCGTTCAAGAATCTTCTTGCGCGCCTGGCGCAGCATCCCCGTCGATAAATCCAGACCGATGATCCGCCCGCGGTTGGGGTAATAGTTCAGCGATACACCCGTCCCGATTCCAAGGTCCAGCACCCGATCGGTCGCTTTGATGTTCATATGCTCGATCGCCCGGGCGATGCGGCGACGAACCAACCGGCCAAAGGTCGCGTCATAAAACAACGAATGAATATCGTAGATTTTTTTAGTACTGGCTTCCTGCATGATCTAATTTTCCACTACGGACTACTGAACCAACCCGTATAAAATACGTCCGCCCGCTCGGGATTGGAAGCAGATATTCTTCGATTTTTATCGCACCGACCCCTGCCGGCCATGTCATCTTAGTGATGCTGACCTGCCCATGAAAAAACCCGGAATCATTCCATTCCGGGTTTATGTGGGTTCACGGTAAGCCAAGGGCACGCTTTTACGCCCGGCGGCGACGCCTGAGCAATGCCAGCCCGCCCAAGCCCGCCAAGGCTAGGGATGACGGTTCCGGCACCTCGTTGGAGTTGTAAATGCCCCGGATCTCAACGACCAGGTCGTTGTAGTCCCAGTCGCCATCGTCATACCAGTGGACGTTGCCATCTTCCATCTGGTCTTCCCAGAACAGCAGGAACGTCTTTTCCTCCCCGGTCGGTGGGGGCACTTCACTGATGGGAACTTCCTTGGCATTGCCTCCGCCTTCACCATCGGTGATGGAAGACGCCATGCTGAACGCCACCTTTTTCGGGCCTTGATCCAGCTGAATAACCTTATAGGTGATCAGATGATCCAGTCCATCGCGGTTACGGCTGGGATCGGAGCTGAACAGACCATTGTCACGCCCGCGTACCCAGTTGAAAACTTCCCCATCCAGATTGGGCATGACCGCAACTTCGTTCAGTGGCGAATACCCCGGCCCGTAGTTCTGCCAGGTGACATCCAGCAGCTTGTTGTAGTCCGGGTCATCGATCAACCCGCTGCCGGTCAGGCTGTAACCAAACGACTGCTCATAATCGGCAAACCGATAACGCGCCGTCACGTTGGAGAAATTGCCATACCATTCCTGGTCGGCATAGTCATAGATCGACGGGGTTGAGGAGAACGACGCTTCGCCAATTCGGGCAGCAGCAACACCGGCACTTGGAGCCAGTGCATCAGGAATGCGCTGGATGTAGTAGCTGCCGTTGGTAAAGTCCAGCCCCACCGGTGTGAAATCGCCGCCGTACAGCAAATCCAGAATCTGCTTGTGCGTCTTTTCCCCGTCGCGCGGCGTGTCAACAAAATTGCGGCCCGTAAAAATGGCGTCGCCGATGACCGTGTCCGTGGGAATCGGCGTCGGTGATGCCAAGGCAGCCTGGGCTGCAACTGAAACCGCCGCACCAGCCAATGCCATCAACGACAAGCCACGATGGGCTTCATACCCTTTACCGGAACTCATGAGCCTCTCCTCTCGCAAAAGCAGACTCTGCTTTTTAACGTTCTCTGCGACTGAGCGCCTCTCACAGCATTCAGGCAGAATGAAATCTCTCTAACGCTAAGCGCCTCTCACAACGCTCAGATAGATTGTGATTTAATATACACACTTATTGAAACGAAATACAACAAAATTGTTTATTCTTCCTAATTTCGTCGCCATAGCCTGTCAAAATAGGCAGCTAGTCCGGCTTTGACCGTTTACGGTATCTCCCCTTTTCACTGATTTTCACATTTGTTTACCTGTATCGATCGCGCGGTATCTTATGTCCAGAACATCCAGCCGGAATTGCATCTGCCGCATCCGCTGACAAAAATCGGCCAGATTGCGCCGCTGGTCCTGCGACCACGCCACTTCAGACAAGGCGCTCAGCCGTGGAAACATCATGTACTGCAGATGTTTCGGATCAGCGATACATTCCGTCCAGATATTGCCTTGCAAACCCAGCACATGCTTGCGCTGCTGCTCGTTCAGCTCGGCTGGCACAGGTTCAAATGTATAAGTCTGCTCCAAAGTCAGAACATCCTCCCAAACGGCCATCGGCTCAAACTTTTTATCCTGACTCTGGTGGAAATTCAGATAACAACGTTTGTGGGGCGTCATCACCACGTCATGGCCCATCTGCGCCGCCTCGATCCCACCTTCAACGCCACGCCAGCTCATGACCGTGGCATTGGCCGCCAGACCACCTTCGAGTATTTCATCCCATCCAATCAGTCGTTTGCCCAAACCATCCAGATGACGCTCGATGCGTTTGATGAAATAGCTTTGTAATTCATCTTCGTCTTTCAGACCTTGGCTGGTGATACGCGCCTGACATTTCGGACAGGCTTTCCAACGCTTTTTGGGACATTCGTCGCCACCGATATGGATGTACGGCCCGGGGAACAACTGCGCAACTTCATCCAGCACCTGCTCCAGCAACTCGAACGTCGCTTCATTGCCGGCACAAAATACGTCTTCCGCAATTCCACTGAACATCTGAATATCAAACGGCCCGTCCGTACAGCCATATTCCGGGTAGACATGCAGAACCGCCAGGGCGTGCCCCGGCATTTCAATTTCGGGGACAATCGTAATTTGCCGCTGACGGGCATAATCAACAACGTCCCGGATCTGCTGCTGAGTGTAGTATCCGCCGTAACGTCCGCGCTGGTCGTACGCGGTGGTTGCATCGGCAACCAGACCAAACCCCACACCAGCCCGCCAGGCTCCGTCTTCGGTCAGACGTGGATAGCGATAAATCTGAATCCGCCAGCCAGCATCATCCGTCAAATGCCAGTGAAACACGTTCAACTTATGCAGCGCCATAACATCGAGAAACTGCTTGATCTGCTCAACATTGAAAAAATGCCGACTGACATCAAGCATCGCCCCGCGCCACGAAAAACGCGGCCAATCCACAATCGTCTGATTGGCAATTTCCAGCATCGCGCCTGTCGCGCCGGCCGCTGGTGTCTGATGCCTGCCCTGCAGAGACTGAACCGGCAATAATTGCACCAGACTCTGAAGCGCATAAAAAAGCCCCGCTTCGGTCGGAGCGGACAGACTGACACGCTCGCAAGTCACTTCCAGCTTGTACCCCTCCCGCCCCAGACGCGCATCGTCATCGGCAATACTCAGCATAATTTGACGGCCCTCTGCTGCACCGGTTGGCTTGACCGCCAGCACCAGACCCGCAAACTGTTTCAAACGATCAGCCAGCATTCTGGCCAGGGCACCCGTTGACGGGGCAAAGGTGATACAAACACTCGCGTCCAGACGAAAGACACCGGCGCGAAGACAAATCTCCCGCGGGATCGGGATAATCGATGTTTGAGGCATGTCTGCCGTGATAGTCATTGCTTTATTTTAACGTTTTAACCAAGGATAGACTAGCTTATTTTCCGTGGTACACTCAGCCTGCAGATTATCACCGCGCAACGCTGTGGCAATCGCCGCATGACGGCAACTCAGTAGTTGAAGATTTGCCTCCGGTTTGATCCTCGCTGCCGCAACGTGTACACTGACCGGTCTTGATTCTTGATTTTCAGTGGAGAAGCATTTGGCCAAGAGCGAACCAATTGAGGTTGAAGCGACTGTCACGTTGGCACTGCCCAACGCGATGTTCAAGCTTCGCCTGGACAACAGCGAGCGCGAAATCCTGGGCATCGTCTCCGGCAAGATGCGCAAACATTTCATCCGCATCCTGCCCGGCGACCGCGTCCGCGTGGAACTTTCCCCCTACGATCTGACCAAGGGACGTATCGTCTTCCGGCAGAAATAATTCCCCCTCCCTTGCATCCACTCTTGCAACTGATGGACAACCGCTGGCATGTGCGCGCCCGCTGCAATCGGCGCGCAGCCGCACCGCAGGGATAATCCTGCCTGCACGAATACCTCTGTTGCGGCTCAGCCCTGCCGTCGCCCGGCCAACAAGACCCCAGCGCCAACCAGCAGAACCATCAGTGACGATGGTTCGGGTACAACCGTGCCGGCCAGTTCCAGCATCGCCAGACCATCATTGTTATCCAGATTCAAATAACTCAGCACCGAACCAAGCTCATCGATCCCCGGCAGCGGCGAACCACGATAGATCGTCGAGTACAACACCAGACCGGCCAGCAACGAACCGCGATTGTTAGCGTGATACAAATCACCGTTATACAAATCCGACGTCCAGTTTCCGCTGGCAAAACCATCCCCCACTGGCGCAAAACGCGCAATGGCCTGCCCGATGGCTGTGTTGATGTCGCCTTGCGCCAAGGAATAACCCTCAGCCACTTCCTGCTGCATGGCTAGGGGATTGGCAAATGAATCGGGGTAAAACGAATGCCCCTGCGCCCGCGCCCAGGTTTCAAACAACACCGGCACTGCGCCTGAACTATGATTGCGCACCAGACCGCTCAGCGTCACCGCGTTATTGCGAAAGCCGCTGACATTGCCCAGATGCGTCGCTTCAGTGCTGTATCCCTGAATTACAAACGCATCCCAATTCTGCCCTGGCGCCAGCGAGCCTTGAATCACGCTGCTGCTCCCATCGTTGTTCACTTTGTTGATCTGGTCATTCAAGCTCCAACCATCATTGGCCTGCCTGACCACCGTCGGGGCGGGGTGTCCGGCAGCTTCCGCAATTTTGCCAACGATCGATGGAACATCTTCTCCATCATTCCCCTTGGTAAAGCTGTTGCCGAAGAACAGCAGATTCAGCGCCTCCTCCGCCTGGGCATTATTGGCAGAGAACATTCCAAACAAAACCATCACCGCCATGAAGTGTGAGAAAAAACGCATCGTCACTCCTATATTGTCTTAAAAGATGTTTGCTAAGCTCGCGTTGCATGATCGATTCAGGGCGCAAGCTGGGTATCGCAGGCCATTGCACTGAAGAAATGGCCTGAAAATCACCACGCACTCAATCAATGAAGATTGGCTGTTTATCGGGACGCACGGCGGCGGGACAACAGCGCCAGCCCGCCCAGACTGAGCAAACTCAGGCTGACGGGTTCGGGAACTGCCACAAGCTCCATGACACCAAGATAGTAAAACCCTGATCCATTGGTGTTATTCGGCCCGGGATCGATCTTGATCGTGATCTCTCCGTTGGCGTCACTGAAAAAATTGGTCAAGGAAGTGATATTGCCACTGTTGTTGGCCGCATTCAGATAGGCGCTGGTTGTCGTAGCCCCTGCCACTTCATACTCCGTCTCCCGGTTATCACTGACGCCCATTCGACTGGCAAAAAAGTACAGATCATACGCCTGGGATGAATCCAAACCTTTCAGCGTCAGCCGGACAGATTCAACGGTAAGACCGCCGAATTGCGCTGTACTGCCAAAAAGCGAATCGCGCGTTGCTGAAACTGGATAACCCCGGGCAGCCGCCTGGCCATCAGGCGATGTCGCGCCGTCAATATTCCTGCCCGAAAAACCAACTTTATCCGTAACCGAAGCATCATTGCTGATAAACAGATCAATGCCGGTACTGCTGCCCGTTGTATCCTTCAGGCCCATGCCGTTAACAGGGCCAGCCGAATTGTAGTGGTTGACATTATTCCACGACCGCCCCCAGCTATCAGTGCCGGTGTAGTTTTGATCATCGCTGAAATCGATCAAAACCGTCGCGCCGCTGGCAGCGCCCGCGGAAAACAATGCGCCGGAAACACCCAGCGCCAGCGCAACGAAATGAGAAGAGAGATTCATACTGACCTCCGAAAAAAAGAAATAAAGAGAGAGAAAAACTTAAGAGCTGGTGAGTAATGCAGACTGGCGTGAAACGCCCAGGATTGACCTTACGGTAAGACTTGATCGGGGCTTCCTCGCGGAAAACCACACGACGTGCCAAGCACTAAAGCAGTATTGCTCATATTTGCAAAAAGTCAATTAAATTTTGATTATTTTCATACGATTTCATGCTGGAAAATTATCAATTTTTGTTGGTTGCCAACGAGGCTGCTGCCAATAGTTCAACCCTGCAAAGCAATTCCGTTTATTCCGTCAAATTTGGCGCACCGGCATCAAAATCAACCGGCGCTGATCTGTTCAACCATCTTCCGATCCTGTAATTCAATTTGACCCCTGCGGCATCACCGGGCTAATCATGCTACAATCCCGGTCTATGCGACTGTTTATCGTCGTCAATCATGACAAACCCCAGGTGCGGGCTGCCCTTGATGAAATGTTGCCCTGGATTAAAAAACACGCGGACGTGATCGATATTGATGGTCAGACCGACAAGGACCTGTCCACCGTCGATGCCGATGTGATTCTGGTCATGGGGGGCGATGGAACCCTGCTCTCAGCCGCGCGTCGCCTGCAGGGTAGGCCGATTCCCCTGTTGGGTGTCAACTTCGGCAAACTGGGATTTCTTTCCAGCTTCAGTGTCTCGGACTTTCAACGACACTTCGACAAACTGCTGACCGGCGAGCTGCCTATGCGAGCGCGGCTGATGCTGGAGGCTTCGGTCATCTCGGCTGATGTGACCTGCCGCTATACCGATCCGCAGGATGTCGCTGCCCAACGCCGATTCACCGCCACCGCCTTGAATGATGCGGTTATCACGGCTGGCTCACCGTTTCATATGATTGAAATGAACCTCAGCGCCGATGGCCAGACCAGTGTGCGCTTTTTTGGTGATGGTGTGATCGTGGCCACCCCCTCGGGTTCGACCGCGTACAACATCAGCGCCGGTGGCCCGATCATTCAACCGGGGGTCGATGGGTTTTGCATCACGCCCATCTGCCCGCACAGTCTGTCATTCCGGCCGGTCGTCGTCAGTTCGCAAAGCACCATTCTGATCACCGTGCTGGCAGCTAACAAAGGCACGACACTTTTCTGTGACGGCCAGGTTACGTCCAAACTGCAGCGTGGCGACACCATTGTTGTTCGCCGTGACCCGCACACTGTGACGTTGATCGAAAACCCCGACGTGCGCGGTTTTCATACGCTGGCCCAGAAGCTGCACTGGGCCATTGGCCCGCGCTATAACTCCTGACTATGTGCCCACGGCAGATCAACCGATGGCTGACACTTTTTTCATGCTGCAAGTGAAAGTCGTGCCGGGTTCTTCCCGCGATCAAGTCGCTGGACGCTGGGGCGAAGGGATCAAGGTGCGCGTCGCCGCACCGCCGGACAAGGGCCGGGCGAACCAGGCGGTCATCCAGATATTAGCTCAGTGGCTGGGGGTCAAACCGGCGCAGGTGAAGTTGATCCGTGGGCAGACCAACCCGCTGAAAACATTCCGTATTTCAGGTCTGGACGAATCGATACTGCGCAATCAGTTGGCGCTGCTGGATTAAGCATGTCCGGCTTTTCCCTGAACGCACCGAACCGTTGGTTGGCTGGCTGGCTGGCTGGCAAAGTTGGCCGTACCCGCGAGGCTGGCCGGCATCTGCGCGATTTCCCCCGCGTCCGCAGAGCGGGCTTGGTCTTACGGTCGGGCCATGCACGTCGTTACCGTTTCGGCATGACTGATGCAATTGCGCCCGCGCTCCTTGGCGGTGTACAACGCGGCATCGGCACTGGCGATTAATTCATCCGCGTGCGCAGGTCGAATGGTGCGCATCGAACTGATCCCGATGGACATGGTCACACCCGAACTGCGATTAAGAAATCGAGCCGTGCTTTGGGCAAACTCGCTGCTGATACGCTGCGCCACCGCCGTCGCCTGTTCGGTGTCAGCCACCGGCAGCAACAATACAAACTCATCACCACCATAACGGGCTGCCACGTCCATCTTACGCATGTTGGCACTGATCGCCTTGCCCGCCATCTGCAGCAGCTGATCCCCCACCTGATGCCCGTAACCATCATTGAGCTGTTTATAACCGTCCAGATCGATCATCACGCAACTCAAATCCTTATCGTAACGATCCGCCTCGGCAAAGAGCTGGTCGATCACCTGGCTGAAATAACGCCGATTGTGCAACTTGGTCAGGGGATCCGTCGCTGCCATTTCCTCCAGCAGTTGCAACGAACTTTCCAATTGGGTGTTTTTGGACCGCACTTCAAACAGCGCCGCTTCCAGCTCCTGGCGCAATAGATCGTTTTCACGCTTGATGCGGGCAACGATCAGGTTTTTTTCAACCACCAGGGCAATGGTCTGGAGGTAATCGCCTGATTTGACAATGTAGTCCGTCGCCCCTTTGTTGATCGACTGAGCGGCGATATGCCCGACGTTTTCACCCGTCACCATGATGATCGGCGTGCGGCAAACCGCCTGCAGCGATTCCAGCAACTCCAGACCGTTGCAGTCAGGTAAATTATAATCCGCCAGAATCAGGTCAAAGTTGGACAGATCCAGCTTCAAGGCATCGCGGCCGGTTCCCGCCCCGCTCACGACCCCCGCGCCAAAATGATCTTCCAGCATCTCACCCATCAACTGGCGTTGATCGATGTCGTCTTCGATGATTAACAATCTGAGGTTCTGCACGTTTCTCTCACCCTGTTCCGGCCTCGGATACTCATCCTGTTCATGACCTACGATTCATTGCCCTGCCTGGTCAAGAAATAATTCTCGCTGCGGCGATTGGCCTGACCCCATCACGCCCGGCGCGTTAGCGTCGGGCTGAGTGCGAGGGCAGGTGATGCGACGGATATTGATGAATCGTCAACCAGTAGTTCGTGCTGGTCAGAACCGTGCGCAGCATCTGCTCGGCATTGGACGGTTTGACCGTGTAACTATTGGCGCCGTTGGCCCGGGCCATCTGCATCTGCCCTTCATCAACAACCCCGGTCATCATCACCACCGGAATATCCTGCAAATCCGGATCAGACCGAATCGCCCGCAAAGTCTGCTGACCATTCATCTCCGGCATTTCAATATCCAGATAGATCAACCCCGGACGCGCCACATCCGACCACGGCCCGTGCTGTTGAAGGATTTCCATCGCCTCACGACCGTTGGCGGCTTCGAGCACATGATTATGAATTTTTAATTCATTAATGGCGTCGCGCAAGATCATGCGGCAATCCGGATCGTCATCCACCAGCAGAATTGTGATCGGTTGATCCTGATCCATCATCATAGAACACCTCGTGAGGCACGCCGTCAATCAGGCGTACCTGTGATGTGTCATCGGCTAAACAATTGACGTGATTTGGTGTCGATGCCCCCAAGCCATCGCCCGATAATCTTCGTGCTGGTTTCGACCGCCCAACGACCTGCCTGACGACCGCAGGATCATCACTGATCCCCAGGAGACCCTTATTGACCGCTCACCACGATCGTGCCTTTTTCGCGGGGATGATAAGAGCAGCCATACTCATATTTCCCGCTGCGGCTAAAGCGATATGAATAAGTGCCACCGGCTGATAAATTCCCCGATTTGAACGTCCCGTCCGTGCTGACCACATTGTGGTCGCGTTCATCGCGGTTGGTCCAGACCACCGTATCATCCACTGCGATCGTCAGCGCAGCTGGTGTAAAGCTCATGTCCGCAATACTGACGCTGTGTACCCGGGCGGCCCCGACAGCCAGGTAAAGCCCCACCCCCCCGAGCATCAATCCGGCGGCGACCAATAAACTTTTTTGCTTCATCTTGTCCACGGTTTTACAGTACCTTGTGTCAATAATGCCGGCCGATCCGACGATCCACTGTCCTAACTCATTCGTCTGGCGGTGACTTGAACTAAAGATATTTTAGCCGCTGTTCATGACTGATGCTGGATAAAAAATTATCACAGGACCCCGCACTATGAAAGAAAAACTCATCCGCGACCCTGTGCATGATGTCATTGTTCTGCGTCTGGATGACCCGGGCGAGGCGCTGCTGTTTAATCTGATCAACGCCCGCGAATTCCAGCGTCTGCGCCGAATCCGCCAACTTGGGCTGGCCTGCCTGACCTATCCGGGCGCTGAACATACCCGCTACAGTCACTCGCTGGGCGTGATGCAGACCGCCCGTCGCATTCTCAACCGCCTGAGCCGTCAGGTGCGCATCGACCCCTATCAGCGTATCGCCTGCCTGGCCGCAGCATTGCTCCATGATCTGGGGCACGGGCCATTCAGCCATGTTTTTGAACGTATCAGCGGCGTCCATCACGAAAGCTTCACTCGGCGTATCATTCTGGATCAGCAAAGTGAAGTTCATCAGTTACTCCAGACTTTTGATCCCGACCTGCCGCAACTGGTCCAATCGCTGCTGCAGCGCGATCATCAGTCCTCTTGGATGCACGATCTCTTGAACAGTCAGCTCGATGCCGACCGCTTCGACTATCTTCTGCGTGACAACCTCATGAGCGGCAGCCGCTATGGTCACTTCGATCTGCGCTGGCTGGTGCAGCATCTGGTGATCGACCCATCCACCAATCGCCTGGCCGTCACCCACAAGGGGATCAGCGCCGTCGAAACGTATCTTCAGGCGCGTTACCACATGTACCGAAACGTCTATTTTCATAAGGTTGTGCGCAGTGCTGAAGGTATGGTGCAATTAACCCTGCAACGGGCGCGACTGCTGGCGGTGCAGGAACGACTCGCCTGGCCGCGCCGTGAAGAGCCGGTCTATAAAGCCCTTCTGGGCCAGCAATTAACGATTGATGAATTTATCGACCTTGACGACATTGCCATCATGCACTGTTTCAAACTCTGGGCCGACAGCGACGATGCCATTCTGGCTGATCTTTGCCATGGGCTGCTCTACCGTCATCTGTTCAAAAGCCACGACCTGACTCATCTGGAAGATCAGGCTCAAGCCACGGAACTGCGCCAAGCAGCGGCTGAAGCCATTCTCGTGGCTGGCGGCGACCCCACCTACGCCATGTTCTACGACGAACCCGCCGACACCCCCTACACGCCATACCCAGACCGCAACGACAACGACGCCCAGCCGATTTTCATCCTTCTACCCAACGGACAACAATCCGACTTTGACTCGCTCTCCCCGCTGGGCCGGGTACTGGAGAAACAACTGATGTTCAGGCGAATCCATTTTTCGGCGGAATATCGCGAATTGATTACCTCCATCTTTTAGCATCGCCACCGGTTGCGCCTGTTTTACGCCCCTTTTTCAATGCCCAAAACTGATGAACATGGTACGATAGCGACAACTGAGGGCGCTACTTTATGACTCAACTCAAAACCGGCAGCGATCTGATCCCCTCCGCTCGGCTCGAGAACGGCACTTTGTTTGCCAGCATCAATGGGGAAATCAATCTCTACAACACACCCGATATGCGAACCATCCTGCTGCACCTGATGCAGCAACATCCGATCAAAAATCTGGCCTTGAATCTTTCGCATGTCGCGTATGTGGATAGCAGTGCCATCGCGATATTCGTCGAACTTTTGCAAAAAACCCGTAAAGCCGGTGGCCTGGTCTATCTGATCGGAATACAACCTCGCGTGCGTGGGCTGCTGGAAATCGTTCGGCTGGACAAGCTTTTCAAAATTGTCGCCAGCGAATCCGACATTGCCGCCTGACGCCCATTCCGGCCCCATTACCCCGCGTCATCGCCCGAAAGCTCTGTCTCGCACGGGTGATGATTCGCAGCCGACTGCCCGCCAACAAAAACTGTATAACAGCGGCGCGCGCGTCCGATAAATAAACCATGCGCGCGGCGCGGCTTCCGTTTCTGGCGATTGGACAGGCTGCCATCGAGTTTCTACAGCTCGTCGGCGGCGTCGGTTTCCTGCTGTTTGACGCGATGCGCCAACTGCGGCGCACCCTCATCGCCCGTCGCGGCCGTCGATTAAGCTGGTCCAACCTCTGGGCCCAGATGAACCGCGTGGGCATTAAAAGCATCCCCATCGTTTCCTTGGTGCTGTTCTGCATCGGCGCGATTCTGGCTTTGCAAATGGCGCCGATTCTGGAAACATTCGGCATGATCTCCAGCGTCGCCGACATTATCTCCGTGGCGATTTTTCGCGAGCTGGGGCCTCTGGTCAGCGCGATCGTCCTGACCGGCTTTGCCGGGGCTTCCATCGCCGCCGAGCTGGGAACAATGGTTGTCAGCGAAGAAGTCGAAGCGCTGGAGGCACAGGCGATCAGCCCGATCCGCTTCCTGGTCGTGCCGCGCGTACTGGCGACCACCATCATGATGATCTGCATTACCGTCGTCGGCGATTTGATGGGAATTTTTGGCGGGCTGACCGTCTCGCAGATTTTTCTGGGTGTCGGATACAAGCAGTACCAGACACGCACATTCGATATTCTTCAGTTGCGCGATTTTATGACCGGACTGATCAAGGCCGGCGTCTTCGGCGTGTTGATCAGCGCCCTGGCGTGTTATCTGGGCTTGAGCGTGCGCGGCGGCGCCCAGGGTGTCGGGCTGGCGACGACGCGAACCGTCGTACTCACCATCGTCGCGTTGATCGCCGTCGATCTGCTGTTTACCGCGGTGTTCTACGGTCTGGGTCTGTAAGCCGATGATTTTGTCCATGCTGAAACGTCATGCCTGATAACATCGCCATCAAAGTTCTGGATGTGACCAAACGATTCAACGGTCGGGTCGTGCTGGACGCCATCCGGCTGGATGTGATTCGCGGCCAGACGCTGGTGATTCTGGGAGGATCAGGTTCCGGCAAGAGCACCCTGCTGCGATTGATGATCGGCAATGAACAAGCCGACAGCGGGAGAATCATGATTGGCGGCAAAGACCTGCGCGCGATGAATGAGGCGGAGCTGACCCGCTATCGCAATAACATCGGCGTCCTGTTTCAAAGCGGGGCCTTGTTCAATTCGATGACCATTGCTGACAACGTCGCCCTGCCGCTGCGCCAGCATACGGATCTGCCCGAGCATACCATTGCGATCATGGTCAAGATCAAGTTGGAATTGATGGGCCTGCGCGAACACGCCGACAAAATGCCGGCTGAATTATCCGGCGGCATGAAAAAAAGGGCTGGTCTGGCCCGTGCCATTGCGCTGGATCCCAAGATATTGTTTTACGATGAACCATCCGCCGGGCTTGATCCGGTCACCAGTGCCCAGATCGATCAGCTCATTATCGATCTGAATCGCAAGCTGGGTGTCACCAGCGTGGTCGTCACGCACGAAATGGATTCAGCGTTTCGTATCGGCGACCGCATGGTTCTGCTGGATCGCGGCAAGTTCATTGTTTCCGGAACCGCCCAGGAGCTGCGCGAAAGCACCGATCCGCTGGTTCACCAATTCGTTTATGGCTTGACTGAGGGGCCACTGACTGACCGTCGCCGTGACGATGGGTATGAACATGATCTGCTGGACAGTTAGATCAATCACCTGGAGCGAATTACGGTAATCGCCTGACAGGCTGCATCGAAACCATTTGAAATTAAACCTGTGTAATCACCATGAACAACGAGCGCAACGCCCTTAAAGCCGGTCTTTTCATCATCGCCAGCCTGGGGCTGATTCTGGCGGTGATCTTCTCGATCCGTGGCGTCGGGCAGTTGCTCGATCGCCAGCGTCATCTGATCGTCACGTTCGATCTGGCTGATGACATCGGCGGATTAAGAATCGGCGATGAAGTCCGCATCGGCGGCTACATGGTGGGTATGGTCAAAAACATCACCCTGGATACCGAACAAACCACGCCACATCTGCAGGTATTGATCGGGCTGCCAGCGCGCTATGAGATTCACGCCAATGCCGACGTGCGTATTCAATCGAGCGTCACCGGTGTCAGTGTGTTGAACTTTGAATCGCTGGGAACCGGCGCGCTGCTGGACAATAATGGCAGTATCCGTGGCCAAGCCAGCACCCTGACCCAACTGGCTGTGATGGTCAGCGACGTGACACCACGTTTCAAATCCATCGCCGCCAATCTGGAACAGGCGACCAGCCGGTTCGCCTCCAGCACCTTGGATAAAACCGAAACAACGATCGATAAAATCGCGACTCTGGCCGATGAAGGATCAGCCCTGGCGGTTCTGGCCGGCAAACAGATCAACCCTGATCTTCCAGCCACGATCGGCCATGCCGCCCGGGGCATGATGCAGGAGATTGAGGATGTGATTGGTCAAAGCAAGGGCGATTTGCGCACCAGCATCGCCAATATCGCGGCCGCCACCGATGCCCTGCGGCAGAAAACGCCCGAAATTCTCGAACATTTCGATCAATTGCTCGCCGGTGTGCAAAAGACGGTCGATGGCGTGAACGCCTCGCTGGATGATATTCAGAAAACGGTCGTCAATACCCGCGAGCTGACCGCCGCTGCCCGTGAGTTGTTGACAAGCAATCGCAGCCGGATCGACAACATGATTATCGCCCTGAGAAAAACCGGCGATAATCTGAAAAACGCCAGCGCTGAAATTCGTCGCAGCCCGTGGCGCCTGTTGTATAAACCCGCTGCTGGAGAAATGGCCAACCTGAATCTGTTTGATTCCGCCCGCGCCTTTGCGGAAGGGGCTGGTGAATTGTCCGATGCCACGCAAGCGCTGCGCGATGCGTTGCAAAGCGGTCAGATCGACCCGGATCAACTCAAGACGATGCTCGAGCAGCTCGACCATAGTTTCAACCAGTTCAACACGGTCGAGAACAAACTCTGGCAGCAGGTCAAACAATAGAAATCCCGCAGCAGCACTCAGGGGCGCGGCAACGTGGTGGCTGGCGTTTTATTGCGCTGGCTGTGCCAAAAAGCGTTTATCATGATCACGATAAACAAAATCCCCCCCACCAGCGCCAGCAATCCGCCCACGCCGACAATCGCCAGACCAATGCGTTCTGCCGTATCCAGCACCCGTTGCTCCGAACCATAGGTCTTGCGCGGCGCGTTACCCAATGTGCCCGCCACCGCCAGCCCCAGCACAAACAGCATCTGCCCGATTGCGTAAATCAGCGGCTGCCAGCGCGCCAAGCGCGGCCAGGCAATGGTCAGACCCAGTCGCGGCAGCAGGATCATCATCACTGTCATATAGGCGATGGTCACCGCCCCGATATTGGCGTGATAATGGGCCGGCGTGAGGGTTGTATCGGCCACAATCATCGCCCCCAGGACAAACCCGACCAGGGTCAGGATCACGCTGCTGATCAGCCCGCCCAGCGCGGGGCTTTGCAGATGCCATCGCACCATCGGCATGCGATGTCGTACTGCCATGATTCCCAGCCCGATCAGAATGAGCGCGGCTGGAAACAAACCATACTGCATCATGCGCGTGAACCAGATTTCCGGGTAACCGCCAAACGTCAACCATGGCGCCGGCAACACCGGCAACACGATCAGCGCGCACAAGATCAGCGCGCCGATGCGCCCCAGAACCGGCTGGTCTGTTAAATGCTCCAGCAGAATCATCCATGCCCCCAGCATGCCCAGGGCACTGGCAGCCTGCAGCACATGACCGCCGCCCCAGAAAATATATTCGTAATAGGCAACCGGATTCATGTTCGGTACATGATTGACCAGTGCGCCAACCATCGTCACCAGCGCAAGCATGAACACCACCGCGCCAGACCGTAGCGCAACGCGCACGCCAGGCGATAAGGGTGAATCGAACCGGCCTGCCCCAATCAGGCGTAAATCCAGAAACTGCAACAGGACGCCGCTGATAAAAATGATCCAGCCCGCCAGGAAAACCGGATGATCCAGCACCGGCACATAATTGGAAAGAATGGGCGTGGCTGACCTGGAAAAAACCGGAATCACCTGCAGAACCACCCCGACCGCCGCCACCACAACCGCCAGCCGTGACCAGTTCCAGCAGCGCCGACCGGGCAACAGACAGAAAAATCCCGCCAGGCTGGAGAAGAACCAAACACTGATCGCCAGATTGACATGCACCACCAGGCTGCGGCGGGCCAGTTCAGCATCGGGAATGATGATCGCACCGATATTGGGTATCCGCCCGATGACCAGCACCAGCGAAAACGCCCCCGCCACCGCCAGCGAAACAACCGCCAAAACAAACCACCAGACCGCATCACCGGAGGCTGATCCCTGGCTGGCGTGCGGCAATGACGGGGATAAAGTCTCCATTTTGACAGATGAAAGGGGCTGGCGCATTGGTGATTCGCTAACAATTTTTTCGCCCAGGTGAATGCAAGGCATTGCCTTTAGGCGTAGTAAGTCTATAACCCTTTTCCCCGTGGCAGTAGCAACACTGGAAAATCTCGTAAAAATATTCGGCGACCGGACGATCTTCAATCGTCTGTCGCTGCAAATCGACCGTGGCGAGCGCGTCGGGCTTATTGGCGACAACGGCGCGGGCAAAAGCACGTTGTTTCGCATGCTCAGCGGTCAGATGCAACCTGACAGCGGCGTTGTCGCGGTCAGTCGTTCGGTCAAAGTCGGCTACCTGCAGCAAGACCCGGTCTTTGATCATGACAATACCGTCATTGACGAAGCGGAGAAAGCCTTCGAGCAACTACACGCCTTATCGCAGCAATTGCGCGATCTGGAACTGGCGATGGCCAGCCAGCAAGGCGATGAGTTGGAACGCACGCTGGAGCGCTACCAGAAAACCCAGCATGATTTCGACATCGCCGGTGGTTACGCCTGGCGGCATCGCCTGGAAGCCACGCTCAATGGCGTTGGTCTGGAACCGACCATCTGGCAGCAACCCGTTGGCACGTTGTCCGGTGGGCAGCGCTCGCGGCTGGCGCTGGCCAAGTTGCTGATCGGTCAGCCCGATCTTCTTCTGCTGGACGAACCGACCAACCATCTGGATCTGGCCGCCATTGAATGGCTGGAAAATTATCTGGGCAATTTCAGCGGCGCGGTCATTCTGATCAGCCACGACCGCTACCTACTCGACCGACTGTGCACGCGCATCGCCTGGTTGAATCAGGGAATCATCCGCAGTTACCCCGGCAATTACACCGCCTTTACCCAGCAGCGCCAGTTGCAGGAACTCAGCCAGCAACGCGCCTTTGAACAGCAACAGGCCGATATCGACAAGCAGCAGGAATATATCCGCCGGTTCAGTGCCGGCCAGCGCGCCCGTCAGGCCAAGGGGCGCAGCAAGCGCCTGACGCGCCTGATGGCCAGTGATCAGATTATTTCCGCCGTCGGTACGCAAAAACATATTCATCTGTCACTCAACACCGATCAACGGGCGGGTGATCAGGTTCTGCGCGTCAGAAATCTGTCCAAACGCTACGGCCGTCATCAGCTCTGGCAGGCGGTCAAATTCGATCTCACCCGCGGACAGCGCGTCGGAATCATCGGCCCCAATGGATCGGGCAAGACGACCCTGTTGGAAATACTGCTGGGCAACCGTGATGCCGACAGCGGCGATATCCGTTGGGGCGCCAATCTGAACATCGGTTATTACGATCAGCATCAGGCCGATCTGGATGAGCAGTCAACCGTTTTTGAACAAGTGATGGGGGATCGCTTGCTGGCCCCCCAGAGTGTGCGCGACCTGCTAACGATGCTGCTGTTTCATGGCGACGACATTCACAAACCCATTCACCTCCTTTCCGGTGGCGAACGGGCGCGCGTGCAACTGGCTGAGTTGTTGCTGGATCAGCCCAACGTTCTGCTGCTGGATGAACCGACCAATCATCTGGATATCGCGTCGTGCGAAGCACTGGAAAATACGTTGCGCACGTTCCCGGGCACTATTTTATGTGTCAGCCACGACCGTTATTTTCTGAACCGCATCGCCCAGCGGTTGTTGATTCTTCAACCGCCTCATCTGGTGGATTTTACCGGCAGTTTTGACGACTGGCAGCGGCGCCTGCAACAACAGCAACCGGTTGAAGTTCCGATCCCAGCCAACAATGCCAAATCCGCCGGCTCCATCAACACCAAATCGACGACGGCCTCCGCCCGTTCAACCTCCAAGCGCAAAGACAACCCCTACGCCCGCCCCTTCGGGAAATTATCGCTGGTGGAACTGGAACATCAGATCACCGAGACGGAAATCGCGGTGGCTCAGGCGCAGATGGCGTTCGCCAGTCAGACGATGAAAGACCCCGCCCAATCCAAGGCCCTGTCAGCCGAATATGAAACCTTGACCAAAAAGCTCGAGCAGCTTGAAGCTGAATACTTTGCCCGTGAGGAGATGTAGTTTTTCCCCGGCCAATAAGACTTTTTTGCAGTTCGCCCGGCCGAGACAGGCCTGTGAAACCTAAAAATACAAAACAGAGGTCATCCGCCCTGGCTTTGCGTGTTCTGGCACCACGACTGATTGGCGCGATACCAACGGATTGTCTGCCGCAGCGCCGTGTCGAAATCATGTTGCGGCTGCCAGCCAAGCGTCTGACGCAATTTGGAACTGTCAATCGCGTAGCGGCGGTCATGGCCGGGTCGATCCGCCACCAGTTCAACACTCTCGTCCCAGCTTCGGTGCATTTCATCGAGAATGACCTGGGTGATCTGGCGATTGGTAATCTGATTATCCGCCCCGATGTTGTAGGTTTCACCGATTTGCCCATGTTGCGCGATCATCAGCAACGCGCGGCAATTGTCTTGCACATGCAACCAGTCGCGTACATTCAGACCATCGCCATACAGCGGAACGCGCTGACCCTGCATCAGGCGCATCACAAAATAAGGAATCAGTTTTTCAGGATATTGATATGGACCAAAATTATTGCTGGGCCGGGCGATCATGACCGGCAGGCCGTGCGTGATTGACGCCGCCCGCACCAGAAAATCGGCCCCGGCCTTGCTGGCGCTGTATGGGCTGTTGGGTGCCAGCGGCGATGATTCCGTGAAACGGGCTTGCGGCTGGTCCAGCGGCAGCGAACCATACACCTCATCCGTGCTGACCTGTACAAACCGTTCAACACTTCGCTGGCGCGCCGCATCCAGCAGGACCTGTGTGCCCAGCATGTTGGAATGAATAAATGGCACACCGGCATCGATGCTGCGATCAACATGCGTCTGGGCTGCAAAATTGATGATGAGGTCAACCGCGTGTTGCCTCAACACGGAATCAACCAGTGGTCGGTCGGAAATATCGCCCCGAATAAAAACAATGCGCCCTGCGTCGATGAGCGGCTGAATATGGACGAGATCACCCGCGTAGTTCAGGCAATCCAGCGCGATGACCCGTGCGCCAGGCAGTGTTCTGGCCAGCAGATGAGTAAAGTGGCCACCGATAAAACCGGCAGCGCCTGTGATCAGCCATGTATTCATTGTGATGAGTCCAGATTCGCTCCACGCTGGGCTACCAGATTACAGGCGCGCAGATAAAAGTCGATATTCTCCCCCGCATCGGCCCAGTAGCCGTTGATTTTTTCCGCCATAAGCTGTCCGCGCGCCAGATAGGCGTTATTGACATCGGTAATTTCCAGCTCATTGCGGGCTGACGGTACGAGCGAGCGAATCATGTCAAAAACCTGATGATCGTAAAAATAGACGCCGGTGACCGCCCAATTGCCCGGAGGTTGCGCGGGCTTTTCGTGAATACGCATCACGCGACCGTGCTCATCAAGTTCAGCCACACCGTAGGCGGAAGGATTTTGCACCTGCGACAGCAGAATGCGCGCACCGCCACCCTGGGCTTCATAACGCTGGCGCGCCCCAGCCAGCGAGCGTTCCAGGATGTTGTCCCCCAGGATCAGCATCAGCGGGCTGCCCGCAGCAAAATGTTCCGCCAGGCTCAGGGCCTGTGCGATGCCACCGGCTTCGGGCTGATAGATATAACTTAATTCGCGCAGGCCATATTCGCGCCCGTTGCCCAGAAGGCGGATAAAGTCACCGGCATTATTTCCCCCAGCCACAAGCAGAACTTCCGTAATACCCGCCAGCGCCATGCACTGCACCGGATAGCAGATCATCGGCCGGTCATAGACCGGCAGGAGATGTTTATTGGTGACGCGGGTCAGCAGATGTAACCGGCTGCCCCTGCCGCCGGCAAGAATAACGCCCTTCATGGTGGCTGGCCTCGTGAACAAGTTTTCCGTGCCTGCTGCCAGTAACCGATCCTGGCCGCT
>WBZR01000874.1_pt2 | contig 35767 bp, 28 predicted proteins | sample 5204231 | NCBI WGS metagenome assembly WBZR01 (sample SAMN12412403, study PRJNA552823) | activated sludge metagenome | isolation source: activated sludge from anammox sidestream of wastewater treatment plant... | place: USA: Virginia | collected 2017-08 | reverse complement strand
AGTGTTTGACGAAATAAACACAGACCCTTTCAATAAGGGGATTGAATCTATTCAAAAAATTGGGAAAGAGATTGGGAAGATTTTTAAATAAATCAGATGTACAACTTACCTTCAATATTTTCTCAACTTGTAAAACAGACTATCCTGTAAAAAAAATGGATGCTCCTGAAACGGCGATGGTTTATTGCGAAAGTTTCCTAATCATAAACTGACTTATCGTTTCATTATTAACCGCATAAATATTCATGGATGGAATATTGGTAACATGTGCGAGCCCTATTGCTGTGGCTTTATCGTCTAAGGCTTTTGCTTGTAAAGGATGATGTATGGCTTCGCTCCTCATTGTAGGTGTCGTATTTGGGTTACCATTGCTTACATAAAATTCCGGATCATCCGTACTCATCCATCCCAGCATATCCAATTCATGTCGTTGTGCAATTACTTTCGGGTCGGTATAAAGTTGATTAAGCGAATCCAATCCAAAATCAGATAACAAAGAAGTGGCCACACCCGGAATTGCAAAAAAATCAATTCCGGCAGGAGCAAAAATATTTTGCATTTGTACAGGGTCGTATGAACACTGGCTTGTTAAATGACCTGCGGCTGTTATCCTTGTAGATTCTCTTAAAATCGGGTCAGCATTTGTTACATCAGCCATCTCCGGATGAAATGCCAGATAGATAGAAGCACCGCCACCGGCAGAACCTCCATAACAGGCAACTTTATTTTTATTGATATTAAATGATTGAGCATAGTAACGAATAAACTGAATACAACGCTTGATATCATTTAAACTTAACAGAATTCCACTATCGGGATTGCTTGTGCGAAACTGATAATTGATCGTTGCAAAAGCAAGATTGTTTTGAAGATAGGCTTGAATATTATCCGGGTTGTTTGTATAAATATCAGATTTATCTCCACCTACAAAGCCGCCACCATGTATAAAGATGACAAGAGATGTGGGTGTGCCGGATGGAGGAAGGAAAATATCAAACTTTGAGTTTGGACTGTTATTGTATGAAATATCTGCAGCAAACTTTACACCGAAAGGAACACTGATGGGTGGAGTGGTAAAATTGAGATTAAGAGTCGGAGTTTGTACATTATCTACATTTTTTTTACAACCAAATAATACAATCGTAAATAACAAAAAAATAAATAATTGATTTCTCATTGTGTAGCTTTTCTTATTGACTATCACTTTAACAATAAGTTTAATCAGCTAATTTTATCTTGAAAATTTAATAGGCATCGTTATTTGCGCAGCGATCTATTTTACCGAACTTAAAGTTCAACAAAAGTAAACATCCACTTCACCGGGTTTTGCCAGTCCTTTCCTTTAAAAGATGCGATGGGTGCTTTTATCAAGATGTGATTCCACCCTTTTTGTAAATATATTTTAGTTGGTTTACGATACTCATAGCCTTCATCCGTCAAAGGCCATTCGCTGTTTCCTTTCATACCTGCATGTTTCCATTTTGGCGGGACAATTAATTTTCCATTTACCCACACTTCACTGTTTTTATTATCCCAGGCATCCGGTGGTGGAGAATCTGTAGCAGGTGAGCGGGAAATATTATTAAAGCCAATCCAAAAGTTTCTTTCTCCTGCTTCTTCAGACCAGATTTTTGTAGTAGCATAAAATGTTGAGTTTTCTTTTGGCTCATCAACTGCACCTTTTATCAACGGTGCCCACCAGTGCCGCAGTACAATTGTACCACCAGTTACTTCCTTATATGCCTTTACAATTGACTCATCCCATTGATTTGTTTCAAGAAGAAATATTGAATCCGTTACTCCTTTATTATCGTAAGGCCCATATAGTTTCCATACAATCTCACGCTGTTTTACATAAGGAAAAGGCAAATGCTGAAAATAAAATTCTTTGTTTTTCAATAAACGAGTTTCAAATTCTTTGAATGCCGCCACATCGCCATCACTGATATTTGAGATCCAACCGGCATGGCCTCCACCCCGCCAGCTTCGCTCTGCAAATGCCAGCATTGCCGGATAAACAGGGTTCATCTTCAAAATATCTTCGTCTTTATTCACTGCTCTGTCGTGCCACATACAAATTGTGCCGCCCAGCGTATGCGCATCTCCTTTTTCTTTATCCGCAATTTTACGATTAAAAATAGTGGTAACTGCTTCTAATGGATCCATGTGATTGAGATATAAATGTCGCGAATCTATAAACTGAAGCTTCTGTTGATTGCTGAGATGTGCATTGTCATCCATCCACAATTGACGTATGGTACTGTTAGTAAAATTACCACCCGGTTGCCAGCCTATTACCTTTTTGCCAAAGCTTTCAATATAGTTTGTAATTTCCGAAACAAAATTCTTATTCGTAATCTTTACTTCATCAGCGCCAATGTGAATATAGTCCACATCATAAGTGGTGCAAAATTCTTTAAGAATATTTTTAAGTATCACAATACCGGAATCACTTTGCATATCCACACCCATTGCTCTTTTAAATGCTGCACTATGTCCGGGCATATCTATTTCGGGAACAAAAGTGATCTGTCTTTCTTTGCAATAAGCTATGAGCTCTTTTATTTCATCTTCACTGTAATACATTCCCTTATTGCGGAGCATAAATTCGGGCGACGTTAGCTGTGGATACTGTTTAATAGCGATACGCCATGCAATATCTTCGGTAGCGTGAAAGTGAAAGACATTGAGCTTGTAGGCGGCCATTACATCTATTTGCTGCTTCAGCAAATTCATTTCTATATAATTTCTACCCACATCAATCATATAACCACGCCAACTGAAAGCCGGCCAGTCGGTAATGGTGCAAGCGGCCACCCTTTCTTCATTCGCAGCCAACTGTTTTAAAGTTTGAATGCTATTAAAAATTCCGTGAGATGTATTTGCAGACAGCCTGATAACTGACGAAGTGATGTTCAACCGGTATGCTTCTTCCTGCTGATCAGGTACATTTATTTCTCTTAATGAAATTTCAATACAAGGTTGATTTTTTAATGCCTTCTTTAAAACCTTAGTTTTTATTCCTTTTGAAAGCATCCATTGTTGCAATTGATGTACCTCGCTATGTAAAGAGTCGCTTTCTACAACAATTATTTTATACCGGCTCAATGCAAAACTACCCTGCTTCCAATTTAATTGACGTGGTAAAGGAATCAATGAAGGATGAATATAAGTATCATTGAGACCACTTTTCAGATTTTGCCCAATATTTGAATCAGAAGAAACACAAAGCATCTGATTAGGTGAATGATTCACAATTTCACTCCTTGCTTTCCGCAATGCAAATATGGGTGCAGCATCTTGAACTAAGCTGCATATTGTCAGCAAGGGTAAGTATAATAAAAAAATTGTACGAAACATTGATTATTAATTTTTCAGCTTGTCATTTACTATCATATCCCTTGCCTCTCTGTCATCGTATTGTGCTGTTAATTTTAGCAATTCCCTTTTCATACGAGATTGAATTCTTTTATATTTTTTATTTCCATACAAATTATTCATCTCCTGTTTATCCGTTTTCATATCATACAGTTCCCAACTGTTTACTCTTTTATAAAAACGAATGAGTTTATAAAGACCGGTGCTGATGCCAAAATGGGGCGATACGGCATGTTCGCCGTTTTCGTAATAATGATAGTACATCGCTTTTCTACCGGCGGCCTTTTTATTTTCTACCAGCGATAAAAAAGATTTGCCCTGCATATCATTAGGTATAGGCACGCCGGCAGCCTGCAACAAACTGGGGCCTACATCTAAGTTCATCACAAGGTTGCTGTCTATACTTCCGGGTTTGATGTGCCCTGGGTAGCGCATCAGCATAGGTGTGCGAAAGGATTCTTCATACATAAATCGTTTATCAAACCAACCATGCTCTCCCATATAAAAACCCTGGTCGCTCATATAAATAACAATGGTATTTTTTGCGAGGCCGTTTTTGTCCAGATAATCTAAGGTGCGGCCAATATTTCTATCCAGCGATGCTGCTGTGGCTAAGTAATCTTTCATATACCGTTGATACTTCCACTCGGTTAATGCATTACCGCTTAAATTCTTTTCTTTAAAATCCTTGTAAACGGCATTGTAGTATTCGTCAAACTTGGCTCTTTGAGCAGCATTCATTCTTGTGATGGCCGCAAGTGTAATGACAGTATCATACATTTTTAAATCATAAGCCAATTGCATTGTTTTTGCAATCGTCATATCCTGCACTTTTGCCGCTTCTCTTCCATCATAATCATCATAAAAATTGGCTGGCAGCGGAAAGTGAATATCATCGTATTTTCCAAAATCACAAGTATCCGGCAGCCAGATGCGATGGGTGTTTTTATGCCCAATTACTAAACAAAAGGGCTTTGTAGTATCTCTTTTATTCAGCCAATCTTCAGCTACATCTTCCACTACATTGGCTACATAACCTTCTATTCTTTTTTTGCTGCCATCCATCATCAAAAAATCGGGATTGTAATAAGCGCCTTGCCCCGGTAATATTTGCCAAAAAGTAAAGCCTTGTGGCGTTGCATCCAAATGCATTTTGCCAATCCATGCAGTTTGATAGCCGGCCTTTGTCAACTCTTTAATAAAAGAATTTTGTGAAGCATCAAATTTTGAATTTTCATTATCTCTGAATCCGTTTTTATGACTATACTTTCCGGTTAAAATAACAGCCCGACTGGGCCCGCAAATGGAATTGGTAACATACGCTTTTTCAAACAAAACACCTTCTTTTGCAATACGGTCAATATGGGGCGTTTGCATCAGTTTACTACCATAAGCGCTGATGGTTTGATAAGCATGATCGTCGGAAACTATCAGCACAATATTTGGCCTTTGGGCAAAGGATGCTGCTGTAGTAAACCAACAAAACAGATGTAGTATTAATCTTTTCATAGCCATTATCATTTATTAACCATTATAAAAAATGCTTGTTCCATTCGTTCAAAAATTTATTATCGGGGTCGTATTGTTTCAGCAAATTTCTAAACTGAGGCAACTTATCATACTGTTTGTCCAGGTACTCTTTATTGATGTTTGCTTCTTTGCCCCAATGCGGACGACCTCCATTTTTTATGGCCCAGGCTTCAAAGTTTTTCAACTGATTGTTCCAGTTTTCATGGGTATCCATATTGTACATGCTCAGCCAAATGGTATCTCGTTTGTAGGCGGGGCTTAGCCAAAATTCATCGGCCTTTGTAAACCGCACTTCCTGTACAAAATTATAAGTATGTCCGTGCTGCAACAACAGCTCTTTGTATTCTTTCAAAAGTCTTTGAGCTTCCTTACTGTCAAAAGACCATTCGGTTTCCCGGTGTATCGGTGGCAGCGGAGTTAAAAATCCAATATAACTTTTGCATATTCTTTCAAAACGCTTACCGTCCACCTTAGTAAGAAAACGATTAATGCCGGGTATAAATTTTTTTCTGTTCAGCTTGCCAATAAAAACCAGTAAACGATACATGAGCACCGAAATCACATCATCTTTCAGAAATCGCACCAAATCGATATCATTTCTATTTTTAGTGGTACGATTGTTTTTAAAAACCATCACCTTCTTTGAAGGGGCCAGCCACCAAAATTTAAAATGGTCGTACCCATCCATATATTTATCCAGGTTATCAATCAGCTCGTTAAAATCTGCGGTATCGGTAAGAGCATGCATTTGAAATGCTTTGACCACATTCAATGTAATGGTATGAATGATACCGCAACTGCCCATGCCCGTTAACAGTGCATAAAAATTTTCATCCTGTTTTGTAAACAAATGATTTTCGCCTTTGCCATCCAGCATTTCAAAACTTTCTACCTGTGCTGCCAGGCATTGAAAGTTTTTTCCCGTACCATGTGTGCCCGTACAAATAGCGCCTGCCAGGCTTTGTGCATTTACCGAGCCAAGATTGCTCATTGCCAAACCCTGTTTTTCAAGAGCTGCCATCAGCTCTTTTAAAATAATACCTGCACCTACTTTTACTTTCAGATGGGTTTCATCTATTTCATAAATCCGGCTGAGGTTTTCAATAGATACCAATACCTCATCTGTAACAATTCCTTTTGACCAGGAATGACGGGAGCCCACCGGCCTCAGCTTTGTTGCAGCTTTTATTATCTGCGCCAATTCATCCACCGTGGCAGGCCTTGCTATTTCCTTTGGGGTGAATGACCAGGTGCGGCCGTAGTTTTGTATTCGCATATTAAAATATCAAACAGGTAATTTCTATTTTTCAATTTATTTTTTTCAAATCCTTCACGCACCTGAAGCCCGTATGCTCCATTCCGGTGTCAGGGCTGCTTTTCATTCTTCGGGCCACACGATAGCCACTGCAATAAATTTCATTGCACAAGAAACTGCCGCCGCGTATAGTTTTCTTGGGTGTGTATGGATCTACCGGGTCAAAACTTTTTTCGGGCCCTTCAGGATTTTTTGCAATCCCATTTCTCAGCGTCTGATAATAATCAGCATGATACCAGTCACTGCACCACTCCCACACATTACCTGACATATCGTAAAGTCCATAACCATTAGGTGCAAAAGATTTTACAGGTGCTGCTAAAACATAGCCATCTTTTACTTCATTCAAATATGGAAATTTTCCCTCCCAGGTATTTGCCTTTGGCCTACCTGCATTTATATGTTCATTTCCCCAGGGATAAATATGGTTTGTTAATCCACCTCTTGCTGCATATTCCCACTCTGCTTCGGTGGGCAATCGCTTACCCGCCCATTTGCAATAAGCTATGGCATCGTACCAACTGATATGCACTACAGGATAATTTTCTTTTCCCATTATATCTGACCCCTGACCCTGCGGATGTTTCCAATCAGCACCGGGCACCCACTCCCACCATTGAGTATAATCATCAAGTCTCACAGATCCGTCTGTTTGTTTAAAAACCAGTGAAGCTGCTACCAAAACACTATCCGGAGGTTTTGGTGTTCCCGGAGGAAGCGCCTTTTTTAACTCTTCCCAGTCCGGCTTTCTTTCAGCAGTAGTGATATAGCCGGTAGCATCTACAAATTTTTTAAACTGCGCATTGGTAACTTCGGTAGCATCCATATAAAAAGAATCAACCCTTACCCGATGTTTTGGAAACTCATCGGGCATGGCCTGTTCATTATCGCCACCCATTTCAAAAACGCCGCCGGGTATCAAAACCATTCCCGCCACAGAAGTATCAATGCCTGTTTCAACCCGGCTGCTGGCATCAGATACAAATCGTTGTGGAACCTGCATGCAGTTGTGCATATTCTTGTTTGCCGAAGAAGTTTCAGAAATAATATTTACTGAATGACTGAATGCAGCAAAACAAAATGAAATTGCGATAAATAATATGGATGTAAAATATTTCAATGCAGATTTTAAAAGACAATATTTTATTCAAATACCTTCTGACTCACCACATAACCCGTTGGGCGCACTACCGTAATTACCGCTTTTCCTTTATACATATCATCCACTTCAAAATTTACTCTTTCGCCAGGCGCTATTGTGGGCAAATCATATACTTTGCCATTGCGATAATTAGTTGTACCATCTGAAACGTAAAGCTTATATCCTTTTACTATATGCTGTGGCAGGCCAATGCTGCCGAAAATTAATACATTCAATTTTCCTTTTTTCCAGTTACGTACAGCCTGCACTTCTACCGGCGATGAAAGCTCACGTAATACTTTCATAGAAGGTTTTGGCTTGCCATACATATCGTAAATGCCATGAATGCGGCGGCGATATTTGGTAGTATCTGATGTGCCGGGATAATGGGTGCGGTAATCCGTTAGGTCAAAGTAGATAGCGCCTTCTACATAAGGTTTGCTTTCGTAAATAGCCATGTGATATATCAAGTCTTCCACTCTCCTTTCGTCGCCACCTTTAAAATTGGGTTCGCACAATCCAAACTCCGAAATAAAAAAGGGCTTATCGGGATAACTCAAATGTACACTGTCTAAATAATTATGAATTTTCCCTGTTGGCAAATCCCACCAACTGCCGCCGTACTCATTCATCATCAGGTAATCACCACCTGCTGCCGCATCGGGTACAAAGTTTGGATTATTATAAAAACCCTGTGTAAGCGTATTGCTCACATAGGCAGTATTGCGTGTAGGGTCTAGCGCCCTTGATCGTTTTAATAATATTTCAATCATGCCCTTCATATCGGCATACCTTGCCCTCAGCTCGTTGCCCACACCCCACGAAAATATTGAAGGATGATTGTAAAAATTATTTACCATTCGCTCCAGTTGTTTTAAAGAAATATTGCGAATGGTATCGTTGGCCGGAGTTTCGGGTCCCCAAAGGGGTACTTCCTGCTGTACAATAATGCCATTGCGGTCGCAGAAATCGTAAAACAATTCATCCTGCTGAAAATGCTGCCGGGTAAAAATGGCATTTACATCCTTCATCAGTTTGCAATGGCGAATAATCTCCGCATCGGTTTCGGCAAAGCCAAAATCGGGGTTGCTGCCCGCCGTCCATTCCACGCCCATCAGTTTTATATTTTCACCGTTGAGATAAAATTTCCCTTTGTCCATCTTTATTGTTCTGAATCCAATTGTGGCTGAAACTTTATCTGATGCTTTAGCTCCATTAAAAACAGTTACGTCAACCCGGTAAAGGTTAGGATGATCAAAATGCCAGGGGTTTACTTTGGGAATGTCTATATCAACAACTCCTTCTTTGCCTAGCCATTCGGGATTTATTGATTTTACCAAAATCACTTCATGTGTGGGTTGATTTTCTTCAGAAACCACAACCGCAAAGCGTGTATTTTTTGAAGGCAACTCTTCAAAGCCAAGTCTCAAATTCAATGAACCTGAGGAGGTGAGCAATTCTAATTTTGGTGTAGCATGAATATAAGAAACCGAAGGTCTGTCAGTTACTATCAAAGCTACTTTGCGAATGATGCCGCCATCATTGGGCCAGTCAAAAGAGCTGCCAAAGGGCACTTTGTTTTTGCCATAATCATTGTTTACTGCGACAGTAATTATATTTTCTTTTCCATAATTCAGTTTACCAGTCAAGTCCACAAAAAATTTATTAAACCCATCGCCTATATGTTCATCAATTTTTTTACCGTTGAGATAGATATATGCCGTATGATTAACTGCACCAAACATTAGTCGGACTGATTTATGTTTCCAGAATGTCGGAGCCATTAGCTTTTTCTGATACCAACCCCAACCATAATGATTTTGATTGGCGGTTTCTATATTCCAGGTATGTGGCAATTGAACAGTGGTTTCATTTTTCAAAACCTGTTCATACCATTTATCAACCATGCCGGTTCCATTTTTATCAATGGCAAATTGCCAGTTGTTATTCAGTTGAATGGTATCTCTTTGTGCAGCAATATTTTTGCCTACTAAAAAGAGCAGCACAAACATTGCATGCTTCATTTTGAAAATTGCAGATTTCCAATATCTCATTTTGATTGTTTTATTAATCTGAAAACTTTTGTTTCGTGCGGAGCTACAACGCCTTTCCATTTGTTACCGCTTGCTGATTTTTGGTGTAGCCACAAATCTCTGATTGCATATTTTTCTGTCAGTCCCAATGTTGAAAAGTTAATGGTAATGCTTTGCGGATTTTCACTTCTGTTCAAAACAGCAACTGCAACATCTCCATTTGCCAATGGTTTTACAAACACATTAATGGAATCGTTGTTTATTTTTCTTTCAGCTTGCTTTCCAAGCGGATCCTGATTGAGTGCAATGATTTCTTCGTTCAATAAAATATGTTTCGTTGCTTCGTTCATGCTGCGCAAATCGTTGGTAGCATACAAAGGCGAGTTCATCATAGCCCACAGGCTAAACTGGGATTGGTATTCTACATCGGTACAACCCGTGCCACCACCATCGCCGCTGGGTCCTTTTTTTCCATACAAGCCTGCTATCAGCATATCTGCATCGTTCCAATGGCCGGGGCCGGCATATTCGTTCAGCCCGGCATTAGTATCTAAAATATCCAGAATGCCTAATCCCCAACTTTCTGTCGGCCTTTTTTTCCATTTATCTCTTACATCATGTGTAGTGCGCCACAACTGACCGCCCGTTTGCGCAGCCCATTTCCAGGGTTGACGTTCGCCCCATTCGCAAATGCCGAAAATTATATCTCTGCCGGTTTTGCGCAGCGCATCGGCCATCGCTTTGTAGCGAATCTTTGCCGTATTTGAATCTTCATGTGCATGGCAATAGTCGTATTTTAAATAATCAATATCCCAGCTTGCAAAAGTTTTGGCATCCTGCTCTTCAAATCCCAGACTGGCGGTGTAGCCTGCACAAGTGAGCTGTGCCGCATCGCTGTAAATGCCCAGTTTCAAACCACGGTCGTGCATGTACTTTGACAATGCTTTTATACCCGATGGAAATTTTTGAGGGTCGGCAATCATATTGTTTTTATTGTCCCGGCCACCCTGCCAGCCATCATCAATAAAAATATAATTGTAACCCGCTTTGGCCATGCCACTGCTCAGCATGGCATCGGCCATTTCCATCAAATCTTTTTCATTGATTTTATCTGCAAAAAAATTCCAGCTCATCCAGCCCATGGGCGGTGTGGGTGCCAGCAACTTTCCATCTTGCCCGTTTATTTGCGCATTCCCTTGTTGCAACAAAATGCTTATAGAAAAAATAAAGATGAAAATTCGTTTCATTGTAAAAAAGTTTTTTCTGCTATTTTACAGATAGCTGAAAAATCGTATCCGTATCATCAAGCACAATTCCATCCAGATAAATAAAAACACCCTCGGGCTGTTGCTTAAAGTTCACTTTTGCTTTTCCCTTAAATGTTATTGCCGAAATTATTTTTTCTTTAAATCCCGGCAGTAAAATATAGTTTTCATCGGGCTTTGAAAACAAATGCACATATATGTTTTTATCTTTTCGGGTAACAGCGCCCCACTCCTGCTGCGGTATTACATTTCCTCTTGTGCCGTAAATGGTTTCTCCGTTTTCCTGCATCCATTTTCCTATGGCTTGCAGCGTATCCGTAAACTCAGGCTGCACACTGCCATCGGGCATGGGACCAATGTTCAAAAGAAAATTGGTATTCAACCCAGCTGCATTTACTATATAATGAATCAACTGCTTTACCGATTTGTAATTGTTGTCAGTAATATTAAAACCCCAGGAGCCATTCATAGTTTCGCAGGTCTCCAGCGGCATTTCTTCCGATGGTGCCTGATAGCTCAATCCACTTTTATTATGACCGGGTAAATCTTTTTCAAACATTTGAAAATCTTCGCCGGGCATGGGATCCAGATGATGATTATTACCTATCAAACAATTGGGCTGCAACTGATGTATCAATGAATACAACTCATTGTACTTCCAATCTATTCTTGCACTCATATCAGCACTGCCTTCGGGATTGGTTTGATCCCAATGGCCATCTAACCAGATAGACATAATGTCGCCATAGTTGGTCAACAGTTCCGTTAACTGATTTTTCATGAACTGTAAATAAGCATCATAATTACTTTTTGCAGTACGGCCACTCGCCTTTCCGGTGCGGCCGGTTTCATAAGGATAATCATCACGATACCAGTCCACCAGTGAATAATACAAACCGAGTTTCATTCCCTGCCTGCGACATTCATCGGAAAGCATTTTCAATACATCTTTTCCATAAGGCGTATTGGTTATTTTCCATTCGGTGTATTTGGAATCCCATAGCGAAAATCCATCGTGATGGCGGGTAATGAAAACGATATATTTCATGCCGGCACTTTTGGCAGCGCTTACCCATTTGGCTGCATCAAAATGAATGGGATCAAAAACCTGTAACAGCCGGGTGTAATTCTTTTTTGAAATACTTCGGTTGTTCATCACCCACTCACCGCTACCCAAAATACTGGAAAGCCCCCAGTGAATAAACATGCCAAACTTTCTATCCTGAAACTGATGACGGGCTTCTATGTTTTCTTTGGAGGGATGATAAGTTTGTGCAATGGATTGTATCGTTACACTACAAAATAATAAAATGGCAATCAGAAATTTTGACATAAAGATTTTTTGAAATTGTGAATAAAGAACAATTCATCAATTAATGTGATGCAATAAATTTACTGCAATAAAATACAAAACCGGCACAGTTTTTCAGTCAAACGTTATCTCAGTTTTTGCTCCCTTAATTTTTGACAACAACAAACCAAAAATTACTAATGCCATACCAATCATGGTGTAAATATTGATTTCATCATGCATCCACCAGGCGGCTATCATAAAACCAAATAAAGGACAGAGAAATAGCCAAAGTCCCGCCCTTACCGGATTGATGCTGAGCAACCAAAGCCAGAACTGAACCGCCACAATAGAAACCGGAATGGCTAACCAGCTTGTGGATAACCAGAATGATGTGGTAAAATGATTTTTATCACTTTCATAAAACAATAATGCGACAGGCAATAAAAATAATCCGCCCAATAATGTTTGCCAGCCATTAATTGTAAGCAGCGACAGGCCATTCCATTTTTTTGCGGCAAAATAAATGGCACCTACCGAGTAAGACAACATACTAAAAACAAGAATAACCAATCCCCAGGGCGTAACCAGCGCACCACTGAATAAAGGCCAGGATGCACACACCACACCTATCATACAAACCAAAATAGAAAGCATGACGGGAAGTGTAAGTTTATGTTTCAAAAATACAACAGACAAGAAACTAATGAAAACAGGATTGATAGCTACTGCCAGAGCGCCAATGCCCGCCGTTATGTTTTGCATAGCCACCACATAGCAGCCCAAATAGATGGAAATGTTCAGTAATCCATAAATCGCAAGCTGTTTCCATTCTTCTTTTTGGGGCAACCGTTTTTTTAAAACAATATGTGATATAAATAAAAGAATGCAGCCTGCCATAGCAAATCTTACTTCGGCAATTACCAATGGTTGCGCCACTTGCAAACCCCATTTGGTAGCCGTGGAAGCTGAAGGCCAAAGTATGGCAAATAAAATTCCCGCAATCAGCCATTTCCATTTTTGATCCGTCGGTATTTTCATTTGCTTACCGGCTGCCCGATATTTTTATAAGTTCAAGATTTTTGTTCAATACATTAAATGCTGCTTTGTATCCGGGTGCAATTTTTCCGTATTGGTCATCAATTTTCAAAACCCTTGCCGGGTACAAGCTACACATACGAATGGCTTCACCGGTTTCAATGCCCACATCCTGCACCAATCTTTGTAGTGCCTTTACCATATTGAGCGCCGAACCACTGAGAATGCCGGCTGCCTCATATTTATCGCCGGCTAAATAATGTTGATATGCACCTTTATCTGTATCGGTAACCGCATCTGTAATGGCAAACAATCTTTCTCCCATTATTTTTTTGGCAATACGAATGGCTGCAAAATCTACATGATATCCATCGGGAATAATGCTGGCCATTACTTTGTCGCTGTCCAAAATGGCACCTACCAATCCGGGATTGCGGTGTTGCAATGGGCTCATGGCATTGTAAAGATGCGTGGCCGCTGTTATTCCTTTTTCAAATCCATGCAAGGCTTCATCATAAGTAGCATGACTATGCCCGGCAGAAATAATGATGCCTCGTGAAAGTATCAATTCTATAACTTCATCGCTGCATACTTCGGGCGCCAGTGTTATCATTTTAATGACATCCTTTCCGTAATCCAGAATCTCTTTTACTTCATTGCAGGTGGGTGCATGAATAAATGATTCAATATGTGCGCCTCTTTTTGCTACGTTTATCCAGGGGCCTTCCAGATGAATGCCCAATACACCTTCGCCACCCTGCTTCCAATAATCTCTTATGGCATCTATGGAGCGATGAAACACTTCATAACTATTGGTAGCTACCGTAGGCAGGCAGGCAACGGCCCCGCCTTTGCGGCAATAATCGTTCAACTTGCCAAGCGAATCGGCTTCGGGATAAACGGCCAGCAGTTTGCCATAAGCGCCATAAATCTGAATATCCAGAAAAGCGGGGACAATGATACTGTCGGCGAAATGTTCAACACTTAGATGAGCAACCGATGCTAATGGAACGATTTCTTTAATAAAATCATTTTCTGTGATGATAGCATGGTTTAACAGCCATTCCGTTCCATTAAAAATTTTATCTGCGCTGAAAATCATTTGTCCAAACTTAACATAAAAAATAAATCTTCCTTGTAAATAATTTGGAATGACAATTATTTTTTGTTCAGAAATTCATTTAAAATCTGCAAACAATACCACTCTTGCCGGGGCAAATGAAAGGGGCCTTTGAATAGGTTTCCTTTTGCAGTTTGTGCAATACTGCCATCGCGATGCAGGTAGCCAAACCACTCACCATACTTCTTATCGTGAAATTTTTCGTAAGAATAATCATGCACCATTTTATGCCAACGGGCATACTTTTCATTTCCGGTCAATAAATAGGCAAGCAAAGTAGCAATGATGGTTTCGTTGTGCGGCCACCAGAATTTCATATCCTGCCAGTACTCCTGCACCGGCTTATTGTACACATCACGAAAATATAAAATGCCGCCATGCTCTTTATCCCATCCCCGTTCCCACATATAGTCCAGCATCTTGCAGCCGAGTTCAATTAGATGAGGATCATTGTTTCTATATTTTGCCTCATGCAGTATAAACCATGCCCCTTCTATAGCATGACCGGGGTTCAATGTTCTTCCGTCTATATGGTCAATGATGCTGCCATCCGGCGCCACCTGTTCCATCACACATTTAATATCGTCTTTCACAAAATCATTTTCAATCTCAGCAATCCATTTACTTATATATTCATCACAGCGATCATCTCCGATAGTTTCTCTCAGTTGCTGTGCAGTATTCATCATGATCATCGGAACGCCGATTCCTTTTGACGGTCTTGTATCAGAAAATTTAGGTTGTATTTTTTTTTCGCCGCTTGCATAAGCAATACAAGTTCCAAAAATTTTTCTTGCATGATCGGCAGCTTGTTTGTCTCCACTTGCTTTGGCATAAGCAGCGGAGGCAATTACATAAAATGTTTCCGAAAAAAAATAACGTCTTTTACGAATAGGTTTTCCATCGCGGGTTACATGAAAAAACATTTGTCCGTCGCCATCAAAACAATGCCTGTTTAAAAAATCGTAACCCAGTCTTGCACCATCTAACCATTCTTGTTTTTTTTCTATGGTATTGTATAAAGTTGCCAGCAACCAGGTAGCTCTTCCCTGTATCCACACGGCTTTGTCATCATCAATTAAAGAGCCGTCGACATCTCTCATTAATAAAAACCCACCGTGTTCTTTATCATAAGAACGGGGAAACCAGAAGGGGATGGTGTCATTTAAAAGCTGGTCTTGATAAAATTTTTGTAAGCCACTAAGATCCGGTTTGGTATAAATCATGAATTTCAATATTAATTAGTTCCGGTTTTTCTCTTCCATCTCACAACAGCAAAAACAATCTTTGAATAATTCTCTTTCTCATAAAGTATTCCAATGCTTTTTCTTCCCAACAATACAATATCAGAATAAGCTGCATTATCAGCTTTGCCATTGGAATCTATAACAAATTTTTTCTTCCAGGTTTTACCGTCATCAAAACTAATACGTAGTGTGAGATTATCCCGTTTCTTTGTATCAGCTGCATTACAAAATGCTAATACCGATTTTCTCTTTTTTATTTTAATATGAATAATGCTTCCTTCATTCACCGGGTCGGGTAAATTTTTATCAACATAACTGGTGTCCCATGTTTGCCCTCCATCATGGCTTATGGATACAATTCTGGCTTTCTCATCACCTCTTTGATTTCTGCTGTTCATCATCAGCCTGCCATCAGCAAGCGGTGCAGCGGTAGATTCATTAGAGCCGGGTATGTTTACAGTTTGGCTCAGGTGAAATGTTTTGCCATGATCATCAGTATAAAAACCATGTGCAAAATAATCAGTAAACTGAGGTTTGGGACTTCCTTCAGAATGATTGGCCGCTACAAAAATTCGGCCTTTGTATTTACCGCTTTCAAACTGCATGGCATGACCGGGCGTATTAGCATAGCTTCTCCAATCTTCTTTAAAATTATAAGCAGGATTAATTTGAGGCTGATAAGGCCGGTGTACTTGCGTGGTAATGTTTACTTCATCGCTCCAGGTATTTCCGCCATCTACTGAAGTCTTGTACCACACTTCTCTGTATCCGTTTCCTTTTCTTACTTCGCCTTCATGATTGTTGCCCGTGTTGTAAAACAAGAAGATTCTGCCTTTTGGATATTCCGGATCAGTAAGATCCACAACGGGGGCCGGGTTGCCGGCCTGAAGTTTATCATAATCTACAACAGTTTGCAACTTGCTCCAGGTAGCCCCTTTGTCTTTACTGATTTTTAATACAATGTTTACATCACCAAAATCACCGGCATGGTTTACTCTACCTTCAGCAAAAGCCAGCAAATGGCCATTGGGCAAAGCAATAATTGCCGGAATACGATAACTTTTATGACCCTCTTCACCCGATACAAAAACAGATTTTACATTTTTTTGTGCAGAAAGCGTAACTCCGGTTATGAAAAACGTCAAAAAAAATAAAAGTTTTCTAAGCATAACAAGAAGCAAATTATTTTTCAACAAAGTCATTGTGTTTCGGTTTTAAAAAGAATAGCTGCAAAAGCAAAGCCACAACAACTATTGCTGCAAGCATTGCAAAATCTTTTCCCAAATTTCCAGCATCGGTCGACTTGCCCAACCAATCTGTAATAAATGCACCCGCAAATACACCCACCATATTCATTAATCCATAGGCAGTGGCTCTGTATTTCTTATCTACAAATTGACAGAGAATGGGCATATTGTTCGCATCAAACATGCCAAAGCCAAAGCCAAAACAAAATGCAGCACCCACGATTGCAAAAATAGCATGTCCATAACCTACCAATACCAAGGCGGGGATCGTTAGCCCCAAACCTATTGTGCTGGTATATATTCTTCCTCTGATGTTTTTTTGAACCCACTTATCGGATAAAATACCACCAAATACTACTCCTAAAAATGAAGATGCCGCAATGGTAATAGTTGATAGCGGACCGGCTTCACTCATTTTTATATTTAGATTTTCGGAAAATAAAGTGGGCAACCAGTTTTTTACTCCCCACCCCGGCAAACTGGGTACGGCGAAATAGAACAGAATAATCCAAAATGCAATATTAGAAAAAAGAACTGACAACCCCTTGAACACGGATTGCTTATCAGTCCTAAGCATTTGCTCCGCCGGTGCTTCCGTATTTCTTTTTTCTTTTAAAAACAGTACTAAAACAATAGCATACACAATACCAATAAACCCAAAAGCATGAAATGTTTGTTGCCATGAAAATTTATCGGCAATGGTTGCACCAAATCCACCTAATGCCTGACCCATGTACAACCCCGTCATGTGAATACCAATTGCCAGTGATCTTGTTTTATCCTGATGATATTCAGCAATCAACGATAGTCCGGCAGGAATGTACAATGCTTCGCTTACACCCATCAAAGCTCTTAACCAATACAACTCATCAAAAGTTGTGGCATAGCCCATAGTAAATGTAACGGCACTCCACACAAACAAACTGCCAACGATCAGCCATTTGCGATTGATGCGGTCTGCTATCATTCCGCTTACAGGGCTCATGGCTCCATATATCCAAAGAAAAATACCCATGAGGTAGCCAAAGTTGGTGCCCGATTGCAGTTCGGAAATGTCAATCATCATAGCGGGTTTCATGGTGCTCAGCATTTGCCTGTCCATATAGTTGAGCAGTGCTACTACCCATAGCAGTCCAACAACTACCCACTTATAATTTTTGCTAGTGCTCATTACATTTATGATTAATGATGCCCATTAGAATTTTAGACGACCTCACCCCTGCTTTTATTTCTCCCGTAGGAATAAAAACGGTATCGCCTTTCAAGAATGCAGTGGTCGTTACCGGTACTGAATAAGGAATGCTTCCGTCTTTGTTCCACTCATTCTTATGGCTATTATATCTTAATACTTCATTACTAAACCCCGGATGCGAAGATTGAAGGTCGGCCTTTTGTTTGATGAGTGCTTCTTTCTTTGCATTATCATGCTCCGCATTGATTTCGGAAATCAATTTTTCTGTTTTATGAAATGTTTCTCCCTTATCACCACCAAATAAAATGATTTCGTTTTCACCTATTGAAATGCCCGTTCCGGCACTTATCGCATAAGGTAAACTTTTAACATTACTCCATTTATTATCAGTAATACTGTAAACGTACATAGAGCTGTACAATTCACTGATTCCGGATTTAGTTTTCATCCTGCCACCAATCAAATAGATTTTATCATTCTGCGAAATCATGACGGCATGAGAAGTTGGTTTTATTAAAGCATCCATTTCTTGCCATCCATCTTGAGGCTTTTTCATATCAAGCATAAAAAAAGCTGAAGAAACCGAAGATGATGATTCTCCGCCGGCAAGATAAAGGCGATTGTTTGTATAAGTCAAAGAAGCATTGGTAAGTGCAAGAGGTAAATCAGGCAAACTATCAAAAATTATGTTACCGGAACTATCCATTCGCATTTGCCAAACCTTATTGCTTATTCCATTTTGGTTTTCGCCACCGGCATATACAATTCCATTGGGTATATTACAAATAGCAGCATAAGCTATAGTGTCCGGTAATTTTATTGACTTTAAAAATCTCAATGAATCACCTGCAGGAACAAATATGAATGCATCATCATAATATTTTTTTTTACCACCCAGCCAGGGCATACTATCCGGGAAATTGGCACCACCGCCAATAATCAAATGATTATTGATAATACCGGTTACAGGTCCGGCATAGCCCAAAGATGGTTTACCATTTATTTCATTCAATGACGACAATTCTTTCCAGTCTATTTCTGTACTTCTCATATTACTACTACAGGAAGTGTATAAAATTGATAAAATCAGAATAATTGAAAATATTAAACGCATAACATATAATACAAGCTACTACTATTTCGAAAATGCTGAACAAAATGATTTGAACTGAATTTTCTCTGTATCCGCTTTAAAAAGCTCAAAGTCGGCAGCACTCATATTTTTAACAGGAAGGCGAAACTCGCCGCAATCCAATCCAACCAATTTCATGTAAGCTTTTCCGGTAGCAATGCCACCATATTTTCCCAGCAGCATAATCATATCAATAGATTGTTGCTGCAAATTTCTTGCTGTTGCTAATTCCCCTTTTTGAAATGCATCGATGATTTTGTAATACAAAGGTGCTGCATAGTTAAAAGTGCTGCCCACTGCTCCTTTGGCACCTATGGCCAATGCAGGAAGCATGTTTTCATCCCTGCCCCACAGCATATCATATTTATTATTTTGAAAATGAAGGCAAGAAAGAAAGTCCATAAAATCTTCGTGTGTATATTTAATACCACAAAAGTTGTCAATCTTTCCGTCTATTTCTTTCAACAAGCTGATCATGGAAAAATTAACACCATTCAATACCGGGATGTGATAATAATAAAAAGATAAATTGGGAACTACAGAAGCGATTTCAATACAACATGCTGCAAGTTCTTTTACCGTTGGTGGTTTAAAATAAAAAGGAGCCGTAAATGAAACAGCATCTATTCCCGTTTTTTGAGCATGTATCGCCAACTCTTTACAGTCAGTTATACTAGTGCCACCCAATAATGCCATGACTGTAAAATCTTTATCATTTTTTGTGCAATCTGCCCAGGCATCCATTACTTGCATTTTTTCATTTGCAGTCATAGATACACCTTCTCCTGTAGAGCCGTTTATAAAAGTGCCTTTGACGTGGTTTGATTTTAGAAATTGATAATATTCCGGAATAATTGAGAGATTGAGTTTTCCTTCTTTATCCATAGGCGTAAAAGGAGCTGCAATTAATCCTGTCAAATGTTGAATGTTCATCTAATAAAATTTATTCATTCAAAATTGAAAAGTACTGAAAAAAAGAGAAAATAACCGGAGGTAAGAATACCCCCGGTGTCGATTGCTTAGCTTGCTATATGAAAAAGTTAATAACCCGGTGTTTGTACCAATAATGGATCATTTGCGATCATAGATTGTGATATAGGCAATAAAAATTTCGCTTGCGTAGCTGGTGAAAGATATACCGGATTCATTTTGGCATATACAAAATTGTCACCCGATCTTCTCAATGCTAACCAACGTTTTCCTTCACCTATAAATTCTCTCAGATATTCATCAAGTACAGCTTCCTGATTTTGTGTAATACTTCCATTTGTAAATACTGGAGCTGCACCACCATAAGCTCTCAGTCTTATTGCATTTATTTCTGCACTAGGGTCTTCACCCAACTTTGTTTTGGCTTCTGCAAGCAATAATAATACATCGGCAAATCGGTAAATGGGATAATCGTTATTATATACTTGCGTTGTACCGGCTGTAGTGCCTATGAATTTTGTCAACATCACGCCTCTCACCGCATAAGGTGATGAAGTGTTGTACATCACTTTGATGCTATTGCTAATGCGCTGATCGGCCGGAGCACCGGTAAGTACCGGAAACAAAGTCGGATTGATGCCAACTCTGTTGGCTCCATTTACATAAGGATATACTGAAGCAACGGTAGGCGTTGGTGCCTGTGCTAAAGAAAGAGAGGCAGCTTGAATTGGATTTACTCTAAAACTACCAAAGATTCCGTTTTCACCTTGCTGAATTTCATAATTAACTGCAAATATGATTTCCTTGTTATTATTCTTTTTGTTTGGATCAAAAATATCTGCATAATTGGCCTGCAAATCCAAGGTAGCTCCTTGCAGGTTTTTCACTTCCATCAATGCGTTCTTTGCCGTTGTGAAATCAGCTGCACCACCTCCCATGTGGGTACCGGTCCAGTTAAATACATCGCCTTTTAATACCAGTGTAGCGATCCTATTCCAGTAAACTCTTTTACCACCTGCGATGACATTGGACGGACCAAACAATTGCAAAGATTTCTCAATATCACTTTTTACTTGTGCCATTACGGTATCGGCTCCTGTTCTATGTTTATATGTTTGTGCAGCATTGTTAATAGTTTCAACAGGTTCAGTATTTAAAGGCACATTACCCCAGGTTTGCACCATCAAATAATAAATATATGCACGCAGGCCATAAACTTCAGCAAGTATTCTGTCTCTTTCATCTGCAGGTAGTGGCGACTGAGGAATAATCTTTATCACATTGTTCATGTTGTAAATCAGATTATAAAAACCCGCCCAATTGCTAAAAGGAACATTCGTAGCGCTGATGTTATGTGTGTACAGGTTTTTTAGTCCTCCATCAGCCGATTCTGTAAACAATCCGTCCACCCAAATATCAGAACGCATTTCGCCTAACTGAAATAGTGTACTGTTGTAAGCTTTAAAACGTGCATAAACTCCATGATATAATGTGCGGGCAGCATTAGGATCTTTAAGTGCCTGATCTTTACTTATCGCATCCTGCGGTAATACTTCATCCAGTTTTTTTGAGCAGGAAGTAATGCCCATCATAATAATGACAGACAATGTAAATAGTATGGTTATTTTATTTTTCATCATTATAATTTTAAAAATGATTGAATGAAAGGTTAAAGGGTTACTCTTACACCAAATGTTAAACGCTTCGGCAATGGAAATTTACCTTGGTCAAATCCACCTACTTCAGGAAAATTGCCACTATAGCCGGAGAAATAAATCAAATTGCTACCGGTAATATTTACACTCAGACCTTTTATTTTATTGGCTAAAAATTTTCCAATAATCTGAGAAGATAAATCATAAGAAAGTGTCAATTCACGTAGCATAACATAATCGCCCTTCTCCCACATATTTGCAGGTGGATTATTTCCGCTTGCATCTGTTGCATAGTTTCTGCCTTGATTAGCCCAATAAAATCTGGGTAGTGTTCCATTTGGATTTGTTGGCGACCAGGTGTTCAATGCTTCAGAGGTTTGGTTTTGAGAACCCTGTACCTGACTTAACCCTCTTAATATTTCATTGTTCAAAATCACAAATCCAAAAGCATAATCAAACCCTGCATATAGGTTGATGCCTTTAAAGGAACCTGCCAGATAAAATCCGCCAGTGTGTTGAGGTGTTGTACGTCCTACATATACAAATTGCTTTGCATCAATGGTATCATTTTTATTTACCATATGCCACCTGGCATCGCCCAACTGCTTTATCCTTCTATTTCCGTATGGAAGGAATGTATTCCACACATTGGCATCAGCAGCAATAGCAGCCGCATCTGTATAAATGCCATCCCATTTAGGTGCCCACACTTCATCCAAACCTATACGCTGACCTTCAACTAATCCTCCAACATAAATTTGTTGTGTTGGATTCTTTGGATCCCATACAAAGAAGCCACTGGTTCTGTTTCCCGGCAATGCATTGTAAGGAAGTTTTTTTGCGAAACTTTTAACATGAAAATAATTGAGTCCTGCCTCCAGATTTAAACCATCCGGTGTTGCGGATTTTAATATTTTTCCGCTAATGGCTAACTCAATGCCCTTATTCTGAAGTTTACCAAGATTGGTACTATAGCTGGTAAAACCAGTTTGTGCAGAAATACCTAATCCTGCTATTTTATCAAATACATTACGAACAAAATAATCAATGTTAATGGAAATTCTTTCATTGAACAATCCTAAATCCAATCCATAGTTTGTACTTTTTGCTCTTTCCCATCTTACATCAGGATTGATATAAGAAGCTGCATAAGTACCTCCAAATCCATTATAAGTACCAGCATTATTATAAACCTGTGCGGTAGCATATAATCCCAAGGAGTTTACATTACCATTCACACCATAACTGAATCGGGGTTTGATGCTGCTGATATATTTAGATAAGCTTGAGCCTTTAAAAAATTCTTCATTATGTAAATTCCAACCGACAGATACACCGGGGAAAGTTCCAAAATAATTTCCTTTTTTTAATCTGCTGGATCCATCTACCCTTACTATACCCGTCAATAAATACTTATTCAAATAGGTGTAATTCACTCTTGTAATTGCCGAACTGATTCTTTCCCATCCACTGAAATTGGAATAAGCTCCTGCAGAATTTATAATTGTAGTTCCCAAAACACTGGGTGCAGTAGAAGCAGCAAGCCAGGGAATCAGATCGGTAGCTGCACCACGAGCAAAACCTGAATTAAAATAAGACTTATTGTCGTAAAATTCACCGCCTACTAAGGCATTTACTGTATGACCACCAAACTTTTGATCAAACTGTAAAAACGCATTGGTTGTATATTGAATATTCTTTGTGTTATCAAAACTTGCAGGGCGGCTATTATTCATAGCACCACCATTGCCTTGCTGGTATTCTTTTGTAAAAAAATTATTATTTGTGTATTCATAATAACCGGATGCACCCACCAATAATTTAAGGTAGCGCATGATTGTATATTCAAGATTGATGCCTCCCAAAAACCGTTGCTGGTCGGTACTATTCGTAGTCAGATTGCTCCAGTAATTGGGATTGCCCAATGTAACATCGTTTGGACCAGGCAATATTTTGCCTGATGTATCATTTACATATCTTACTGTTGGAGCCACACCCACAAATCGTTGCATCAATCCACCTGAGCCACCACCTTCAGGTGATACACCATTAAAAGAACCATAAGGTAGTGATTGACTTATGGTATAAGCAGAGATATTAGAGGTAATTTTAATATTCTTGCCAACATTGAGGCCTCCATTAAAGTTTAAATTGTATCTTTTTAAAGATGAGCCAATAAGCATACCATCATCTTTTACTGTACCTAAAGACAAGGCATAAGCACCTTGCTCATTGGCACCTGAGAAACTGATATTATGCTCAACGGTGTTCGCTTGGCGTAAGATCATTGCTTCTCTTTCTTTCGCACTTAAATCAGTAAACAGAATACTATCCATTATGGAGACATTAAAGGGATTGGGATCAACCAATAATTTCCATCTTGGATCATTGAGCAAATGTCTGTTTTGTGCGTTTACTAATTGTGTAGTATAAAGACCTTCGGCCGAGCGCCAGCCACTATTCACCGCCCAACCCCATGCTCCAAATATCTGGTTGCGGTCATTATTCATAGCACCCGTATTATTATCAATTGAATCGCCTCTAAAACGAGACTGTATTCCAATACGGTTCATACGAATATAATCAGATGCATTTAAATATTCGGAAGCATTTCGTCTTACAAAATTGGTAGTATGACTAAAATTGTAAACTACCTGAGTTTTTCCTCTTTTACCTTTTTTGGTTGTTACCAGCACAACACCATTGGCAGCACGAGCACCATAAATTGCCGTTGTAGCAGCATCTTTCAATAAATCTATACTGGCAATGTCATTTACATCAATACCATATAGTGAAGGAACAATAACGCCGTCAACAATGAATAAGGGCGTTCCATTACCATTAAAATCCATACCACCTCTAAAGGTAATGGAAGGTGTTGTACCCGGTTGTCCGGTTCGTTGTTGCACACGAATACCGGGCGTATTACCTTGTAAAGCTGTTGCAGCATTTGAAGAAGGTGTGTGTTCTAAAGCTCTGGCACTTACTGAAGAAACGGCACCGGTGACTTCTTTTCGTTTTTGCGTACCATAACCCACCACTACTACTTCATCTAATCGTGATGCTTCCACTTTCATAGAAAGTGAAATGTCGTTGGCACTGCCAACAGTAACCTGAGCGGGTGCATAGCCAGTGTAAGTAAATTGAAGTACATCCCCTTCATTTACATTAATTGAAAACACACCATCAGCATTTGTTTGCGTTACCATTTTTTTCCCTTTTACAGAAATGGTAACACCCGACATTGGTTTTCCGTCTTCTTCGGAAACAATTTTTCCTTTTACGGTTTTGGTTTGTGCAAAGATTGATATGCTACCAAGTGTTAGTAGCATAATCAAAAGAGCAAGTTTTTTTAAAGCAGAAAGCATAAAACAGTTTTAGTTATTTGTATTATGTATGACATAATAAAATTATAATTTTTTTATCCTTTTCAAAAAATTAAGTTATCCACATTTTTTAAAAGCTGATATTCAATAATTTATTAAATTATAAATGTTTTATTTTTAAATTATTATCTTTGGATTGATTCAATTATGTATTACTTATTTTATGCTGGAACCAATTAAAGAATCGCTATCTGCAATTGATAATAGCTCACTCGTAGATAAAGTAGAAGCGAGTCTTGTTGACTTGTTGCAGCAGCAAAAGCTAAAAATTGGTGATACAATTCCTAAAGAGACTGACCTCGCTGCGGCACTGGGTGTAAGTAGAACTGTTATCAGAGAAGCATTACTAAGATTGAGAATGATGGGCTTGATAGAATCTAAAAAAAAGAAAGGTTCTGTTATTACCAGTCCCGACTTATTTGCAAATCTGAATAAAAGCATGAATCCGCATATACTGGATCAGGATACTTTAAAAGAAATGTTTGAAATCAGACTTGTGTTAGAAATTGGTATGGCCGATTTATTATTTCACCGAATTACCAAAAACGATATTTCAGATTTAAAAGAAATAGTTGCAAACGAACCGCCCGCCACGCAATATCACTTATTCAATATTGAACATGAAATTAAATTTCATGGTAAACTATATGAAATTTCAGGCAACAACACGATGAAAAAATTTCAAAGTATGTTGTTGCCCGTGTTTGATTATGTGCATCAAAGCGGCTTGCTTAAAAAACAACCCTTGTTAAAAACATTCGTTTCGCATAAAGAATTAGTGGATATACTTGAAACCGGAGATCCTGAAACTTTTAGAAATGGCATGCGTAATCATCTAGAAAATCACTTTGCAAGATTATTTGAATAATAAATTCTCGCGACATGCCACAGAATTTCAAATTACATAAAATTTGAAAGATGCTTAATTCAATACAGAAATTATTTTTTTTTGAAATTTAAGCTTCAGTCATTGTACCACATCCTTCAATTTATTAACATATTATTTCTTCCACTTAACAGCTAAATTTATAACTCGGCCATCTATAGGCGCCCAAAGCGGTTTAAATACAGGATTAGTCATTGTTCCGTTAAAAATGTTTTCAACTTTACTCTGCCGATAATCCAGCAGATTTTCGCAATTCAATACAATGCTGATGTGATGACCTATTTCTTTTTCCACCATGCATGCAAAAAAGAAATATCCAGGAGTTTTGCTATTATCATTGCGATATTGTAAGCCAGAGTACGATCCTTCTAACCCAAAACGGAGACCAACTTTTTCAAAATCCCTTACAAGTGTAAATGCAAACCGGTTTTTAGGTGTTAATGGTATAAACTGATGTTGCGCCAGATATTTTCTTTCTGCTATGGTAAAAGTATAACCTGCATACAATTCCCATTCATGAATTACAGTTCTTATATAAGTATCATATCCTTTTGTAGTTACTGGTTTAGGTTGGTTGATGAAAATAATATTGCCATTGCTTAGCTCTGTTCCTATAATTGGCTTATTGAGTTGAGTTAAGAAGAAAGCATGATTGATGAATAATTCATTACCATCACCCCATTCTGTTTTATAGTTTACTTCTGCATTGTAGCCAATAGATTTCTCCGCCTTAATACCAGAAGGGAGATTTTGAATCATTTCAATGGCGTAATCAGAATTTTGAGGCGATAAAGCATTGGGTGTTTTATAGCCCAGCCCAACACCAAGCCTGGTTGCCCAATGTTCAGTAAAGCGGTGAAAAAAGGCAAGCCTTGGCAATACAAAATTTCCGTAGGTGAACTGATAATCGTAACGAAGTCCTACTTCAACAGTTGTTCTGTCTTTTATATTCCATGTGTTTTGCACAAATGCACCAATAGTATTGTTATTGAAATTATTTAAGGGAATATTGGAGGTGACTTTTTTAAAGGCATCTCCAATTACATTAATACCCGCCACAAAACTATTTTCTTTGTAGGGCGCAAATAGAGATAATTCTGTATAAAAATTTAACTGCCTGCCGCTAAAGTTTATATCACTGTTGTAAATTGTACGATTATAAGTGCTTAGGCTGCTTTTAAACTCCAGTTTTTTTTTATTGTGCAGGTTCCGTTGCGCAGTTAATTCAAAACTACTCCGGTTAATAGTATTTTTTTCAAAGTATTGGTGCAGGGCATTCTGATTGCCAGCCAGCACCAGCATATCACCACCATTTCTCTTTTCAAAAGTGCCGGTGTAGCCGGTAGTAATAGTTGTTTTATTATCAAGATAAAAAAATAACCGGGGGTGAACAACCAACCCATTCAAATCTGATACATCAGAAAAGCCGTCTTTATTTACATCAACGGCCTTTTGAAAATTATATCCGCCAAAAAAAGTATAACCCACTTTTTTATAACGTTTGGAAAAGTAACTGTTAAAATTTGTTTCTTTTAATGTGGTTTGATTGAGGCTTATTACTGCTTCCTGCTTTGCAGTTGGCTTTCTTGAAATAATATTGATTAAACCACCGATTGCGCCACCACCATACAGCGTAGATGCAGAACCTTTAATCAGCTCCACCTGTCTTAAATCTAATGGCGGAATGCTCAATATACCAAAGCCGCCGCTGAAACCATCATACAATGGCAAACCGTCTTTAAGGATTTGTGTGTACCGGCCATCCAACCCCTGTATGCGTACATTGGCATTACCACTAATGGCACTGCTTTGCTGTATCTGCACACCGCTTACATCACCCAAAATACTGGCAATACCCGCCGGTTTTATCACACTTTCTTCTTCCATTTCTTCCCTACCTAATACTTCTACTTTCAAAGGAGAATTTTCCATTCGCAGGTTATTTCTGGTAGTTGATAAAACAAAAATTTCATCCAATGTCTTTTGTGCTTCTGAAAGGCCAATGATAAGCGTGTCAAACAATGGGACCATTATTAATGAATCTTTATTAGCAAACCCTATTGAGGTTATTTTTATATTATGAACTCCCCTATTTAACTGGAAAAATGCAACACCATAATTATTTGTAATCGCTTTAGAATTTGAATCTATCAAAATGGTCGCTCCACCTATCACTCCATTGGTCGAACGGTTTATGGCTTTTACGAAAATTATTTGTTGGGCATTTGCATAAAAACAAGAAAAGAAGAAAAGTGTAAAAAAAAATTTCATTTTTCTTTATTTCAATTAAAACCGGTGAAAGAGAGTGATACCGAAATTTCCTTGTCGCAAGTTTGGCGATATAAAAGTGTGAGATGGTTTGTCTTTAAATAATTTATGCTGAATTTTTGGATAAAGCCAATATGCCAGCTTCGCCGATAAAATACCCACACCGGCACCGGCCACAACATCACTAAACCAATGTTTATTGTTATACATCCTAAGATAACCTGTAGCTGCGGCCATAGCATAACCAGCTACACCATACCAAGGAGAAATATCCTTAAACTCCATTCGCATAAATTCTGCTGACACGAAAGCCTCTGCAGTATGGCCCGAAGGAAAGGAAAGATGATTGGAGCTATCTGGCCTCAACTGATTAGTCATTTTTTTAAAAGGGAAAACGATTGCATTTGCAAATATACTTGACATGAGAAAAATCATGGTACGATCCCTAAAGTTATGTTGGCTTTTAATACCAAATGCATTCAATAGGTAAACAGAAGCAGCTGGAGCTATTTGCAAAAAATTATCTGCATGATTAAGTTTATGTGGGTTCTTTTCCCATACAGCATCTTGAATTTTTTCATTTAAACTATTTTCATTATGATTGTTCATGGTAAAGGCACCAAAAGCAATCATAGCTGATGGAATCACTATTGCTGGTATTTTCATCGGGCTTTTAACTGATTCAGTTGGATAAAAAGACGAAGTAGAAATTGTTGTATCAATTGTCTTTTGTTGAATTTTAATCGAATCTGATTGTATTTGTTGAGCACCTACACCTAAAGACACATCTAGCAAAACAATTATTAAAATAAATAACTTGCACTGTCTCATATTATTTTTTTTGATTTATTTTTTTGATGTCAATTTTATATAGTAATGAGTAATAAAGTAATCTCTCTCACTATTTGCAAATAATACAGATAATTAATTCTTAGCTACCTTCAAAAAATTTCCATTTATATCAAATATCAAATCTTTTCCTTTAATCTCAGCTTCATAATAAATATCACCGTTTGCTTTAGTAATTTTTGCGGCTTCTTTTATTTTTGCTCCGCTATGATGTTTATTAATATAGGTGGTTACAGCTGCAGGTAATTCGTTTGTTTTAATTTCCATCTCACTTTCTTCCATTGTTCCAGCTGGTGTAAACAATGCACTCATTTCATGGTTCTTGTGCTTAAAGTTGGCTTCGTAATTGCCCTGTTCTTCTTCCCATTTGGCGGTACTACCCGGGAACTGCTTTGCAAATGCAGCTTTTACTGCCGCAGGCGGGTCAATTTTCATTTTGTTTTCTTTTTCTTCTTTTTGTGCAAATGTGGTGGTGGTTATCCCGGCTGCTACCGCAAACAGCATTAAATTCTTTTTCATTAAATTGATTTTTTAAATAATTTTTAAATGCCAGATAATTATACAGAAAAATTTAGTTGCTAAGTTTGATTCGTTTTAAAATATAAATCAAGAAAAAGAAAAAGAAAACGAAAAGAAAATAAAAGAAACAAAACAAAGACTGCAACAAATATTTTTTTCAGCGCATAAAATTGTAACAGAAATCTGAATAAAAACTGAATGTTGAACAAAGTATAAACTCTCATATCAGCAGATCATGGGTCTAATACCTTTAAACAGAAAGCAATTAATTTTACAGTGAATTTGTTGCTTCTTGAAGCCTTTGTGATATAAAAATCAAACCAGTCAATATACAAATAGCCACTAATGATGAAGATAAAGTACCCAAATCCAATCCCCCCTTTACTATTGGTTTTGTAAGAAAATCGCCAAAGGTTGCACCGAAGGGCCGTGTAAAAATAAAAGCAATCCAGAATAATAAGATATGATTTAGTTTTGAGTAGTAATGTAGCAACACGATAACGAATATTACAGCACCGGTTACTATTGCCCCTTGTAAATAAGTTAAGCCCAGATTATCTCCCAGAAAATCACCAAAGGCAGTACCGAGGCTGTTGGAGAATAAAATGGATACCCAATAATAAAATTCCTTTTGCTTATCAATAATTGGATACACTTCCAGACTTTTGTATTTTCTATGCCATAAAAATAAAGCAAGCAAAAGGCAGATGACCAGCAGTAAGCTGCCCCAGGCATATCCCAGATGCAATGTCCTGTCAATGTAGTCAGAAATTTCAGTACCCAGTGTTGTAGTTCCAACAATTACCAGCCAGTAAATAACAGGGATGTAATTTTTTACGGATAGCTGTGCACCAAGTACTGCAAGAAAAAAAAACAACGTAATGGCAATACCTGCTACATAGCCCAGATTAAGTGTCATAGAAATAAAATCTCCAAGTGTTTCACCCAGCGTAGTGGCAACAATTTTCATTAGCCAGAAAATGAGAGTGATTTTTGCTACTTTATTTAATTGCAACATGCTTTTGATATTTGCAATAAAGCTGTATTGAAATCCTGAACAAAAATTGAATTATTAAGTAACGGAACTGTTAAAATCTACAGAAAAAATATGATTGCCTTCCTTAAAATCATAATTAACGGTTGCATTATACAGTTCACAAATCTGCTTCACAAGTGCCAACCCCAGCCCGCTACTGCTGTTAGATGTGTTTTGCTTCTGAAAACGATGAAAGAGCTTTGAAGTATCAAGAGGGGTCTGTAATCCTGTGTTTGAAACAAAAAGTCTTTTGTTAGTAATAGAGATTTTAATAGACCCGCTGTTTATATTATATCGTATTGAATTGGTTAATAGGTTTCCAATAAGCACTTCAAGCAAATATCTATTCACAGTAATACTGCTATTGTCCATTTCTGCACTATCAACTGTTATATTTTTTTCAGCAATGGCTCTTTTATATGACGGCAATAGTTCTTGTGTGAATTGAGAGAGTGTAATCAATTCTGTTTCCGGAAACTGGCTGTTATCAATTTTCGCAAGCAGCAAAAGTGTTTTATTCAGTCTATTCATACGCTGAACAGCCTGCTCTGCTTCGGTAATTAATGCTGCCTGCTCACTGGTAAGTGGGTTGGTCTGCATTAGTAATTCCACTTTGCTTTGAAAAACGGCAAGCGGCGTTTGCATTTCATGTGAAGCATTTTCTGTAAACTCCTTTTGTGACTTAAATACTTCCTTGTTAGTGGTTGTTAATTTTGTAATAGTCTGGTTTAGGTCACTAAACTCTGAAATTTCAGTAATGGGCAACTGTAATGTTTCATCCTTATCTACCCGGAAAGTATGTAAAAGATTAATCGTGCTGTAAAAAGGGTGCCATACTTTTCTTGAAATATATCTTGTAATAAAAAACAGGCCAACGATTATTAGCAGCAACAACAAACCTGTTATCAGGCAAATTCTTTCAATTAAATCTTCTGTATCAATCATTGAACTTCTCAATGTCATTGAATAGGGCTTTGATTGTATGAGTACATTGGTTTTCATAGTTCGATATGGCAATATCTCTTTAGAAATACTGTCGTATTTGTAGGTTAGGAAAAAGGTATCAAGTTTTGAATAGGATGCCAATAGTTTCAATTCAAAATCGGTGGAATTAATTTCTGGATACAATTGCGCTCCATTTTTTTGCATTTCAAGTTTTTTTAGCAATGCAGATTTTTGTGCCATCATGCTTTCATCCACATCCTCAATTACAATATTTTTTATTGCAAAATAAAATACAGGTACAGCAATCAATAAAATTAATGCTGCATATACTAGGTATAACCTTAATGTTTTATTCAGTAGCTTCATACATCAAACCTATAGCCTATGCCATACACGGACTTTATATAATCGCTGCAACCTGATGCCGCAAGCTTCTTTTTAATATTTTTTATGTGGGCGTATATAAAATCAAAACTGTCAAACATATCTGCATCATCACCACTGATATGTGCTGCAATTGCATTTTTTGAAATTACACGATTTTTATTAGTCACAAGATATAGCAACAGATCATATTCCTTTTTTGTAAGTTCAAGTCTGCAATTATTTACATTAATAATTTTTGCAAATGTATCAATTGAAATTTCGTTAATTACCATTTTGCTATTGCCATCAAATCTTCTTCGCCTTATTACAGCTGCGATTCTAGCGCTTAATTCTGATAAATGAAATGGCTTTGCTAGATAATCATCTGCACCATAGTTAAGGCCTTCTATACGATCATCTATTGAATCTTTAGCTGAAATAATAATTACGCCATCAGATTTTTTATTTGCTTTAAGCTCTTTTAAAATATTTAAACCATTGCCCCCTGGCAGACTGATATCTAATAAAATACAATCATAATCAAAAGATTCTGTTTTCTCTATAGCCATTTTAAAATCTGAAGCTATTTCACATACATAGCTCTCTTCTTTTAAGTAAGAGATAATTCCTTTGCTAAGTTCTTTCTCGTCTTCTATTATCAAAATTTTCATGCCACCACTTTGTCATAAAAGTAATTACCAATTCTGAACAAAAAATGAATTGACCAAAAACCAGGAAAAATTTCAATCAAAAGACATCTGCACTGGCTTTTTTTAGCTAACACAAAATTTATATTTTCAAATTTTTCGTACATAAAAACTGAAAAAAAAATTGCCATTTTTTTCACTTAAAACGAACTTATAATATTGGTATAGCAATCTAGAATAAAGAATAAGTATTAAACTATATTAAAATTTAGGGGGCGTAAAAAGCTCAAAAACAATCCCAAAGCCTCTCTTTTCTGCAGAAAAATAATTTCATGACTTTTTTGAAAATAATCTATACAAAAAAAACATATAACTTTCTTTGTGCCATGACTGTCCCTTTGGGAGAAGCAGCAGGCCATTACTTTATAAAACAAAAAAACCATGCAAAAAAATACATGGCTTTCTTTGTGCCCGAGACTGGATTCGAACCAGCACACCCTTTCGGGCGCCACCACCTCAAAGTGGTGCGTCTACCAATTTCGCCACCCGGGCCTTTGAATGACTGCAAATGTAAGTGGTTTATTTTTTTAGAACAATTCTGAATGTAGTGCCTTTCCCAACCTCCGATTGTTTTACAAATATTTCGCCTTTATGATATTGTTCGATAATGCGTTTTGACAAACTCAGTCCCAGCCCCCATCCTCTTTTTTTAGTTGTAAATCCGGGTTTGAATAAAAGAGGAATATTTTTTCTGGCAATACCTTTTCCCGTATCTGATATATCAATACAAACTTTATGCTCTTCATCAGCAATCGTAACAATTATACTTCCTTTGCCTTCCATTGCATCCAATGCGTTTTTCAATAAATTTTCTATCACCCAGTCAAATAATGGTGGAGATACCAATGCCATAATTGTCTCTTTTTTGCCTGACTTCATTTCAAACAAAATTTTTCCGGTTGCTCTTTTACGCATATAATCCATCATCCTGCTTACTTGTGTTACAAGATTGGTTAACTCAAGATGTGGTGAGCTGCCAATTTTTCCAAATCTGTCTGACACTAATCGAAGCCTGTCCACATCCTTTTCCAACTCTTGTACAATTTTTTGATCCACAGATTTATCTTTCAACATTTCAACCCATCCTTCTAATGAAGAAACCGGTGTACCTAACTGATGCGCCGTTTCTTTTGCCATGCCCGCCCACACCTGATTTTGTGTTGAACGAAAGCTGCTGCGGATAGAAAAAATGGTAATAATGATAAACAAGGCCACAATACAAAGCTGAATGAGCGGGTAATAGCGTACTTCTTTTAGCAATTTTGAATCTCCGTAATAATAACGGTTATGAAGCGAAGAATCATTGGGGGCTGTCCAGTCAACTGGTGCATGTAAACTTTTGAATTGTTTAAGCTTTTTCTTTACATATTCTAAATCATTTGCCGCTTTTGATGAGTCAAGATTTACAAATGTAATGATGCTGTCCCGCTCATTGGTTTCAATTATGGGAATGGATATATTTTCCGTAAGTATCATTGAGGCAAGCCGAATATCGGCATCAGCCGGAGAAGAAATTAAAAATTTACCTGCCTCCACCCATTGTTCCACTTTCTGCTTTTCTTCTTTTGCAATCTTACGGGCAAGATATTGCGAATAGAAAATAGTACCACTGACAATTAATACGCCAATCAGTGCCAGCAAAGTCTTCCAGTTAAGAATCTGACGAAACATAATTCGAATGTAACCATAATAAAACCTGCTTCCCTTATTTTTGAGTAAATATTTTATCACGCTTGCGTATTGAACCCAAAATTGCTATTGTCATTCTGAACTGGAATGGGCAAAAACATCTGGAATTGTTTTTGCCCTCAGTTATAGCCACGCAATACTCAAATTTTGAAATTATTGTTGCCGACAATGGTTCTTCCGATGATTCTGTTTCATTTTTGGAAAAGCATTATCCTGATATACGCATCATTCGTTTTACCCAAAATTATGGCTTTGCAAAAGGCTATAATGAAGCTTTAAAATTGGTTGAAGCTGATTATTATGTGTTATTAAATTCCGACGTAGAAGTAACACCCGAATGGCTGGTTCCTCAAGCAGCATTATTAGAAAGCAATAGCAGCATAGCAGCTTGCCAACCCAAAATTTTATCTTATGCAAATAAAAAAATGTTTGAGTATGCAGGTGCAGCAGGCGGCTGGCTTGATAAATACGGATACCCTTTTGCAAAAGGACGGGTATTTGATATTTGCGAAGAAGACAAAGGACAGTACGATCAGTCAGAACCTATTTTTTGGGCAAGTGGTGCCGCGTTGTTCATCAGGTCATCTGTTTTTCATGAAGTAAAAGGATTTGATGAATATTTTTTTGCACATCAGGAAGAAATAGATATGTGCTGGCGAATACAATTGGCAGGTTATCAAATTTATTCATGTCCTGCAGTTTCAGTTTTTCATGTAGGCGGGGGCACATTACCCCGGGGCAATACGCTAAAAACATATTTGAATTTCAGAAACAACAGGATCATGCTTTCCAAGAATCTGCCAATATCAAAAAAATTGTGGATTACATCAGCACGAAATATTTTAGATGGAGTTTCGGCATGGAAAGGATTGCTATCGGGTGACGGAGGTTATTTTCTAGCAATATTAAGAGCCGAACTCTCATTTATTAAATGGTGGCTTTTTTATAAAAGAAAAAGCGTTTTCCCCGTCAAAAAAACCGGAAGTCTAGCTGGTTATTATCAAAAAAATATGACCTGGCAACATTTTGTAAAAAAGAAAACCAGGTTCTATGAAATTGTGAACAAAACGAATTAATTTTTTTGACACGAACCCTTATTTTTGCAACATAATATTTTACTATGGAACAGCATAAGGAATATCAAAAAGAGCTAAAAAAAGTGCAGGATACAGATTTTACACATAGCTGGGTTTCATCTTCCGGCTTTTTATTTTATTTACAGATGACTTGCATGGTAGCGTTTTTGGTAGGTGCAAGTTTTATGCTTTTTACGAAGCGTTTTCATAAAATAAATCCACCTGTGCAAGAGAGCACTTTATATACTCCAAAGTATAAATAAGTTAGGTTTAAATTTTTTTAAGTAGGGCTACTGCCCTATTTTTGCGACCCTTAGTTCTTTAAATAAGCTGAAATATTTCAGCAAAACAAATAATCTGCGGAAGTAGCTCATTTGGTAGAGCACGACCTTGCCAAGGTCGGGGTGGCCGGTTCGAGCCCGGTCTTCCGCTCAAAAGATTTCCCCCGTTTTTAAGGGGGATTTTTTTTCACTATCATTTACTCGGGTGGTGGAACTGGTAGACACGCAGGACTTAAAATCCTGTT
>WBZR01001124.1_pt1 | contig 35801 bp, 28 predicted proteins | sample 5204231 | NCBI WGS metagenome assembly WBZR01 (sample SAMN12412403, study PRJNA552823) | activated sludge metagenome | isolation source: activated sludge from anammox sidestream of wastewater treatment plant... | place: USA: Virginia | collected 2017-08 | reverse complement strand
TTGGGCAAAGCGCGCCGACGCTCTCCGGCGGTGAGGCGCAGCGATTGAAGCTCGGCGCCGAACTGGCGAGACCATCGACCGGCAAGACGGTCTACATCCTCGACGAGCCGACGACCGGCCTGCACTTCGACGACCTGCGCAAATTGCTCGATGTCCTGCACCGCTTCGCCGACATGGGCAACACCGTGATTCTGGTCGAGCACAATCTCGACGTCATCAAGACCGCCGACTGGGTGATCGACCTGGGACCCGAAGCCGGCGACGAGGGCGGCCGCATCGTGGCCGAGGGAACGCCCGAAGACGTTGCGGCGGTGGCGGCGTCGCATACCGGTCGATTGCTGAAAAAGGTATTGGCCGCCGGTCCGCGGAGCGAACGCGAAATCTTCGATCCGAAGAAAGCGGCGCAAAAAGAATTGCGCGTCGAAAAGGCCATAAAGCCCGATGCCGGACCCGCAAAGATGCCGTGGGAGCGCGACGGCGAGAAGTGGCACACCCAGCAGCGACTCAGTCGCGAGGGCACGGCGGTCGAGTGGGAAGGCGCGGCCCTTCAGTTTGTCGTGCGCGAGATTGAAAAGCTTGGCAAGGCGAAATTGCAGCCGACAAATTGGAACGATCGGGCCCGCGTGGAAATCGTGGGCAAATCACCCAAGGGCGTCGCGCAGTCATCAGTGCAGTGGTTTCTGCACGCGCTGACCGGCGGCCGGTGGTTGCTGGACCTCTACTTCCGGATTCCCGAGGGATGCTTCCAGGAGTCTGCGCTGTCGAAGAGCCTGGGCCTAAAGCCGCTGGACGATCGTGAGGACGTGCACGCCTACGGTCAGGCCTCCCGGGTTCAGTTTCGTCCGCCTCGTGAGGGCATGGATCAGGTTCGCATCACGGTGCACGACAAGAAGGAAATCGCCACGCCCGCCTTCCGCGCGTTTCTGAAGAAGGCGGTGAGCAGTTATTTGAAACATCTCGCCGACATGGCCGGTGACAAGAAAGCCGTCGCCCCGTGGAAGGCCGACGGCAAGGCCTGGCATCTCTCCCAGCAGTGCATCCCGCTCACTCAGCCCAAGCAGTGGAAGCCGGTCGAGCTGATGGCCTTCATCGGCCGGGCATCCAAGGCCGTGCCGCGCGTCAAGATCGACTGGAGCGGCAAGGTCTTCGTGGAATTGCTCACCGAGTCGGGCCGGCGAATCGGAAAGATCATCACCCACCAGGGCGAGTCGATTCGCGTCGATGTGAATGTCCCACGCGGCAAGCTCACGCCGACACAAGTCGAACACCTCGGCATGCGCCAGCAGTTCGGCCGACCCGGTTCAAGTGGGGCGGAGCTGTCTTTCTGGTTTCGCTCGAATGACCAGATCCACGCCGAACAACTCGCCAGGGTGCTCCAGACCGCGGCCTCGGATTCCGAGTCCTGACGATTGCCGCCCCTCAAAAAGAAAGGAGCCCACCGCGCCTTGCGCGATGGGCCCCTTTAAGGATCACTTCATCCGATCGAGTGCGATCAGCGTCGCCGCGATCGTCGCTTCAACCGCCAGCCGATCAGACACGCCGGCATGAACATGCCGACCATCGGGAACACGCCCGGTGCACAGCAGCCGGGGACCGGCACTGGGACCGGCAGCGGCGGCACGATGGCTTCCGTGCAATCCGGAATGCCGTTGCCGTTGGCGTCGACCGTGTCGTCGCCGGCCGGACAGACGTCGAGACAATCAGGCACCGTGTCGCCGTCGGTGTCGGCATCCGGCGTGCCGCAGCCGCAGACGCCGGGGCTGGACTTCGCCGGATCAGCCGGGCAGCCGTCTGCCGCGTCGCCGATTCCGTCACCGTCGGAATCGATCAGGGCGAACTCGATGAACTGCGCGCCCATGCCGGATACCTCCGTCTGGAGCAGGGCGCCCGAGGTATTCACTTCAAAGACGCCGCCGTTCTTGAGGCCGGACAGAATGCTGATGCCGGTCGCATTGGCCATCAGGTTTGACGACGTAATCAGCAGGTTTCCGTTTCCGAGCCGGTAGAGGCCGGCGAAGATCATCAGTCTCTGCACCGGAATGTGGGCGACGAACGAACCGCCGCTTGCGAACTCCATAATGCCGCGATTCGCGAGCAACTGATCGATGACCATGACTGCGCCCGGCTCGATGAGCTGCATGGGCACGGCGGTGACGGCGTCGAAGTTGGCGATGAACGCGCCGCCTGCGTCATATTCGTGAACTGCCGAGCTTCCGCTGCCGGTCAGCAGCACGTTGCCGTTGGGGCGGAAGTGGATATCCGCGGGATCGATGATTCCACCGGCGCCCGGGGCGATGAAGTTTCCGATAAAGTTGCCGCCCGCGTCGAACTCCGCGACGGCGTTGGCGTTGCCGCCGTTGCCGATACCGACGAGCAGGTTTCCATTCGGCCGGATCGCCATGCCGAACGGCTGCTGCATCACCGCCGGGTTGGCGCCACCGGCCGGCGCAAACACGCCGAGGTAGTTTCCGTTCAGGTCATAGCGCTGAACGACGTTGGCCGTCTGGTCCGAGACCAGGATGCTGTTGTTGTCGAGTCCGAGGATCGCCGCGAAAGGCTGCGGCAGATTCGCCGGGTCCGACGGGATGAAGTTCGCGTCGAGCAGCTTGCCGTCCTGCGGATCAAAGGCCATCACGCGGTTGTTGGTCATGTCCGGAACCAGCAGGATACCGGTCGTGGAAAGCATCTGATCGGCGCCCTGGCCGCAGTCCGGCGTGCCGTCGCCGGTCACGTCCGCATCGGGCTGGCCACAACCACAGACGCCGGGCGCGATCTTGAGGACGTCTGCGGGGCATCCGTCACACGAGTCGCCGACGCCGTCGCCGTCCGAATCGAGCTGCGCCATGTTCGCGACGAGGGGGCAATTGTCATCGGCATCGGGGATGCCGTCGCCGTCGGTGTCGACATAGACGACGCCATTGACCAGCAGCACAAAGCGATATTCGGAGTCTGTTGCGCCGGCGCCTTCATTGATGCGAATGAAGTAAACGCCGTCCGCCGCAAGAGTGATTCCGCCCGCGGCGTCGCCCGCAAGGGTTCCTGAGTTTCCATTGTCTCCGGCCGCCAGCATCGTGGCCCCGTCGGTATCTCGTATCTGGATCTCGGCATCGGTGCTGGTTGCATCGTCGTCGGGATTGAGGTCGACGATCACCGCGACGACCGCGCCGGCCGTTGCGCGAAACTGGTAGAAGTCCACGTCGCCGCTGCCGTCGACGACGGTGCCGTTCATGATCGGGGCGGAGATAATGTTGGCGAATGCCGACGAGTTATTGCCTTCGACCTCGTTTGCCGAAAGGGCCGGATTGACCACAGCATGGTACAGCTCGTAGTCGTTGAGTTCCATGTTGTCGTCGTCTTCGTTCAATTCGAAGTAGACGCTGCCGGTCTGAGGAGCGATCGCTCCCGCGACCACCGCCGAGGACACCGGCCCATCGTTGTCGTCAAACTCGATCAGCGTCGTTCTATCGTTGGCCCAGACATTCAAATCGATGGCTGCGCTCGGCGCCGACCCGACCGAATCGGCCCAGGCAAAAACGAGGTCGCCGGTTGCAACGGGCCCGGTGAAGTAGAAGTCGTGATCGCCGACCGGCGTAATGTCTCCCAGCCCGAACTCGCCCGAACGGAGCAGATTCGCAGACAACGCATTGTTGTTTGATTCTTCCTCGATGCATTGCGGCCCCATGGTCGGCAGCAGCATCAACATGCTCAGAACCGAGCAAGCCATGCATGCTCGTCTTCCCGACATTCTCTTGAGACGTCTGGGTGAAGTTGTCTGATTCGTCATCCGGTTTTCTCCTTTTTTCCTGGTCGGCCGTTGTCAGAGCCTCAACAAACTCGCTTGACACGAAACAGCCGGGGCGAGGGTGGATTCTGCGCGGGTAGTTGCAGTCGCGTTTCAGAGCCATTTTTCAGGGGCAATCGTTGCTTGAGTCGTAGTCATCAGGCCGCGGACGGCGCTCTGCTCTCATGAGCGCCATGCGGCCAACTCGCGCCTCAGCGGAGGCGGATCAAAACTGCGGGGTGTAAAGACTCGGCGGAATTCATCAGGTTCGCTCTCACGCCGCTGTTTGCGAACCAGCGGCAATGAATGACCTAACAAGTCGCGTGCCATGGCGGCGATAGATCGCCTGTCTGCCTGATTATTAGACAGTGAAATGAACTTGGGGACATATACCCAGGGTTGCTCACCCAATTGCGCGGTTAGCTCGTACCTTTGCGATTCTATTTGATCTGTCTTTACCGCCGCATCACACCTTGGGTGGGTCAATCGGGGACGGTACCGGCCACTCTCCAAAAAGGGGCATCGGGTCCAAAACGCCCAGCGGCCGCGGTACGGCGTAAAGTTCGCCATAGCGATAGCCGCACATTCCGCCCTCATACCCGCCCGACGAAAGGACCCAGTGCTTGAGTCCCTCGAATCGCTGTTGGGGAAACTGCGACTTGTAGCATTCAATGGAGGCGAGCTTCTGATCGATCGTGTCGCTGATATCCACGACGAACTGACTCGGCCAGTGGGCGATCTCCGCGGAGCGCGCGATCGGCCGATAAATCAGATGATCCACCCGGTGCGGCTTCGTTCCGCTGAATCGATCGTCCCATTTGGTGAGCTGCGAATAGAACCGCGTCGCTTCGGTGATGAGCTGCGCCTGGTAGTGGTCCGGCGAGGCGGCGACGGTCCGGCCGGCGATGCCGACGAGGATGCGCGGCCGATACTTTCGCACGACGCTCGCCAGCGCAAATCGCGCCTCGGGGCCGTCCATGAGCACCCGATTCGTCATGCCCACCATCTCGCAGACCTGCACGCCGAGGATGTCGGCGGCGGCCCTCATCTCCTTTAAGCGCGTCTCCGGGTCGCCCAGCGGCGTGGGCTCGCCGTTGGTCATGTGGACCATGCCGACGCGATAGCCGAGCTTAACAAGTTTGGCGATGGTGCCGCCGCAACCGATTTCCAGATCGTCCGGGTGTGGCGCCGTGAAGATGATATCCAGCTCGCTCGTTGCCATGCAGGTTCGATTCCTTCGTGCGATAAGGAGTTGTCTTGATCCGGCCGGTCCGGTCTATTGCGTGGATAATAGTCTTTTTGCGGGCGGCGGTCCGCAGCGGGGGGGCGGCGGCCCGGGAGGTCCATTGTTGTCGCCGCTCGGCCCGCACGATAGGATGAACTTCATGCGGTGCATGGGTGCTCATTTCACTGGCTTCCTGATCGTGCTGTCGTTGGCGGGCGGATGTACGTCGATCGGCCCATACCGGGCCCAGATTTCCTCCGAAGAGCCTGCCGAGCGAATACTCGCTGTCCGGGCCGCGGCTGAGGCGAAGGATTGGAGATCGGTCCCGTTGATCGTCGATCGTCTTGAGGATGAAGACGACGCGGTACGTTTTTTCTCCATCCTTGCACTCGAACGAATCACCGGCGAGCGCTTCGGATATGATTATTCCCAGCCCGGAAGTGAACGCGCGGCCAGTGTGTCCCGTTGGCGATCGTATGTGAAGGGTGGAGAGTACCAGACGGCGGCGGCCGCGGCCGAGCTGGAGGACGGCGAGCCATCCGGCGGTCCCGGGGCGTGACAGGAGTCCGGATGACCCCAGCTGTTCCCATCGAACTGAACATCACCAGCAGTGCCAAGTGCCTGCCCGTCGTGCGCGGCGCTGTCGAGAAGATGGCCAACGTCGAAGGCTTCGGCGAGATGGACTCGCACGCCCTCACCCTCGCCATCGACGAAGCGCTCGCCAATGTCATTGAACACGGCTACGAGGGGAAGGACGATCAGCCGATCTCTATCACCCTTTTGCCGGTGAAGTCCCCGGACGGCCGCCCTGGCATTTCGGTAACGGTCCGCGACAAAGGTCGCCAGGTCCCCCCTGAAAAGATCAAGGGTCGACCGCTCGACGAAGTGCGTCCCGGCGGGCTGGGTGTTCACATTATCAAATCAGTCATGGATGAAGTGGAATACAGTTGTCCGCCGGACGGCGGAATGCTCCTGAGCATGGTCAAGTACGTCGGCGGCGATGCAAGCGCCGCGTTTGGAGGCGGGCCCAAGGAGGGGCAGGCAGGGGGCCTGGCGCAAAAGGGCGAATGAAGATGGCTACCAACACGAACAATCTGGTCAAAGAAGTCAGAAAGGCGCCCGAGGCGACGATCGTGTCGCTGGAGGGCGATGTGGACCTGCACCACTCGCCCGCGCTGCACGCCGCATTGGTCGAAGTGGCCGGTGAGAGGCCCAAGCGCCTCGTCCTCGACATGTCCGGCGTCCCCTATATCGACTCATCCGGCGTGGGCACCTTTGTCGAAGTATTTCGGCGCGTCACCGCTTATAAGGGCAAGATGATCTTCTTCGGCCTGAACGATCGCGTCCGCAGCGTCTTCGAAATCACCAAGCTCGACAAGTTCTTCGTGATCTGTCAGAACGAGGATCAGGCCACGCAGGCCTGAGACCTTTTGCACCTGCGCGGCTTCGCGATTCTGCGCACCTGTGCTTGATCTTGATATCTCATGAGTGTGGCACCCACAAAACACGATGGCAGCGACGGCGCAGTGGTCCGCGCCGTCGAATCCGTCGGCCGCGGCGTCATCGGTCAGGCCCGGTCCTGGTCCGGCTTCCTTGAGTTCATTGGCGGCCTGTGCTATCTGCTTGTCGATACCGGCAAGTGCATCTACCGGGCGACGATCAAGCGCGAAGTCAGGCTCGGCGCCCCCAATCTTTTCGCCCAGATGGTGCGCGTCGGTCTGCGCAGCATCCCGATCGTCGCCCTCGTTCAGATCTTCATCGGGATCATCCTCGCCCTGCAGATGGCCCCGACCATGATCCGCTACGGCCAACTCGAACAAATCGCCACCATTGTCGCCATCGCCATGGCACGCCACCGTCATCATGCTCGCCGTCCTGACGGTCATCGCCGACATCGTCGGCGTCCTCGGCGGCATGATCACCGGCACCCTCATTCTCGGCATCGACGCCGACCGCTACCTCGCCGTCACCCAGACCGCCGTCACTGCCACCGATTATCTCACCGGCATCGGCAAGGCCCCGCTCTTTGGCCTGTTGATTTCCATGATCGCCTGTTACGAAGGCCTCAACGTCACCGGCGGCGCAGAGGGCGTCGGCCGCGCCACCACTAACACCGTCGTCAAGTGCATCGTCGCCCTGATCACCGCCGACGTCATTCTCACCAGCATCTTCTATGCATTCGGCATCTAAGGTCGGCGCATGAACGCAGCGCATGCCCATCGTCGCTGGTGCATCCTCGGCACCGCGGGCCACATCGATCACGGCAAGTCCGCCCTGGTGAAGGCCCTCACCGGCACAGACCCCGACCGCCTCCCCGAAGAACAGCAGCGCGGCATGACCATCGAGTTGGGCTTTGCCCGATTGCAGCTTCCCGCAGCCGATGGTGAAAGCCTGGAGGTCAGCATCGTCGACGTCCCCGGCCACGAGCGATTTGTACGCACCATGGTCGCCGGCGCAACCGGCATCGACATCGGCATGCTCGTCGTGGCGGCCGACGACGGCGTCATGCCCCAGACCCTTGAGCACATCGACATCCTCAACTTTCTCGGCGTCCGTCACGGCCTCATCGTCATCAGCAAGCAGGACCTCGTCGGCGAAGAACGCCTGGCGATCGTTCGTCAGCAGCTCGGCGAGGTCGTGGAAAACACCGGCCTCGCGAAGTGGCAGACCTTGGCCTGCTCGGCGCGCACTGGTCAGGGTCTGGACGCCCTGCGCGACGCCATCGCGCATCTCGTCCGATCGCTCCCACTGCGCGATACCGGAGACGTCTTTCGTATAGCCATCGACCGCGTCTTTGCCGTCAAAGGCCGCGGCACCGTTGTCACCGGCTCCGTCCTCGCCGGCAGCGCCGCTCCCGGAGCTTCCATGGAACTCCATCCCGGCCCAGTCGCCTGCAAAGTGCGCGAGGTTCAATCGCACGGCGCGGCGGCCGATGTCGCGATGGTCGGCCGGCGCGCGGCCCTGAATCTCACCGGTGTGGATCGAGAAGCGATTGATCGCGGCATGGAGCTGGCGTCGCCCGGCTATCTCACGGCCACGCGCTACCTCGATGCGCAGGTGATGCCCGTTTTGCGCGCGCGCATGCCCGGCGCGGCAGGTTCGCTCGTCTGGGACGGCATCAAGTCGCATCGACGCGTTCGACTATGCATGGGCACCCGGGAAACCATGTGCGTCCTGGTCGTGATCGGCGCCGCGGAGATCGCCCCCGGCCAGTTGGCGTTCGCGCAATTGCGCTGCAGCGAGCCGGTCGTCGCGGAGTACGGCCAGCGATTCATCATCCGTGATGAAACGGCGACGCATACCCTCGGTGGGGGGCAGGTTGTCCGGCCGGTGTCGCGCCGTTTGCGCCCGATGGATCCGCAGGAACTGACGGCGATCAACCGCGCCATGTCGGACACGGTCGATACGCGCGTCGATGCCTGCCTGCAATCCGCCGGGTTTGAATCCGTGTCCCCGCTGGCCCTTGCCGCAAGAGCCGGCGCCGCGACCGATGCCATCGCCGGCATCCTCGACCAGCTTCGCAAAAGCGGCCGCCTCATCGAGCTGGTCGCCGGTCGCACCGTCCACATCGCCGCCGTAAGCGCCCTGGCCGATCGGGCACTGGCTTACCTGCGCCGTCAACACGCCACCAACCCGCTCGAACCGGGCCTGCTGCGCGATCGATACATCGGCTGGCTCGATAAGCGCAGCGCCGCCGGCATCGGTCGAGTCATGTGCGCCCGGCTGGAGTCATCGGGTGACATAGTCGTTCGCGGGCCCTACGTGGCCCATCGAGAATTCCGCCCGGCCCTGTCGCCGGAGGACGCCGCGCTGGTGGAGCGACTGGTCGCGGAAATCTCGGCGGCGAAGTTCGATCCCCCGGCCTGGATCGCCCTAAAAACCGTGGCGTTGCTCTCGAAGCAGCGGGCCAAAGTGATGGAGGACATCGCCCGGACCGAGCCGCGACTCGTCTCCTTCGCCCCGGGCCAGTACATATCCCAGGAGGCCCTGAGTGCATTCAAGAAAACGGTCCACGAATTAGGCCGCCAGGGACCGTTCAAGCTGGCGGACGTTCGCGACCGTCTGAAACTGTCTCGCCGGGCGGTTCAACCGCTCCTTGAATATCTGGATAAGATTCAGTTCACGCGCCGGGTCGGCGACGAACGAATCTTGATTGAGAAATCGGCGTGAGCGAACACAACCCATCCGATCTTTCGAGCATCCCCTCCATGACGGCACTGCTGTCGGCGGTACAGTCCGACGCGCAGTTATCGTCGCTTCCTCGGGCAGTCATTTCCAATGCCCTGCGCGCCGTTGTCGACAACCTGCGCGATCAGCTTCGTAAGAATGAGCCGCTCGCCAGTGGAGCCCTGACCGTCGCCGCCATCCTTGCGCTGGCAGCCGCGCAGATTGCCGCCCAGCGAGCCCGGCGACTCACCCGCGTCATCAATGCGACCGGCGTCATTCTGCACACCGGCCTGGGTCGCAGCGTCCTCTCGGAAGCCGCCGTGCAGCGGCTCACCCAGGTTGCGTCGGGCTATTGCAGTCTGGAGATCGACCTGGCCACCGGCGAGCGCGGCCAGCGCGGCCGATATGCCGAGGCCCTCTTGTGCCAGTTGACCGGCGCCGAGTCGGCCATGATCGTCAATAACAACGCCGCCGCGACAATGCTCGCCCTGCGCGGACTTGCCGCGGGCAAGGAAGTCATCGTCTCACGGGGCCAGCTCATCGAGATCGGCGGTTCGTATCGACTGCCCGACGTCATGTCCGCCGGCGGTTCGATCCTCAAGGAGGTCGGCACAACCAATAAGACGCACCTCTCCGACTATGAGGAAGCCATCTCCGACCGCACGGCCATGATCATGCACGTGCATACGAGCAACTATCGCGTCGTCGGGTTCGCCGAGTCGCCCGGCATTGCTGAGCTCACGCAATTGGCCCACGACAACAATCTGATCATGTTCGACGACCTCGGCAGCGGGGCGTTGCTCGACGACGAGATGTGGGCGAGAGAGCATGAGCCCACCGTCGCGGCGAGTCTCAAGGCGGGGGCTGACTTCGTCTCCTTCTCCGGCGACAAGCTGCTCGGTGGTCCGCAGGCAGGCATCCTTTTGGGGAACAAGGCGACCATCGACCGGCTGCGGCGCGATCCGATGGCCCGCGCCCTTCGCGTCGATAAGCTGACCCTCGCCGCGCTCGAAGCGACTCTCGAAATCTATTTGTCGCCGGATCGTCCGAAAGCGGAGATACCAACCCTCGCCGCCCTGTCCGAGTCTCTCGAATCCGTCACCTTGCGTGCCGAGCGCCTCGCGAAAGTCCTTTCAGACGCCGCGCCATCGGAGAGTTTCACCGTCGAGCGCCTGGAGAGCTTTGCCGGCGGCGGATCGCTGCCCGCCCGGCCGATCCCCACCGCCGTCGTCCGCTGGCAGCCCTCGTCCGCGCATCGCGCCGAGACGATTGTCAGCCGTATGCGCACCGGCAACCCTGCCGTGCTCGCGAGAATCAAGGACGCCGCCGTTCTTTTCGATGCTCGCTCGCTCGCTGGTCACGAGTTGGAGCTCCTGCGTGACGCGTTTTGCGCCGCGTTGGCGTGTTAAACTCGGCGATGCCTTTCCCCGCCACTGGCAAAATCTGACCGACGTTTCTAGACTCTCCTCCGATGAGCATGAAATACGTCATGATTCTGCCCGACGGCGCCGCGGACGAGCCGATCCCCTCGCTCGGTGGAAAGACGATCTTCGAGGCCGCGAAGATTCCCAACATCGACGCCATCGCCGAGATGGGCCGCGTCGGAACCGTCTGCACCGTGCCAAAGGGGTTCGTGCCCGGCTCCGACGTCGCCACCATGTCGCTCTTCGGCTACGACCCGCGAAACCACTACACCGGACGGGCTCCCATCGAAGCCGTCGCCCGCAACATCCCGCTACACCCGGAGGACGTCGTCTTCCGCTGCAACTTCGTGAACATCGACAACGGCCTGATGGCCGATTTCACCGCCGGACACATCCGCACAAGTGAAGCCGAGGCCGTGTTGAAAGAGTTGAACGCGGAATTCTCCGGCGACGGGATCGTCTTTCACACCGGTGTTTCCTATCGCAACCTGATGATCCTCCGCGACGCGGAAACCCTGGAAGCCGCCTGCATGCCGCCGCACGACATCCCCGGCGAGGCCGTCGCCGACTACCTGCCCAAGGGCAGGGGCGGCAAACGCATTCGCGAGATCATGGACAAGGCCCGGCCAATCGTCACCGCTCACGACGTCAATCACGTCCGCACCGACCTCGGCGAAATGCCCGCCACCGACATCTGGCTCTGGGGACAGGGCGTCGCGCCGATTCTCAAGCGTTTTCGCCAGCGATTCGGCGTCGGCGGGGCGGTCATCGCGGCCGTCGATCTCATTCGCGGTCTCGGCAAGCTCCTCGGTTGGACGGTGATCGACGTGCCCGGCGCGACGGGTTATCTCGACACCGACTACGCAGCCAAAGGTCGTGCCGCCGTTGCGGCCCTCGACCAGTATGATTTTGTCGCCGTCCATGTCGAGGCCACCGACGAAGCCGGCCACATGGGCGATGCCGCCGCCAAACTGGAAGCGCTGGAAAAAATTGACAGCCTCGTCGTCGAGCCGGTCCTCGAAAAGCTCCGCACCTTCGACGAATGGCGGATTCTCGTCGCCCCGGACCACCCGACCCCCGTCGGAAAGAAGACCCACACGGCCGCGCCGCCGCCGTTCTGCATGGCCGGAACCGGCATTCCGAGCGGCCCGGCGATCGTGGATCAGTTTTGCGAGCGGACCGCGAAAGGAAGCGGGCTTCACATCGAGGCCGGGCACGAACTGATGGAGTATTTCCTTCGCAAGTAACGGGCGTCCGGGGAGCCTCGCACCCCTTGCGGCCTGGTGGCCGCGCCCGCGGAAGACTTGCGAGATAGGGCGCGCCCGCCGATGATGCGCGCCGGCATCGGTGCAGGCATCCATGATAAGAACAAAAATCATCGCGACGATCGGCCCCGCTACAGAGTCGGTGCAGATACTCGGCGACCTGCTCGACGCCGGCGTCGACGTCTTTCGTCTGAATTTTTCTCACGGCACGATCCAGCAGCACGAGATCACCTACAATCGAATCCGGTCCATCTGCCGCCAGCGCGGCGTGGCGGCCGCGGTGATGGCGGATTTGTGCGGGCCCAAGATTCGCGTCGATCCCGTTGAAGATGACGCCTTTGAAATCCAAAAGGACGACGAGATCGACATCGTCGGCGGTCACATCGTCGGCAACGCTTCCCGCATCTCGACCAATCGACCGGAACTCGTCCGCGAAGTCGCCGTCGGACATCGCGTTTTGATCGACGACGGGCTCGTCCGCCTCCGCGTGATTTCCGCGTCGGCGGACCGGCTCAGGTGCGTCTGCGAAGTGGGGGGCATGATCAGCACGCGCAAAGGCGTGAACCTGCCCGATAGCGATTTGGAAATGTCCGCGCTGACTCAGAAGGATCACGAGGACCTCGCCTGGGCGGTCGAGCACGGCGCGGACTACATCGCCATGTCGTTCGTGCGTCGCGCCGCCGACCTGCGCGAGCTGCGCGACTTGTTGCCGCTCTCCGAGGATCGCTGTCGCATCGTGGCCAAGGTCGAGACGCCGCTCGCGATTAAGCATATCGACGAGATCATCGAGTCGGCCGATGTCGTGCTCGTCGCCCGGGGCGACCTCGGCGTCGAGCTGGACCTCGCCCGCGTGCCGCTCTTGCAAAAGCAGATCACCCGAAAGTGCCGCCTCGCCGGTCGTCCGGTGATCATCGCCACCCAAATGCTCCAATCCATGGTGGAACGCCCGACGGCCACCCGTGCCGAGGTCAGCGACGTTGCCAACGCCATTCTCGATGCAGCCGATGCGGTCATGCTCAGCGCCGAGACGTCGATCGGGTCATATCCAATCGAATCGGTCAAGATGATGGTTCGCATCGCCGAGCAGACGGAGGACTTTCTCGATCGCTCCGGAGCCGCCTCGGCCGAGGTCAACTCGCTGGTCCCCCGCGTTCCGACGGCTGTTGCGCATGGCGCCAATCTCCTCGCCCGCGAGCTCGATGCGAAGCTCGTCGCGGTCTGGACCCAGACCGGCAACACCGCGCGGCTCCTCTCCAAGTGCCGGCTCCCCTCCGTCGTCATCGGGCTCTCACCCGACGAGCACGTTTGCCGGCGCATGGCGATGTACTACGGCATTAAGCCCGTTCAGATGACCCGCGATGAAGACGTGCTCGCCATGCTCGGAGAGGTCGACGCCGCGCTCCTCTCGCGCGGCCTCGCTGTCAGCGGCGACATGATCGTCGTGGTCGCCGGGACCCGCCTCCACCAGGTCGGCTCCACCAACGCCATCTTCATTCATCTGGTCGGAAACACCCCGACCGGAACGCCGGAGATCACCGGCTGACCGGCCGATAATCAGGTTCGCTCCGTCTCAATTACCACATCCCGTGACGCTTTGAACCGGCGGCCCTCGATCGGCCGATAACTACTGGAGTTGTCGACACTTATTTTTCGATTCGAGCCACCACAAGCGGTGGGGGAGTTTCGCCGATCAGGCATGCCGACCTGTCTCTCATCATCAATAGAGCGCCCGGCCATCGCGGAGCGTCACGAGCGCGGCACGGTCGCGCCCTCGCGGTCATGCGCCGACTCCCGGCGCGTGACCGTCTGTCATCCCGTATGGCGGCTGGAGCGGGGCGGGTTGGAGAAGCAACTGCTCGCCGCGGTCGCCGGCCTTCCCAGGGCGCGATTTCATCACGTCATCGTGACAGGCGATGAGATGGGCGAACTGGACGCGCTCATTGCCGATGGCGCGACGACGGTTCGCCGTTCGAGCGCCGCGAATTCGAACGATCTGTCGTCGCTCCTGGCCGATGTCCTCGCGACACATCGCGTCGACGTCCTGCACGTCCGCGGCTTCTCCATGCTCCTCGATGCATTGAAGGCGGTCGAACTCGTCGGCAACGTCCGACTGGCCATGAGCTTCCACGGCTTCGAGACCTACCCGCCGCGCATGGGCCGGCTCCGGCGTCGAGTGTATTCGGGGGCGCTGCAGCGCTGCGATGCCTGCTGGGCCGTCAGCCGCGCCGCCGCCGACATGATCTGCGACCTGCTCGATTTGAATCGCTCCCGATTCGACGTGGTAACTAACGGCGTCGACCTCGACCGATTCGTTCCCTGCGACGATCCGCAGCGCGCCAAGCTCTCCCTGGGCCTGCTGACCGATCGGCCTGTCATCCTTTGCGTCGGAAATCTCAAGCCCATCAAGGGCCATGATATGTTGCTCGCGTCCGTCGAACGGCTCGCCGCGCTCGGGCGAGCGTTTTCCCTCGTCTGCGTCGGCCGCGACTTTTGCGACGGAGCGCTGCATCGCCGCGCCGCCGCTATCTCGGGACAAGTTCAGATCTCCTTCGTCGGTCCTCGGGACAACGTCTTCCCCTGGCTATCCGCCGCCGACATTTACGTCCAGCCTTCCACCTGGGAGGGAATGTCGAACTCGCTGCTCGAGGCGATGGCCTGCGGCCTGCCCATCGTCGCGACATCAGCCGGCGGCACAACGGATGTTCTCGAACACGGCGTCACCGGCCTGCTCGCGCCCCCGGCAGATGCGGACTCGCTCGCCGATGCGCTCGATCTGCTCATCGCCGACCCGAAGCTGCGCGCTCGCCTCGGCCGCACTGCCCGCGAACGCGCCTGCACAGACTTTTCCCTGTCCGCCTCGCACGCGCGCCTCGCCGCGCAGTACGAGCGACTCGCCATTCGGAGAGGATTCACCCCGCAATGACGTCGATGGCCACCATCATGACCGCCCAGGGCGCCACGGGACACGAGCATTCAACCTCGCGCCTCGTCGTCCTGTGGCGATATCGCGAGTTGATGTGGATGCTCGCCTGGCGCGACATCCGCGTCCGCTACAAGCATTCAATCCTCGGCGCCGCGTGGGCCGTCATTCCGCCGCTGATGATGATGCTCGTCTTCACCTTCGTCTTCGGCTCCGTCACCGACATCGACCAGCAGAAACTCACCGGCCACCCGAACGTCCCTTACGCCCTGTTCGCCTTCAGCGGACTCGTCCCGTGGATGTTCCTCTCCAACAGCCTGAGCAGCGCCACGATCTCGCTCGTCGCCAATCGGCAGCTCGTGACCAAAATCTACTTCCCGCGCGAGGTGTTTCCCCTCTCCTGCCTGATCAGCTCCTTCATCGACTTCCTGGTGTCGTCGGCCCTGCTGGTCGTCCTCGGGATCGGCTTTCATTTTCAGCATCAGGGCTGGAGCTACGAGCTTCACCCCTCGATCCTCTTCCTGCCCGTCGTCGTCGGCGTGCAGATCCTTTTCATGGCCGGCATGGCGATGATCCTGTCGATGGCGAATCTCTTCTATCGCGACGTAAACTTTCTCTTCCGCGCCGTCGTTCAGCTCTGGATGTTCGTCACCTGCGTTGTCTACCAGCTCGATTCCGCGACCGGCTGGAAGCGCGCCCTCATCCACTTGAACCCCATGACCCCGATCATTCGAGCCTACCGCGATTGCCTCCTCTTCGGCCGCTGGCCCGGCGACTGGGCCTTCTGGAATGCGGCGGTGGTCTCCCTCCTGCTCTTCGTGGTCGGCTGGCACTGGTTCAGACGCCGGGAACACGAATTCGCCGAGTACATCTGACGCGCTTCGTCCGCTTCAAGGCCGCCGGCCCTTCGTCGCTCGACTTCCTCCGCGCCCAGAATTACACTCTCCCTCCTCACTGTGTAAATCACTCACCGGGAATCAAACGACTCATGAAATTCGCCATCATCGGCCCGCCCCAGTCGGGCAAGTCCACCTTGTTCTCCGCGATCACCGGCCAGCCCCTGGACGCGGCCCACGCAAGGCTCGAGCAGATCGCCACGGTCAGCGTGCCCGATCCGAGGCTCGACTACCTCGCCGAAATCTACAAGCCCAAGAAGTACACCCCGGCGCACCTCGAGTTCGTCGACATCCCCGGCGTCTCTCTGGCCGGCAGCGACGGCCCGCAGGAGTTTCGCAAGACGATGAATTCAGTCCGTCGCTGCGACGGCATCGTCATGGTCGTTCGCGGATTCGCGTCCGACAGCGTCGTGACCTACCGCGATCGCATCGATCCAAAGGCGGACGTGGAGGAGCTCCACGCCGAATTGATCTTCGCCGACCTCGAACAGGTCATGAATCGAATCGAGAAACTTGAAAAGTCCACCCAGAAGCCGACCAAGACCCGCGACGCCGAGCTCCGCGAACTGGCCATGATGCAGCGCGTCAAGGATGCCCTGGAGAAAGAACACCCCGTCTCCGGCGCCATCCAAAACGACGAAGAGCGCGGCATCGCCGGCAGCTTCGGCTTTCTCACCCTCAAGCCGGTCATCGTCGTCGTCAACGTCGGAGAAGATGCCATTAGCAAGCCGCCGCCTTTCACCCACGACCACTCGGCCGCCACGATTGCCCTCGCGGCCGAGATCGAGGCCGAGATCTCCCAATTGGAAGAGGCCGACCGTCCCACCTTTCTTGCCGACCTCGGCCTCACCGAGCCCGCCAGAATGAGGCTCATCCGTACCTGCTACGAAGCCGTCGGTCTGGTCTCCTTTCTGACTTGCGGTGAAGACGAAGTTCGCGCCTGGACCATTTTCAAGGACACCGAGGCCGTCGAGGCCGCCGGCAAGATTCACAGCGACATCCAGCGGGGCTTCATTCGTGCCGAGACCGTCGCCTTCGACGATCTCAAGGCCGCCGGCGACATGCGCGGCGCAAAGTCCGCCAACAAGGTCCGCCTCGAGCCCAAGCACTACATCGTAAAAGACGGCGACATCATCAATTTCCGATTTAATGTATAAGGGGCCGCGTATCCGCGGAGTTGTCCCTTGCGGCCGTTTCCACGGGACTGGCGTGGGACTGTTCCTGCCTGTATATATCCCCGCTTCGATCGCCGACCCTCGTAAAGCGAAGCGGCGCAGGTTGTGTGGCGGCCTTTGGGCCCGCATGATCCCGCGCTGTCCGACGACCAGGCACTTGAACTAATGGCGCGGAAGTACCGACCGGAATCTCTCTTCTTTGAACGCCCGGAAAGCGTCCTGGTCGGCTCGTTCATCTTCCTCATCATCATCGGCGCCATCCTGCTCACGCTGCCCATCTCCGCGGGCGACGAAGACATCGACATCATGGAGGGGCTCTTCACCTCGACCTCGGCGGTCTGCGTCACTGGGCTGACCGTGGTTGATACGGGAAAGGCTTACTCGCGATTTGGTCAGGTCGTCATTTTGATACTCATCCAGCTTGGCGGCCTCGGCATCATGACCTTCGCCGCCCTCGCCTCGCAGTTCCTCGGTCGCCGCATGTCATTTCGTTCACAGGCCCTCATCGCGGATACCTTCTGGCAGGGCGACGCCGCATCCTCCGTGCGCCGCGACCTGAAGCGGATCATCGCCCTCACCTTCGTGATCGAAACGATCGGCATGTTGCTGATCTACGCCCAGTTGAGATTCGAGCACAAACCGGAGCCCGCCCTCTTCTCGGCGGCCTTTCACTCCATCTCCGCCTTCTGCAACGCCGGCTTCTCCATCTACTCTGACAACCTGATGCCCTTTAAGCAGCACCCGTGGATCCTCTGCGTCGTTATTTGCCTCATTGTCTGCGGCGGCCTGGGCCACACGGTATTGCTGGAGTCCCTGCGCCGCCTTCGTTGCCAAATCACCGGCGAAAGAACTGATTCCGTGAATTGGACCCTCCACTCCAGAGTCGTCCTGACCACCAGCGCGATTCTGATTCTCGGCGGAGCCGTGAGCCTCTTTTGTGTCGGTCTCGGCGACCGGTCGGATTCGGTGTTCCAGCGCATGCTCACCGCCGTCTTTCAGTCCGTCACCGCGCGCACCGCCGGATTCAACAGCATCGACATCGCAAGGGTTCCGGTCGCCGCCCTGCTGTTTCTGATACTCCTGATGTTCGTGGGCGGCTCGCCGGCTTCCTGCGCAGGCGGCATCAAGACGACCTCCGCCGCGGTTTATCTCGCCGAAGTGCGCGCCAGACTCAGGGGAAGCAAGGAAGTGGTGCTGTTCGGGCGTCGCGTTTCCAATGAGGTCACCGCGAAAGTCACGCTGGTCATCGGCCTGTCCGTTCTCTGGAATCTGATCGGGTGCATGTATCTGTCCCTTTCCGAGGCCGGTACGCCGGGCGTCCGTTTCGAGGAACTGGTTTTCGAGCAGATATCCGCCTTCGCCACCGTCGGCCTCTCCGCCGGAATCACCGCGAAGTTGTCGATGGCCGGAAAAGCGTGGATCATACTCACGATGTTCATCGGTCGCGTCGGTCCGCTGACTGCCGCATTGGCGCTTCTGCCGCGTGATCCCGGCGCGATTCGCTATCCCGAAGAACGCATCATGATCGGATAGGAAGATTCAATATGCGACAAGTCGCCGTCATCGGATTGGGTCAGTTCGGCACGAATCTTGCCCGGGTGCTCACCGAGTTGCACTGCGAAGTCCTCGCCATCGACAGCAACGAGGCGCGCGTGGCCGAGCTGCGCGACGACGTGCATCGCGTGCTCATCGGCGATGCCCGGGAGATGGAAGTTCTGCAATCCGTCGTCTCCTCCTCCATCGATGAGGCCGTCGTCAGTCTCGGCGAAAGCATGGAGGCCAGCATCCTCTGCACCCTGCACCTCAGCCAGATCGGCGTCAAACGCATCCGCACCAAGGCGGTCAACGAGGACCACGCCCTCATTCTCAAGGCCGTCGGCGCCCACGATCTGATTTTCCCCGAAAAGGAAACCGCCGAGCGAACGGCGCGCCGCATCGCCTATCCGACCCTGCTGGATTACTTCCCATTCGCCGAAGACTACCGAATTATGGAATTGAAAATGCCCCCGAAGTTGGTCGGCGTCACGCTCGGTCATTCCAATATCAGGTCGAGTTACAATCTGCTGCTCCTCGCGACAAAATCCGCCTCGACGGGGCAGTTTCGTTTCATGCCCGGGGCGGACGATGTCCTCACCGAAGACGACATCCTCATCGTTCTCGGCCAGGAAGTGGACTTGGCTCGCTTCTCGGTCATGGATTGATAACAGCCGGCGCCACGGGTGAACTCAATATGAATCATCGGGACTATTCTGACGTTTCTCCGGGAACAAACATCCCCGCGGTGGTCAATGCGATCATCGAGATTCCGAAGGGGCGAAGAAGCAAGTTTGAATTGGACAAGAAGACCGGCCTGTTCCGGCTCGATCGCTACCTGTATTCCTCCAGCCACTATCCGGGGGACTACGGCTTCATCCCGCAGACGCTCGCGGAGGACGGCGATGCACTGGATGTCCTGGTCATGGTCAATGAAGCCACATTCACCGGCTGCCTGATCGAGGCCCGCGTCATCGGGCTTTTCAAGATGAAAGACAAGGGGGCCAACGACTACAAAGTGTTTGCGGTGCCCAACACCGATCCTCTGTTCGCGGAGTATCGCGACCTGACCGCCGTGCCGCCGCACTTCTTAAAGGAAATCGAGCACTTCTTCGCCACCTACAAGCAACTCGAAGGCACCCACACTCAGACCGAAGGATGGGGCACCGCCTCCGAAGCCATTGCCGAAGTGCAGGCGTCCGTCGACCGATGCGCCGAATCCAGAAAGCCGAAGGTCCACCGAATCTAAGTCGGCGCGCAAACTTCAAAAGAAATCTTGCGTTTGTGTGTGAGTCGCCGCCCAATAAAGCATGTGTCGTCCACCCCAACAGGAGCGTCAGATTTACATCTCGAACATAATGACAGATCGCATTCCGAAGGCGTTGTCGGATCGCGTCGCGAACGAAGTGTCGGTTCACATCCCGAAGGTAGGCGGATCGCCTCTCGAATGAAGCGCCGGATCATCTCCCGAATGTAACGCCGGATCGAAGCCCCGAAGGGGGCGACAGATCGTAGCCACGGGCGCGAGCCCGTGGAGAACGTGCAACGAGAATTCTAAGCCCCGAATGGGGCGGCAGAGCGTTACTCGACGAAAAAAACTCACATGGACTTAATCTGACAAACCAAAAAATTCTGCTCCCATCTGTGTCGATCAAGACCCGGCGCCTGCAATCAATCCGACTTCCAGAAGCTCGGCGTGAACAGAACGATGATCGCGAAAATCTCCAGTCGCCCAAACGCCATCAGCACACACAAGACCGCCTTGCTCCACTCCGACATCCACCCATAATTTTCGATCGCGCCCACCTTCGCCAGGCCCGGGCCGATCGTGAACAACGTCGCCGCGCTCGCCGTCGCCGCCGTCGTAAAATCGCAGGGGCTGTTCGGCCGGAGCTGTTCGAGCAGCATCACCGCTCCCGCGCCAGCCGTGAAAATCAGAATGCACCCGAGAAAATAGCACACCGTCCCGAGCTTCAGCTCCGGGTCCATCGTCGCCTTCCCCAGCCGCACCGGACGGATCACATCCGGGCGGTAAATCTTCTCGATCTCGGAAATCAGCACCTTGAACGCGATCCAAACGCGAACGACCTTGATCCCGCCGGCCGTCGAGCCGCTACAGCCTCCGATGAACATGAGCAGCACCAGCATCCCCTGCGCGAGAAACGGCCAACCGTTGTAATTGCTCGTGCAAAAACCGGTCGTCGTCTGGACGGAGACCGTCGTCACCACACCCTGCCGGGCGGCCTCAATCGCGGTGGCTTCGAGAACCGTCCCGTCCGTAAGCTCGATGGGCTGACGATCGAAGTAAACGACCGATGACACGATGCCCGCGGATACGGCGAGAACCAGAAGATAAAGGCGGAGCTCAGGATCTCGAAGCACGCTCCGCCAGTCGCCGTGGGTGATCCGGTAGTAAAGCCCGAAATTCGCGCCCGCCAGAATCATGAAAAACACCACGATCACATCCACCATCGGCTGATCGTGAAACGCCCCTATGCTGGCGTTCCGCGTGCTGAATCCACCCGTCGCCAGGGTCGCGAATGTATGACAGATCGATTCGTAAAGGCTCATGAACGGCAGCAGCGCCAGCACCTGCACCGCCGTCAATCCCAGATAGATGTACCAAAGGCTCTTCGCCGTCTCGCGGATCTTCGGAACAAGACCCTCCGGCGCCGGGCCGGGCGCCTCAATCATGAACATGCGCTTCCCGCCCACCCCCAGCCCGGGCAGCACGGCCACGAACAAAACCACGATGCCCAGCCCGCCCAGCCAGTGCGTGATCGCCCGCCAGACTAATAGCGAACGCGGCATGGACTCGATGTCGCTCAGCACCGTCGCGCCGGTCGTCGTCAGGCCGCTCATCGCCTCGAAGTAGCAACTGACGAAATGCTGGAAAACGTGGCGATTCACCCCGGTGGCCTTCCACTTCGCCCAGAGGTAATAAGGCATGCCCGCAAGTGCCGCGCCGACGACCCACGTGCCCGCCACCAGCAGCATCGCCTCTTTCCGAGAGAGAAACTTCGAGCCGCCGCGATTGAGCAGCCAGGTCGGCACGCCGATCAGCAGCCCGCCCAGCCCTGTAATCGACAGCGCCTGATGCGCAAAGGCGTCGAGCGTCGAACCCCGAATCAGCGCCATCAGGTAAACACCCGCGGCGACCAGAATCATGATCCCGCTGACGAGAACCATGACGACGCCGCCGTATTGCATGATGATTCGGTGATTCATGAATTCAGGTCTTCACGAAGATGTCTTCCAGGACGCCCTGATCCGATTCCTTGCCCACTGCCAGAAGCACGTCACCCGCCTCGATCTGGTTCGTCGCCCCCGGCACGAACACCCGGTCGCCTCGGCGAATGGCCCCGACCACCCACGCCGGTGCAAGCGGCAATTCCTGAAGATTTTTCTCGCAGCCCTCCGCGCCCGCCGCCACCGTAACCAGCACCGTCGACAGCCCCGTCACCAGCGTGGCCAACTGACGGATGGGACTCTTGTCGATCTGCGCGGCGATCTCCTTCGCCGCCGAAATGCCCGGGCTGTAAGATCGATCCACGCCGATGTGATACAAAAGGTCCAGGTATCTCGGCCGCTGCACCACGGCGATCGCCTCCTTGACGCCGCCCGCCTTGGCGAGCACGGCCCCGACAATGTTGTCCTCGTCGTCGTCGTGCAGCGCCACAAATGCGTCGGCCATGCCGATCCGCTCTTCGGCGAACACGCTCTTGTCCGTCGGATCGGCGTTCAGAACCGTCACCCCCTCAAGCTTCTCCGCAAGTTCCTCCGCCCGCGCGCGATTCGCCTCAAAGACCCGTATCGACCACGCCCGGCTCTTCAGCGCCTTGCAAAGCCACACCGCCATCGCCGAGCCGCCCATCAGCACCGCCGACTTGCGGCCCGGCTTCTCCACCCGGAATAGCTTGCGCGCATCCTCAAACACATCGTTGTCGCCGATGAGCACGACTCGATCGCCGCGAAGAATGTCCGTGTCCGCAGCCGGGACAATGAAGTCGGTCCCGCGCGATACGCCCAAAAGCCGCGTGCCCGGCGGCATCGCGATGGATGACAAGGTGCAGTCGATCGCCGGCGCCGTGTCCGCCACCGGGAATTCGTGCATCTCGATGCGCCCGCCGGTGAACTCCTCGATCTCCAGCGCGGCCGGACTCCGCAGCGACCGCGCGATCGCCTTGGCCGTCGAATACTCCGGACAAATCAGCTTGTTAATGCCGAAATGCGTTTCATAGCGCAGCTCGGCGTGACCGATGAAGGCGCTGTGATGCACCCGGGCGATCGAAGCCTTCGCCCCCAGGGCCCGGCCGATGGAGGCGGAGACGATGTTCACCTCGTCGGAGCTGGTCGCCGCGACGATAAGGTCGGATTCACGGACCCCCGCCTCGCGAAGCACGTCGACGTTGGTGCCGTTCCCTTCCAGGGTGCGTACGTCAAGTGTGTCCGTCACCGTCTGCAGCTTGACGTCATCCACATCGACGATCGTGACGTCATGGCCCGAACCGGTGAGCACTTCCGCGGTATGGCTGCCCACCTGCCCCGCGCCGATGATCAGAATATTCATCGATTTCTTCATCCGCTGCGATCCATCCTCGGATCGTACCGAAGTTCGCGACATCGGACAATTTACCTTTGTCGACGCACCAGCGCCCGTCACCCCCGCGCGCCGTTCCATCCAAACCTTGGCGCGGCGATACCGAATTGACACAAGCCTGTGTCGGTCGCACGATGGTCGGCATGTCGCCCCGATCGTTCATTCCCATCAGCCTCGGCATCTTCGTCGTCTTCGTCGGCGGCGCATGGCTCTATCTCTCCGCGACCGAGAAATCCACGTTGCGCCCATCTCCGGTGGGGCGGCTCGACGTCCTCGACGATCCCGGTTTCGTGCACCTGGCCGAGAGAACATCGCCCGCCAAACGCGAGTTGCGCCTGCAAGCTCCTCCTTCTGATGCCCGCTCCCATACGCAAAATCGAACGACGAATCTGAAGCCCCGCCCTCGTGGTCCCGCCCTCGGTCAGATCATCGATCAGGTCGCCCGCCGGTTGGACGAGGCATCCGTCGAACTGCGCCACGATGCGGACGCCTCTTTCGTCAGCCTTTATTCAAAAGGCGCGCTCGCCGCCCGCGAAGGAAATTTCAACACCGCCCTTGAACACTTCGATAACGCCCTCAAAAGGAATCCCGCCGGCCATGCCGCCCTCGCCGCCAAGGCTGATGTCCTCGTCGCCCAGGGCAGATTCCTCGAGGCCCGCGACGCCTACGAACAGGTCTTAAAGGCGAACGACAAAGACCCCGAAGTGCGCTACAACTACGCCGTCGTCCTCTATCGCCTCTCCGATTTTCAGGAGTCCGCTCATCAGCTTCGCCAGGTGATCCGCCGCGATCCCGGCCACGCCAACGCCCATTACAATCTCGCCAGCCTCGCCCAACGCGAGGGCCGCATCGACGAGGCCCGCGCATCCTGGGAAGCCTTCACCCGCCTTCGCCCCAATGTCGCCAGCGCCTGGTTCAATCTCGGCGTCACCTATGTAGACTTCGATTTGCCGCTCGAGGCCGCCTACGCATTTGAGGCCGTCACCACCATCACGCCCGACGACGCCGACGCATTCCTCAATCTCGGAATCGCACGCGCCGTCGCCGGAGATTACCGCGCCGCCCTTGACGCCCTTCGCATCGCCAACGAGCTCTCTCCCTGTGACGAATCGCTGCTGCGTTATCTCGCCACCCTCCACGACATCCTCGCCGATCAGGGCTCGCCCGACGCACCGCGCCACCGGCAGATCGCCGCCACGCTCCAGGAGCAGGTTGATAGCCAGGCCCCAGCGCCTTAAACTCTGCGACTCATCCGTCTCCCTCAGATTGTCTTTGCGGGAATGGGCCTTTGCGGCTCCGATCGACGGGTCTCGATTGATGACGATTTCGGCGCCCCGTGCGCCCGATGATGGAATAAAGATCAAACGGTAAAACAAACCCACCCAAGGACGTGCAACATGGAAAAGACGCTGATCATTCTCAAGCCCGACACCCTCCAGCGCGGTCTCACCGGCCGCATCATCACCCGCTTCGAGGAGAAGGGCTTTCAAATCCTCGCCATGAAGATGATGCAGGTGCCCCGCGAACTCGCCGAGAAGCACTACGCCGTCCACAAGGAGAAGCCCTTCTACCCCCGGCTCGTCAGCTACATCACCAGCAGCCCGGTCCTCGTCATGGTCCTCCAGGCCGTCAATGCCATCGCCGTGTCACGCAAAATGATGGGCGCCACCTTCGGCTCCAAGGCCGAGCCCGGCACCATCCGCGGCGACTTCGGCCTCTCCAACAGCTTCAACCTCATCCACGGCAGCGACTCCCCCGAGGCGGCGGCCTTCGAAATGGGCCTCTACTTCAAGTCCGACGAGCTGCTCCGCTTCGACCGCGCCGGCGAAAAGTGGATCTACGACATGTCCGCCGCCGATCCCGAGTAGCTATTTCCCGTAAAACTTCGGCAGGCTCGGCGTCATCCCCGGAATCAGCGAAATCGCCGCCACGGTGCGGCGTCCCGCCTCGCTGGCGCGCACGTGCGGGGCAAGTCCGTCGAGTTTCTTCTGGATCCTCTTGGCCAGCGCTGTCCCCGCGCTGTTCTTGCGAAGCATCTGTGCCGCTTCGTGCAGCGCCCCCAGCGCCCCGAGTTCCTCGCCCGCCCCCAGCGACGCATCCGCTCGCGTCAGAAAGTCATCCGCGCTCCCGAAACGCGGAATGAACGCGTCCAGAATGCCCATCGCCTCGCGGCAAAGCGCCGGCTCCCCCGATTGAATCCGCCACCGCGCCCGCAGTCGCTGAGCATCGACGTACCAGTCCTCGGTCGGCCCCGCAAGGGCCAGCCGCTCGTCCAGCGCCCGCAGCGCCTGCCACGATCCGCCGGACCCCGCCTGCCACCCGTCGATCACCGCCCGCGCAGGATCGCCGAGACGCTCGGCCAGCGCCGTCTCCGCCGGGTGCCGTCGCAGCAGCTCCGCCGATCGCGCACGCAGCTTTCCAAAAACCGCCGGCGCGAAATCCGGCCTCTCGCGCAAAACCGTCTCAAACTGCGCGATCGACTCCGCCGTCTTCCCCTCCCAGTCGCGCACATGACCCAGACACAGCGCCCGCAGCGCCGGGTCTTTCACCGACTCCGCCACGCGCAGCGCCCGCGGCGAGTTCGTCCGCGTCATCAGCTTCCGCACCAGATAAGCCGCATCGAATCGCCCCTCGGGGTTCGTCGCCGGGTCCGACGCCGCCAGCGCCGCATCGGTGATCTGCCAGCTCGATCGCGGCTCGCTCTCCAGTCTCCGCGATTGCAATTGAAGCAGATTGAAGTCGTCGGTTACGAGCATCGCCCCGTCCGCAAACAGCCGTGCGGCATCCGCATCCAGTTCCAACGCCGCCAGCACGTCCTCGGCGCAAACAATGCCCGCCGCCGCAAAGCCCCCCGGCCGCCCCGCAATCGCCGCCGAAGCGCTCTCCCACGCCCGCAAAGGCCCGGACGACGCCAGGAAAAGCACCGCCCCGGGATAGGGGGCATACATCTCCACCTGCGCAAACACATCGCTCAGCGTCGCAACCAGGCTCCGCAGAAGCGGCTCATCGACAAACGCAAGCGACATCCACTGCAGAAACACGCCCTCCGCCCCCAATCGGTCCCGCACCATCGACATGAACTCGCGCGTGTACAGGTGCGACGCGCCCGCCGTCCACGGGTGTGACGGTTGCGACACGATGATGTCATACTGACTCTCCGAAAGCAGCAGGGCGTTTCGGGCATCGTTGGTCATCAGTCGAACGCGCGGATCCGCCAGCGGGTCAATCGCCCGTTGATCCGAGACAAAGCGATTCGCGGCAATCACCTCCGGCTCCAACTCAACCACGTCGATGCGCTCGATCGAACTCGGCACCGACTCGACCGCCACCCCGCCGCCCAGCCCCACGAACATCATCGTCCTGGCGTTCGGCCGCGCCAGCACCGGCAGCGCATTTTGCCACTGCTGAATCAGCACCCGTCCCAGCGGCACGCCCCTGCGCCGAATGTTCGCCTCCGGCAGTCCACTCGTGCGCAGGTCCCACCCGAGGCCGTCATCAACCAGCAGCACCGTCGTACTGCGCCCGACGCCGTAGTAGCTCACCTCGCCCCCGGCGGCGTCGCGGCCCAGCGCCGAGTTGCGCAGCACATCCCACGGCTCATCGGGGCGCACAAAAACAAGCAGCGCGACGCCCGCCGCGCACACCGCCAGGCTCCGCCTGCCCACCGGCTTCATCAGCAGGGCGACTATCGCCATGAGGCCCAGATTCACCGCGACTGTCGCCACAATCGTCCCGCCGAAGTGAAGCATGGGCAGCAGCAGAAATCCGCTCGCGATCGATCCCAGAATCGCCCCGATGGTGTTCCACGCATAAACCCGCGCGCTCGACGGCCCGGCGTCACCGGCCTCGCGCGCCAGGATGCGAACCGCCAGCGGAAATGTCGCCCCAATGAAAAACGCCCCCGGCAGAAGGATCATCGCGCAGATCGCCGCGTTCGCTGCCAGCCCCGCATGGACACCGGCCCCCGTCGTCCGCGCAAGCTCAGGTAACTGCGCCAGCAGCGCGTAGCTGAGCAGCGAGGCCGTCGCAATGCAGAACTGCACGATGCCGAAGGCAATCATGCTCCCGCGGCGCGATCGCGCCAGCCGCGACCCCGCCGCCGATCCCAGCGCGATCCCCGTCAGAAAGCTCGCCAGCATCGTGGCAAAGGCGAACACGCTCGCCCCCAGCACATGCCCGAGCAGCCGCGTCCACAACACCTCATACGAAAACGACGCAGCGCCCGAGACCAGCATGATCGGCAGGATGAGCTTGGCCCGCGGCAGCTCACTATCGCTGATAGCGCCCGGTTTGACCTTCACCGGTGATGGACGCTGCATCGTCGCCCCGGTGGATTGCCTCGCCATCCACGCCGCAACAAGAAACACAAGCAGATTCGCCGCCACGCCGACCCAGATCGTGCGCGCAAGGCCCATCGAAGGCAGCAGCATGAACGCCGCCACCAGCGTGCCCGCCACCGCCCCTAGCGTGTTCACCGCATACAGCAGTCCCACGCGCGGACCGATCTGCCGTTCGTCCGTCACCGCATAGCGCGCCAAAAGCGGCAGCGTCGCCCCCATCATCGCCGTCGGCACAAGCAGAATGACAAACGAGCAGACGAGGTAAAACCCCGCAGTCACCAGCCCGCCCGTTTCAATCGAATCGGCAGCGCCCCCGAATATCGAAACATACAGCCGAGTCGAAGCGCCGATCGCATAAGGAAGCCCGATCGCCGAAACAGCGATGCCCAGTTCGAGTAGCCCGTAAGTGAGTATCGGTCGCGTGATTCGGTCGATGTAGCGCCCCGCCAGCGCCGCCCCGAGCGCAAGACCGCCGAAGTACCCCGCCAGGACCGTGACGACCGCCAGCTCCGACGTGCCGAACACCAGCGCGAACTGCCGCGTCCACGCCGTCTCGTAAAGTAGGCCCGCAAAACCCGATAGAAAGAAACACCCCAGCACGGCGAGGAACCGCTGGTCCCAGACCGTTGCTCGCGCAGCGGATGCAGCGTTCGCCCCCGCGCGCATTCGGCGCGCCGGCAATGCCTCAGAACCCATGCTCGCCTCGGAGGCCTTCCACAGCCTCCATTTTCGTCGCCGGGCACTTGCGCGGTCGGCGCAGTGCCGGCTTGAGGTGTCACTCCGAAGTCGCCGCGCCACCCTTCGCGCAGGCAGCCCTCGGTGGAATCATGGTTCTAGGCTAAGGGACCGTCGAGTTGGAAACAAGCAATGCTTCGATAAATGGTTCAATATCCGACACGCCCACGTCCCCGTCGGCGTCGAAGTCCAGCGCACAATACCACGCCGACGGCCTCACCCCCATCATCAGCGCGGAAATAAAAGGTGAGATATCCAGCCCGTTCGCCACGCCGTCCACATTTCCGTCGCCCGAAGCGGTCTCAAAAACGATCAGCGTCGCGGGCCGCGTAATCGCCGGCGTCCCGCAGAGATTCGTCACCACGGCGTCGTACATCCCCGCGTCGTCTACCGTCGTCGACATCACCTGCAGCACCTGCTGCGTCGCGCCGTCAATCGGCTCGCCGTCCTTTCGCCACTGGTAAGTAAGCGGCGCAAGACCATTCGCCTGAACAACGAAACTGACATTCCGCCCCGCGCAGACCAGCCGCGATGCGGGCTCTTCGAAGAAGGTCGTTTCCCGGAATCCGAAATCCCAGGTCCGCCCCGAGAGCGCAAAAGACCCCTGGCCGCCGAAAAGCACCGCCGAATCCCGCGCCGTGTCGTAGGTCATCGCGCCGTCGAACACTGCCGCCGGACCTTCCATGAACCGCTGCTGCCACTCCTCCCCGTTCCACGTCCAGAAGGAGTCCGTCGCCTGCGTTCCGCCGCCGCCGAACATGAGAATCAGCCCGTGCGTTGGGTCGTACGCCATACCCTGAGACCTGCGCACCCCCGGCCCGGCCAGCGTAACCAGTTCCCACGCATTCCCGTCGTACTCCCACGTGTCCCCGTAATAAATCTGCGTCGCAATGCCGCCGTACACCACCGTCCGGCCCCGGCCCGCGTCGTACGCCATGCCGAACAAGCTCCTGGCCGTCGGCACCGTCCCCGCGAAGCTGCGCTGCGTCCACGTTGAACCGTCCCATTCCCACGTATCGTTTCGATTCGAAAATGGAACGTTCGGATCGTTGCCGCCGAAGAGCACCGTCACCTTGCGGGCAGAGTCATAAACCATGCGATGTTCAATGCGCGGGCTCGGCCCCGTCGTCGCCGCGAGCGTCCACGTCGTCCCGTTCCACTCCCACGTCTCACCGTTGATCTGGTCCAGGAAGTTCATGCCGCCGAATTGAACGCAAACCCCACGATCGCTGTCGTACGCCATCGCGTGTCCCCTTCGCGATGGAAGTCCCAGGCTTGTTCGCAGGGTCCACGTCGATCCGTCGTATTCCCAAGTCTCTGGGCTGACTCCCGAGCTCATCCTGCCGCCGTGCAGCACAGTCACCCCGCGGTTCTCATCGAAGACCATCGCATGCCCGGACCGCGGACGCGGCGATTGCAATCCCGCATTGCTCCACGTCGCGTCATCGAAGAGCCAGGTCTCCGCGAGGTACTCGGTCCCGTTGCCGCCCCCGAACATCACCATCCGTTGCCTGGCCGCGTCATAGGCAAGACCGTGCCCGTCAAGCGCCCGCGGTCCCGTGGGAAATCGCTGCACCCACTCGCCTTGCTTGTATTCCCACGTATCGCTCCGCGTGCTTCCCGACGAGCTGCCGCCATACAGCATTACCACGCGTCGCACCGGGTCGTACGCCATCGCGTGAAGCGCCCTTGCAGTCGGACCGGGAATCGTCCGCCGCTGCCACGATTCGCCCGAAAGCACCCACGTATCATTCAAAATAGTTCCTCCGAACGACTCCCCGCCGAACATGACGATCGACCCCGTCACGTCGTCGAAGGCCATCGCATGGCGAAAGCGCGCCGGCGGACCCGCATCAGTGATCGGCCGCCAGGAAACTCCGTTCCATTCCCACGTGTCGTCGTAAATCGTTCCGCCGATCCCGCCGAAAAGCACCGTCACGCCGCGCTGCGCATCGAACGCCATCGCGTGCCGAGACCGTGGCGGCGGCCCCTGCGTGCTGCGCAGCCGCCATTGCACCCCGTCCCATTCCCAGGTCTCGCCGCTCTGCCCCGACGCCGAACCGCCGAACAGCACCGTCACGCCGCGCAGGCTGTCGAACGCCATCGCCGTAGACGTCCGCGCCGACGGTCCGAACATCGAAGCCAGCCGCCACGCGCTGCCGTCCCACTCCCACGTCTCGCGATGCGGACCCTCGTCGTCGCTTCCGCCAAAACAAACCACGCGCTGACGCCCCGTGTCATAGACCATCGAGTGAAATCGGTGCGGCCCCGGCGGCGGCGTCTTCTCCAGCCAGCCCTCTTCGCTCTGAAGGGCCAGTGCCAGCACGCCGCTCTGATCCTGCCCGCAGGCGTTGCTCACCAATACGTCGTACTCGCCCACGTCGGAGTACCCGACCGAATCAATCGTCAGTGTCGGGCCGGTGGCATCGGGAATCGTGACCTTGTTTTTCCGCCACTCATAAGAGATGGGCTGCTCGCCGTTCACGACCACCTGAAGTACGATCGTCTCCCCCAGGCACGGGAAGACATCACCCGGAAAATCGACGATCGATGCCGGAACGCACCCGCCGCCGAGTTCGCCCGCGGCCTCAACCGCCAACAGTCGTTGTTCGCAATAGGATAAGAAGACAAGGAGCGCGCCCGCCGTGCAAAGCGCGCCGCGCCGTCGAGAATTGAACCATTTTCCGAATCCGTCGTCCGGTCGATCCGCAGGGCGCGTGTACATGTGTACGCCTCCTCTGCCTGAAAGTTCTCGGCGTCGGTCGACCTGTCAGAAATGCCCGACCCGCCGCGGCTCACCATCGACCCTGCGGACGCAGATCATACCACAGATGCAACTCAGTTTGGAGCGCTCATCAGTAAGGCCTCATTCGACTCCCAATATCGACCTGGACAGATTACGCAGGCCGGCTCCCAGACTCAATGGCGTTCCAAAGACTCTCCAGACCCAGTCGTACAGCCCACGAAGTGATATAGCTTCGATCCACACTTTCGCCGCTGATTTTCAGCATGCTTGCAATATCGCGAAGGTGCTTCTCTGACTCGCCGGTCTTATACGCTTCCAGCTTCTTGACGATGACATCCTCAACGGCCGCGAATACCGCCTCAAACTCGGGCCCGGGCTTTATTCGCACTGACCTCGAAAAGCGACTCTCATTAAACGGCGTGTCCGCGGCAACGATCACGTCTACCTTGAGACCCGAGGCGGGGTGAATGATGTTGAACTGCCCTCGCGCCGTGATGGCCTCGCGGACGGCTTCTTCGCTCAGATAATACTCACCTTCTGGGAATGAATCACAAAAACCGCGAATTTGGTTTTGAAACGGTTGAACGACAATATCGATGTCGTTCGTAAGACGAGGCTCACCATAGAACATGCCCGCGACGGAGCCGGTCACGAAATAGCGGATTTTATGTCGATCGAGCACGCCGACGACGAACCGGAGCAGATCAGATTGCTCCATGGCTCATCCTCCGGGCCACTTCGCAATTGATTCTCTCCTCGTCCCATTCAGGGTGTTGCGTGCGAAGATGTGAGAGCAGCATCCGCCGCGCGGACGAGTAAAGGCCGAAAGCGATTTGCAGACGCTCCTGCCCGCTTTTTCGGCGCAGCACCTCGGCCATTGCGTCATCAACCATCGTGATGCGCTGGGTACCCGGCACTACAGCCTCACAATCTCCCCATAGCTCTCCGGTCGCCGATCGCGGAAGAATTGCCATGTATTCCGCACCTCGCGGATCATGTCCAGGTTCAAATCCGCCACCACCACGTCGTCCTCCAGCCGGCTCCCCTGTGCGACGATCTGCCCGCGCGGATCGCAGAAGTAGCTCTGCCCGTAAAACTCGCCCATCCGCCACGGCTCCTCAACCCCCGGCCGATTGATCGCCCCGACAAAGTACTGATTCGCCACCGCGTGCGCCGGCTGCTCCAGCTTCCACAGATACTCGCTCAAGCCCGCTACCGTCGCCGAAGGGTTGAACACAATCTCCGCGCCGTTCAGCCCCAGACACCGCGCCCCATCGGGAAAGTGCCGGTCATAACAGATATAGACGCCCACCTTGCCCACCGCCGTATCAAACACCGGATACCCCAGGTTCCCCGGCCGGAAGAAAAACTTCTCCCAGAACCCCGGCGCGACATGCGGGATATGCATCTTGCGATACTTGCCCAGATACTGCCCGTCCGCGTTGATCACCGACGCAGAGTTGTAATAAACCCCCGGAATATCCTCCTCGTACATCGGCACGACCAGCACCATCTTCAGCCGCTTCGCCAGGTCGCACATCAGCTTCGTCGTCGGCCCGTCGGGAATCTTCTCCACCATGCTGTACCACTTCGTATCCTGGTCGCAGCAAAAGTACGGGCCGTAAAAAAGCTCCTGCAGACAGACGACCTGCGCCCCCTTGCTCGCCGCCTGCTCGATGAGCGCGACGTGCTTGTCGATCATCGACTTCTTGATCTTCTCAATAGGGGAGTTCCCCGGTTCCGACAGCGTCGCCTGAATCAAACCGCCTCGAATGATGCGTGGCATGGATACCTCCGGAACAAGTAATAAGCCCGCTTTTTACCATAACTTCGCGTGCAAGGGAATTTATCAAACCCTCGGTGGGCTTCCGATGGCCGACCGTCAACCCGTGTCCGCCGACGTCAGGCTTTCGCCGGTATGGCAGCCGCTTTATCATGGTTGGATTAGATTTCTCATTGGGAGTAAGCAACATGTCCACCGCAACCGCCGTTCCCGCCAAGGGCCAGAAGGTCCGCCTCTTCGTCGGAGGTGAATTCGTCGAGTCCAAGGCCACCCGCACCGGCCCCGTCTACAACCCCTCCATCGGCGAGCAGATCGCCGAAGTGCCGTTCTGCACCGCCGACGAGGTCAATCGCGTCATCGACGTCGCCCACGCCGCCTTCCCCGCCTGGCGCGACACCCCCGCGGTCGAACGCGCCCGCGTCATGTTCCGCCTCGTCGCGCTCCTGGAGAAGAACGCCGACTCCCTCGCCCGCACCATTTCCTACGAACACGGCAAGACCCATGAAGAGGCCGTCGGCTCCATCCGCCGCGGTATCGAGATGGTCGAGTTCGCCTGCGGCATCCCCACCCTCACCATGGGCGACACTTTTCATAACATCGCCGTCGACGTCGACTGCGAAACCTATCACCACCCCCTCGGCGTCTGCGTCGGCATCACCCCGTTCAACTTCCCCTTCATGGTCCCCCTGTGGATGTTCCCCATCGCCATCACCTGCGGCAACACCTTCATCCTCAAGCCCAGCGAAAAGGTCCCGCTCAGTGCCATGCGCATGGCAGAGCTCCTCGTCGAGGCCGGCCTCCCCAAGGGCGTTTTTAACGTCGTCCACGGCGATCGCGAGGCGGTCGATGCCCTGCTGACCCATCCCCACGTCCAGGCCGTCAGCTTTGTCGGCTCCACCCCCATCGCCAAGCTCATCTACGAAACCTCCACCAAGCACGGCAAACGCTGTCAGGCCAACGGCGGCGCGAAGAACCACATCCTCGTCATGCCCGACGCCGACATGGACAAGGCCGTCTCCGCCCTCCAGTCCTCCGCCTTCGGCTGCTCCGGCCAGCGCTGCATGGCAGGCAGCCTCGCCGTCGCCATCGGTTCCGCCGGCGACCCGCTGGTCGAAAGGCTCTCCGCCGCCGCAACCAGGCTCAAGGTCGGCCGCACCGACGTCGCCTCCGACGCCCAGATGGGCCCCGTCGTCACCCGCCAGCATTTAGACAGCCTGCTCACAAACATCGACAAGGGCGTCAAGGAAGGCGCCAAGCTCGCCCGCGACGGCCGCGGCGTGAAGGTCGAAGGCGCGGCAGGGGGCTACTACCTCGGCCCGACCATCTTCGACCACGTCGCCCCGAAGATGCACGTCTCCCAGGCCGAGCTCTTCGGCCCGGTCCTCAGTGTCAGCCGCGCGGCAACGCTCGACGAGGCCATCGCCCTTACCAACCAGAGCCCCTTCGGCAACGGTGCCGTCATCTACACCCGTGACGGCCACGTCGCCCGCGAGTTCAAGCACCGCGCCGGCGCAGGCATGATCGGCGTCAACGTCGGCGTCCCCGCCCCCATGGCCATGTTCGCCTTCACCGGCGTCAAAGGCAGCTTCTTCGGCGACCTCCACATGCAGGGCCGCGAAGGCATCGCCTTCTACACCCAGCAGCGCATGATCCTCTCCCGCTGGCACCCCGACAGCCACGCCGGCGAGTTCGTCACCACGCGCGGCTGATGAGTTTGGAAAGTTTGTTTTTTCAGTCCCCTAATCTCCTAAGTTGTTAATGGAAAACGCTTTGACGCAATTATTATATAATGTCACTTGACAACAATGCCGATACATGCTAACGTCCTAAGGACGTTAGCATGTATCGGGCAATTCGTTTTTCGTTTCATCCAAAGAGTCATCCTGAATAGGTCTTTGATGCGAGACTCAAGAAATGTCTGAAGAACGAGCCGAATCAGCAATGCCTACGAACCTATGGAACAAATCTATCGCCAGCAGAGTATTTGCAGAATGTAGCACAGAACGAAGACGCGTCGTCGCAACTTGGCGAATTCATCTCCTGGTAGACCGCGTCACGCGGAATATAGAATCGCTCAGGGTTGGAGAGCATCGCGTTGCGAAACTAATTCGTACGCTTGTAAACCGGGGGGAACTCGAGCGAGTTCGCGGAATCAACGGCGTATTCATTATAAACATTCCCTTTGCAGAGTCGATCCAATCAACAGAAGAGCAAGTTGTGCAGGAAGCTAATCCATATTGCTCATTCAGCCATCTGACAGCACTCACTTATCACAGCCTTGTGGACGAGATTCCAAAGAAGCTCTTTGCCACTTATGTCCAAGGCTCAAGTGAATCCCGCATACCCTTCGGCACGAAGGCCGAGGAATGGATTGACATCGACTTGCCACGTCCACTGTTTCCAAAGGAAGCCCTCTCAACCACTGTCTCCTGGTCACGCCAAAAGGGCGGTCGGGATTTTGGTGTCATAGTCGGAACGTCTGCGGGACTGCCGATCTACATCACCGACCCTGAACGGACCCTGTTAGACTGCCTTCGAGAACCGGAGAAAGGCGGAGGCATAACACTTGTCCTCAGAGCTTGGCGTGGGGCGAGAGACCGACTCAAAGTCGACCGTCTCATTGAGTACACTGAATACTTCCAAAGTAAGTTGATGCGACAGCGAGTGGGATTTCTGCTCGATCGGCTAGAGCTTGGGAATTCGAAGCGAAGGGAATGGCGTCAAAATCTTCAACGTGGAGGTTCAGTCAAACTGGTTTCTAATCTCCCGTATTCTCCAACATTTGATGAGAGTTGGAATCTCTCAATAAATGTTCCCCGACATGTACTTGGAGAACTTTGCGGTGGGTGACGTGATTCAATTTCCTAACTCTTGCTCACCCGTCGACTTAAAGAATTGGCGTGCTTCAAATCACGCTACGCTTGAGGAGGCACGAAAGCGCTTTGTTCAGTTCGCCATCTTGGAATCAATCGGACTCTCGCCGTTTAGTGGTAGTATTTCTTTCAAAGGTGGAAATGCATTGCGGCTTATCTTTCAGAATCCACGGGGTACTTTAGACTTGGACTTCTCGGCAGATAGTAAGTTCCCGAGCTATAACCGAATTTCGTTGATGGTGGCGGGATAAAAAAAGGCGGCGTACTCTCGGGACTTGTTCGAGGTTCCGAGCCGCCCACGATGGGCAGAGGAGTACGCCGATGCAGGAGAGTAACGA
>WBZR01001123.1_pt1 | contig 35838 bp, 38 predicted proteins | sample 5204231 | NCBI WGS metagenome assembly WBZR01 (sample SAMN12412403, study PRJNA552823) | activated sludge metagenome | isolation source: activated sludge from anammox sidestream of wastewater treatment plant... | place: USA: Virginia | collected 2017-08 | reverse complement strand
CTTGCGGCCGGGGTTCAGGAAGCGCTCGAACAGCAGGTCGTACTTGATCGGGTCGAGGTCGGTGATCCCGAGGACGTAGGCGACGAGCGAGCCCGCGGCCGAGCCGCGGCCCGGGCCGACGCCGACGCCGTTCCCCTTCGCGAAGCCGACGAAGTCGGACACGATCAGGAAGTAGTCCGCGAAGCCCATCTCCCGGATCGTCTTCAGCTCGAACGCGAGCCGAACCTCGAGCTCCTGCGTCACCCGCCCGTAGCGCTCGACCAGGCCGGCGTCGCAGAGCTCGACCAGGTACTCGAACGCGTCGCGCCCGTCCGGGGTCGGGAACGTCGGCAAGAGGATCCGGCCGAGCTCCATCGTCACGGTGCAGCGCTCGGCGATCTCGAGCGTGCGCGCCATCGCCTCGGGGAGGTGGCCGAACGTGGCCTGCATCTCCTCGGGGGTCTTGAAGTAGAACTGGTCCGAGTCGAACTTCCAGTGGGCAGGGTTCGTGAGCGTGTCGCCGGACTGGATGCAGAGAAGCGCCTCGTGCGCCTTCGCGTCCTCGTGGCGGAGGTAGTGGATGTCGCCGGTCGTGACGAGCGGGATGCCGGTCCGGGCGGCGAGGTCGACGAGCTGCGGGTTGATCGTCCGCTGGATCTCGAGGCCCGCGTCCTGGAGCTCGACGTAGGTGCTGTCCCGGCCGAAGATGTCGGCGAGCCGCGCGAGCTCAGCCTCGGCCTCGGCGGGCTGGCCGTGCTCGAGCGCCTTCGAGACGCGGCCCGAGAGGCAGCCCGAGAGGGCGATGATCCCCTTCGCGTGCGCGGCGAGCAGCTCCCAGTCCACGCGCGGCTTGTAGTAGTAGCCCTCGAGGTAGCCGGCGGAGGCGAGCCTGATCAGGTTCGCGTAGCCCTCGTTCGTCTCCGCGAGCAGCGTCAGGTGCGCGTAGCCCTTGCGCTGCTCCCGGCGGTCGTCGCAGACGTAGACCTCGCAGCCGATCAGCGGCTTGACGCCGGCCTTGCGGGCCTCCCGGTAGAGCTCGACGGTGCCGGCGAGCGAGCCGTGGTCGGTGAGCGCGACCGCCGGCATCTCGAGCTCGGCAGCGCGCGCGACGAGATCGGGGATCCGGCACGCCCCGTCGAGGATCGAGTACTCGGAGTGGACGTGGAGGTGCACGAACGGGGCCGCCATCGCAGAGGCGATTCTAGAGCCCGGCCCTGCCGGACTCGGCTCCCGCGTTGCCTATCCCGACGACGCCAGGGCGCGCGGCGGGCGCGCTCGAGTGATGGCGGCGGTGGATCGGGATGTCTATGCTCCTGCCCCGGTGGTTGACGCGCCCACCGCAGCGCCCCCTCCGCGCGCCCCGCTGCGGGCGCTCCTCACGCCCGTGCTCGCCGGCGCGGAGAGCGCGCTCACCGGCAGCGCCGTGGAGGCCGCGCCCCTCTGGTAGCGGCGCGGCGTATCGCGGCCGAGCGCCGCCCGGCTCTTGGCTACCCGGCGGCCGCTGCGGCCGGGGTGTCCTGGGGCGTCGCGGGGCTGCTCTCACGGGAGCTGCTCGACCGCGGCTGGCCGGCGCTCGGGTTCGCGGGGATCCGCTCCGCTGTCGCGTTCGGGCTGCTCGCTGCCCTCGTCGGCCTGCTGGCGCGGCACGCGTTCCGGCTGCGACGCCGCGACCTCGGCCCGCTCGCCGCCTACAGCGCGATCGCGAGCGCCGCGCTCCCGTACACGCTGCTCGCGACGATGGAGCGGGCGCCGATCGCGGTCGCGATCGCGCTCTTCTACACGGCGCCGCCGCTGGCCGCGCTGCTCGGCCGGCTCTTCCTGGGCGAGTCGATCTCGCGGCTCGCGCTCCTGTCCCTGGGAACGACCTGTGCCGGGGTGGCGCTCGTCTCCGGGCTGGTCGCACCCGGCGAGGGGCTGGCGGTCTCGGCGGCCGGGCTCGGCTTCGGCCTGGCGGCCGGACTCTGCTCGGCGGTCTTCGCGGTCGGCGGCCGCCACCTCGTGCGGACGATGTCCGCGACCACGATCACCCTCTACTCGAGCGGGCTCGGCGCGCTCGGGCTCCTGGTCGTGGACGCCGCCCGCACACGGTCGGTCGCCGACGTGCCGCGCCTGGGCTGGGACTCGGTGCTCTTGCTCCTCGCCACGGCGTTCTTGCCCGTCGTGCTCGCGCGCTTCCTGTTCACGTGGAGCATGAACACGATCGGCTCGGCCCAGGCGACGATGCTCTCCACGCTCGAGCTCGCGACCGCCGCGGTCGGGGGGATGGTCGCCTTCGGCGAGACGCCCGGCGGGCTCGAGGCGGCGGGGATCGCCGTGATCTTCCTCGCCGCGATCCTCGTCAGGCTCGACCTGCGCGGCCAGCCCGCGCCGCCGTCGTGAGCGCGGCCGTGGGCGCGCGTGCCAGCGGTTATCCTCCGCGGATGGCCGCCGACGCCGTGCAGGTCCGCTGGGGCGAGCATGCGCTCGCGGAGCTGCGCAGGTCCGGTCACCGGGCCGGCGGGGCGCGCACGGCCGTCGTCGAGCTGCTCGCCGAGCAGGACTGCTGCCTGACCGCGCAGGAGATCTTCGACGAGCTGCGCGAGCGCGACCGGCGGGTTGGGATCGCGAGCGTCTACCGGGCGCTCGACCTGCTGACCGGCATGAAGCTCGTCCAGCGGCTCGAGATCGGCGAGGGCGTCGCCAGGTACGAGCCCGCCCACGCCGGCGGCGAGCACCACCACCACGTGGTCTGCGAGCGCTGCGGCTCGGTCGCGGTCTTCGAGGACGAGCAGCTCGAGCGTGCGCTCGACCGGCTCGGCGACCGGCTCGGCTACCGGCTCGAGGGGCACGAGGTCATCCTCCGCGGCACCTGCCCCGGCTGCGGCGCCGGGGCCGCCGCGTAGCTCCCCGCCGGACTCAGCGAGCGGGGATCACCCACGCTCCGGCGGCGGCGTCCGCGCCCGCCCGGGCGAAGGCAACGAGGACGTGGGGGCCCGGCCCGAGCGGCTCGGCGCCGCGTCCGGTGATCGCCGGGGCCGTGCTGTCCCCGGAGAGCCCCGCGTCCACCGGCTTCCCGTCGAGCCAGAGCAGCGCCTGCTCGAGCGGCGCCGGCGCCTCGGCCCCGACGACGAGCTCCGCCGGGACGCCGGCGGGCAGAGACCCGCTCCCGGGGACGACCGGCGAGAGGAGCACGGGCCCGCCGAGCTCGAGCTTCCAGCCGCTGCCGCCGTCGCGCAGCACCGCGGCGTAGCCGGCCAGCTCGGACTGCCCCTCCGCCTCGCGCTGCCCGGCGATCGCGACGACGGCGACCCCGTCCGCCACGCTCGTCGCTACGAGCACCTCGTAGGGCGTGCCGGCGAAGCTGCCGAGCCCCTCCTCGAGCTCGCGGCCCGGGCCGATCTGGAACGTGTCGTAGCCGGGGCCGAGCCGCTCCTGGCTCGCCGGCGTGAGCAGCTCCCAGATGACGAGGTAGTTGCCGGCGCCGGCGGCCTCGACGACGTCGTCGAGGACCGCGGCCGCCGCCTCGCCGGCCTCGTCCGCGGCGGCCGGGCCCGTGCCGTTCCCCGGCGGCTCGGTGCCGGCAGCAGCGGTCTCCGGCGGCGCCGTCCCGGTCGCCCCGGTGGTCACCGGCTCGGCCGTGATCTCGCCGAGCCCGGCGTCCGGACCGGGCTCGCCACCGCCGGTACAGCCGGCGGCCGCCAGCGCCGCCGCGACGATCACCGCTGCGATCGCGTAGCGCACGGCTTCAGTCTTCCAGACCCGCCCCCGGCGCCGCTGACCTGGCAGACTGCGCTCCCGATGAAGCGCCTCTACCTGCTCCGCCACGCCAAGTCGAGCCGGGACGATCCCGGACTGGCCGACCACGACCGGCCGCTCGCCCCGCGGGGTCGAAGGGCCGCCGACCGGCTGGCGCGCCACTGCGAGCGGGAGGCGGTCCGCCCGGCGCTCGTCCTCTGCTCGTCGGCCACGCGAGCCCGTGACACGCTCGAGCGGGTCCGCCCGGGGCTCGGCCCGCAGGCGCGGGTCGAGCCCGATCCCGCCCTGTACACCGCGAGCGCGGAGGAGCTGCTCGGGCGGCTGCGCCGGCTGCCGGACGCGCTGCCGTCGGCGATGCTGATCGGCCACAACCCGGCCCTCCAGGAGCTGGCGCTCCTGCTCGTCGGCGCCGGCGCCGGACGCGAGCGGCTCGAGGGCAAGCTCCCGACCGGCACGCTCGTCACCCTGACGCTGCGCCGCCTCACCTGGTCGGGGCTCCATCCCGGCGACGCGGAGCTGATCGCGCTCGTCCGCCCGCGTGAGCTCGGCTGAGCCGGGCGTCAGCGGCCGTACGTCCGAAACAGCTCGGCGAGCCGTGGGAACTCGTCCGCGCCGAGCTCTCGGTGGCGCCCGCCGGTCTGGATCAGGAGCCGGCAGACGTCCTCGAGCACCTCGGCGAGCGCGATCCCGCTCGAGGGGTCCTCGACCGCGACGAGCGAGCCGTGATGGGCGAGCAGGAGCGCCCGGGTGGGAACGCGCTCGAATGCCTGGGCGGCCAGCTCGGCCAGCTGGGGCGACCCGGGTGTGCGGTACGGGACGAACGGCGTCGGCTCGGAGCCGAGCAGGGCCTGGTGGTAGTGCACGAACGGCAACGCCTCCAGGTCGAGACAGGCGACCGCGACCGCGTGGTGCGAGTGCAGGTGGAGGACAGCTCTCGGTCCGAACCGGCACGTCCGGTACGTCGCGAGGTGCAGGGGCAGCTCGATCGAAGGACCGGGCGTCCGCGGAGCCGCCGAGCGCAGGTCGCCCGCGACGTCGCAGGTGACGACGTTCGCTGCGGTCGTCTCGGCGAACGACACGCCCGAGCGCGTGATCGCGAGCGTGCGGCCGTCGGCGGCGAGGCAGGAGACATTGCCGGACGCGAGCACCCCCGCGAGGCCGCGCTCGGCGAGCTGGCGGCACAGGGCGGCGACGGTCTCGCGCGGATCGAGCGACTCCACGGCGGGGACGTTACCCGGTCTGCCGGTCCTCCGGCCGCGTGGAGCGGCCGAGGAAGGCGCACTGGCGGGTGTCGCCGGGCAGGGGGGGAGCGCGCCACCTTCGCGACGACGAGCGCAACCGCGTCCGCCGGCTCGACCGGCGCACCCGGCGACGGCGCCGGGCCCGCTCGCGCGAGGAGCCGGTAGCGCCCGCCGAGCTCGTAGAAGACGACGTGCTGACCGGGATCCGCGCCGGGGTCGGTCACGAGCGCGGCGGCGCGGGCTGCCGCCGCCTCGCGGGTCGCGCGCACGCGCCTCGGCTCCGCCTCGCGCTGGCCGGGCCCCCGGCGGCGGCGCGGCACGAGCCGGCCCCGGTCGCGTCCCGGCCAGGCGACCGCGAGCACGACCAGGAAGACCGCGAGCGCAACCTGGGCGCCGGTGCGGCCGCCGACCTCCCCGTAGACGAGGCTGGCCGCCAGCAGCCCAGCGAGGACGAGCGCGGTCCGCCAGGCCTGCGGAGCGGCTGGGGGTGCCTCTCGCTGGATCCACGCGGGTCTGGTCATCGTCGGCTGGCCGCCCCGGGTTGTGGCGCCCGCTCGCGCGGGCTCGCGCGTAGTTCGCTGTCGACCGCACGCGTCCTACGCCAGCCCGCGAGAAGGCGCAGGGGCGGGACGTGTCCCGCCCGAACCCATGTGGCATCGGGAGACGGGCGGGCTGCGGGCCGGCCGGCCCGGCACCGCAGCGGATCGTCGCGACCGATTCCGGCCGCCGGACCGAGTCGAGCGGCCGGCGAGGCGGGCGCCGGGATCAGCCGCTCGCCGGACCGCCGCCCGCGAGGCCTGCCGCGGCCGCCTCGACAGCCTGCTCCTGGAGCCAGCTCAGGTAGCCGTAGAGCGCCAGCGCGGGCGCATCGGGGTCGCCCGGGTCGAGCCCGTCCGCGAACGCGTCCTCACCGACGTCGAGCCGGGTGCCGAGCACGAGCCGCAGATCGTTGAGCGCCCGGAGCCAGGCGTCGAGCTCGGCCTCCGTCAGCTCGCCCCGCCCGGCCGTGTCCGCCAGCACGCGCAGCGCCTCCAACCGGCCCGCGAGCAGCTCCTCCCCGACGAGGCGACGGTACCCGTGTTCCGCGTCCGGGTCGTCCTCGTGGGCGGGCGGGAACAGGCGGCGGAGCTCCGGGTCGCCTGCCCCCTCCCCCAGCCGTTCGCCGAGCTCCGCGGCCAGGTCGCGCAGGAGCTCCCGCTCGCCGGACGAGAGCCTCAGCCGGATCGAGCCGTCCCGGGCCCGCTCGAGCTGACGCCGCACGCTCACCCATCCCTGCGCATCGTCGCCCAGAGGCCGTGCGCGTGCAGCCGGGCGACGTCGTGCTCGGCCTTCTCGCGGGTGCCGCTCGAGACCACCGCCTTGCCCTCGTTGTGCACCTGCAGCATCAGCCGCGTCGCCTTTGCCCGGCTGTAGCCGAACAGCCTCTGGAACACGAGCGTGACGTACGACATCAGGTTGATCGGGTCGTTCCAGACGATCACGATCCAGGGCAGGTCGCGCTCGGCCTCGCGCCCCTCGCCGGGCCGCTCGAGCTCGACCTCCACCGCCGCTGTCTGCATCCGGCCCACGCCGGCATTGTCGCCGATGCGGGCCGGCGGCCCCCGAATCCCCCGCATGGGGTATGGGGATCCCCGCTTCGGCCGACGATGCGTCCTCCGTGTCGAGGATCCCCCGTTCCCCCCGGCCCGGCCGGGGAAGCCGCAGCGCACCCGCAGCGCCGGACGCGCCGGGCACCGATTTCCCTGGGAAGCAGCCCGTCCCCGCGAGGGGGCGAGCCGCTTCCCCCGGAGATCACGCCCGGCGCACCCCTCCGGCGCACGCGGGTGCACCCTGCGGCTCCCCCGGCCGGGGCGGGGACGGCGGCAGCCTCTCGCGCCGGCGCTTCCTCGCGCTCGGGCTCGCCGCGGCGGCTGCCGCCGCCGGAGGCGTTGCGCCCCGGGCGTTGGCGAGCTCGACGGAGCAGCTCTGGGGGCTCGACCCGAGCTGGGGCGGCGCCGGTTGCTCGTGCGGTGGCTGCGCAGCCTGCCGGGCGCACGCGGAGAACAGGCTGTTTGCGAGCGCGGCGGCAGCCGACGCGGGACGTGCGCACGCGCGCTGCAAGTGCCTCGTCGTTCCGCTCGGGCCGGTCGAGGGGGACGTGTACGAGCAGCTCTTCGTCGCCGCGGGCGGCCGGGAGGCGGTCGACCGGCGCCACCAGTGGGTGCGAAGCGTGCTCGCGCAGGCCGCGACGCCGCCGCCACCCGTGATCCTCCCCGCGCCGGCCCCGTCCGAGCCGTCCGAGCCCCCCGCGGCGGAGGGCGGGGACGCTGGCGGTCCCTCGGCTCCCGGCGCCCCCGAAGGCTCGGCCGACCCCGGCTGCCCGCTCGAGCGCGGTCCGGCCGCGGCCGACGGCATCGTCCGGGCATCCTTCCGTGCCAGGATCAGACGGCGTTCGGGCGGTCGCCGCGTCCTCGTCGTCGAGGTCGAGGCCCGTCAGGCCGTCGACGCCCGCGTCGTCCTCACCCAGCGCGGCCGTCCGCTTGGCGAGCGCACCGTTTCCTGCCTCACCGGCCGGCGCACGATCGTGGTCTCGCTCCCCAAGCGGCTGAGCCCCGGCCGGGCGCAGCTCGCCGTCGAGCTGCGCGACCGCGCCGGAGACGCGAAGGTTGCGACCCGGACGCTGAGAGTCCCCGCTCGCGTCCGGGCGGGCGCCTGAGCGACCGGCACCGCGGCGGCCCGCGGCGGCAAGGCGGCCCGCGCGCCGATCCCTCGCACGAGTGAGCGGGCCGGAGCTGCGCTCGCCCGATTCAGGGAGGGATGGCACGCCCGCCTCGGCCCCGGCTCTCGCCCGCTCACGCCCTCCCGCTGGGAGCGGCGCTCGCGGCGTCGCTCGTTTTCGCGCTACCGCCCGCGGCCGCCGCTCCCGCGGCGAGCTCGCTGCCGGCGCCCGTACCGCCCGCGGCACCCGAAGCGACCGAGCCGGCGGCGGCGGAGGCCCGGCCCGCCCGCCCGGCCGCGGTGAGAGCGGCGCGACCGAAGGCTGCGACGCGGGCCCAGCCCGCCTTCCTCGCCGCCCGGCCCGCCGGCCGCGACCCGCTCGAGCTGCGCGCGCGGCCGGGCGGGCGGGTCGTGGCCAGTCTCCCGCGGACGACCGAGTTCGGCTCGCCGCGCGTGCTCTCGGTCGTCGAGCGTCGCGGCGGCTGGATCGGCGTGACCACGCCCGAGCTCCCGAACGGAGTGCTCGGCTGGCTGCGCGCCACCGACGTCGAGCTCGAGCCGGTCGCGTTCAGCGTCGTCGTCGACCTGTCGGAGCGGACGCTCGCCGTCCGCCGCGGCGAGCGGGTCGTCCGGCGGGTCACGGTCGGCGTCGGGGCGGTCGGGTCGCCCACCCCGACCGGGCGCTTCGCGGTCACCGACAAGCTGGCGGGCGGCGACTACGGCCCTTACTACGGCTGCTGCATCCTCGCCCTCTCCGGCCGCCAGCCGAACCTCCCGGTCGGCTGGACGGGCGGCGACCGGATCGCGATCCACGGCACGAGCGACCCGGGATCGGTCGGCGCGGCCCGCTCGGCAGGCTGCCTGCGCGCCGGCGGCGCCGACCTGCGCGCGCTGATGCGCCAGCTCCCGCTCGGCACCCCGGTCCTGATCCGGGCCTGACCTCGCTAGCCGCGCGCTCGCGCCTCGAGCGCGACCCGCTCGATGCCCTCGAGGCCGCGGCTGAAGAAGACGGCCTCGACCACCCGCTGCTCCTCGATCCGCTGGATCAGCACGGGATCCTCGCCCGCGTCGCGCAGGTCGGAGACCCGGCGGACGAAGCCCCCCTTCGCCTCGAGCTCGGACGGGTACCAGTGACTCCGCCGCGCCCACGGCCGCTCGACCGCGACCCCGTGCCCGCCGACCCGTGCCCCGGGCTCGCAGATCGACACCTCCTGGCGCAGGTCGGGCCTGACCGCCGGGACGAAGGTCGGGGGCACAACGGCCGACGTCGCCCTCACCCGTTTATCCTCGCATGCGCGTCGGTCAGGCCACCGCGCCCGGGGATCACCCCCCTGCCTACCGGCGACCGAGCGTCCGCCAGAGCCTGACGAGCTCCCGCCCCGGGTTGGTGAGCAGGAGCGCCGCGGTGCAGACGGTCGCCGCGGCGAGCGAGACGAGCAGCCACCTCCAGTCGGGGATCTCGAGCGCCGCGAGGATCCCGACGGCGAGGCCGAAGGGAAGGCCGACGACGGTCAGGACGCCGAGCAGGGCCCCCGTCCGGTTGCTCGCCGCGGTCAGCGCCTTGCGGGCCGACTCGGTCAGCTGCTGGGTGACCTGGTCGAGCAGCTCCGGGATCTCGTTCTGGCGGTGGTAGGCGCGCAGCACGTCGTTTCCGTGCCACTGCGGGCCGAGCTGCTGCCACCAGTAGACGTTGCGAAACTCGGCCAGCTCACGCTCGAGCGCGTCCAGGCGGTCGAGGTGGCGGACCGGGTCGCCGAGCGCGGCGAGGTCATCGGCGATCTCGCCGAGGCGGCGGCCCTGGATCATCCCGAGCAGGAACGCGTCGAGGTAGATCGTGCGGAAGTGCAGCTCGGGGTCGTCCGCGAGCCGGTAGATCGGGCCCATGTCCGGCCCCGAGCCGAGGAAGGCGGCGCCGTCGCGCAGGACGAGCGCCTGCCAGCCGTCCGAGAGGCGAAGGTGGGAGCCGGCGAGGCGGTCGCAGAGCTCCGGAGCCGGCCGGTACGTGTCGGCGGGCGTCGCGGAGGAGAGCAGCCAGAGCCACTGCAGCTCCGGAGTCCAGCGGTCGTAGGCGGGCGACGGCAGCGGTGGGGCGAGCGCGCCGGCGGGCGTGACCTGGACGAGCGCGCTCGCTCTGCGCACCCGGGCGCCGATGCGTCCGCGGCCGTCGAGCAGGCTCTCGTACCAGCTCCGAAGCGCCGAGCCGGCGCCGAGATCGACGAGATGCCGGAGCCCGTCGACCAGGCCGGCCCCGTCCGCCCGCATCGTGCCGTGGACGACGAGCAGGAGTCCCCCCGCGAGCTCGAGCCCGTCGAGCTCGAGCTCCGACCCGGGCGGACCCTCGGATGGCTCCGCGAAGCGGTGCACGCGCCCCGGCCCGTACAGCGCCTGGCCCGCCCGGCGGTTGAAGTACGCGCGCCGCGCTTCCGCGGAGGCGACGGAGCCGCCGATCCGGAGCGGCAACGGCCCGTCGTTCCAGGCCGGCAACTCGTCGAGCTCGACCTCCGCGACGATCATGACCGCCGGCCTGGCGAAGATCATCGCGCCCCCGCGAGCATGGCCCGGGCTTTCGCCGCCGGGGCCGGATTGCCTTTCCCGTCAGTGCTGGTGGCCGCCGCCCTGACCGTCGCCGCCCTCGCTGCCGCCGAGCGGGAGCTCGAGCTCGAGCGGTCGCCCGAAGATCTCGACCTGCCGCTCGTGCTCCTGGGCAAGCGGCGAGAAGCTGACGCCGTTCGGCTCGCCGCCGACGGGGATCCGGTCAGCAACGACCCGGCGCTCGAGGTCGACGACGACGAGCTCGCCGGCCCGGGTCGTGGTCACGAACGCCTGCCGGCCGGTCGGGTCGATCGCGACCCCGTGGGCACCGGAACCGACGGTGAGCAGGCCGGTGACGGTCATCGAGGCGGTGGCGACGAACGCGAGCGTGTCGCCGGGCGCCTCGGTCGTGCCCTGGGAGGCGACGAGCAGCGTCGCCCCGTCGGGGGTGACGGCGACCTGAACCGGCCCCGCCGGCACCGCGGCGCGCCCGGCGACCGCCATCGCTTCGAGGTCGATCTTGACGACCTCCCCGGCGGCGTTCACGGACACGTAGGCGTGACGTCCGTCGGGTGCGTAGGCGACCTGCACGGGCGTCTCCCCCACGCGGACGTCGCCGAGCGGGCGCAGCGTCTCCGCGTCGTAGAGGGTGACGGTGTCGGCGCCCATGTTCGCGACGAGCACGGTGCTCCCGTCGGGGCTCGGGCGCAGCCCGTGCGGGTAGGCGCCGGCGTGAAGCTCCGCCTCGAGCCGCATCGACCCGACGTCGATCACGGCGACCGAGTCGGAGCCCGCGACGGCGGCGAAGGCGCGGCGACCGTCCGGGGTGACGATCACGTGGGCGGGGCTGTCGCCAACGAGGACGGCGCCGGCGACGACGCCGGAGACGGGATCGACGGCGGCGACGAGCCCGCGCCCGCCGCTGGTCGCCCAGACCGCCCGCCCGTCCGGGGCGACCTGGACGTTGTGCGGGCCGGCGATCCCCTCGAGCACGGTGACGACCAGGTGCGTGTCGGCGTCGATGCCGGTGAGCCGATCGGAGCCCTCGTTCGCGACCCAGATCGTCCCCTCGAGCACCCCGCCGCCGCCGGGCCCCTCGACGAGCGCGAACGAGAGCGCAGCGGGCAGCCCGATCGCGGCCGCGAGAGCGACGGTGACGGTGGCGACGAAGCGGCGGCTCATCGACCGGCGGGGCTCGCGGCCGCGGCCGGCCTGCGGACCGTGGCGGCCGCTGGCACGAGCAGGACGGCGACGAGAGCGACGGTGGCGGCCCAGACCGTGGCGCCGCCGGCCACGTGGAGGATGCGGAAGACGTCGTGGCCGAGCCCGCTGTGGCCGGAGAGGACGATGCCGACGCCGAAGCCGATCTGGGCGGCGGCGGCGAGCGCGGGCGCCGAGCCGGCGAGTCGCGGCCCGCGTCCGCGCAGGGCGAGCGCGATGACGACGAGCGCCAGCGCGAAGACGGCGTAGGCGGTGAAGCGGTGCACGACCTGGAGCACGGCGAGGTCGCCGCCGCCCGCGACGCCGCCGTTGCAGCCGGGCCACTCCTCGCCGCAGGCGTGCATGCCGTCGGTCGTGACGACTGCGGCGCCGAGCGAGACGAGCGCGAGCGCGGCGGCGCCGAGGCCGAGCGCGGCGCGTCTGAACCCGTCGCTCGCGGGCAGCGGCGCGGGCCTGAGCGCCCGCGCTGCCGCGAACGTGGCGAGCGCGAGCATCGTCATGCCGACCATGAAGTGGACGCCGACGAGGCGGTCGGGCAGCTCGAGCCAGACGACGATCGCGCCGAGCACCGCCTGGAACGGCACCAGCACGACGGCGGCCGCGAGCGGGACGAGCACATCGCGGCGCGACCGGTAGCGGCGCAGCGCCCAGACGGTGGCCGCGACGAGCAGCGCGATCGAGACGGCCGCGGTTGCCCGGTGGGAGAACTCGATCACGGGCTCCTTGACGCCGGTGGGGACGACCCGCCCGTCACAGAGCGGCCAGTCCGGGCAGCCGAGCCCCGACTCGGAGACCCGGACGATCCCGCCGACGGCAACGAGCGCCCAGACGGCGAGCGCCGCGGCGACGACGAGGCGCCGAAATCCGGCCGCGAGCTCCGGCCGGGACGTGTCGGCGTTGGCTGCCACGGCCCCAGTATCGACCAGGGCGCCCGCCCGGCGCGGCGGTAGCGCTCCCCGCGCGATCGTGAGTCGCTGATCGCCCGCGCGGGGCGGCTCGCCGGGCGAGCCGCCCCGCGCGGGGAAGGTCAGGCTTCCTCGTGCACGAAGCGCCCGACGGCCTCGTAGCGCTCGCGCGAGCGCCAGCGGTAGATGAGGGCGAGCGCGCAGCCGCCGAGGAAGATGCCGATCGTGTAGTAGGGAACCGCCTTCGTCCAGCCGGCGTACTCGCCGGTCGTCAGGAACGCGCGGTTCGCGATCATCAGGTAGTAGCCGAACGCGATCGCCCCGGCGCCGACGATCGGGGCGACGAGCGTCTTGAACCAGTGGAACCCGTCCCGGTTCTCCGGGCGCAGGAAGTGGATGATGATCGCGAGGCAGACGAGCGACATGATCGCGAACAGCAGCATGTTCCCCTGGAACGGCATCCAGGTCGCGATCTCGACCAGGGCGACGAGCGGATCGCTCGTCTCGATCCCCAGGGTCTCCTGGAACGACTTTCCGGCCACCCCGGTCGCGAACAGCGCGGTGACCGCGAGGCAGAAGACGAACACGATCGTCGTCGCGACGAACGGGCTCTTGTGCGAGACGTGGGTGCGACCGATGATCCGGGGCAGGATGCCTTCGCGGCCCATCGCGAAGAGGTAGCGGTTGGCCGTGTTCCAGAACGCGAGGCACACCGCGAAGCCGCCGGTGATGATGAGGACGCGGAACAGGTTCGTGACGAGGACGCCCGTGTAGTCCTGGACGACCGGGTAGAAGATGCTCGAGAAGTCCCCGTCGGGGTAGCCGGCGTTCGCGGGGCCGTTCTCCGGGTCGATCGCGTACTGCGCCGCGACCGCCCAGAGCGACTTCTCGCCGCCGTAGGAGATCGCGAGCATCCAGGTGATGAACGTGTAGAGGATGCCGAGGCCGACGCACGAGATGTAGATCGCGTACGCCATCATCTTCTTCGGGTTGCGCGCCTCCTCGGCGTAGTTCGGGGCCATCTCGAAGCCGACCCACGACCAGAAGGCCGCGAAGAAGCCGACCCCGGCCGCCGCCCCGCCCACGCTCTTGAAGACCTCGTCGGCCCCCTCGATGCCAGAGCCGCCCGAGAAGAGCCCGGCCGGGTTCAGGGGCTGGAAGGAGAAGTCGGCCCCGCCCTGGACGAGGACCGCGAGGCCGAAGACGAGCAGGACGATCAGCTCGCCGACGAGGCAGACGCCGAGGAACTTCGCGATCGACTCGATGTGGAAGTAGGTGACCACGTACGTGAGCACGAGGAAGACGAAGGCGTAGATACGCCAGTCCATGTCGAACCCGCCGCTCATGTGCTCGATGTTCACCTGGGCGAAGTAGGCGGTGATGCCGTTCGTTCCCACGGCGAAGAGCATGTAGGCCGCGGCGATCGAGACCGCTGCCCCGAGCCCGATCACGCGCCCGAAGCCGTACGACATGTACGAGTAGAACCCGCCCGCGGTCGTCACCCGGCGTGCCATCTCGATGTAGGCGACGGAGAAGAACGTGAAGGCGATCGTCGCCAGCAGGAAGGCGGCGGGCGCGGCGGTCCCGACCCCGCGGGTCGAGAGCGGGCCATTGAACATCATCGCCGCGATCGGGGCCGAGCCCGTGACGATGCAGAACAGGATCTGCGGCAGGCCTAGCGCGTTACGCGCAAGCTCATGGGACCCCGCTAGCCTGTCGACCCCGGCCTGCTTTCCGCCGCTCGCTTCCACAACTACCCCCTTCCTCCGAGACGCCGTACCAGGACCCGCCCTGGCGAGCGAGCCCGAGTCGAAGAACGGAACGGCGCAACGATAAACCCCGGCCCGGCCGGTTTCAACCCCGGCGCTCGTTTGAAGCCGCGTGAGTCGGGCCGAGCTGCCGTCTCGGCCGGGTATGCCGCCGGCCGCCGATTTGCCTCGCTCCCGGTCGCTCACGGGCTTCGGGCGCGGGCGCGCAGACCGGCGAGCGCCGCCGGCAGACCGCTCTCAGAGCGAGCGGATCACGTCCGGTCGTCGACCGCGAGCACCTCGAGACGCACGATCTCCCCGCCCGGCGTGGCCACCTCGACGACGTCGCCGACGTGGCGCCCGACGAGGGCGGCTCCGATCGGCGAGTCGTGGGAGATCTCGCCGGCGGCCGGGTTGCCCTCACCCGTCCCCACGATGCGGTAGGCGGTCGTCTCGCCGGAGCCGAGGTCCCGGACACGCACCCGCTCACCGACGTCGAGCTCGCCGTCCGGCTCCGGCTCGACCAGTCGTGCGTCCCGCAGTCGCTGCTCGAGCAGCGCGATCCGGTGGTCGAGGAGCTCACGCTCCTGACGGCTGTCGAGGTACTCGCCGTTCTCGATCGCCATCCCCCCTTCCTCGAGCGTCCGTGCGATCCGCTCGACCAGGAGGTCACGCTCGCCGTACAGGCGCTCGAGCTCCGCCCGCACCTTGGCCAATCCCTCACGCGTCCCCAGGATCTCGCCCACGACCTCTCCCTTCCGACACGCAACGCGGCCCGCCCGGGCGGGCGAGCCGTCGCCCCATCCTAGCCGCCCCGGGCGCCGGCCACGGGGTCAGCGCTCGCCGGCGTGCTCGACGAGCCGGCAGAGCGCGTTCACGAGCTCGAGCTCCTCGATCGTCGCGCAGCGGGCCTCGAGCAGGCGCGGCGAGCAGACGAGGACGGCGAGGCACTGCGCGCGCGAGATCGCGACGTTCAGGCGGTTGCGCGAGCAGAGGAAGGCGAGGTTGCGCGGGGCGTCCTCCCCGCTCGAGGTGGCCATCGAGAAGAAGACGACCGGGGCCTGCTGGCCCTGGAACCTGTCGACCGTCCCGACCGGGACGCCCGCGGGTAGGGCCCGGCGAAGCTCGCGCACCTGCCGGTTGTAGGGCGCGACGACCATGAAGTCGCGCGCCTCGAGCGGGCGGGTCGCGCCGTCCTCGTCGGTGAACGTCGCCCCGAGCATGGCGCGGATCTCGGCGGCGATCCGCCCGGCCTCCTCGGGGGAGGCCGACGCGTTGCCCTCGTGCTCGACGGGCAGGTAGCGGATGCCGGTGCCGAGCGAGGTCGAGCGCGCTGCCGCAGTCTCGTGCGACGAGAGCCTGCCCGCGTAGACGAGGCCGGAGACGAGCCCGCACACGTCGGGGTGCATGCGCCAGCTCTGCTCGAGGAAGACGCCGCGGTCCGCGGGGATCGTCGCCTCGCCGGCGAGCAGGTGCTCGAGCACGGAGCGCCCCGATCCGCCCGGGTGGGTGCCCTGCGAGACCTGGGCGAGCTGGAGCGGGTCGCCGAGCAGGATCAGGTTGCGGGCCGAGGTGCCGACCGCGATCGCGTCGGCGAGCGAGACCTGCCCCGCCTCGTCGATCACCAGGTAGTCGAGCGTCGAGTCGAGCTCCTCGCGCGAGAACACCCAGGCGGTGCCGGCGACGAGCCCCACGTCGGAGTCGGTGACGTCGGCGATCTCGGTCGTGTTCGTAATCCAGTCGCCGTCGTACTCCGTCTCGTCGTCGTCGCCGGACTTCTTCAGCCCGCGGAAGCGCTTGCCCTGCCGCGCGGCCTCGTGCTCGATCGCGGCGAGCAGGTTGTGGATCACCTTGTGGCTCTGGGCGGTGACGCCGACCCGGAAACCCCGCGCGAGCAGGTCGACGACGATCTCGGCTCCGCGCCAGGTCTTGCCGCTGCCGGGCGGGCCCTGCACGAACAGGTAGCTTCCGTCGAGCGAGCGCGCCAGCGCCGCGATCGCTGCCGGATCGATCGTCTGGATCGCACCGCCGCGCTCGCGGCCGGCACGTCGGGGCGGCTCGCGCCGGAGCACGTCCTCGAGCGCCGGGTAGCGGCGGGTCCCGTCGCGGAGCGACTCGGCGAAGCGCATCACGGCGGCGCGCTGTAGGTGGTCGCGGTACGGCCTGCCGCCGACGAGTGCCCGCGGCAGGGGCACCTCGGCGAGGCTCGGTCCGCGCACGAGGCAGACCGTGCGCCCCACCTCGTCGAGCGCGACGAGCTGCCCGGCGCTCCCGTCGGTCGCCGGATCGTCGACCTCGTCGCCCGCCTCGAGCTTGTGCTCCTGCTCGGGGTAGGCGAGCGTCCAGAGCTGCGAGCGCTTGTGCGGCTCCGGGCCCGCGACGACCTCGAGACAGCCGATCGCTTCCGCCTCGTCGACGAGCTCCTCCGGCGACTTCGCCATCCGCTCGAACCAGCTCCACCAGGCCGGCTTCGACTCGCGGCGGTGGTAGCCGAGCAGCTCCCCGGCCAGCCGGCGCGGCGACCCCTCCTCCTCGCCCGAGACAAGCTCGAGCCGCAGGAGCTCGCGTGCCTCGATCGCTTCCTCGGTCTCGGGGGCGTGCTCCTTGCGCGCGACCGGCTCGCGCCAGGGCAGCTCCGGACGGACGGTCAAGAGCCAGTCGCGCAGCGCCAGCGTCGCCCGGCAGTCCTCCTCGTTGTAGGCCTCGATCTCGGCGAGCAGCGCGCCGTCTCTCGTCTCGAGCCAGCGCTCGAAGGCGACCACGGCCTCGCCGCCCCCGCCGATGTCCGCCCGTCGGACGAACCCGGCGAGCTTCTCGGTCTCCTTCAGCGAGTAGCTCTCGGCGCCGACGACGAGCGCCTGCCGCGTGACCGTCAGGAGGTCGACGAGCACGCCGCGGCGGAGCAGGTCGTCGACCTCGCCCTCGCGGGTTCCGTGCTCCCCCATCAGGCGCTTGAGCGCGCCGCTCTCGTAGCCGCCGTAGTGGTAGAGATGCAGGTCAGGGTGTCGCTCGAGCCGCTCGTGGACGAGGTCGATCGCCCGCTCGAAGGCCGCCCGCTCGGCCGCCCGGTCGTGCGCCCGGAGCGGCAGGTACGACGGCCCCTCCGGGTCGCAGAGGACGAGCCCGAACAGGAACTCGAGCCCGCGCGCCGGCTCGAACACCGGGTGCCCCTCGAGGTCGAGCACGACGTCCCCCGGCGAGGGTCGTGGCAGCAGGTGGAAGCCGCGCCCCTCCTCGACCGGGCGAGGGCGCCAGACGAGGCGGCCCTCCCGCTCGCTCTCGACCTGCGCCGCCGCCTGCTCGCGCAGCCGGTCGGCCGTCTGCTCGGGCAGCTTGCGGATCCGAAGCGGGGGCGTCGACTCGGCGAGCGCCGTCCGGGTGGCGATCCCCGCCCCGCACAATCGCTCGACCTGGTCGCGGCGGATTCCCGCCACCCGCACGAGGTGGTCCCGCTCGCGCCACCAGTCCTTGCAGACCGGGCCGAAGTCGCAGCGCGGGCAGTGGTCGCACGGGTACGGCTCCGTCGCCGGCCGCTGCCCGACCGCGCCTGAGAAGCGCGAGCGAAGCCGCCGGTGGTAGGCGCTCACGTCGGCGAGCCGGATCGTCGCGCGCTCCGACGTGCCCAGCACGACGTGCGCCGACTCGGGCTCGACGCCCTGGATCCGCGCGACCGCCTCCGAGTAGAAGCAGAGCTGCAGCGCATGCGCCGGCTTCGGCGTGCGCGCCAGCTTCGTGTCCAGCACCTCGTAGGAGAACGACCCCAGCTCCGACGGCCGCTCGATCCGTTCGAGGAAGTCCGCGATCCCCCGCCACCCGTCGAGGACGAGCACCGCCTGGTACAGGTACGCGGCGCCCGAGCGCATCGCCGCCGCGGTCCGGGCCGCAGCCGCCTCGAAGTCGCGATCCTCGCCGAGGTCGAGCTCCACCACCTCGTGCCCGGCGTCGCGCAGCGACCGGAGGTACGCCCGCTCGTGCTCGTCGCCCTTGCGTCTGAGCAGCTCGCCGTAGTCGTTCTCGTAGTGGGGCCGCTCGAGCTCCCCGAGCGCCGCCGCGACCTCGAGCTGCGTCAGGTGCTCGCAGGCCGCGAAGCCCGCGAGATCGGAGGGGGAGAAGCGGAGACCGGCGTCGGTGAGTCGCATCCCAACCTGAGTCAGCGCGAGGCCGCGACAGTCTTACAGGCGGATCCCGCTCAGTCGAGCGCGGACACGTCGATCCCGGCGAGCTCGACGAACGAAAGCCCTCGCACGGCGGCGTAGGCGCGATCCGCCGAGACGAGCGTCGCCGCATCCCTGGCGATCGCCGCTGCCGCGAGAACGGCGTCGAAGGCGCCGAGCTCCTCGTGTCGCTCAAGCAGCCGCAGGCCCGCTCGGAGGTCTGCCTCGCCGACCTCGAGCAGCGGGCTCAATAGATCCGCGTAGGAAGCCGCGAGCGCCGCGGCGTCGTTCCGGCCGCGCCGGCGCGCGCGGACGTGCGTGAGCTCCTGAATCGCCTCGGGAGTCGTCGTGGCACGAACGCGACCCCCGGCGATCGCCTCGACGAGCTCGCGCGCCGGCTCCCGGAGCTCGTGACGATCGCCGACCGCGTACACGAGCACCGTCGTGTCGAGCACGATCACCCGCGCCGGCCCCGAAGCTCGTCCAGCTCGCGGCGGAGCCCGGCCGGGTCGGGAACGGACATCGGCTCGGCACCGAGGATGCGCCCCGCGGCGGCCGCGCGCTCCACCGCGGTCGCCGGAACCGCCCTCTCGATCGCCTCACGAACCGCCGCCCCGACCGAGAGGTTCTGCTCCCTGGCATACGCGGCAAGCCGCTCGTACTGGCGTTCGTCCAGCAGGATCTGGAGCCGCCGGGTCAACATGCGCATACAGTAGTATGTGTATATAAAGTCGGCCGCCCACCGTGCCGGTCAGCGCCCGCGGTGGCGCCGGCGCGCCTGCTTCCGGGCCTTGCGTGCCTTCGCCTTCGGGTTGCGCGGCGACTTCGGCGCGGGGTCGCCCGCGAGCGTCGGTCCGAGGATCCGGTCGCGCTCCTCGAACGGTCTCGCGTTGAAGTCGTCGAGCCAGGCCCGCATCGCCTCCTCGTTCCCGAGCTCGACGCCCTCGGCCGCCATCGCGGCGAAGAGCGCCTTCGCGGGGCCGCCGCTTGCCGGATCGGCGCAGGCGCGCGCGAACTCCCCGGCCTGCCGCCGCACCCGCGCGGAGAGCGCGGCCGCCTGCCGCTCGCTCAGCCGGCCCGTCGCCGCGAGGAACGCCAGGGCGTCGACGACCGCCTCCGGGAAGTCCCCCGCCTCCTCGTCGGTGAGCGCGACCCCGCGGGGAACCCAGTCGAGCATGAACTCGTCGAGCTCGCCGGCGGTCCAGCTCGCGGCGTCCGCGTCGAGGTGGAAGGCCCTGAAGTCGCCCATGAGGCCGGAGGCGAACGTGGCAGCCTCGACGCGGGCGGCGTCGTACCCCTGCGCCTCGAGCCACGCCTGCGCCTCGCGGGCGAGAGCGTCGATCGCTTCCCGCCTCGCTTCGCCCTCGAGGTCCGCGACCCGATCCGCGAGCGACTCGCCGAGCTCGAGCGCCTGGACGATCGCGTCGGCATCCTCCACTCCGGAGGCGCGCAGGAACACCCGCAGCGCCACCAGGCCGTCCTCGGTCGGCGCAAGCCCGGTGCGCGCGCCCTGGGCTGCGGCGGCAACAACCCGCGCGGCGGCGTCGGCCGGATCGAGTGGCCGGAGCTCGACGGGCTCGGGCGGTGTCTGGGTCAGCTCCTTCACGAGGCGTGCGCCCTCGGTCGTTCCCGTCACCAGCCCGTCCTTGACCGCTCCCTCGCTGAGGAGCGTCTCGACCGTGAATGAGAAGAGCTGCCGGCCCTCGCTCGCCGCGCGGGAGCAGAGGAGGATGAGCGCGTGGAGGGGCCCCTCGTCGACCATCAGCCATGCCTGCTCGACCGTGAGGCGTCCGGGGCCCGGCGGTGGCTCGTCGAGCTCCTCGAGCCGCACCCGCGCGCCGACCGCGACCGGTGTCGGCCCCGCGACGCTCATCCCGGCAAGCACAGCCGGTCCGCCCGGGGCGTCGGCGACGAGGTCGAGCACCTCGCCGAGAATCCAGTCCGCCCCCTCGAGGAGCGACGGCGGCAGCAGCCGGCCGGCTGCCTCCTCGCGCACGCCGGGGTCGGATTCGGCCGACAGCTCGGCCACCGCCGCGACCAGGCCAGGCCCGGCTATCAGCCTGAACTCCGCCCTTTCCGCTCGCCCAAGCGCCACGCCCGTGACCGTATCAGCGCGGGCGGCGTCTTCCCAGGCCACGGGCTCGGTGGCCGCCCCGACCAGAAGCGAATCGGCGATCCGGCCCAACCGGCGCCGGACGTCGCCGACCTCCGATGTCGCCGACCGCTCGGATCGGGCGAGCGGCTCCAGCCCTTCGCGCTCGACCCGCCGGCCGCCACCGGATCGCCCCGGCGCGGCGATTGCCGCCGGATTCCCGAGCGGCACGCCGTCGGGCCGGCGCACCCACCTGAAGCCATCACCGTTCCGTGTCCGTCCGGCGGGCTCGTTAGGCTGTTGTCCATGTTGACAACCGATGGGATGGTCGATCTCTCGTCGCTCGCCCTCGGCGAGCTCGAGGCGGGGCCGGCGCCACGGGGCGCGGCTCCTGCGGGCGCTGGAGGCGGCGCGGGACACGCTCTGGCGCCGGGGCCGCGGTTCCGCGGAACCGCGGCCGGCCCGGCCGGCCTCGAGCGCGGAAGCCCTCGCCGCGGTCGCGGAGGCCGCCCTTTCTCTCCCGGACGCGGATCTCACCGGGAAGCGACGAGCTCGAGCTGGCACGACCGTCGCTGTCGACCACCTGCGGGGAGACCAGGCCGCCGTCGGTCTTCTGAGGGGTCGGGTCGAGAACGACGGCGGTCTCGTGGGTTGCCCTCGACGAGGAGGTCGCCCGCGCGACCGGCGAGCTGGCCCGGGCGCATCGCCGAGCGCACGGCGGGGTCGGCGGCGCCGACCACGTGGTCGCCGCCACCGCGCTCCTCCTCGAGGCCGGCCTGCTGGCTACCAACGTTCACCGTTTCCCGATCTTCCCGGGTATCACGGCACCGTACTGAGCGGGCGCGCCGCCAGACGCGGATCCCGTCCACGGGCACCCGTACCGCCTGCTGGAGTGCGCATGCCGGAATGCATGCTCATGAAACAGCGCGTGAGGATCTCGAAAGGGGGCCAGGTCTCGATCCCGGCCGGGATCCGGCACCGCCTGGGCACCTCGACGGTCGTGCTCGAAGATCTCGGCGACCGGATCGTCCTCGCCCCCGCTCCCGACGACCCGATCGCCGCCGCGGAAGGGGCGCTTGCCGAAGCGCTCGGCGGGCTCGACCTCGCCCGGCTGTGCCGCCAGGCGCGGGCGGACGAGCGGGCTGCCGCGGCCCGCCGGCGCCGGTGATGCTGCTCGACGCCTACGCCCTGATCGCCCTCCTCGGCGGCGACCCGGCCGCGGGCCACGTGCGGGCGCTCCTGCGCGAGGGCGACGCCGCGGTGGCCACGGCCAACCTCGTCGAGGTGCTGGACCTCCTCCAGCGGGTGCGCGGCGTCCCGATCGCCCGGGTAGCCGAGCTCGTCGACCCGGTGCTCGAGGGGCCTCTGACGGCGGTCCCGCTCGACATCGCGACGGCGCGCCGAGCGGCCGAGCTGCGCGCCGGCCACTACCACCCGCTCCTCACGCCCGCTCTCGCTCGCCGACGCCGTCCTCCTCGCCTCGGCCCGGGCGGACGACCGGATCGCGACCGCCGACCCGGACGTCGTCGCCGTCGCTGCCGCCGAGGCGATCGCGACGCTCGCGCTGCCCGGCGAGAGCTGACCGCCGCTCCCCTGCTCGCCGATCGCGCGCGCTCGGGATGGAGCAAGCGAGAGGCCAGGTCTCGGTCCCGGCCGGGATCCGACCCGGACGTCCTCGCAGCCACCGCCGAGGGGATCGTGACGCTCGCGCCGCTCGGCGGGGCCTGACCGTGTCCGCCCGCTCAGGCGGAGAGGAAGCCGCCGTCCACCGGGACGAGCGCGCCGTGCACGTAGTCGGAGAGGCCGCACGCGAGCACGAGCGCCATCAGGGCCACGTCGTCGGGGCGACCGACGCGCCCGGCGGGGACGCGGTCGGCGAAGCCGATGGCGTCGCGGACGAGTCCCGGGCGCAGGTTCCGCAACGTGCGGGCGACCCTGGCGGTTCCGGGCGTGAGCACGCCGCCGGGGACGAGCGCGTTGATCTTGAACCCGGAGCGGGCGTACTCGCTGGCGAGCGTCCGCGTCAGGGCGAGCACCCCGGCCTTGCTGACGCCGTAGGAGACGACCTCGCTCTTGAAGGGCAGGACCGCCTCGATCGAGCCCACGTTGACGATCGTGCCTCCCCGCTTGCCCCGCGTGCGGATCATCGCGCGCGACATCCGCATGGTCGAGAGGAGATTGACGGCGAGCACCCCCTCGACGAACGCCTCGTCCTCCTCGAGGAAGTCGCGCAGCGGGTAGGCGCCGGCGTTGTTCACGAGCACGTCGGGCTCCCGGCCGGCGAGCTCCCCCCAGAGCGACTCGATCGCCCCCGCGTCGCCGAGGTCGACCACGAACGGCTCGGCGGACGCCCCGAGCTCGCCCGCCTCCGCGACCACCCGGCCCAGCTCCCGCCGCTTCACGTCGACGAGGTAGAGGCCGGCGCCGGCCTCGGCGAAGCGCCACGCGATCGCCCGCCCGATCCCGCTCGCCGCGCCCGTCACGAGCGCCGTCTGCCCGCGCAGCGAGACGAGCTCGGCGAGGGGCGCACGCTGCCGCCCGCCCCGCCTCACGGCGGCCACTCCGCGGGTATTCCCGGGCGGGGACGCGGTCGGGGACCGGCAGGCGCCCGCACCGGGCGATTCTCGCATGGGGTGCGGCAGCCCACCGGCGCGGCTCCTCGCGGTCACCGAACCGGACCGGCACCTCGGGCCGGCGCAGCGGATCGACTGCACGCTTACACCATTGCTATCATGTAGGCATAATCCGAACGCAGATCCAGCTCACCGATGCGCAGGCGGCGCTGCTACGCCGCGTGGCGGCCACGCGTGGCGTCTCGATGGCGGCGGTGATCCGGGAGCTCCTCGACGAGGCGCTGGCGGCTCCGGCCTCCGCCCGCGCGTCGCGGGCAAGGTCGGCGATCGGGCGGTTCGCCTCGGGCGCGGGCACGGTGAGCCGCGAGCACGACCGCGAGCTCGAGCGCGCCTTCGCCGGGTAGTCGTACGGGCAATGAGCGTCTTCGTGGACACGTCGGCGCTGTACGCCCTGCTCGATCGTGACGACGAGAACCACCCGGCCGCCGCGGAGGCGTTCTCGGCGCTGCTCGACCGCGAGGCGCTGCTCACGCACGGCTACGTCGCCGTCGAGACGACCGCGCTCGTCCAGCGGCGGCTCGGCATGGAGGCGGTCCGCGCGCTCGTGGACGACGTGCTGCCGGCGTTCGAGCTCGTCTTCGTCGACGCACTCCTCCACCAGGCTGCCGTGGCCGCGCTGCTCGCCTCCCGCGCACGGGACGTCTCGCTCGTCGACTGGACGAGCTTCGAGCTGATGCGGCAGCACGGCGTCGGGAAGGCGTTCGCCTTCGACGAGGACTTCGCCCGCCAGGGCTTCGAGGTCCTGCCTGCTGCCCGCGGCTGACCCTGGATCGACCGTCCAGCGCGGGCGAGGCCGCGCGGGATCCGTCAGCTCAGAGGAGTCAGCAGACCCTGCGCTGCAAGGCGTGGCCCCGGCGACTTCCCGAACCTCGCCGCCAGGGGTCAGAAAGGTAGGGCGTCATCCGCGGACGGCCCACTCGCGGCCGTCCGGCTCTCACGCGTGACTATCCAGGTCGTCATGCCGTTCCCGCTCCGCTTTGGCCGCTTCTCCGTGTGTCAAGGCCGGTCGAAAACGGACCCCCGTCGGGCCGGTTGAATTCGGACCCCTCCGGTGAGTGGCCAGCGGTCGGCGGCCGGCGGCCTCCGGCCGCTGGCCGGCGCGGTCGTGAGGGCCTGTCTGGGGGCTGGTGGTGGGGGTCGGGAGGCCCGGGGAGGGCGTGATCGGGGCGTTTGGGCCCGGTTTGGCCGGGTCGGGCTCGGGATCGGCGCGCTGGGAGGGCTTGTGCGGGCCTGCGAGCGGTCGGCGCGACTGGTTGGTCAGGCCGTTTCGGGCTCTCTGAGGGGTGGTCGGCCGCCGAGGTCGCGGTCGCGCAGCCGGTAGCTGTCGCCTTTGAGGGAGAGGATCTCGGCGTGGTGGACGAGCCGGTCGATCATGGCGGCGGCGACGATCTCGTCGCCGAAGATCTCGCCCCAGGCGGAGAACGGCTTGTTCGAGGTGACGATCAGCGAGGCGCGTTCGTAGCGGGAGCTGACGAGCGAGAACATCAGGTTGGCCGCTTGGGCGTCGAAGGGGATGTAGCCGACCTCGTCGACGATCACGAGCGGCGTCCAGAGCAGCTTGCGCAGCTCCTCGTCGAGGCGGCCGTGGCGTTGGGCGTCGCCGAGGCGGGCGACCCACTCCGTGGCGGTGGCGAACGCGACGCGGCTGCCGGCGAGGCAGGCGCGGATGCCGAGCGCGATCGCCAGGTGCGTCTTGCCGGTGCCCGGCGGGCCGAGCAGGACGACGTTGTCCTTGGCGGTGAGGAAGTCGAGCTGGCCGAGGTGGAGCACGAGCGTCTTTTGGACGGAGCGCTGGAAGCTGAAGTCGAACTCGTCGAGGGTCTTTCTGGCGGGGAAGCGGGCCTGCTTGATCCGGCTCTCGCCGCCGTGCGCGTCGCGGGAGGCGACCTCGGTCTGAAGCAGCGCCTCGGCGAAACGCTCGTAGCTCCACTCCTCCTGCCTGGCGCGCTCAGCGAGCTTCGGCAGCGCCCTGGCCGCCGCCGGCGCCTTCAGCGTGCGAAACAGGAACGCGAGCTCGGCGGTCTTGGTCATGCCGGGATCAGCTGGTCGTAGCGGGCGAGCGGCCTCGTCTCGACCTCCGGCTCGGCCGGGGCGCCGCGCAGCTCCCTGAGCGCACGGGCGTGCTCGAGCGCGGTGATCGTGCGGTGGCGGGCAAAGGAGCGGGCGTGCCGGCAGGCGGGCTCGCCCGTTTCCAGCGCAACAGCCAGCACCTCCCGCTGAGAGACGCGCAGCTCGACGCGGCGCCCGACCAGGCGCGGGTCGAGCGAGTAGTCGCAGGTATCGACGCGGACGTACGGGTCGGGCGGCACGCGGGTCACGAAGCGGCGGTCGACGTCGACCATTCGCTCGGGCAGCGGCCGCATCACCGCGAGCTCCTCGACCAGCCGGTCCGCCGGTCGGCAGCGCAGCGTGCGGTGGAAGCGCAGGTTGGCCCGCTCGTCGAACCAGCCGTCGAGCTGGGCCTGGAAGTCGAGCTCGCCCGCGAACGAGCGGCCCGGCTCGAAGCTCGTCTCGGCGTAACCCTGCAGCCGCTCGACGACGCCCTTCGACTGCGGGTCTCTGGCCTCGAGAAACCGCCAGCCGACGCCGAGCTGGCCGCAGAAAGCCGCGAACGGCCCGGTCGCGTGGCCGCCGCCGGCGTGCAGCGCGCCCTCCCTGTCCCAGACGAGCGTCTCCGGCAACCCGCCCAGGCGGGCGAGAACGCGCCCGATCCCATACAGCAGATCGGGCGCCTCCTTCGAGAACACGAGCGCCCCCGCGCCGGCGCGCGAGTAGGGCAAGCAGCCAACGACGACGAAGCCGCGGCGCGTCTGCCCGGCTCCGACCGGGACCTCCCGCGACGGCGCCCACAGGTCGAACTGGCAGACCACGCCCGGCAGATAGCTCGTGCGCTGGAACGTGCGCGGCCGCGGCAGAAACAAAGGCCGCACCTCACGCAGATAGTCGTCCAGGATCGTCTTGCCGCCCGCGTAGCCCTGCTCCTCCAGCAACTCCCGCACCCGCCTACCCGGCAGCCGCGGCTCCGCCCGCAGCAGCCGGTGCACCTCATCACGAAACGGATCCAGCTTCGACGACCGCGGCGGCCTCCGATAACAAGGCGGCCCCACCGAACGCAGCGCCCGCCGAACCGTGTTACGCCCGTGGCCGGTGCACCGCACGATCTCCCTGATCGACAACCGCTTCACGAAATACAAGCGGCGGATCTCCGCCCACTGCTCCACGCCAACCACGACCTCCTCCTCGCTCCGAACAGCACCGACCGAGCGAGGCTCACGACCACCCCGGACGACGCCGCGGCGCCGTCAAGGCGGGTCAGCTTTCAACCGGCGACACAGGGTCAGTATTAGGCCGGCGTCGATATCCGTGTCCCATGCGCCTCTTCCGAGGATCTCGTCGAGGAGGCACCGTACGTTCTGGAAGGCGACCTGGTTACAAGCGGTGCCTCACGACGATCGAGCGCACCATGAGCAACCGTGAGCTGTTCGCACTCGTTGATCGAGCAGAGAGATGGCTTCAGGAAAACGATTCCCCGAACAAGATCCTAAAATGGCACACCGAAGCCTGGGGAGAAATTCCAGCGGATTTCGGGAGAAAGTGAGATGTCGGTTAGCCATCGTTTCGACGAGTGCTGATCGTGGGTACCCCTCTCGAGGTGGGCAAGTGCATGGACGATGGCAAGAAACTCGCCGATGTTGTTCGAGCCGCCTGGGAACGGAATCAGTCATCTAGACTGGCGCGGCGTGGACGGCCTCGAGCTCCGGTCCCTCACCCGGCGTTTCGGATCTCGGGTCGCGCTCGACGAGCTCACGCTCACGGTTCCGGCGGGGACGATGTTCGGCCTGCTCGGGCCGAACGGGGCGGGCAAGACGACGGCGATGCGGATCGTCCTCGGGATCCTGGCACCCGACGCGGGCGAGGTTCGCTTCCGCGGGCGGCCGCTCGGCGAGGTCGAGCGTCGCCGCTTCGGCTACCTGCCCGAGCAGCGAGGCCTGTACCCGCGCATGCGCGTGCTCGACCAGCTCGTCTATCTCGGGCGTCTGCACGGCCTCGCACGGGTAGACGCCGAGTACGCGGCGCTTCGCCTGCTCGGCCGGCTCGAGCTGGCCGAGCGCGCGGGGGACCGGCTCGAGCAGCTCTCCCACGGCAACCAGCAGCGTGTCCAGCTCGCGGCCGCCCTCATCCACGGCCCGGAGGTACTGATCCTGGACGAGCCGTTCAGCGGCCTCGACCCGCTCGCCGTACGAACGCTCGCCGCCCTGCTCAGGGAGCTGACCGCTGACGGCAGGACCGTCGTGTTCTCGAGTCACCAGCTCGGACTCGTCGAGGACCTGTGCCAGCTCGTGGCCGTGATCGACAGCGGCCGGGTCGTGCTGTCGGGCGAGGTGCGGGATCTGAAGGAGCGGTCTACCCGGCGCGTCCTGCGAGTCGATGTCGAGGCGGACGGGACGGCCTGGATCCCGGAGGGCGTTCGCATCGCCTCGAGCGACGCCGGCGGAACCCGGCTCCTGCTTCCCGGGTCGGCCGACCCGCTGGCCGTTCTCGACGCGGCCCGCGCGGCCGGGACCGTTCGCGACTTCGCGCTCGAGCTGCCGAGCCTGAACGATCTCTTCCTCGAGGCCGTCGCCCCGTGACCTCTGCGCGCACGGTTGCCCTGATCGCCCGCCGCGAGCTCGTCGAACGGGCGCGAACGCGCTCGTTCGCCCTGATCACGCTCCTGCTCGTGCTGCTCGGCGTGGTGCTCGCGCTCGCGCTGCCGAGGCTCGTCGACACCGGGACGGAACGCTTCGAGCTCGGGCTCGTCGGTGGAGGGAAGGCGCTCGTGACCGAGCTCGATGCCCGCGCGAGTGCCGTCGACGCCGTGGTCGCAGTGCGCCCCTTCCAGGGCGAGGCCGCCGCGCGGACGGCCCTCGAGGACGAGGCCGTCGACGCCGTGCTGGTTGCGGGGAGCGGCGGGGCGACGCTGCTCGTGCGGGAGAGCCCGGCCCCGCCCGTGCTCGTGGCCCTCGCCGACCAGGCGGTCGCCAGGACTGCGATCGAGGCGGCGCTCGCCGAGCGGGGAGTCGCCCCCGGCGAGGCGAGCCGGATCCTCTCGCCGGCGCCGCTTCGGATCGAGAGCCTGACTCCGGGAAGCGAGGACGACGAGGAGAGCAAGACGCTCGGCTTCCTGGGCGCGGTCGCGCTGTTCCTCGCCCTCCTCGTGTACGGATCCGTGGTCGCCACCGGCGTCGCCGAGGAGAAGACGAACCACGCGAGCGCGATCCTGCTCGCGATCGTGCGGCCGTCCCAGCTACTGGCCGGCAAGGTCGCGGGGATCGGCCTGCTCGGGCTCGGGCAGCTCGTGATCGTGGCGCTGCCCGTGCTCGTCGCCACCGTCGCGGCCGGGTCGCTCGAGCTGCCGGCGGCTACCCCTCGCGCCGTCGGGGGCATGCTGCTCTGGTTCGTGCTGGGCTACGTCCTCTACAGCACCGCCTATGCGGCGCTCGGCGCTCTCGTCGCCCGGTCGGAGGAGGTCGGTTCGGCGACCCTTCCGCTCACGGTCGTCCTGACCGCGGGGTACTTCCTCGCGCTCGAGGCGGTGCAGGAGCCGGCCTCGACGCTCGCCCGCGTGTCCTCTCTCCTGCCACCCTTCGCACCCCTCGTCATGCCGGTGCGGATGGGTGCGGGAGCGGCCGCGGCGTGGGAGGTCGCCCTCTCGGCGATGCTCACCCTGGCGACGGCCCTCGTGTTGATCCGGCTCGGGGCCGCCGTGTACAGCCGGGGGCTCGCCGCCACGGGGCCTCGGCTGCGCCTCCGGGAGGCCCTGCGACGGCCGGCGTGAGCCCGGCGGGCCCGGAGACTGGAGTCAGGTCCTGGAAGTTGCATCGAGCCCACGCCCACGGCCACCCGGGCCAGGCAGATCACCCGCCGCCTCGGAATCCTCGTTTCAACCCTCCGTCGGCGCCTCCACCGACAGCGCACCGGACCGGACCTGCGGCCGCAAGAAGAGGGGGTCTGACGCCTGCTGCGACAGTCGTCGCGGGGGACGTGACAGTAGCTCCAGAGCCGCCGGACGAGGCCGTTCTGTGCGCTCAGGCAGGCATCTCTTCGCGTCGAAGCGGGCGGAAAGCCAGGATCTGCTCACGCCGCGCGCGCCAGAGCCCGCGGCCGACCGGCTCGATGAGCCCCATCGCCCCGAGTGCGTTCAGGTCCCTGCTCAGCATCCGCTGTGTACCAGCGTAGGCGACGGCAAGATCTGGGCTCAATCGGGGGATGTCTCGCCGCGGCACAGGACCTGGCCGGCTCGACAGCTCGAGCACGAGCCGGAGCCTCCGCCGCTCGGCATCGCTCGTGATCCGGCCGCCGAACGTCTCGTAGACGAACTGCTCCCACCGGTCGGCGTACTGCTGGATCCAGACGCGTTCGACCTGTGCGCGAATGCCGTCCACGAACCCACGGACCGCGTAGCGGAGGAACGGAACGATGTTGCCGCCTGACGCGCTCGCCGCCTCGAGTTGGCGGTAGTACTCCGCTCGCGTCGCGTTGTAGTGGTTGCTGAGCAGGTGCGCCGCAGGCATCGGAACGCCGGCCGCGAGCAGAATCTGTAGCTCCATGAGTCGGGCTGTCCGTCCGTTGCCGTCGTCGAACGGGTGGATCCACGCGACATACAGGTGTGCGACCGCTGCCTTGATCAGCGCGTAGGGGACCTGCCAATGATCATCGGGCGCGTCGAAGTCACCGCTGCTCAGCCATTCGCATAGCTGCTCGACGAGGTGCTCGCAGTCCTGCCAGGGCGCGCCTCGATAGCGGCCCACGACTACGGATTGCCGCCTGATCTCGCCCGGATGGACGTCGTCGAGGCCGAGGCCATCGAGGACTTCGCGGTTGAACTGCTTCACGCGGGCCGGCGTCAGGTCAGCGCTGCCTCCCCCCATGAGGTCGTCCTTGATGCCGTTGAACGCCGAGATGATGTTCTCTACCTCGCGGTAGAGGTACTCCTGCGAGGGTTTGGGGGGGGCTGCTCTCCCTGCGACGATGGCCTCGACCTCGTCCTCGCTGAGTGTGTTCCCCTCGATTGCCGTGGTGGCCTGGGCTCCCTTGGCGAGATAGACCCGGTGCATTGCCTCGGCGACCGCGGGCTTGAGGAGGGCGAGAGACAGGTGATCGACCTTTGAGCGCGCCTCGCCGAGCAGCATCCAGAAGTCGGCGCCAGCCCTGGACAGATCCGCTCGGAACGTGATCCACGGGTGACTTGTCGTGTATGCCCTCTCTGATGTCCCCATCTGGAGTCCTGGGTAACAGGCAATCAAACTTGCCTTGGTGCAGGCATTTTACACTATCTATCGCCTAGTATGACCATACAGGATGTCCCTAACTGGGAACGGAGCCGCGAGCAGCCGAAGACGCGCTCGTCAGGCTCGAGCGGTGGTTCTCCTGCGGCGCCGTCATCGCGGGAAACCGGGGAGCGCTCGTTCCCGCGAGCGCTCACCTGGTAGACACCACCCGAAAACAGGGGACGAGGTGGCCGCGCCATCGCCCCACCGTAGCCGCCAGACAAGCCGCCCCACCCGCCGCCGGCAGCGTTATCGCAGAACCCGCACACATGCAACGGGGGAGACCTGACCCCGGTTGCACACGTTCGGGTTCTGCCGGGGTCCACGCTCATCGAACGGCCAAGCGGACTGCAGTTCGCTCGCGAGGGTGTCAGCCGGCGAGCGGCACGATCCGCGAGCGCCTGAGCCTGCGGTCGCGGGTGACGAGCGGCACGCCGTGGACGACGCTCGTCGCAGCGATGATCTCGTCGGCGGGATCGCCCGCGACGTCGAGCGTACTGATCGCGCGGCAGACCGCGAGGTCGAGCGGCCAGACATGGACCCGCGCGAGGGCCCGGTCGAGGGCCGGATCATCGAGGTCGAGCTCGATCCGGCCGAGCTGCGCGAGCTTCGCGATCTCCCAGAGCACGATCGCCGAGACGCCCCAGGGCTCCCGGCGAAGGAGCGCCTCCTCAGGAGCCCGGAGGCTTCCGGCGAGTGCGTGCAGGAGGACGTGCGTGTCCAGGTTCAGCATCCCAGCGCAGTCCGGTCGAGAGGATGTCGCCCGTGACCCGAAGCTTCCCGGCGAGGCTCCCGATCAGCTCCCCGGAGTCAGCCTCGATCGGGATCAGCCTGGCGACCGGCCGGCCGCGCTTCGTGATCACGATTCCCTCGGGCTCGACACGGTCGAGGATCGCAAGGCACTGCTCCTTGAACTTCGCGGCCGGGATCGTCTTCACATGATCATGGTAGCGAGTAGTCAACCCAGATGACCAGTCGTCTAGGATGGACATGCCTGCGTCGGGTGGATCCCGTCACGCGCTCGCCGGCTTCGCGAAACGAAGCGACGAAGAGATCTGCGCCTGCCGCTACCGCCACGAGCCGCTCCCGGCTCCCACCCAGGAACTTCTCTCCAGCTATCAGAAGAAGCGAATTCTCTGGCCCGAGAACGAGGAGCGCTTCCTCGGCCTCATTGCCGAGCGCCGAGTCGAAGCGATCCTGGAGCGGACCCTGTTCGATACGCCAACCGTTCTCCTCTGCAGCGAGGCAACGCCCGAGTACTGCCATCGCCGTCTCGTCATCGAGTACCTCGGCTCGAGGTGGGGCGACGTTCTGGGTGTGCATCTCTGACTCGACCCGCCGATGCGCCTACTCGTCACGCACCTGACGCGGATGACGCACCCGCGCATCTGCGTCGCGGGAGTCGACCTCGGCACCGGCCATCACGTCCGGCCGGTGCGGCCCGCCTGGAATCCGAACGCGTATGCCCCTGTGGGACTCCGCCGGAACTCGAGGCTCACTCGTATGAAGGAGGTAGTCGGTCACCTTCATTCGGCGGCCGGACAACTGCAACAACGCGGACCTGACCCCGCCCCCAGCGGCAGATCCCGCCGCGGCTTCGAGCTCGGCCAGGGCGGGTCCGCCGAGCAGGCCGAATCAGCGGATCGCCGTGAGGTACTGCGACGTGGACGGCTCGCCGAAGTAGTTGGGGTGCGTGTGGCGGATCGTGTCGAGCGAGTCGGCTCCGATCAGCACGATCTCGAGGTTCCGATCGCCACGGTGCTTGCCCTCGAGCGCTGCGTACGCCGCGGCAGCCTCGGTCGGATCGGCGAACTGACGAGGCTCCCCGACGAGCTCCTGACGGTCGAGGTCGAAGACGAGGAGGAAGTGATGGAGAGGCATCGGCTGTCCTAGTTCTGGACGAAGTATGACCGTACCTGCTTGCGTAGGAGTGCAAACTCCTCGTCGAGAGTCTGATCGACAGGGTGACCCGTTTCCTCGAGGTGGAGCGCCAGAGACGCCAGCTCGAAATAGCGCAGCAGCTCCGCTGGCCCGTCGCCATCCTTGAGGTTGAAGCCGAACCGGCGCTGGAGCCGGCCTGACCAGACCTCCACGGTCGCGGCCCACTCATGTTGTCGGGGCGTCCTGAGCTGGATCTCCACGAGCCGCCCGTCACGCAGCACCACGACGTGGATGGCGCGGTACCCGGTCGGCTTCGGGTTCGCAACGTAGTCGTCGAGTCGCTTCACCTCCCATCGCTTCTCGATCCGATGCAGGACGCCTTGCACCTCCCGCGCACCGCCGGGTAGCACTGCTCGGCAGCCAGCGACGTCCTGCATCCTCGCCAGCTCCATCTTCGGCTGACGAGTGAGCTTGTCCAGAATCGTCGGCATCCGCTTCAGCCGCTGCGCGACGTCGATCCGCGTCGATTCACGCTGCACGAACTGACGGAGGCCGACGGTCGTCTTGCGGAGCGGGTACGAGAAGCTCGCCCGGAAGGCCTCGACGACCTCGAAGGCTTCGACGATCCTCTCCGTCGCCGTCGCGTCAGGATCAAGCCACCAGACGCGAAGCGTGTCCGCAGCACGATTGATCTGCGATTTGGAGAAACTCGACTGGGCAGCGAACGGCATCGAGATCACCGTATCGCGAGGACGAACCCAGGGCTCAGGGCGTTGCGCCAGGCCCGGCTCGGTGCGGTCTCGAGGCAAGACCCCGTAATCGTGCACACGATCTTCTGCTGATGAGCCCTGCCTGTCAGGCGTACGTGTCCCGGGCCTGCGCGTAGGGCCGAGCAACCGAGGACAGCTCCCGCGCGATCAGCACTGCGTCCCGGGAGTCGAGCGGGACGAGCGCCCGTCGCATCCTGACGCTCCAGGTCGCCTTGTCTGGGAAGGTGCGCGACAGCCGCGGGACGAGCGGCGCGAGCTCCACGCCCTGACGGAGCGGTGCGAGCGAGGCGATCTCGAGCTCGACCCGGTGCGGGTATTCGCGACCGTCGAAGACGGGCGGGGGGTCGGCGCGCCGAACCGGCGCGGCCACTCGAGCCTCGCCGATCACGCGACCGCGGTCACGCGTCGGATTGTGGAAGCATCCGCGCGTCGTGTACAGGAACAGGCGATCACCGATCTCGAGCCGGGCAGCGTCGGCAGCCCGGTGCTCGGCGAAGACGGTTCGCTGCTCGGCGACGATCCAGCGGAGCGGCTCGCGCTCGGCGATCGGGAGGAGGTAGCTCGCAGGCACCGCCGCTCATTCTCCCAGCGGAACGGGATCGACGAGCTCCAGGCCATCGATTCCCTCGAAATCCCGCCGGTTGTTCGTCACCAGCGGGATGGCATGCCGCAGCGCAGTCGCGGCAACCCACGCGTCGAATTCCCCCATTCGCCGCCCGTCTGCCTCGCGCCGAGCGAGTAGCCGACCGCAGGTTCTCGCGAGCTCGACGTCGTACGGCACGACGAGGATTCCTTGCAGGTGCCTCTCGAGCTGACCGATCCTCGCGGGCCCCCAACCCTTCTTCTCAGCGCCCTTGTGGAGCTCTGCCACCGTCGCGAACGAGATGCAGGCCCGAGCTCCTTCGACTGCCTGGCGAAAGACCTCGGCCCGCTGATCACCCTTCCACAGATACGAGAAGACATCCGTGTCGAGCAGCACGTAGCCCGTCACGCGGGTGCCCTTCAGTCGCGAGATTCGATCGCCGCGAGGAAGTCGTCGACCGACTCGTCCTCCGGCCACGTACCGTCGGCGAGCTCCTCGATCCTGCCGACGGGTTGAACGCGCTGCTCCCGGGCGAGCGCGTCGAGTGAGGGAAGCTCCCAGAAGGACCGCCGACCGGTGGGCTCGGCATCCTCCAACGTCTCGAGGCGTAGCAGCTTGACGTTCCCGGACTCGTCGATCTCCGCCTCGCCCGTCGCTCGGACGTAGTGACGGAGGAGCCGGAGCACACTGTCCTCGAGGCCCGGCGCGAATGCGCAACGGACAGGTGGCCCGAGTGGAACGTGGATTCGCGCCTGATCGCGCGTGGGTGCGAAGTCAGCCATGAGGAGCCTGCCTTCGACCTCGATGTGTCGGTGCTCGATCGGTGCTGTCTCAGTCAGTAGTCGGTCACGTACTGCCTTGGTGACCTTCGCGCGGCGAGGCGTGCCGCCCACACGCTCCACGACGATGGAGTCGATGCCCTTGTCGAACACGCGTGTGAACTGCTCGATCGCGCTGCGTACGCCTGAGTCCCACGCGAGCGGCATGGCCGCGCCCGTTGCGAGCGCGACGAAGCCGTCCTCGAGGATCTCGAGTGCCTTGACGCCGAGATCCAACTCGCCGAGCGGCCGCCCATGCCCTGCGAGAGCGAAGCTCAGCACGGTACTTCCCCGCTCGAGACCGGTCACCTCGAGGCGCGTGAGGTCGGCGATGTCGCGACGAGGACGACCAGGGCGTGCAGACTCCTCGCCGAGGAGCGCGGCGGCGGTCCGGGCCAGCACGGTCTGAAGCTCCTGGCCGAGCTCGACGAGAACGTCCAGTCTCAGCCTTCCTGCCTCTGCGGATGGGCCGGTAAGGATCAGGCGTAGGTCTGGGGGCTGCTGGATCGCAGTGATCACCTCTCCAGGGATCGTGGCATAAGTTCGTCCGCGAGAACAGTCGTCCTCTTCGGGCGCGTTCCTACGCCGCCGCCTCTGCGAGCACCTTGGTCTCGACGTACTCCTGCAGGGCGTCGACGCTCGTGAAGGGTCGGAACCCGGCCGCGCTCGCGACCTGCGCCACGCCTGGAGGCTCGTTGAGCAGGAGCGCGGCGGGCTGCGTCAGCTCGAGCTGCATGCCGTCGGGCCAGGCGAGGTCGAGGATCGCCAGCGCTTCGCCGGTCTGCTCGTCGACGAGCTCGTAGTTCTCGACGCCGTCGGCGAGACCCTGCGACCGAACCCACTCGCGGCACTCGGCGATCGCTCGCGCCTCCTCGTCCTCCAACGAGGTAACCGCCACCAGGTGCGCCCCCTCTCCGACGACCGGGGTTCCGACCTCGACATCGGCTGCGGTCCCACCCGCGAGCTCGTCGAGAAAGCCGTTCGCCGCGTCGGCGAGCAGCCGCCGGCGCTCGGCGAGGAAGTCGAGGTAGCGCTCGATCCTCCAGAGCTCGGGATCCATCGGGATCCAGTGCGAGGCCATCACCCCCGGGTGGCGCGCCTCGTACTCCGTGGCCCGACCCCCGGGATGCGGTCCGGCTCGTATGAGAGTCCTTTGCCCGACAATGGGCGGAAGGAGGCTCTGCGAGGTGAAGAGAAGACGGCACACGCCGGAGCAGATCGTGCGGAAGCTGCGGGAGGCTGACCGGCTGATCGGTGAGGGCGCGACGGTCCCGGAAGTCGCGAAACAGCTCGAGGTGTCGGAGAACACGTTCCATCGCTGGCGCGCGCAGTACGGCGGGATGAAGGGCGACGACGTGAAGCGGCTGAAGGAGCTCGAGAAGGAGAACGGCCGGCTGAAGCGGATCGTCGCCGAGCAGGTGCTCGAGATCGAGGCGTGGGAGGAGATCGGGAAGGGAAACTGGTGAGCCCGTCGCGCCGGCGCCAGGCGGTCAGGATGCTGAATGACCGTCTGGGGCTGTCGGAGCGGCGGGCCTGCCT
>WBZR01001122.1_pt1 | contig 35845 bp, 33 predicted proteins | sample 5204231 | NCBI WGS metagenome assembly WBZR01 (sample SAMN12412403, study PRJNA552823) | activated sludge metagenome | isolation source: activated sludge from anammox sidestream of wastewater treatment plant... | place: USA: Virginia | collected 2017-08 | reverse complement strand
TTTTACTTAAGTAACCGTTATTCTTTTTAGAGGATCGATAAATCAAACCTTTACGAATTCCCACCAATAGCACGAGTCCAAAATAATTATTATTTTTACCTGTAACAGAGAGGACAAATAATGTATAAATTTATTTTTATAATCTTAACTATAACTGCTCTATCAATATTTAACTGCAGTTCTGATGATAATAATATTAGTGAGGATGAACTTCACAACCTTTTTACAGATGCTATCGCAGGCAATTCAGAAGCGAATTTACGACTGCACGGAATTTTTTCAAACAAACATATTGGTAAAACAGATTATAATAGTCTGGCAATTAAAAGTATGAGTATTAATAATAAATTATTCTATTCAGTACTGCTGGAATATAATGATCCGATATTAAATCTTTTTGCAATTTATGATGATCAGCTTAACTTGTATGTGCTCGATAAATCACTAAATGGATACCTTAATGCAGAATGGAATGATATTGGGAATAGGAATTTTGTATTTGTGCAGGAAAGATTTCTGACCAAAGATGTATTGTCTCTTGATCGCCTTTCTATTTACCAAGTATCAACCAATTCAGCGGATCTGGTTTACAGATCACTTAGCAGGTTTGTTAAAGAAAATCATATCTCTTACAACACAGTTGGAAGAATTACAGACGATTTTATTTTAACCAAAGTTAGTGATACAAATGATAAAAGGATAAATGATCAGGTAGATACTTTTTATTTTAATTCTGATTTAAAAAAATATTTAAGCAAATCTAACCTGTTTACTAAATATGTAAGACAGCAGATTAATGACTTTAACTGGACTCTCTTAAAACCAGAGATCCCTGCAGAATTTCTGGATACTGCTGCCGTTTCATCACATAAAGTAAATTAGAAAGTTTAATCCGGAATTTAGGAACATTTTAAAATGAATATTTACTTAATAAGACACGGTGAATCCGAACCTACTTCTGAAAATAAACCTCACGAAGATAGAATGCTGACGGCAAACGGTATTGAAATTATTAAAACCTCGATGATTTTCTGGAAATATTTCATTGACAATTTTGATATCATTCTGACTTCACCATTAAAACGCGCCAAACAAACTGCACAAATAATTAATAGTATGTTTAAATCAGAATTTGAGGTAATTGAAGAAATTTGTTTACTCAACGGAGGCTTGACTGAAGACTTGATTTCAATTGCCAGCGCGATGAATCTGAATGATATCGCAATGGTTGGTCATCAGCCTGATATTGGAATTCATATTGGCTCAATGATAGGAACTGTTGATTCTAATTTTAGAATACTACCTGCATCAATTGCAAAAGTACATTTCGCAGCAAACCCCGGGAAAGGGAAAGGTGTGCTTGAATTTCTTTTTCCACCAATAAACAAAAAAGGGTAACCAGCTACACAAGCTTTTGCTTACCACTGCTTCCTTCCGGACCTGATGGAGTTGGGCATTCACCTGTTAACTGGCACCCGAAAACAATTTATAATTTAGAATTGAAAATGTATAATGAAAGATACGAAAGTATGAACTATTTTTTTTTGAATTTGGACTTTTGACTTTTGGCTTGCTCAGTCAAAGTATTTCTTTCCCAAAAAACTCCATCCTGATAACCTTGTATCTTCGTATCAGTTTCAGCCATATCTAATCGCTTTAATGTAAGTGCACAATAATATTTATCAATTTCTATCCCTAAAAACTTTCTGTTAAGTTTTTTAGAAACGACTGCAGTTGTTCCTGAACCAAGAAATGGATCGAACACAATATCACCTTTGTTTGTGCTTGCAAGAATTATTTTTGCGAGAAGCTTTTCGGGTTTCTGAGTTGGATGATCTGTATTTTCCTGCATTGACCAGAAAGGAACTGTAATATCATTCCAGATATTTGATGGAAATGTATCTCTGAAATTTCCTGAAAAATTCTGATTCCAGTCTTTCGGGTTTCTATTTTCATCTTTATATGGAGCCAAAACTTTTCGTCTGAGTTTTACATCGTTTACGTTAAAAGTAAATTGATTTGAATTAGTAAAAAACCAGATATCCTCGCAGCAATTTTTCCAGTTTGTTTTTGCACCTCTACCCTTTTCTCTTTCCCAGGTAATTCTGTTTCTGACTTTAAAATATTTTGAACCGATGTTAAAAATTGAGGCTGACGACTTCCAATCACCGCAAATATAGATCGATGAATTTTCTTTTAATAATATTTTCATTCTGCTTAACCAAGAATCTAACCAGGATTCATACTCAGCATCCTTCATTTCTTTGAATGATATATCATTAAATTTTTTAGTGAGGTTGTATGGAGGATCAATAAAAAGCAGATCAACAAAATTATCTGGTAAGTATTCAACTGCTTCAAATATATCCTGGTTAATAACTTTGTCAGTAACTGAATTAATCGTCTGTTTTTCGTTCAGTGTAATAACGGATTGAGAATAGTTTTCAATCTCCCATTCAGTAAGCCTGGTAGATCGGTTAAACTTAGCAGGTAATTTCTTCGTCATCAAATCATGAATAAATTAGTTATTGATTGTTACGAGAAACAGGGTACTTCTCTTTTAATTCAAATAATTCATTGACTAATCGTGTGATACTTTTTTTCAGTTCGAAAATCAATAGAGAAACTTCAGGATTAAAATCATTCTTCTTGATTGAAGTCTCAATGCTCCGGCACAATTCAACAAGACTTTCACAGCCTAAATTCAATAAGTTGCCTGAAAGTTTATGAGCATAAAATTTTAAAATCGCTGCATCTTTATTTTCAAAAGCTGTTTCCAATTCTTTAATCATTATTGGTATATCAGTCACATAAACATTTAAAATTTCACCAACAAATTCTTTATCCACATTCCCATCAACATTGAAGTTTGAAACAATCCGTTCTTCATCAATCAATTTTAATATTTTAGGATTTTTATTCAATGTAATAGTTCTTTTGTTGGATTTACACTTTGCATATCTGTTTCTTAGTTAAACTGTTTTTGTTAATGTAAAAATAGGAATTTTAAAAGTAACGATTGCGTTCAATCTTGTTTACCGACAGCCAAATATCTAATTTTAGATATCAATTTTCTCACTTTTTTCAGGATAATTTTTATGAAAAGAACCATCGTTTCAATGCCCGGTGACGGCATTGGTAAAACAGTACTACCCGAAGCAATAAAAGTTTTAAACGCAGTCAAATTTGAAGCAGATTACGTTCACGGAGATATCGGCTGGGATTTTTGGTGCAGCGAAGGAAATGCACTTCCACAGCGTACAATTGAATTACTTCAAAAACACAAAATTGGTTTGTTTGGTGCAATCACTTCCAAACCAAAAGATGCTGCTGATAAAGAACTTGATCCAAAATTAAAAGGAAAAGGTTTCACTTACTTTTCTCCAATTGTTTCAATGCGACAACACTTTAATCTTGATATTTGTATCCGTCCTTGTATTTCATTTAAAGGCAACCCGCTTAATTTTATTAGAAAGGATAGCAAAGGTCATTACGAAGAACCGATAGTAAACTCTGTTATATTCAGACAAAATACAGAAGGACTTTATGCAGGAATTGAATGGACAAATCCTCCCGCAAATGTTCGTGCAGCTTTTGAATCTCATCCGAAGTGGAAAGCATTTAAAGATGTTCCGAATGAAGATTTAGCAATATCAAGCAGGATAATTACAAAGAATGCGGCAACGAGAATTATTCGTGCTGCTTTTGAGTACGCAAAAAAATATGGATACAAAAATGTAACAGTTTGTGAAAAGCCAAATGTACTTCGCGAAACTTCCGGTATGATGCTGAAGATTGGAAAAGAACTTGCAAAAGAATTTCCGGGAATTTCATTATGGGATACAAATATTGATGCACAAATGATGTGGCTTACAAAAAATCCTGAAGATTACGGAGTTGTTGTTGCTGAAAATATGTTCGGTGATATTATTTCTGACGGATTTGCCGGATTAGTTGGCGGACTTGGTTTTGCTTGTAGCGCAAATCTTGGTGAAGAAGTTTCAGTCTTTGAACCAACACACGGCAGTGCTCCAAAATATCAGGAATTAAGTCCATCAATCGTTAATCCGATTGCAATGATTATGAGTGCCTGTATGATGCTCGATCACATTGGTGAAACTGAAAAAGCTAATAAGATTAGAAAAGCAATTGCAAAAGTTATTGAAGAAGGAAAAGTAAAAACTTATGATATGATGAAACTTCGCGGAGGACCTGATGTATTTAAAAACGGAGCCTGCACAACTCAGCAGATGACTGATGAGATAATTGCTAAAATGTGAGAAGCAAAACGCAAGAAGCAAGACGAGAATTGAAATGTTAGAACTGAGTCATAAAAAATTGGATGTGTGGATAAAAAGTATGGAGCTTGTAACTGAAATCTATAAGCTAACAATTAAATTTCCGATACAAGAAAAGTATGGTTTAACTTCACAAATAAGACGTTCCGCTATTTCTGTACCTTCAAATATTTCAGAAGGAAATGCGAGAATTTCGAAACAGGAAAGACTAAGATTTTTAGAAATTGCCAGAGCTTCATTAGTAGAATTAGATACTCAGATTGAAATAGCAATCAAATTAAATTATTTAAATAGTTCTGATACACGTGATATTTCTGAAATGATGAATCATACATTTGCTATGTTATCAAAATTTATTCAAAAAATAAAAAATGACAAGAGAAGTGAATGATCATCTTGCGTCTTGCTTCTCGCGTTTAACGGAGTACAAATGAAAGATAAAGTCTTAAAAATATGGCCAGAAATTAACTGGATCGAAAACAAAGAGCTCAGAGAAAAAGTTTTATACTGCTGGGTTTATGCAATTGAAAATTCTGTTCTCACTCCCGAAGATTTAGAAGTAATTCCGTTTTCACTTCTCATTAAAGATTGCAAAATATCTTTTATGAATCACAAACGTACTGCAGTTCAGCTTTCTGTTGATATTGCAAAACGAATGAAAGAGAACTTTAAAGATGAAATTAAAATTGATATGGATTTTTTAATTGCCGGTGCAATTCTAATTGATATCGGGAAACTGATTGAATACGACAAAGTTGATGGCAAACTTGTTACAAGTAAAGCCGGACATTTGCTTCGCCATCCTTTCAGCGGAGTATCAATTGCGGACAGATTTGGATTACCTTACGAAGTTCAGCATATAATTGCATATCACGCAAAAGAAGGAGATTTAGCAAAACGAAATGTTGAAGCAATAATTGTTCATCATGCGGATTTTGTTTCGTTTGATCCGTTTAAAGCGTGAGAAGTTAGAGGCAAGAGGTAAGAAGTTTTATGCTGGATTTAAGTCATAAAAGGTTAGATATCTGGAAATTCAGTTTGGAGTTAGTTGTAAAGATTTACTCTTTAACTTCAAATTTTCCAAAAGAAGAATTATTCGGATTAACGAGTCAATTAAGAAGAGCATCTGTCTCAGTGAGTTCAAATATTGCTGAGGGATTGTCCAGAACATCCAAACTTGAAAAAGCAAGATTTCTAGAAATTTCAAGATCATCGCTTGTCGAAATAGATACTCAATTAGAAATTGCAACTAAGTTAAATCTTTGTAATAAAAATAATTTAGTTGAAATTGAAAAATTATTAAACAGTTTATTTGCAATGATTACTTCATTAAAAAAGAAAATTAAATAAAAACCTCTTGCTTCTCACCTCTAGCTGAGAACAAGATTACGGAGTAAAAATGAGTCAAACATTAACAGAAAAAATCGCACAAAAATATGCTGTTGGTTTAGATAAAAACCACGAAGTTCACGCTGGTGATTATTTAATGATACAGCCGGCTTATGTAATGACACACGATAATACAGGTGCTGTCATTCCAAAATTTAAATCTATCGGTGCAAAAAAACTTTTTAATCCACGACAAGTTGTAAACACACTTGATCACAATGTTCAGGATACATCTGAAAAAAATTTAGAGAAGTACAAAAAGATAGAAGACTTTGCCAAATCAATGGGTGCTGACTTTTATCCAGCCGGAAGAGGAATCGGACATCAGATTATGTGCGAAGAAGGTTATGCTTTCCCGGGTACAATGGCTGTTGCGTCTGATTCACATTCAAATATGTATGGCGGACTTGGTTGTCTTGGAACTCCAATCGTACGAACTGACGCTGCTGCAATCTGGGCAACCGGAAGAACCTGGTGGAAAGTCCCTCCGATTGCAAAAGTTGAACTTACAGAAAAACTTCAAAAAGGTGTAACAGGAAAAGATGTCATTATCGCTCTCTGCGGATATTTCAACAATGATGAAGTTCTAAATCACGCTATTGAATTTGTTGGTGATGGAGTAAAGCATCTAACAATTGATGAAAGATTAACAATCGCAAATATGACTACTGAATGGGGCGCACTTGTTGGTTTATTCCCTATTGATGAAAAAACAATTCAATGGTTAAAACGTAGAGCAGAATTTATTCTGTCTCGCGGTTTGGAAGGAGTCCCTTCCGATGCTGACGTGCCTGACGGCAAGGCAGGTGGAAATGGAAAACATCCACGAATCAATAAACAAAGAATTTCTGAATTAGAAAAAATTATTATCAGTGCTGACAAAGATGCCTTCTATGCAAAAGAATTAAAGATTGATCTCTCGACAATTGAACCTTTTGTATCCGGTCCTAATTCTGTTAAAGTGATGAACTCAGTTTCAGAACTCAAAAAGAAAAATGTAAAAATCAATAAAGCATATCTTGTCTCGTGTGTTAACAGTCGCCTTGATGATATTAAAGAAGCAGCATCGGTTGTAAAAGATAAAAAAGTTGCAGAGGGAGTTGAATTTTATATAGCTGCTGCATCGAGCGAAGTACAAAAAGAAAGTGAACTTGCAGGATACTGGCAAATATTGATTGATGCTGGCGCAAAACCACTGCCGCCCGGCTGCGGTCCGTGTATAGGACTTGGAACAGGTTTGCTTGAAGATGGTGAAGTTGGAATTTCTGCAACTAACAGAAACTTTAAAGGAAGAATGGGTTCGCCAAGTGCATTTGCATATCTCGCTTCACCTGCCGTAGTTGCTTCTTCTGCAATTGCAGGAAAGATTGACTACAACTTCAGTAACGGAGATAAGAAAATTATTGGTGAGATTAAAATCAATAAAAAATCTTCTGATGCTAAACCTACTATGAAAATTCTACCGAAGTTTCCGTCAGTGATTGAAGGCGATTTACTTTTCTGCCATCAGGATAATTTAAATACAGATGGAATTTATCCCGGGAAGTACACATACATTGATGACTTCACTCCTGAACAGCAAGCTGGAGTTGTGATGGAAAACTATGATCCTGAATTTGGAAAGATCGCAAAGAAAGGTGACGTTGTCGCTGGTGGATTTAATTTCGGAACCGGAAGTTCACGTGAACAGGCAGCAACTGCCTTTAAGTATAAAGGAATTGCTTGTGTAATTGCCGGAACATTCAGCGAAACGTATTCACGTAATGCAATTAACAATGGTTTTTTGGTAATTGAATGTTCAGAACTTGTAAACGATTTGAAATCCAAATACGGGAAGGAAAAGTTTACTATCCAGACAAATAAAAAAGTTAAAATAGATTTTAAAAACTCTTCAATCACTTTTGATGAGAAAAATTATTCAATTGATCCTGTTGGCGAAGCTGCACAGGAATTAATTATTGCCGGCGGATTAGAGGAGTGGGTGAAGAAGAATCTTTGAAACACAATAGAACACAGATGACACAGATTGATTAAGAACAGCGCAGATCGTAATCCTTCATAATAATCAGTGTTCCATTTTTCAAGAAGGAATTTATATGCAAAATTCAATCTCTAGAACAATATCAGTCCCGACTTTTGTCAGGATCCCAATAAATCTCAAATACAAAGATTTACCTCTATATGTAATCTGATTTTTTTATGAAGAGTAAAGGCGAAATAAAAATTTATAAATCCGGGAGAGATGTAAATCTTGAGGTTAAACTTGAGGAAGAAACCGTTTGGCTTAGTCTGAACCAGATGTGCTTACTTTTCGGAAGAGACAAATCTGTAGTTTCAAGACATTTATCTAATATTTTCAGAGAGAAAGAGTTAGAGAAAAATTCAGTTGTTGCAAATTTTGCAACAACTGCCGCAGATGGGAAATTGTATCAAGTTGACTATTACAATCTGGATGTTATAATCTCTGTCGGTTATCGCGTAAAATCAAAACGCGGCACACAGTTCCGCATCTGGGCAAATAAAATATTAAAAGATTATCTTGTAAAAGGATATGCGTTAAATAAAAAACGTCTTACAGAAACAAAAGAAAAACTTAACGAAGTAACCGAAAACCTTAAACTTCTCGGCAAGATTGTTAAGCAACAAAAACTAACTACTGATGAAAATCTTGCATTTCTTAATTTAATCAGTGATTATGCTTTTGCACTTGATCTGCTTGATAAATATGATCATCAAAGAATTGAAGATATCAAAGGAAAGCGAAAAACTTTACACAAAATAGAATTGGATGAAGCTCTTAGTGCTATTTCAAAATTTAAAAAGGAAACCAGAGCATCTGACTTGTTTGCAAGACCAAAGGACAAATCATTCGACAGCACACTTACTTCAATCTATCAAACTTTCGGTGGTAAAGAATTTTATCCTTCACTCGAAGATAAAGCAGCAAATCTCCTTTACTTTACTGTAAAGAATCATTCCTTCATTGATGGCAACAAAAGAATCGGCGCTTTTTTATTCATCTATTTTTTAAATAAAAATAATTTCCTTCTTACTGAAAAAGGAAACCAGAGAATAAGCAATGAAACTCTTGTTGCACTCACTATCATGATTGCCGAAAGCAATCCAAAAGAAAAAGAACTTATTATAAAACTTATTAAACATTTATTAAATAACAGTAGTGACTGATGGGTAATCATTCAGTAATCAAGGACAAAATCACTAATAACAATAACTAAACAATTAAATAATACAACACTATAAACAATTCAATCTCAATAAAACAGTAATCCCGATTAATCTGGATTGCAATAAATCTGAAAAGGTGAACAAATGAACAAATCAATATCAAGAACAATCTCTGAGTTCGCAGTTAACTTGCAGTACAAGGATTTACCAAAGGAAGTAATCCACGAAGTAAAACGCTATCTATATGACTCAATGGGATGTGCATTTGGCGGATATCATACAAAAGATGTTAGAATTATTCGTAACATTTACCACGATATGGGGGGAACTGAAGAAGCAACAGTAATAGGATTTGGAGATAAAATCCCTGCTGTTAATGCAACACTTGTAAACTCGCTTATGATTCGTGCATTAGATTTTAATGACATCTACTGGAAAGAAGATCCTTCGCATCCATCAGACATAATTCCTGCGGCACTTGCAACAGCAGAATTAGTAGGCGCATCTATGGAAGAAGTGATTACAGCAATAGTGCTTGCTTATGAATTTGAACAAAGATTATGTTTGTTTGCATCTCCGGGAATCCGTGAACGCAAATGGCATCACGCAACTTTAACTCAATTTGTTTCACCAATTGTTGCCGGAAAAATGTTAGGACTAAATGTTGATCAGATGGTTAATGCAATTGGTATCAGCGGAAGTCATAATCATACAATCGGCTGTCCAACTGCAGGTAAATTAACAATGATGAAAAACACTGTTGACCCAATGGCAACACAATCTGGTGTTTTCGCTGCTTTAATGGCTCAGCGTGGTTACTCAGGAACAGAAGCTGTGTTTGAAGGTAAAGAAGGTTTTATGGATACTTTCCTCGGATGGAATGCTAAAGAACAAAAAGTTGAACCGGTTAGTATGAAAGGGCGCGATGGTGTTTCTGAATGGAAATGGAATATCGAAAAACTTATCGGCGGACTGGGTGAGAGTTATAAAATTTTGGAATGCAGTATGAAAGCTTTTCCGACAGAAGCATTAACTCACACTCATCTTTCTGCAACATTAAATGCTGTTGTAAAAAATAACATCAGTTATGATCAGATAGAATCTGTTACTCTCACAACTTTAGCTCAAGCTTATGATATTCTTTTCGATCCGCACAAGTATCGTCCGGAATCACGAGAAACTGCTGATCATTCACTCCCCTATTGCATTGCAGCAGCTTTAGTTGATCATAAAATTACAACACAATCTTTCAGTGATGAAAAATTGAAAGACCCAAGAATCTGGGAAGTTATTGATCGTGTTAAAGGCGAACCTTCAATTGAATTTGAAAAGATGTTTCCGGCAAAGCAGCCAAGTAAAGTTGTGGTAAAAACAAAAGACGGCAGAGAATTTTCTGAATATCTCGAATATCCAAAAGGCGATCCAAGAGAACCAATGACGATGGAAGACCTTGAAAATAAATTTGATGGTTTGTCATCACAGTTGTTTGTTTCAGGAAGAAGAAAAGAAATCAAGGAGGCTATCTTCAAAGCTGAATTGATGACTGCAAGAGAGTTTATGAAGAAGATGATTCTTTAACTTAAAGTCATTGATAGTCATTTGTGGTCATTAGGTCATTGATAGTTATTTATTTTAATTGGAGGCAGAATGAAACTTGAAGAATAACAGGTTTATCAGTTATCAATGGCGATTGCTGAAAAGATATGGAATATTGTTATCCGATGGGATTATTTTGCGAAAGATGTTATTGGTAAACAATTGATGAAATCTGCAGACTCGGTAGCTGCAAATTTAAGTGAAGGATTTGGAAGATATTTTTATAAAGAGAATAAACAATTTTGCTATTACTCAAGAGGCTCTCTTCTTGAAACTAAAACCTGGATTAAAAAAGCCAGTGATAGAAAATTAATTGATGAAAAAACATATTTGGAAATATTTAGCGAACTGGAAACGATTGGTGTTAAATTAAATAACTATATTAAAACAATTGGCAAAACACTAAACAACGAATGACCATAAATGACACAAAGTAAATGACAATAAATGACTACTATTGACAAGAAACAAATAACCATAAATGACAAAAAAATAATATGCATAATAATTCAAATAAATAATTGAAAAATAAAATGATAAAAACGATTAAGAAAACATCCGCAGGCAAACAAGGCGATAACATCCGCTCTGATTGCTATTTTGAAATTGAGTTGAAAAATTCTGGTGGAATTAAACTCGACATCAAAAGTAAAGTGCAGTCAATGTATGGAGAATCAATTAAAGAGATGATTCTCGAAATGTCAAAGTTTTTCGGAATTAAAGATGCAAAAATCCTTTGCGAAGATTACGGCGCACTGCCATTTGTTATGGCTGCAAGATTTGAACTTGCGATAAAAAGATTATTCCCTGAAAATAAAAAAGAATATCTGCTTCCTTTTATTAAACAGAATCAATATTCAACAAAGAAAGATCAGTTAAGAAGAAGCAGACTTTATCTGCCGGGGAATGAACCTAAGTTTTTTATGAATGCAGGACTTCATTCACCTGACGGAATAATTCTGGATTTGGAAGACAGCGTTGCACCGACTGAAAAAGATGCTGCTCAACTTCTTGTTCGTAATGTATTACGCTCTGTTGATTTCTATAACGCTGAAAGAATGGTTCGGATAAATCAATTGCCAAAAGGATTAGATGATTTAAAATATATCATTCAGCATAATGTTAATGTTATCCTTGTTCCTAAATGCGAATCAGCAGAACAAATTAAGCAGCTTGAAAAAGAAGTGGATAAATTAAAGAAACAACAAAAGGTTAATAATGCAATCTACTTTATGCCGATTATTGAAAGTGCACTTGGAGTAATTAAAGCTTATGAAATTGCAACTGCATCAAAAAATAATTGTGCTCTTGCAATAGGACTTGAAGATTACACCGCTGATATCGGAACGCAGAGAACCAACGAAGGTCGTGAAAGTATTTACGCAAGACAAACACTGGTTAATGCTGCCAAAGCTGCAGGAATACAAGCGATTGATACTGTCTTTTCTGATGTTTCTGATATGGAAGCGTTACGACAAAGCGTTCTTGAAGCTAAATCACTTGGCTTTGAAGGAAAAGGCTGCATACATCCACGACAGATAAAAGTTGTACACGATGCTTTTGCTCCAACAACAGAAGAAATAGAAAAAGCAAAGAAGATAGTTCTCGCTTTTGAAGAAGCAGAGAAAAAAGGGTTGGGCGTTGTCTCTCTCGGAAGTAAGATGATTGATCCGCCGGTTGTGAAGCGTGCACAGAGAACTATTGAGTTAGCTATCTTAAATAATTTATTAGATAAAAACTGGAAGAAACAATAGGACACGGATAACACTGATTAGTTATGATCAGCACTGAATATAAATCATCATAAAAATAAGTGTTCCTTTTCTTAAAGGATTAAAATGAAACTATTTTTCTTTTTGATAACAGTATTAATATTTTCAGAGAGTAGTTTTAACTACTTGTATTCACAACAAGTGCAGTCAATAAATTCAGATTCATTACGGCAAATCGAATTGGGAAATCTTGCTACCTATTCAATGCCTGATTCTGTTTTGAAATTATTTCCGTTTCAAAGCTTGAACTACTTAAACAGATTTTACCCTGGTGTTGTTTCTTATTTCCAGGATTTTTACATCCGAGACGGTGAAAATTACGAAACTGGTTATTTCATTGATGGAGTAAAATTCAATGATCTGTTTACAGGAAATAATTCATTTTTTCTTAATCCAAGCACATACAAGTCTATTGATTTTTACAATGGTTTTATCACTTCAGATATTGGAAATACATCAAGCGGTTTGTTTAATTACAATTTGAGAACCGGAGGTGATAAGTTGCAATTTAATGCTGAGTACCTTACAGATAATATTACTTTTACAAATGATGCATTTTCAGGAAATAAACGATTAGGCACTTATTTTTATGGTTACAATGAAACTAACCTGAACATTGGTGGTCCACTAATATTGAATAATTTGAAATTTTTTATAAACACAAATTATCTTTTCCAGAGAGATAAAAATCCTCAGAGATATCCTGGTGCAGATAATCTATTTTTCAATGATAGCGTATCTATGGATTCAATTACAATAAATCTCCCTGCCGGTATAGTTCCATTAAACTCATTTGAATCATTCAACTTATTGTCAACTATTTTTTATGATGCTGAAGAAATAAAAATAAAAGTTTATGGAATATACTTTAATGAAAATGAACTTTCAGAACGACATCATTTAATTGATTACCTGAATCCAAGAACAGGTTTGATTAATAATTCAGGCGGAATCATAAACTTAAATCTGCAGCAAGATGTTAATAATGTCTTATCGTATTCAATAAATGGAAATTATTATAACAAGAGTGAAGTAACCGCAGACCCATATCTTGGAAATAATTACTGGACTTATGGAGATAGTGTCGCAAATGCTGAAGCAGGGATTATATGGGAAAGATCAGTAAAAGACATAAACAGTGGTAGGGTCGGAAGGTATGTTTTGCCTTCTTTCAGAGGTGTATTCAATTACAATTTTACTAATGAAAATTATCCTGGCGTTGATCATAAGAAGTTAAATCAGGAAAGGGTTTCATTAGCTGGCAAATTGAGCTTAAATATGTACGGACAATTGATAAGGATCGGCGGAGAGTACTCCTACCACAACTTAATGCAGTGGGAATTAGCTAATCAAAATGCACTTGCTTATATATTTGTTGACTTCAGATCTCAACCGAACTTTGATGATTATAGCGATGAAGAATTAAAGGAGTTTATAGCATTTTATCGTGGTGCTAATAATTTCGGTTATAGTTTATCAGGAGGAGATTTAAATGATGATATTTATAAATCTCCTGAACCTGAATTTTATTCTATCTATATTGATGACAGAATAAATATTGTAAATAACTTATCTGCTTATTTGGGTTTGCGATATGATCATTTTAATTTCAATTTCAAAAAGATGGTGGACCCCACAAATCCTGATAAAACAGTTAACCGATCTACTGGTGAGATTATTGAAAATGGTTTGATTGATACTGACGATTATTCATTTTTTTCTCCCAGAATTGCTCTTGAATTTCTGGTGATAAATAACCTGTCATTTATATCCACGTATTCAGAAAAAGTCCAGAGCCATCCGTTTTCTGATCTGTACCAGGGAATTAACTCAACACTATATATATTAAACACGGGACCTTTTAATCAGGCTTACATTCTAACGGGAGATACAAAACCAATTGAAACAAGTGAATTTGAGTTTGGTATTAAATTTTTACCCTTAAATAATCTTAGAACTGGATTGAAGTATTTTAATAAGAATTCTAAAAACCATTTGTCAATTGATTTACAAGAAGTGAATCCAAGTTCGGCTTTTTCTAGTTATTATTATCTAAATGCCGATCAAACATTTGATATTTGGGGTATAGAGTATATAATAGATTATTATACCAAAGGATTGAAATTTATTTCAAATATTTGTTATCAAAATACTGATGTGGAAATAATAGGAGACAGATCTAATAAAATTATTATAAATGCATTTATGAATTATGACTTTATACACTTCCTAAAGCTTTCAGGAATTTTTAGAGAATTAAATCTGAGTACTCAATTTACTTTTAACAGTGGGCATCCATATTATTATACTGGTTTGCGATACCCCGATATTCCTTATTCTGGTACAACACCTAATGTCTATCAATTTGACCTAAAACTGGAAAAAAGAATCGCAATAACTGAGATTCTTAAGCTAGGTTTTTATATATATGTAATAAATTTGTTCGATGCAAAAAATGTATATGATGTTTTTCCACGAACCGGTTCAGCCGATGATGATGGACTTGCCATTAGTGCAATGATAGAAACATACGGAGAACAATATGCAATTTTACACCAGCTTATGAATCAATATAATCCTCAGGATGAACAACAAACATTTTACGGTCCTCCAAGACAAATTGGATTCGGAATTAAACTCAATTACTAAACACAAGATAAATTATGAAACTAACAAAAAACGCAGCAGGCAGATTTGTCCCTACAGAAGTAAATAGCCAACAACAAATTCCATTCAAGGGTGTCGATAAATACAAACCAACTGGAGTTAAAGCGAAACCAAAAATAAAAACTTGTATTGATTATCCATCCGATGGAAATAAAGTTGTAAATGATTTGAAGACAGCTTTGAAAAAAGCAGGATTGAAAGATGGAATGACAATTTCAACACATCATCATATTCGCAACGGCGATGCTGTTACAAATATTTTGTTTGATACAGTTAAAGAAATGGGAATTAAAAATATCCGCTGGTTCCCTTCTGCTTCTTTTCCGGTTCATTCACACTTAATTAAATATCTTGAAGATGGAACAATTCATCACATCGAACCTAATGTTTTTTCATATTTTTACAGTGCTAGCTATGAAGATAAAAAAGTTGGTTATATAATTTTTGTTCTCTTTAATACTGAAGTTTATACAGCTTACATTCATTAAAAACAATTTAGCACTTAAACAATACAGTAATATGAATAAATCAATTTCACCCAGACAGAGCTAAATAGAGTGAAAACTATAAAGATTAAATCAGATTCATTATTTAAGAGCGTTATCAAACTAATTGAAGAAAGCCGTTCAAGAACGGCTTTGGAAATAAATTCTGAGATTACTTTATTGTATTGGAATATAGGCAAGTATATTAGAGAAGATATATTAAAAAATAACAGAGCTGATTACGGACAGAGAATTGTTGAATCATTATCTGAACGATTGACTAATCAGTACGGCAGGGGTTGGAGCAAGAGACATTTGCACAACTGTTTACGTTTTACAGAAGCTTTCCCCCATGAACAAATTGTGCACGCACTGCGTACACAATTGAGCTGGACTCATATCAGATCACTTATTCCCATTGAAGACGAATTAAAACGCAACTTTTACATTGAGTTAAGCAAGATTGAGAAGTGGAGTACACGCCAGTTGGATGAACGTATCCAATCAATGTTATATGAAAGAACTGCAATCAGCAAAAGATCCGATAAAACTATTCGTCAGGAACTTCAGCATCTTAAAGAGCAGCAGCAAATTACACCTGACATAATATTTCGAGATCCATATATTCTTGACTTTCTTGGATTGAGCGATACATTTTCTGAGACTGATTTAGAAACAGCCATTATTGTTGAATTACAAAGATTCATTATTGAACTTGGAAATGATTTTGCTTTCCTTGCACGACAAAAAAGAATTACTATAGATAACCGCGACTACAAAATTGATCTTCTCTTTTATCACAGGAGATTAAAATGCCTTATTGCCATAGATCTAAAAATTGGAGAGTTCGAAGCCGGTTATAAAGGTCAAATGGAACTCTATCTGCGTTATCTCGAAAAAAATGAATCTTTGGAAGGAGAAAATTCTCCTATTGGACTCATACTCTGCGCAGGCAAAAACGAAGAGCACGTCGAATTGCTTCGATTAGAAAAAAGCAATATTAAAGTTGCTGAGTATATAACAATACTACCTGATAAAAAACTTTTAAAACAAAAACTTCATAAAGCAATAGAAATTGCCAGGCATAGATTAATTGCAGGCAAGAAAGTATGACGATACTTTCATAATTTTAAAATTAGCAATTGAAAAAAACAATAAAAGAATACAACAATGAAATTAACAAAAAACGCAGCAGGCAGATTTGTCCCTACAGAAGTAAATAGCCAACAACAAATTCCATTCAAGGGTGTCGATAAATACAAACCAACTGGAGTTAAAGCGAAACCAAAAATAAAATCTTGTATTGATTATCCATCCGATGGAAATAAAGTTGTAAATGATTTGAAGACAGCTTTGAAAAAAGCAGGATTGAAAGATGGAATGACAATTTCAACACATCATCATCTTCGCAACGGCGATGCTGTTACAAATATTCTTTTCGATACAATTAAAGAGATGGGAATAAAAAATATTCGCTGGTTCCCTTCTGCAAGTTTTCCGGTTCATTCTCACTTGATAAAATATTTGGAGGATGGAACAATTCATCACATCGAAGGAAGTATGAACGGACCACTTGGAAAATTCACTTCTGAAGGAAAGATGAAAGGAGTTGGAGTTCTTCGTTCACACGGAGGAAGATATCAATCAATTCAGGATGGAGAAGTTCATATTGATATTGCAGTTATTGCAGCACCAACCGCTGATCCATTTGGAAATGCAACCGGTGATCGCGGAAAATCTGCCTGCGGATTAATTGGATTTGCTCTTGGCGATTCTGAATATGCAGACAGAACAATTATTGTAACCGATAATCTTGTTCCATTCCCTTGTGTTCCATGGCAGATTCAAGGTAACAATGTTGACTATGTTGTTGAAGTTGAATCACTCGGTGATCCAAAAAAAATTGTAAGCGGAACAACCGAAGTAACAAAATCTCCTGATCGTTTACTAATTGCTGAGTATGTTGCACAATTTCTTGATGAAGCAGGAATAATGAAAGATGGATTTTCATTTCAGGCAGGTGCTGGTGGAACAACACTTGCATTTGCTGTCTATCTGAAAGAAAGAATGAAAAAGAAAAATGTTAAAGCAAGATTTATTCGCGGTGGTTCAACAAAATATTTAGTTCAAATGCTCGAAGAAGGATTGACTGATTATATTCTTGATGGACAGACTTTTGATCTTGAAGGTGTAAGAAGTATGAGAGAAAATTACGGACACGTTAATACTTCACCATTCACAAGCTACAACTTTCATGGCAAAGGAAATTTTGCATCAATAGTTGATGCTGCTGTACTTGGTGCCACAGAAGTTGACGTAAAGTTTAACGCAAACGTTGTTACTCACAGTGATGGATATTTGCTTCACGGAATCGGCGGATGGCAGAATTGTCTTTATTCAAAATGTACAATACTTGCTATCCCATCTTTCAGAGATCGCATTCCTGTAATAGTTGATGAAATAACAACACTTTGCGGACCCGGTGAGTTGATAGATGTTATTGCAACTGAACGAGGACTTTGCATTAATCCCAAAAGAAAAGATTTATTGAAAGCAATGAAAGGTTCTACAATTCCAATTCTGAATATCAAAGAATTAAAAAAACAAATTGATGAAATCTGCGGTGGCGCCCCGGCAAAGCCAAAAGTAAACAAAGAAAAAGTTGTAGCAATTATAAAATGGGTTGATGGAACTGTACTTGATTCTGTTTTTCAAGTGGAGAAATAATTTATCGGGGAGGTTTGTATTTGTTCAATCCACCAACTGATGTGGTAATCCAGACGATTCCGTTTTCATCGCGTGAAGAAGCTTTTATTATATTCGAAGTGATTAAAGAATTACTTGTTGTGAATGCTGAAAAATTATTTTGTGCATCATACTTAATCAAACCTTCTGAAGCAGCTATCCATTTATTATTTTCATCATCAACAAAAATATTGTTGAATGTGTTTTGTGATGTGCCAGGAAAATAATTTGTAAAATTGCTCATATTGTAATAAGAAACACCAGCTCTGCCCGAAGTATCCGGTAAAAAGCAAAACCAAAAATTATTAAATAAATCTCGATCTATCGAACTGATAGTAAGAGATGGATAGTTATAATTATATTTTGAAACCGATTTAAATATTTCATCCTCAAAAACGAAAATGCCACCAGTTTTTGTTCCTAACCACAATCTCGATTCAGTTTCAACATAAATATCATTTATCCAATCAAGACTGTTTGGTTCGTTGTATGAAGTCCAATTAACACCGTTGAATTTTACCAGGTCAGCCGAAGTTCCTATCCATACATTTCCTGCGTTATCAAATTTTATAGAATTTATTATTTCTGAAGATAGACCGGAGTTTGATCTGTTATAAGTAAACCAGCTGCTGCCGTCAAGAATTCCAATTCCAAAATCGGTCCCGACCCAAATCCGATTCTGATTATCAGCTTGAATACAATTTATTTTGTTAGCAGGAATTGCAGAATTTGTACGATCGTAGTTTGTAAAATTTATTTCATCATATCTTATTAAACCTTTATCAAGCGACCCTATCCATTTTACGTTATTGTTATCAACTAAAACTGCAGTTAAGAAATTAGTAGGAATCCCTGAATTAAAAAACTGATAATCCACCCAGACCGAAGTATCTCTGAGTGCTTCGACATAATTGCTGGTTTTGCTGCTTTGCACTATTGCATTTATTTCTTTGTCTCTGTGGTTCGGTAGTTTGAATTTAACAGAATATTCTCCCGGAAGTAAATTTGAAAAAGTTGCAGGTGTAACCAAACCAGTCGCAGAATCATTAATAAGAATTTCAGCTCCACTAGGCGAAGTGTTCAGGAATAAATTTCCAAGCATTGAGGAATTAGATGCAATATCAACAAATAAATTAATTTTCTCATCCTCACCAAGACTTACAACAATTAAAGTATCTTTAAAATATTTTTTTTTGAATGTTAGTTCATAATCACCTGCTTCTATGTATGAAATACTATCAGGTGTTAATCTGCCGGTATTCCGACCATTCTGGAATATTGTAAATCCAACCGGAGTGGAATTTATATAAATAAAACCATTTGGTGCTTCCGACTCAACAGGCGAACGCGAAACTTCCTTATCACATCCAGGCAGGACAATTAATGATACCAGGAATACCGATACGGTTGTTTTTAAAAAATTTATTTTGATTTTATGAATAAAAGTTATCAATTAATTTTCATCAATAAAATTATAGCCGAATGATTCAATATAGTTTTGCACAAACCTTAACTTTGTATAAGCCTTACTTGAATATGAACCAAATAATCCGAATCCGCCTTCAATATTTGAGTAATCTGAAACATCAACGCTAACTGTCAGGTCATCAATATTTCCGCTTGTTGAAGAAATATACTTTGAAGTCGGTAAATCAAGCGCTGCTACATTAAAAAGTATTTTCTGGTGAATCGAATAGTTATTCTTGTTCGGATCTCCTTCTGAAATTTCTTCAAGAGCTTTAGTAATAGCTGAGAGGTCATATACAATCGTGATTGATGCAGATGCTGCCGGATAAACTGCTGTAAGACCGTTTCCATTAGTCACATACTTAATTGGCACATTTTTCAATTTATCAAAAATCTGTCCGTTAACATTCTGCTTATATCTTATCGTCATTTTTGGTAAAAAAGAATTTCCCTCCTGAAGTTCATTCCAGAAAAATTGTACGAACGGTTTAGTACCGGAAGGAATAATAACATCACTATCATCATCAAAATTAACTTGACCGGGAGAGACTGTAGATGATCGAAGTCTTTTGCCATTTGGAAGTAATACTTCAAGCTCGACAGATTTTTTGCTTCCAACAGAAAATTTATCATTGTAATAATACCTGAACGGAGTTTTATAACGCGATGTATCTATTCTTGCAACAGATGTATCTCTGAAAACAAATACCGAATCATTATACCAGACACGAATATCAGCACCAGCCACAAAAGGATCTTCCGTATAAGTTGACGGATCAAATCCATCAGGTCGGTAACTTCGGAAAAGAGTTGCGGACTGATATTGTTGATCATTTTTCAGAATGCAAGTAAAAGCAAATCGTTCAACATAATCACCATAAGGATTGAAGTCTTCTTCGCAGGAAATAAATAAGAACGAAATAATTATTACAAGCAGTAGTGAGTTTAATCGTTTCATATCTCAACCTTCAGAGTAGCAGTTATCATGAAAGGCAGCATATTAACTATTTCACCTGTGTCCCTGTCGAAGTAAAAAATATTATTTCGATCGTAAACATTTATTGCGCTGGCACCAAGTTCAATATTAACATAAAAAAGAGTAAGTCTTTTTATCAAGCTGAGATCAAGACGATGATATGCAGGTAATCTTCCAAGATTCTTATCGCCTAAATAGGAATATGGATTAAACTCTCCGCTAAATTGTCCGCTGCCATAAAGATTAGTTAAAAAATATTTATCATAAAAACCAATCATCTCGGTAAATGGATAACCGGAACTAAAATTCCAGATTGAACTTGCAATCCAGCCATCACCAAAATTTAATTCAACTATAATATTGCCTGAATGTCTTGCATCATATTTAGGATAATAAAGCCAATCATTAACTTCTTTGTACGCCCAGCTTAATGAATAAGATGCAGTTACATTTAATGGATCAAGACTATAATTCAGTGAAAACTCTGAACCGTAAGCTTCGCCTGTACCGGATAACAAATCAGGATCTGCAACAGTAAATTTCTTATCGTTGACTATAGGGATGTAATGTGTAATCTTATAATAGCCTTCAACAGAAAAATGTATTCCCCTTATTAAATCAAAATCCAATCCGGCGATATAATGAATTGATCTTGCAGGATTCAAATAGTCCGGTGTAATAATCCATGGATCGAATATGGATATAATTTCGCTTTCGTCAGAGACTGTTAACATTTCCTGTTGATAAATTCCCCATGCCGCTTTAAATCCGATTAAAGGATGGAATCTGTAAGTTAAACTGACGCGCGGTTCGAAAACTCCACCGCCCTTACTGCTTAAACCTGTAACATTAAATCTCGTTCCTGCATCTAGCCCGAAATTTTTCCACTGCAGGAATTTATATTTACCATAAAGGCTAAGATTACCGGCAAACTTTTCAAGATTACTTTGAATACCAACAAAGTTTGTTTGCTGGAATTTTGTATCAATCGTTTTTAGTTTAAGTCCCAATCCAATTTCATCACGGTTATCATAAACAGCATTCATGTCAAAAGTGATAGTAAAATCCTTTACTTCATTGTATCGTGGTTTAAGACTGCTGAGGTTTGGTATCACTTCACCTTCAAATGAACTGAGTGAAATACCAAGTCTTGAGAATAATGGTACATCATAAATCTGAAGCCACTCAAATCCGAACACATTATTATTCCATTTGAATTGTTCTCTGAACGGATCCTGGTAATCAACATTATCATTGGACAAAAATCCGAAAACAGCAAATTTTGCATTCTCAAAAATATCTTCGCTGCTATAGTTTAATTTGAATGAAAGATCGTAAAAATCAATCGGGACGGTCTCTTCATTAAAAAATTTTTTAAGCACATCGTTATCATAACTCATTCTTCCAGTAATCATAAAAGAACCATTTGGAATCGGACCCTCCAACAAACCTTTGGCAGTTAGAAAACTAAGACCACCTTTAAATCCGAGTCTGTTTTTATTTCCGTCTTTTGAAACAACATCCATCACAGATGAAACTCTTCCGCTGTATTGAGAAGTAAAACCACCTTTATAAAACTCAATACTGTTTATCATATCAGGATCAATAACGCTGAACAATCCAAGTGAGTGAAATGGATTATAAATCTCAACTCCGTTAAGTAAAATCTGGTTTTGATCTCCACTTCCGCCACGAACATAAAACTTTGCTGTAACATCACCTGTTGTGCTGACTCCGGGAATATATTGGAGCGATCTGAAAATATCTGTTTCAACTCCTTTGGGCTGGATTTCAATTTCTTTTACTGAAATTCTTTCAAGACTAATATCGGTTGAGTTTTCGCGGATAACTTTTTCACCAACCTTTTCTATTGTCTGCAGTTCAACACTTAATGGCTGAAGTTTTACATCTAGTTGGGTGACATCTGTTGGCTCAACAAATATTTTGACAAGTCTGGTTTTATATCCAACATAAGAAACTGTAACTTCATATTCTTTACCGGAAGGAATTGATTTGATCAGATACATTCCTCTTTCATTAGTTGAAGCTCCTAAGTTTATTTCCTTAAGGAAAACATTACAGAAAACAAGAGCTTCGCCATTAGTTGAATCAGTCACAAAACCGCGTAGATTTCCGGTTTGCTGTGGAAGAATTAATCTGGTTGGAATCAGAGTCAGAATTACAATAAGAATAAAGAGATAAGAAAACCCTTGAACCCGCATTAGTCCTGAATATTGAAAGTTAAAATTACGGTTTCAAATATATAGTAAACTTATTTTTGTTTATACACTTGAATTATACTAATTATAGGAGACTTCTGAATTATTATGAATATGTCACTCTGAATCCGGCAACTGCCGGATTTTTTAATTTAAAAACCAGATATTTCACTCCTGCCTTGCCGGCAGGCAGGTCGTTCAATATGACAAATTAGAATTTTTCAGAAGTCTCTATAGATTTATCCGGCCCTCAATGCATCAACAATTTTCAATCTTGATGCTCTGACTGATGGCAAAAATCCACCGACTATCCCCATAAGAATTGCAAAAATAATTGCAGCGATAATGATAACAGGAGAAAGCGCAAATCCAAATTCAAGTTCAGACCAGGAACCCCAGTTTAAAGTTGATATTGAGAAAAATGACAGGAATGATGAAAGAAGAATTCCAATACCGCCGCCAATCAACGCAATAATTAATGACTCCATTAAAAATGCAGCGAGAATACTTCTGCGTTTGAATCCTAATGCTCTCAGTGTCCCGATTTCGACTGTCCGGTTTGCAACCGCTGCATACATTGTAATCATTGCTCCGATAACGGCACCGAAACTAAAAATTATCGTTATAAAAATTCCAAGAATTCTTATAAAACCTGCAAGCAGTTCAGACTGTTCTTCATAAAATTTCTTTTCTGTTTTAACTTCAAATTGTTCCAGCCGTTTATCTGATTCAAAGGCTTTTTTAAATGCCTGAAAATTATTCGCATCGTCAAGTTTTATAGTGATAGAAGAAACACTGCTTCCCCGGTTAAATGCGCTTAAAAGCTGTAAAGCATCGCACCACAATTCTGAATCGAAACCACTGCCGTCTGTAGTAAATTTTCCAACTATCTTCCAATAATCGCCGGCAATTTTAATTGATTCACCAACTTCTGCACCTTTAAATTTCTTTGGAATAGATTCGCCAACAATTAATTCACGCGTACCGAAACTAAAAGTTCTGCCCTCAATAATTTTTATTTGAGGACGCAATTGATAAACTTCAGGTGAAACACCGCGAACAGTAATATTGCTCATTCCACCGGAAAGAATATCGAGTGTAATTACTACCACCGGTTCAGCGGAAATAATATCACTGCCATCAGAAGACTTTGCAATATGAGGAAGCGTACGGATTACATTTTGAGTTTCGCCATCAATTATGCTCATGATTTCACCGACAGCAGATTTTCTAACTATCTTCACATTGTCAGATGATCCGGTAGCAACCAGTGTTTTCTGAACTCCATACGCCATCATCAAGACTGCCGTAAAAACAAGAACTACTAATGCAATACCAGCAATTGTAATAATTGTAGTGAGTTTTCTGGTTTTAAAATTTCTCACAATATATTTTAATGGAATTTTCATTTTATACCATCAGTAAATTATTTCAATAATTTTAACCCACACCTTAATCCCTTCAAGCAAAGAGAATTAAAATCTCAGACATTTATCCAACAAACCTGAAGCCATCAATTATTTTTGTAGTTAATGCACGCTGAATCGGGAAAATTGCAGCAGCGATTCCAATTACTATTGCGGAAGTAACAGCAAGTATTATAGTAATTGGTTCAATCTGAAATACCGGGAACATTCCTTTTGGAATGAACTGCTCGAATATTGCAACAATAGGAAATGTTAAAAACAATCCTAATCCTCCACCAAGTGCAGAGATAAAAAGAGATTCACCCATAATCAATCCTGTAAGATGTTTACCAGAAAAACCAAGCGCTTTAAATACAGCATACTCTCTTGTTCGTTCACGCGCAGACATAATCATAGTGTTTCCAAGAACCAGCATTATTATTCCGATGATAACAAAGGACATAATATTCATTGAAGTTATAATAGCACTTGTTGATGAAAGAAATCCTTGCTGGAATGCTCTTTCAGTTTCAGTTATAGTTTCAGCCGGAGAATTTTTAAACAACGCATCAATCTTTTCAGAAATCATTGCTGATTTAGAAGGGTCATTAATTTTTTCAATATACCAGCCTACATCTCCGGCTCTTGTGGGCATTTCTTCTTTCATTCTTTCATTTACGTAATCCCAATGAAAGATCATCTGTGAAGCATCGGTAGTTTTATCTCTTGGTCTGTATATTCCACGAACCACAAAATCCCAAGTGCCCGGATAAATATCTCCTTCGAGTGTCATTACATCACCGATTTTCAGATTATACTGTTTAGCAATTGCTTCACCGAGTACACAGGCATTTCTTTCCTTCTTAAATGTTTCAAGTTCTTCTTTGCTGATTAAGAATTCCGAATAAACATCAAAAATAGTTTGAGCATCAGCAGCTATTCTTGCGAAGAACTGGTTCTTATCTATATACACTCCGCCGAACCAGTTTGCAAATGTTACTATCTCTATACCATCAACCTGAGCAATTTTATCTCTGTATGAATAAGGGAGAGGAAATATAAAAGATACTGCCTGACGGGTTATTAAACGGTTTGCGGAAGCTCCTTCAACTCCTACATACCAGGCTGTTACAACTGTTCGCAGAAGTCCGAATGCAATCACTGCAATAGCTATTCCGAGAATAGTAAGTACTGTTCTTAGTTTATGCCTGAGAGGATTTTTTAAAATTAATTTTAAAATTTTCATAATATCTCCATTTCAAAATTGTTAAGCAGGAATTAAATCACCTTTTTCGAGATGACGGATTATCCTTGCTCTGGCTGCAGCATGCGGATCATGAGTAACAATCACAATCGTTTTATGAAATTCTTTATTTAATCTTTCCATAAGAGTTAAAATTTCTTCGGCAGAATTTTTATCTAGATCACCAGTCGGTTCATCAGCAACTATTATAACCGGATCGGTAACGATTGCACGAGCAATTGCAACTCGCTGTTCCTGCCCACCTGAAAGTTGTTTAGGTGAATGATGCATCCGATCTCCAAGTCCAACAATTCCCAGTGCAGTTTCAACGTGTTGTTTACGTTCCGCTTTTGAAAGATGAGTGAGTAGTAGAGGAAGTTCAACATTCTCGTATGCGGAAAGAACCGGTATTAGATTATAGAACTGAAATACGAAACCAATCTTTGCTGATCGCCATTTTGCTAATGCTGATTCACCCAAAGTTGAAATATCTGTTCCATCTACTATTATGCTTCCATTTGAAGGTTGATCTATACCTGCAATCAAATTAAGTAATGTAGTTTTTCCTGAACCGGAAGGACCCATCAATGCAAGAAATTCTCCTTGCTCAACATTTATCGAAAGATTGTTAAGAACCGGAACTTCAAAACTATCTCTCCAATATGATTTAGAAACATTTTGAACCTGAATTATCGCTGACATTATTTCTCCAATAATTTTTTATTGCACTATCTTTACTTTAGTTCCCGCTTTTATTTCATCAGTAATTTTTCCAATTACAGAATCACCTGCTTCAAGTCCGGAAATAACCTCAGTATAATTTCCAATACTTCTGCCGGTTTTAATCTCGACTGGTACCGCTGTATCGTTATCAACTTTATAAACTACCGATGAACCATTTTCCTGTCTGATAGTAGATGTTTGAACAACTAAATATTTTTCTTCACTTAACATTTTAGCATCAATCGGTTGAGATAAAAATGAAACTTTTGCACTCATTTCAGGTAAAACTCTGGAGTCGTATTCTTTAAATCCAACTTTAACCATAACAGTAGCTTTTGAACGATCAGCAGTCGGAACGATTTTAAAAACATATCCGGGATAACTTTTTTGTGGGTAAGCATCCAGAACAATTTCACAATCCTGATTTGTTTTTATCCGATCAATATTTGATTCAGAAACATCAGCTTCAATCATCAGTGAATTCATATCAGCAATAGTAACCACAGCAGCACGTGAAGTAGTACTTGCACCAAACGGAGCCACGATTTCGCCAACTTCAGCGTTTTTTGTAAGAACAGTTCCATCGAACGGGGCACGGATTATCATATTCTCCAGAGAAACTTCTGCTTCCTGAATTCTGGCTTTAGCAATTTCTATATTTGCCAGCAGCATATTGTAAGTTGTTTCTGCCTGATCAAGATTTTGTTGTGAAGAAAGTCCTCGTGAGAAAAGTTCTTTTTCACGATTGTAACTATTTTGAACTTCATTCAATTGCGCTTGATAAAGCTGGAGACCTGACTTTGCTTCGTCGAGTTGAGCTTGAATATCCCTGTCGTCAAGCCTGGCAATTATTTGTCCTTTTTTTACTTTGTCGCCTTCGACTACTCCCAAATAAACCATAACACCGGTACCTTTTGAACTGACTGAAGCCTGCCGTTGTGCAACAACATAACCGCTGGCAGTTAATACTGCACTCGTCTGTGCGGTTGATTGCAGCATCACAGAAGTTAGTTTAACTTCAATTGTTTTTGAGAAAACGATTGGATATAAAATTATAATTGCTGCAATTATTGCAAGCGCGACTATAATTGTGACAATGTACTTACCTTTGTTTGATGGCTTATCACTTTTGGTTGAACGATCTATTTTTAAGGAAGACAAATCGGCAGTCTTCGTTTCCATTTTCTTACCAATTTTTTTTGTTAAATGACATTCAGGTAGCAGCAGATAAAAATTTCTTTGGAAATATATCGATTTGCAGTTCCTCAGCAAATAAAGATTGTATTATTTTTAAATTGTTGTGATGAACGGTAATATTAAAGTTTGAATTAGAAGATTAGAAATGTATTAAGATATTTCAATGTCTGATTCATCAACAAATAAAAATTATGAAAATTCATTTCGCTTATTTCTTTCGGTAGTATCTATCCATCCTGCCAGAACAACATCACCAGTTACATTCACAACTGTTCGGGACATATCAAGAATTCTATCAACACCAAGAATAATTCCTATTCCTTCTGCAGGAATACCAACTGTAATCAATACCATAATTACTAATGGAAGTGAACCACCGGGAACACCAGCAGTTCCGATTCCGGCTAAGATAGATAAAAACACAACAAGAAGCTGTTGAACAAGTGTTAGTTCAATTCCATAGAATTGTGCAAGAAACAAGACTGTCATTCCTTCATAAAGTGCAGTGCCGTTTTGATTTGCTGTGGAGCCAACTGTTAAAACAAAATTTGCGATGTCTTTATCGATCTTCAGATTATCAATTGAGTTTCTGATTGTTGTTGGTAATGTTGCATTAGATGAACTTGTTGAAAATGCTGTTATCATCACTTCGGAAATTTGTTTGAAGAATTCGACAGGATTTTTCTTAAGTGCATATTTGATTATCACACCATAAGTAACTAAGAAATGGATTGCAAGAGCAGCAAGAACCGCTAAAACATATAAAGAGAGGATTGATACAATTTTAAATCCAAGCTGAGAAGTTGTAGAAAAAATTAATCCGGCAACACCGATTGGTGCTAACTTCATCGCGTAACCAATTATTTTCATAAGTACATCATAAATTCCTTGCAACGTGAAAGTCAATCCCTGGATTTTTTCTTGTGGACTCATCGCCATAGCAATTCCAAATATCAATGAAAAAAACATAAGCGCCAGCAAACCACCTCCGCGGTAATTTGGGTCGAATGCATATACAATATCGACAAAAGGATTTCGAGGGATCAGATCTAAAATAATTTGCACAAAACTTTTTGACTCCTCTGCAGTTTTAATAATAGAGGATACGGATTGATTTGAAGTTAGTGAATTCATTAACTCTGTTCTGCTTTCAGGCGAAATGCCCGTACCTGGCTGAACCAGATTTACAATTACTAATCCGATAATTACAGAGACTGCTGTAATAACAATCGTGAACATAAGAGTTTTTAATCCTACAACACCGATTTTATGTATATCTCTGAAATCTGCCAAACCAAGAACAATAGCAGTAAATATCAAAGGGATGACTATCATAAAAATCATCCTGATAAAAATTTGCCCAATCGGGTACGAAATATTTTCTACAATCCATTTTAACAAGTCTTTATCAGTGACAAAAAGATTGCAGCCCAATCCGAGGATTAATCCAATAAGAAGCCCAAGCAGTATTTTAGAATGAAGTTTCATTTCTGACTTAAATAATGTGATGATTTAATGAAAATTATTAGATAAATTTGCCTCCAATTTAATATATTTTCGTTTTATTTATCCTCATTAAAACTTTAATAAAATATTTTTTTCTGGCAATATCACTCGATGATAAATAATCAATCAATCTTTTCAAAAAATCTGTTTAACACAACAGTTCTGGTTTCTGCACTCGGCTACTTTGTTGATATTTATGATTTGATCTTATTCGGTATTGTAAGAATACCTAGTTTAGTAGATCTGGGAATTAAAGGCGATGGTTTAATAACGACAGGTGTTTTACTCCTGAATATGCAAATGGGTGGAATGCTTATTGGCGGTATTATCTGGGGAATACTTGGAGATAAAAAAGGAAGAATATCCGTTTTATTTGGTTCAATATTCCTTTACTCAATTGCAAATTTTCTGAATGCTTTTGTCAGTTCAACTGAAATGTACGCAGTTTTAAGATTTTTCGCCGGCGTTGGATTAGCTGGTGAACTTGGTGCTGCTATAACACTTGTAAGCGAAGTTATGCCAAAAGAAACAAGAGGCTATGGAACGGCAATAGTTGCTTCGATTGGTGTAAGTGGTGCAATCGCAGCAGCAGTTGTAGGTGAATTATTCAACTGGAAAACTGCTTATATAATCGGTGGTGTACTTGGTTTTCTTTTATTAATTATGCGAATCAAAATGTTTGAATCCGGTCTTTATAAAAATCTTAAGGAAATTAATGTTGGTAAAGGAAAATTCTTCTCTCTCTTTACATCTAAAGACAGATTTTTCAGATATATGAATTGTATTTTAATAGGTATGCCTATATGGTTTGTTGTAGGAGTATTAATTACTTTTTCACCTGAGTTTGGTAAAGTTCTGGGCGTAAGTGAAACAGTCACAGCAGGAAAATCAATTCTGTTTACTTACTTAGGTCTTATTTTTGGAGATTTGGTAAGCGGTTTTCTTAGCCAGTATCTAAAAAGCCGGAAAAAAGTATTTCTTATTTTTTTAACCATGACGGCTATCTTTATTCTGATTTATTTATTTGTTTATGGACTATCACTATTTCAATTTTATTTCCTTTGTACGTTGCTTGGCATATCAATTGGCTACTGGGCTGTTTTTGTAACCACAGCATCCGAAATTTTTGGAACGAATTTACGTTCAACTGTTACTACAACCGTTCCGAACTTTATCAGAGGAACTGTTGTGCCCATCACGCTTTCATTTGAACTCTTAAGAGAATATACAGGGATGATTTATGCAGCCCTTATAGTAGGTTTATTTTGTTTAGTAATAGCTTACTATGCATTAAATAAACTTGAAGAAACTTTTGGTAAAGATTTAAATTATCTGGAAAAAATATAGAAAGAAGAATTATTGGATTTCATTAATCATTTATTCGAACTGTTCCTTAAATTAGTCGATCTGTTCCTTAATCTTGACGCTCATCTTCACGAACTGATTATTTACTACGGTATCTATACTTATATAATTCTATTTATCATAATATTTGCTGAAACCGGTTTTGTGTTTACACCTTTCCTGCCTGGTGATTCATTATTATTCGCGGCAGGAACTTTCGCAGCCACTGGTGCATTTGATATTCGCTTGTTAATTATTCTGTTAACTATTGCGGCTATTTTGGGTGATACAGTTAATTATTGGATCGGGAACCGTATAGGACCAAAGATATTTCAAAAGGAATCAAGATTTATCAAAAAAGAATATCTCCAAAAAACACATAACTTTTATGAAAAGCATGGAGGCAAAACAATAATCATCGCACGTTTTATTCCAATCATCAGAACATTTGCACCTTTTGTTGCTGGAATCGGGACAATGACTTATTCAAAATTTATTCTTTACAATATTGTTGGTGGTGCGGTTTGGGTATTATTGTTTGTTTTGGGTGGTTATTTTTTTGGTAATATTCCTTTGGTGAAAGATAATTTTTCTATCACAATAATAGCCATCATTTTTATCTCAATACTTCCGGGAATAATAGAATATGTCAGGCATCGAAAGAGAAAATTGTTGACTGAGAGTTCTGAGAAATAAATCAGAAAAAATTCTTCTGTTTTTAAAATTATTCCAGTATTTGTAATTTCATTATTTATCATTCACGGCAAGCTTTGTGAAACTTAATTAATTTTTGCTGATATGGAATAAAAGAGACTATTTTCTCAATTGTCAGGTTGATATTTTCTGATAAGAGTTTCCTTAAATAGTGCAAACCTGATTTCGACATTGGTGAAGCTAAATTTTAATACCAAAAAAATCCCAAATTCGCTCTTGACAATACTTTTTCGAATCCATAGGTTTGGAATGATTTAATGACATCTTTAATTTTACAATCATATTATTAACAGTTTTTTATTCCACAAAAATTCCCTGGTAATATCAATCAGTTAAATTTGGGTGGAACTTTCTTGCTATAATAAATGTATAACTTTTAGAATTTTCTGAACTGTTCTGCAACATACGTCATCAGTTGTAAAAAAATGTTGAAAAACGGAAGTTGTTCTAAAAGATTTCAAGAAACTAAATAACTTAAACTATAAATCTAATCAAAGGAGAAAAAGCCTTGAAATCTAAAAATGGTCTTAAAGGTGTATTCACAGGATTTGCAGGTATAGTAATACCTGTATTAATCGTAGTAGCTTTTATTATTTATTATTACGTTATGGGAAATCCTGAAAACTTCCAGGGAAATAATGTTAATAATCTTCCAAAACCAGGTAACTATCTTGGGATTATTTTTAAAGGTGGGATAATTGTTCCGATACTAATGGGAATTTTAATGATGGTTATTACCTTTTCAATTGAAAGATGGATAACTATTACAAAAGCAAAAGGAAAAGGAAGTATTTCAGCTTTTGTGATTCGCGTTTATCAAAAATTATCTCCAAAAGAAATTGACTCTGCAATACAGGAATGTGACAGGCAAAGAGGTTCGGTTGCAAATGTAATTAAGGCAGGTTTATTAAAATATCAGCAGGTATTCGGTGTAAAGGAAATGAATAAGGATCAAAAAATTGTTACCATTAAACAAGAAATTGAGGAAGCAACATCACTTGAGATGCCAATTCTGGAACAAAACCTCGTAATTCTTGCGACTATCGCACCTCTTGCAACCCTTATGGGATTGCTCGGAACAGTGCTTGGAATGATCAGGGCTTTTGCTGCGCTTGCAACTGCTGGTGCACCTGACGCAATTGCACTTGCAACCGGTATTTCGGAAGCACTTATTAATACTGCCTTTGGTATCGGTTCTTCTGCTTTAGCAATTATTTTTTACAATTATTTTACAACCAAGATCGACAAAATGACTTATGCTATTGATGAAGCTGGTGTTGCTATAGTACAGAACTTTTCGTCGCACCATAGTTAAAAAATTTATTAATTATTCAACCGGTTTGTAATTATGCCAAAAGTAAAAGTACCTCGTAAAAGTACATTGATCGATATGACTGCAATGTGTGATGTTGCATTCTTGTTGTTGACATTCTTCATGTTGACTACTCAATTTAAAGCAGATGAATCTGTTATAGTTGATACTCCATCATCAATATCAGAAATTAAACTACCCGATACTGACATTCTCAACATAACCGTTTCCAACGATGGACGTGTTTTTTTCCATATTGATAATAAAAACGATACTCGTGTACGTCTGCTTCAAAGAATAAGCGAAAAATATCCGGAATTAGAATTTACTCCTGAAGAAATCAAAGCATTTGAACTCACAGGAAATGTTGGTGTTCCCCTTTCACAGTTAAAGGGATATTTAGATTTAGAAGATGTTGAAAGAAAAGCTTATAATCAGCCAGGAATACCTGTTGATTCTACAAATAACGAACTCGGTATGTGGATTATGCAAGGCAGACTTACTAATCCAAATGTTCGTATTACAATTAAAGGTGATCAAGCTTGTCCGTGGCCAGTTATGAAAAAAGTAATGGATACACTTCAGGATAAAAACGTAAATAAGTTTAACCTTATTACCGATCTCGAAACTGATCCTAACAAATTGAAAGGGATTTAAGTAATGGCTGAATTAGAACAAAAACAAGGTGGTAAGAAGGGTAAGAAAAAGGGTCGCAAAAAAATGTCCACAAGAATTGACCTAACTCCAATGGTTGATCTTGGATTTCTGCTTGTAACATTTTTTATGTTAACGACCACTTTCAGTAAACCCCAAACGATGGAAATTAATCTACCTGTAAAACCAAAGGGAGAAGTAAAAGAAGAGGAACAAAATGCACTGAAAGCATCAAAAGCTTTTAATATTATAATTGATGGTGAAAACAGACTTTTTTGGTATCGCGGATTGCCACAAGAAGCTGTTGAACCATTGGTTGAAACAAATTACACTGCGGATGGTATAAGGAAAGTACTATTGGAACGAAATAGTTCAATCCCGGATATGGTTGTTCTAATAAAGCCAACAAATGAAGCAAATTATAAAAACGTTGTTGATATCCTGGATGAAATGAATATTTCCAATATAAAGCGATATGCATTAGTTGATATTACACCAGATGATCTTAAAGCACTTCAAAATTATAAAGAAGGTAAGTAATTATGACAGAAGAAAAGAAAAATCAAACTGACATTGAAGAGCTTATCTTTGCTAAAAAGAACAAGGAATATGGAGCTTATAAGTTAAGAAAAGCTTATAAGACATACCTTGCACTTGCAATGTGGATAGCAATTTTTGTTGTTCTAATGGTTACTACAGGTCCAGCTGTTTACAGAATGATAAACCCGGAAACAGTAGAAGTTACTAAAAAGAGAGTAGTACAAATAACTCAGTTGGAACAGCCACCATCAATTGGTGAGCAGAAAGAAATAGAGCAGGTTGAAGCTCCGCCGCCTTTAAAGTCCACTATCAAATTTACTCCACCTGTTGTAAAACCTGATGAACAAGTTAAAGATGAATATATTCCTACTGTTGATGAATTGAAAGAAGTTGATCCGGGAACTGAAACACAGGAAGGTAATCCTGAAGGCGTTGATTACAGTTTAATAGAAGTTGAAGAAAAAGTAGTCGAAAAAGAAGAAGCACCAACCTATTTCGTAGCAGTTGAAGAAATGCCTGAACCAATTGGCGGTATCAAAGCCATTCAGGAAAGAATTTCGTATCCTGAAATTGCTAAGAGAGCCGGTGTTGAAGGAAAGGTTTACATCCTCGCATTTGTGAATGAAAACGGAGACGTTACCAAAGCGCAGATTCTCAAAGGAATCGGCGCAGGCTGCGATGAAGCTGCACGTGATGCCGTCTTACAAACCAAATTTAAACCTGGTAAGCAGAGAGGAGTGCCTGTAAAAGTTCAGGTCTCCATACCGATTGTATTCAAGCTTCAGTAATTTGATATTCGACCAAAGGAAGTTATGCTTTGTCCATAATGAGCATCTTCAATCTTGCCATGTCTCTCATCTATATTGGAGCAGGTATGTTTCTTATTTTAGGTAAAAATATTTTCAGTTTTACAGATTTTCAGAAAATTGGTTTAGGAGTAATACTAATCGCTTACGGAACTTTCAGAACCTATAGTTCGATAAAAAAATTATTGGGGAAAGAGGAAGAGAATGAAAGTTAATTTATTCACTTCATTTATTGTTTGTGCAGCACTATTCTTATCAAACTGTAAAAGTTCTGATTCTCCATCGGATACACCTACTTACGGAAAAATTGCAATCTCCGTTGATGAAACTTTCAAACCACTGATTGAATCTGAAGTCGATACCTTCCAGAAAATTTATGAATACGCTGAAGTTACAGTAAAATACAAAACTGAAATTGACGCATTTTATGATCTGATGGAGACGGATATCAGGCTGATCATTGTTCCGAGAACACTTAATAAGACAGAACTTGAAGTATTTGAGAAATGGGAAATAGTTCCCAAGATCACCAAGATTGCTTACGATGGTGTTGCTTTAATCGGAAGTAAAGACCTAAAAGATTCTACACTAACTATAAAAGAAATCGGTGAACTTCTGAAAGGGGAAAATATACCGGGATTTAAGGATACGAAAATTATTTTCGATAATAGCAAGTCAAGCACGATTCGGTTTTTAAAAGAAAAAACAGGCGCATCTGAATTATCAAAAAATTGTTTTGCACTTGACTCCAATACTGCAGTACTAAATTATGTGGCTGCAGAAAAAAATTGTATTGGTGTTGTTGGAGTAAATTGGATCAGCGATTCAGATGATACTACCAGGTTGAGTTTTTTAAAATCGGTTAAGGTACTCGAGATAGCGATGACAAAAGATGATGATTTTTATAAACCTTATCAGGCGTATATTGCACAAAAGTATTATCCTTTGTGGCGTGAAGTTTATATAATCAGTAAAGAAGCTTACACAGGTTTGGGAACTGGTTTAACTGCGTTTATTGCAAGTGAAAGAGGTCAACGCATCGTACTAAAATTTGGTTTGGTACCTGCAACAATGCCTGTAAGACTTGTAGAATTAGTAGAAAATGAAGACTTATACATTAAACAGGAATAAACGATGTCTCGTAAAAATATTCTATACATACTTTTCTTACTTCTTTTCATTCCCATAAGCTTATGCGCCCAGGATATTACATCTGGTGTGAAGCTGATCAGAAATGAAAAATATAATGATGCAAAAAAATATTTTAAAGGGTTCCTATCTTCAACGTCAGCGTCTGAAGCATATTTCTATCTTGGAGAAATTTATATGATCGAAGAGAATGTAGATTCAGCGAGGATTTGTTATACAAAAGGAATGGAATCTAATAAAGATTTTGCGCTTAATTATGCCGGTATGGTTAGACTAAATGTGCTTAATGGAAATGATTCAGAAATTGCTAAGAACAGAAACCAAGCTTTCGACTTAAGTGATGAAGAAAATCCAAAAGTTTATATTGTAATTGCTGAAGCTTTTATGCACATTAAATACTTTGACACTGCTATGCAGATAATGGATAAAGCATTGGCGAACAAACTAAAAA